>ERZ795053.410-NODE-410-length-55003-cov-8.015233_pt1 | contig 55003 bp, 44 predicted proteins | sample MGYA00375137_ERZ795053 | MGnify/ENA primary metagenome ERZ795053 (study PRJEB30182, sample SAMN05720284) | activated sludge metagenome | isolation source: Anaerobic digester | place: Hong Kong | collected 2014-12-17 ...
TACACAACCGAACACACTCTTTCCCTACACGACGCTCTTCCGATCTCAGCGGCGCCCTGCTCTGCAAACTCCCCGAGCAGGAAGAGACGATCCCCGTCCCGCTCGAGCACACGGATGTTGACGCGTCGATCAGCGCCTACATCGCATGTGTCAACGTCACGCAGAAATTCTCCAATCCCTACGATCAGAAGATCGAGGCCGTCTACGTCTTCCCGCTGCCGCAGAACGCCGCCGTCAACGAGTTCCTGATGACGATCGGCGATCGAAAGATCCGCGGCATCATCCGCGATCGCGAAGAGGCGAAGAAGATCTACGACGCCGCCAAACGACAGGGCCACGTCGCCAGCCTGCTGACGCAGGAGCGGCCCAACATCTTCACGCAGAAAGTCGCCAACATCGAGCCGGGCAAGAAAATCGACATCAACATCAAGTACTTCCACACACTCGCCTACGACGACGGCTGGTATGAATTCGTCTTCCCGATGGTGGTGGGGCCGCGATACAACCCGCCGGGCTCGACGGATGGAATCGGCGCCGTCGCCGTCGGCGCCCGCGGAAAGAGCGGCCAGTCCACGGAGGTCGAGTACCTCGCGCCGCATCAGCGCAGCGGTCACGACGTCTCGCTCGCCGTCACGATCGACGCCGGTGTGACCGTCAAGCAGACGAAGAGCGTCAATCACGTCGCCGAGACGCGGATGGACGACCAGAATCGCACAATCGTGAAGCTGAGCGATCGCGACTCGATTCCCAACAAGGACTTCGTCCTGCGATACAAAGTCGCCGACGATCAGATCAACTCGGCGCTGCTCACGCATCGCGATGCGACGGGCGGCTATTTCACGCTGATGATCTACCCTCCCGAAACACTGCGCTCACTGCAGCGACAGCCCGTCGAGCTGATCTTCGTGCTCGACTGTTCGGGCAGCATGGGCGGCAAGCCCATCGAGCAGGCGAAAAGCGCCATCGAGCGCGGTCTGAAGAGCCTTCAGCCGAACGACACATTCCAGATCATCCAGTTCTCCAACAACGCGTCACAACTCGGCGACGCGCCCGTCATCGCATCCAACGAGAACGTGCGCCGAGGACTGAAGTACCTGAAATCACTCAAGGGCGAAGGCGGCACGCAGATGATCGAGGGGATCAAGGCCGCCCTGGATTTCCCGCATGACGAGGAGCGTCTGCGCTTCGTCTGCTTCATGACGGACGGTTACATCGGCAACGAAACAGAAATCCTCGGCGCCATCCACGATAAGCTCGACGCCTCGCGCATCTTCAGCTTCGGCGTCGGTTCGTCGCCGAACCGTTACCTGATGAATCGCATGGCGAAACTCGGCGCGGGCGCTGTCGCCTATCTGTCACTCAACGACAGTGGCGCCAGCGTCATGGATGGCTTCTTTGAGCGAATCAGTCATCCGGCCATGACGGACCTGAAGATCGACTGGGGCGGCATGGCCGTTCGAGACGTCTTCCCCGAGCGACTTCCCGATCTCTTTGTCGGCCGGCCCGTGATTCTCTCGGGGCGCTTTGATGGACAGGTCCCGAGCCGGATCCGTGTCAGCGGCGCCGCCGGTCCGCAGGATCGACAAATCGTGATCAACACGTCAAACGCCGCCGGCGAGCACGCGGGTCTGGCCGCTGTGTGGGCCCGCACGAAAATCGCCGATCTTGTCGATCGCGCGACGTGGGACATCGATCGCGATATCTCCGGCGATATCCGGCAATTGGCCCTGAATTACAACCTGATGTCGCAGTTCACGGCGTTCGTGGCGGTCGATTCGCTCTCACGCACGGCGGGAACGCAGGGGACGACCGTCCGCGTGCCCGTGGCGGTCCCGGATGGCGTCAGATATGAAACGACAGTCACAGAGTAGCCCGCCCGGCGGGGGCGCCAGCGGCGCCGGTCATTGAATTTCGAACTTTGTCGCGATCGGCTGCAATCGCCGATCGCCCCCACGAAATAAGGTAGTGCGAGGCGCGCGAGTCGCGCCTCCCCTCTTTCCAAGCCCTACTTCCCTAAAACCGTCCTGCTGACGACGCCCTCGGCGTCGTTGGCAGGACGGCCCTCTTTTGAGGGGGACAACGAGCCGCGAACAGCGGCGCGTCTCATGACTCCACTTCGGCGTAGAGAAGCACCCCTTCGCAGGTGATGTCGTGGCGACGAACAACGGCCGTCCGAAAGCCGCAGGGCTGGGCGCCTTCGCCATCGACAGCAACGAGGCGATGGACAGGCGACGCGATGTCATTTGTGTCGATCAGCACGACGAAACCGTCGAGGGATCGGGCGATCAGGCGTCCCGTGCGCGTCTGCGATTCGGATTCGTGACGCCAGTGGATGATGCGATCATCCCGCCATCGCTGGGAGCGACGTCGATCGCGCGCGTCACGGCGCTTCTTCCGTCGATCTTTGATGAGGTTGGACAGGGGCGATTGCGACAACATGGCTGCTTCCCACCTTCGAAACTCGCTGGATGATGAACCGGGAAGACCGTTCGCGGCGCGCGGCCACGATGGCGCCCTAACTCGAAAAACAGGCGACACAGGCGTCCACGGCGCGCGGATCGAACTGTTTTCCACGTTCCCGCTTGAGTTCATGAAACGCCTCGCCGGCGGAGTACTTTCTGTGGTACGGGCGCTCGGACGTCATGGCGACGTATGCGTCGGCGACAGACAGCGCCGCCGCCACGGGATCGACGACGTTCTGCGACTGATTGAGCTGGTCGAATCGGATATGGCTCTCGCGAACCATCGCCGCGACACGCGGTTCGACCCCGAGTTGCTCGCTCAGATAAGCGCCGTCGTCGGCGTGCATGTCGACAAGGAATCGTTCGGAAGCGTCCAGGGGGCCGGGCTTTGAGAGGACCGACTCCGGAATGGCGACTTTGCCGATATCGTGGCAGAGTCCGGCAATTCGCAGCGCTTCCAGCGCATTGTCATCGAAATCGGCGGTCATCCCCAGCAGCATCGCCGTCGTGCTGACACTGCTCGAGTGTGACGTCAGGTGCTCACGCTGTGTCGGACCGAGCGACGGCATGACGCGTTCCAGTGATCGATCGAGCCTCGCTTCGGGCGAGAGATTCGAGTCCCTGGGGATCTCGCTTTCGAACTGGCAGAGTCCCCACGTGCAGACACGATTCCGGCCGCGACGTTTCGCCTGGTACAGCGCTTCATCCGCCTGATCGATCGCCCCCTGGGCAAACTCGACACTCCGGACCGTGCTGACCCCGAGGCTGACAGTGACCGGGGCGCCTTCATCGCCGCCGCATCGAACCGTGCGCGACAGTTCATCACGGAGCTTCTCCGCCCAGCGCACGGCTTCGACCAGGCCCGTGCGCGGGCGTATGATGAGAAACTCCTCACCACCCCATCTGGAGACGATGTCTCGTTCCGTGGCGTGTTGACGCATCAGTTCCGCGACACCTTCGAGGACCCTGTCGCCCTCTGAATGGCCATACTCGTCGTTGATCCGCTTGAAGTGGTCGATATCCAGCATGATGACCGACGAGTCCGCCCGCCGATCCAGGGTGCAGCGGCCATCATCGTCGAACAGCCTGTCGACGGCGCGCCGGTTTGCCAACCCCGTCAGGGCGTCCGTCTCCGCCATTTCCCGAAGATGGGCCTCGCGTCGTTCCTTCCGTCGACGCTCCGCCACTTCACGGATTCGGCTTCCGACCAGCTTCTTGATACGTTCCCAGAGGTATGCGCCCTCCACGGCCTCATTCTTGTGAATGAAGTCGGCGCCACCGCAGCGAAAGCTCCGGACGGCGACATTCTGATCGTCACTGCCGGACACGACGATGATCGGACAGTCGGGCTGCGCTTCGACCAGACGCGAGACAAAGACATCCGCACACGTTCCGGCGGACATGTTGAAGTCGATGATGGCGCAGTCAAATCGCCTCGACGCGACTTCCCGTTCGAATTCGTCGAAGTCCCCGACGGGCGTGATCTGAACGAAAGGACGCCCGTCACCGATCACCCGACTCAGGAGGTATCGATGCCCCGGATCATCATCTGCGAGGAGGATGTTGATCGTCCGCATGGTTCACTAGGCTCCGTTACCTCCCTATCGGGTCGAATGAAACGGAATTTGAATCTCATACCATTATGTCGACATTCGTCGCATTTTGGGGGACGTCAACGACACGGCCTGTCTGATCCACAAGACGCCTGGTCGACTGGCGAAACTGTGTCCGCCGATTCGAAAAAACCGAAGGAATGCGAACATCGAGCCGGGTGGCCCCACAGGTGACCTCGGGAGAGGTACCTACGTTGTTGGCACGAATAAGGGGTTGGGAGAAAACACGAGCGAAACTTCAGGCGGCCCCCGATACACCGGACGTGCGCGATGCGCAAACTCGTCACATAAGGGCCCTTTGTCCGAAATCCGTCAGCGCGGACGCGAATTCCGCGAAACGCCGTCCGGGCTCGCACGGGGACTCAGGGCTTCGGCAGCGTCACAAGTTCGAACCAGTATCGCCCCAGCTCTCGAATGACGGAGACAAAACGCGTGACGTTGACAGGCTTCGTGACGAATGAATGACAATGCATGCCGTAGGCCCTGGCGATATCACTCTGCTCTTCGGACGTGGTCAGAATGATGACGACCAGATGCCTGAGCTCCGCATCCGATCGAATCTCCTCGAGGACTTCTCGCCCGCTGATTCCCGGGAGATTGAGATCGAGCAGGATCAGGTCAGGCCGCGGCGCGTCGGCCGGATTCGCGTACTTTCCGTCGCGCCGCAGGTAGTCCAGGGCCTCGCCGCCGCTGTTGACGATGCGAAGATCGACACGAATCATGTCTTCGACCAGCGCGCGACGCGTCAGTTCCTGATCCGCCAGATCATCCTCGACGAGCAGGACGACCGCGGGTTTGGTTTTCTTTTTTGTCTGGATCAGCATAAGACGTTCCTTCAGGCGCTTCCAAGAGTAAATCGAAAATGGGCGCCGCGTCCGAGTTCCGAGTCAACCCAGAGGCGGCCCTTGTGGCGCTCGACGACCTTCCTGCAGATGGAAAGCCCGACGCCTGTACCGTCATACTCCTCACGCCTGTGCAGACGTCGGAACGCGCTGAAGATTCGATCGTGGAACTCCGGCGGTATTCCGATCCCATTGTCCTTGACACCAATGACCGTCCGCTCGCCTTGTGCTTCGAGCGTCACTTCTATCTCGGGCGTCATTCCCCTAGAAACGAACTTCAGCCCGTTTCCTATCAGATTCAGCAGCAACTGCGTTATCAGCGTTGCATCCCCACGGACTGTCGGCAACGCCGGCGCGCGAACGCTTGCGCCCGTCGCCCTGATGCGATCCTCCAGCATCTCCAGCGCCTCATTGAGACATTCATTGAGATCGACGTCCTGAAACTCAATCGCGCTCTTTCCCGCTCGTGACAGCGAAAGCAGATCCTTCACGAGGCGGCGCATCCGCTCGGCCGATTCCACGATGAATTTCAGGTCCTTTTCCGCGGCCTCCGGAAGATCCTCGCCCAGATCGCCCCGCAGCAACTCGCTGAAGGATGTCAGTTTTCGAAGCGGCTCCTGAAGATCGTGGCTCGCCATATAGACGAACTCATCGAGATCCGAGTTCCGCTGCCCCAGCTCCTCGATCGCGGATCGAAGCTCCGCCTCCACGGCGCGACGCTTCGTGATGTCCTGGATCGTTGCGACCACCCGCAGTCCGCTATCTGTCTCCAGCACCCCGAGACCGATCTCCACGGGAACTTCCGATCCATCCTTCCGAAGCCCCAGGACAATGCGATCCAGTCCCATGGGTCGCGGCGCCGGCGCCAGGCAGAACTGGCGACTTAATTCCGCATGCCCATCCCGATGCCGCATTGGAATCAGATCGTTCAGCGAAATGGACTTCGCCTGTTCCATTGAATACCCGAACAGCCGGCGGCAGTTGTGATTGAGATACACAACCCGACCCTCCGCGTCGGTCACCAGGACCGCAACGGGGATCTGATCAAAATAGGCGTAGAGTCTTCGATCCGGCCCAGTTTCAGCATTCATGGATGAGCTGTTTCCGCACGCCGACGTGAGTACAGTCGCGTCAATTCCTGTTAAATCGGTTTCAAACATGCGACAGGGCGTTGAACGCCCACCCGCTCATTCAATTCAATGGTCGCCAAACAACAGAGTTCCCCCCACATGATATACGGCATTCCCAACGCCCAGCCAGCAAATTGTATTCGGTACCGACTGGTAAACACTCACCACGGACGAAATACGTAGCTTTACCGAATTACACCGACGACCCACGCGCCGCCTCAGCCACGCAATGAAATACGCCTCGCGACAGCCAACCGGCCGGCGCTGGCCAACTGGCCGGCGTTGGCCGGCGCCCTCCTGCGTCTCCCGTCGATGGCCGGTCGATTCAGCAAGCGACCTTTCGTCAGAAACGGCGCCCGGCATGCGCCCCCACGTGTCCGTGTCGCCGATTGCTAACCAGTGGAGATTCAGAAAGTAACGAATCGGCGTCGGCCCTGATTTTGCATGGTGAAATGGTTGGTCCGTCGCGACGCAGGCGGTAGACTGTTTCGGAACAAGGGGGGCGTTTTTTCACGCCCATTCATCATGTCTCGAATTGCAGGCGCCATACTGTTGTCGTTCGTTGCCGCGCAGGTGACCTATGCGCAGCCGCAGATCGGAACAGACGCGGCCCAGGAGCTGACCGTGCGACGCACGGACGTCGGCGCCGTCGCCGAGCTCGACGAGGACATCCGCACCATCCCTGACCTGCTTCACTATGAACTCGGCGCATGGGCGCCCGACAACCCCGCCACGAGCCTCTACGCCGGCGACTGGTCCGACGCCGGACAATTCCTCCGCTTCGACATGATCCTCAACGGACTCGTCAACCCTCCCGGCCCCCTCGCGCTTCGCGATGATACGTACGCCCCGTTCATGTACGGCCCATCCCCGATCATCGGGTTTGTCGAATTCAACGTGGACCTCAACGTCAATACAGGTGGCGAAGTCGCCGCACCCGAATATCGATACCTCGGCAACGTGGGACGCTTCGGCGGCCGTGTCGATCATCCGGACTGGTTCGATCGCGCCGCGGTCTGTGGCGCCGACATCGACCATGTGATCTCGACGGCCCCCCTCGTCGATCGCAGCGGCGAGGAGTTCCATATCGCGTTTACGGGCGACAACGTTCTGGCAATCAACCATCGAATCGGGGACAACGACGACGTGTTCGAGCCTGACGAGGCCTGGGCGGTCTCCGCATCGTGGCTGCATCGCGCGCACGCGTTTGAACGCTTCAGCAGCGCCGGCGCCGACGGAATCTACGAGCCGCCGGCCGAGTTCATCTTCAGGCATCGTCAGGATGTCGATCAGACAACCATCACGCTGATCTTTCCGCTGACCAACCTGGCGGCGGCGCAGGCGCGCGGCGAAATCGAAGAGCCCAACAACGGATCCGATGCGGATCAGGCGTCCATTTACGAGGGACTGAAAAACCTGACGCAGAGCGTCGCCGCCATTCCCATCGGGGATCCGACGCGACAGGACCCTGTATTTCAGACGATTCGGCCCTGGGAATCCCAATCGGCGTCGACCTATCTCGACCCCTCGGCCTGGGACGTGAATATTGTCATCGGCATGGCGTATGAGACGATCGATCCCTTCGGCGCGATCTTCGCGCCGACAGACGTGTGGCCGGGACCACTGCCGGGAGATTTCAACGCAAACGGAATCCTCGACGCGGGCGACATCATCGAGTTCGACGTCTTCCTGTCCGACAACGATGGTTCGTCTTTGACGGACGCCGATGGCGTCGTCAATGGTATCGTCATCATCCCGAACTTCGGACCCAATTTCTGTATGTACGATCTCGACTATGACGGCGATATCGACAATTCAGATCGCAAAGAGATCGTGATCATGGGCGATTTGAATTTTGATAACGCGGTAGATGTTGGAGATCTCGCAGAATTCGTTACGCTACTGCTTAGCTCCGCGACGGAACCGGACCCGATATCACCCAGCCCGTCTGTCGAGAAATTTCGTCGAGCGAATTTCTTCGCTGACGACATTATCAACGGCAAGGATATCCCGGGATTCGTCGATCGATTTCTGGCGGAGTAGGGAAGAGCCGTGGGAACCAATGCCAGTCCATCGCCCGCCGCGCCGATGCGCGCCCGTTTCGGGAATCGCCCCCGTTTCGCGTTCACACTGCTCGAACTGCTCGTTGTCATCGGCATCATTGCGCTGTTGCTCGCGCTGATGCTGCCCGCCCTCTCCAGGGCGCGCCGCGCCGGTCGCAATCTGAAATGCGTCGCCAACATGCGCCAGGTCGCCGAGCGGTTCATCGTGTTCGCCGATGATTTCTCCGTCGAATCCCGTGGCAATGTCTTTCCGGCGGATCGATCGACGTTCTACCTCGAGACGTTTCAGGAATCGATCTACCAGGTCAACAGCTTCTGGGATCTTCCCAACGCGCTGCCTCAGCCAATGGATCCGGCGAGGCAGCCGCTGATGTGCCCGGAAGGCCCCTATGTCCTCAAGCGCCGCGCCAACACGCCATGCAGCGACGGGGCCGTCTATCCGAAAGCGAACATCAGCGTCGCCTTCAATCGCCGGCTGCATCGGCCGACGGCGACGAGCTTCCAGAAACTCCTGAGCGCGCGCATCCTCGCCCATCCGGACGTTCCGCTCGCCATGGACGCCGACGCCGGCGCCGCCAACGCCCCGAGCGATCCGTACTATTCCGCGCCGCCGCTCGACAAACCGGACGGCTATGAATCCGGCGGCCACTGGATTCCGTCCACGCGTCATGACGGCCGGATCAACGTCGCCTTCATCGGCGGTCACGTCGGTTCATCGCAATTCCCGCTCACGGCGCCCGGCTGGCGCTGGGGCTTCACACCCGACTGATGAATCGACTCTGACAATGAGCCTACGCGTCAAATGCGCACTCCTGCTGATCGCGTTTGAGCTGACACTCGCCGTCACGCTCACGCTGACAGTCCGACATATCCGCCACTACTTCGAGGACGCCGCCAATACGATTGCCACGTCGAATCGCTCCAACGCGGACCTGCGGCGCCTTCGACAACTGCTTCGTGATGAAACCGGCGTGATCCTGAAATACGACGCCGATCCCGCCGCCGACGACAAGCTGAAGAATCTCGGCGAGCAGATCGACACGGCGCTGGCCGATGCGAATCGCACGCTCAACCCGTCGGGCGCGACGGACACGTCGTTCGACATCACGACGCTTCGAAGCCTGTTATCGCAGCGCGCCGAGGCCGTGCGGCGCTACCTCGCGCAGGCGTCGAGACATCGCGCCGCGGGTACGCCGCCGCCGGCGTTCGATCAGCGCGATCATCTCGCGCTGGATCGATTCATCGGACAATGGGAAACAGACGTCTTCAACCGAATGATCGTGGCGGCGGAGGGCTCCTTCGCGGCGCTCGATCGCTCCGTCATGATTCTCTCGATCAACATGATCGTCGCCGCCGTCCTCGGGATCCTCGGACTGCTCCTGGTTCGCCGCTGGGTGCTCGTCCCCGTCAGCGAGCTGACCAACGCCGCCGATGAATTCGGCCGGGGCCGCCTCGACCATCGCGCCGACGTGCGCACACATGACGAACTCGGCAAGCTCGCCGACGCCATGAACACGATGTCCGCGGACCTCGCCCGACTGGGCCGACAGATGGTGTTTCGCGAACGCGCCGCCGCCATGGGCGAACTCATTTCCTACATCGCCCACAACATTCGCAACCCGCTGGCCGGCATCCGCAGCCTCTCGGATTCCTGCCGACGCAGCGCCGACACAGGTTCAACGCTGCGCGACCAGCACGACGAAATCGTCGCCAGCGTCGAACGGCTCCAGCGATGGCTCCGCGAGGTCGAGCACACGTGCCGACCGATCGATATCCGCCCGACGCCCGTCGATTCGGCGGCGCTGATCGGCAATGTCATCGCCGTGTTCAGACCGATGGCGGATCGCCGCAGCGTCACGATCGATCGACATGTCGATCCGTCGGCGGGTACAATCCACGTGGATGAATCTCATTTCGAGCAGGCGCTGGCCGCCATCGTCGGCAACGCCATCGAAGCGACACCGGCCGGCGGGCGCGTCACGATCGCCGTCGAGCGCGACGACGACAGGCGCCACACGATCGTCTCCATCGCCGACACGGGCCCCGGCATTCCGCTCGAGCTGCGCGACAGCGTGTTTCATCCGTCCGTCAGCACCAAGCGCGACGGACAGGGCCTCGGCCTGGCGATGGCCCGCAAGATTGCCGCGTTGCACGCCGGCGAACTGACGTTTGTATGTCCCGAGTCGGGCGGAACAATGTTCCGCTTCGACCTGCCGTGGCCGCAGGAGGCGGCGCCGACGAATGCCTGACCTGCTGATCATCGACGACGAAGAGACGCTGCTCGCCTCGCTGAGCCTCGAACTGCGACGGACCGGCCACAACACGCAGACGGCCGGCACGGCGGCCGAGGCGCTGGCGCGTCTCGACACCTTCGAGCCGCACGTCGCCCTCGTCGATATCCGCCTGCCCGACGCCAACGGTGTCGAGCTCATCGAGAAGATTCGCCAGAAGGGGCACGACTTTCCGATCGTCGTCATGACGGCCTACGGCAGCGTCGAAGGCGCCGTCGAGGCGATGCGCCGCGGCGCCACGGATTACCTCCAGAAGCCCGTGGGCATCGACGAGATCGAACTCGTCATCGAACGATCCCTGCGCAACCGACGACTCATCGATCGGCTCGATGTCCTTGAGCGCGAGCGCCGGCAGCTCGGCGCCGAACGGGCCATCATCGGAGAAAGCGAGCCGATCCAGCGAGCGCTGCACATGGCCGATCGCATCGCCGCCGTGCCGCCCGACGATCACGGCCATCTGCCCACGGTCCTGCTCATCGGCGAAACGGGCACGGGCAAGGACCTGCTCGCCCATCGGATTCACGATTCGGGCCCGCGACGCGACGCGCCCTTCGTTCAGATCAACTGCTCGGCCCTGCCGGCGCCCCTCGTGGAGGCGGAGCTCTTCGGCCACGAACGCGGCGCGTTCACGGATGCCCGCGTCTCCAGGAAGGGACTCTTCGAGGCGGCGAACGAAGGCACCGTCTTTCTGGACGAGATCGGCGAGATGCCGCTGGAGTTGCAGGCGAAGCTCCTGCTGGTCCTTGAGAATCGCAAGTTCCGCCGCATCGGCGATACGCGCGAACGACGCGTCGAGGCGCGCGTCATCGCCGCCACGAACGTCGACCTTCGACGGCGCGTCGAGGACGATCGGTTTCGCCGCGATCTGCTCTTCCGGCTGCAGACGTTCTGCGTCGAGCTGCCGCCGCTGCGCGAGCGTGGCGCCGATGTTATTCTCATTGCAAAGCGCTTCATCGATCGCCAGGCCCGCCGGCTGCATCGCCCGGCGCCGACGCTGTCGGACGCCGCCGGCGAGCTCATGCGCCGCTACACGTGGCCGGGCAACGTGCGCGAACTGGACAACGTGCTCCAGCGGGCCGTCCTGCTCAGCGACAGGAACGAGATTGGCCCCGCCGACCTCTACCTCGGCGGCGAATCGAGCGCCGCGACGACGGCCGCCCCCGCCGCCCTGACGGACATTCGCTTCCCGTTCCGATCGCAGCCCTTCACACTCGAGGATATCGAGCGTCTGGCCATCCAGCAGGCGCTGGAGGCGTGCGACGGCAACGTCTCCGAGGCCGCCCGCCTGCTCGGCGTCAGCCGTGGCGCCCTGCGGCATCGACTCTCGAAGGACAAGTGAGGCTCGACGCGATCGCGCGTCCGGCCCGCATTGCCCGCATCCCGTAATCCGACGACAATCCGGGTTTGCCGCGCGAATCCGCCCCCGTCTGGCGAACGCGGGCCCATTGAAGTGTTCCCCGACCGCCGAGACTGCCAAGGAGCCAGCCTCTTTATGATCGATATCAAGCTCATTCGAGAGAATACCGACGCCGTGCGTCACGCCATCAAGGTCAAGGGACTCGCCTGCGACCTCGATCGGCTCATCGCCGTCGACAACGAACGCCGCGCCAACCAGCAGGAAGCCGATTCGCTCCGCAGCCAGTTGAAGGAACTTTCCTCACAGATCGGCCACTACAAGAACCCAAAGAGCAAGTGGTTCCAGGACCAGCTCGCCGGGGGCCGCACGGCGGACGATCTCAAGGCGGAAGGTGAACAGATCCAGTCGCAGACGGGCGCCATCAAGGACGGAATCAAGGATCTCGAAGAGAAGGAACGCGGCATTCAGGACGAGTTCAACGCCCTGATGCTGACAGTCCCGCAGATCCCGTCGGCAAAGACGCCCGTCGGCGCGAGCGACGCCGAAAACGTCGAAGTCCGACGACACGGAACGCCGCGGAAGTTCGAGTTTCAGCCGAAGGACCACGTCGAGCTCGGCGCGGCCCTGGGGATCATCGATCTCGAACGCGGCGTGAAGCTGGCGGGCTCGCGCAACTACCTGCTGCGCGGCGCCGGTTCGATGCTGCATCACGCGATCCTGCGCCTCGCGATGGACACGATCACGCAGCGCGGCTTCGAGGCCGTGACAGTGCCCGTTCTCGTGAATGACAAGCAGATGTATGGCACGGGCTACTACCCCGGCGGCGAGGAACAGGCCTATCGCTGCGAGCGCGACGACAAATCGCTCGTCGGTACGGCCGAAGTGTCACTGACGGCAATGTACGGCGACGAAATCCTCAGCGAGGAGCAGCTGCCCATCAAACTTGCCGCCGTCAGCACATGCTTCCGCCGAGAGGCCGGCGCCGCCGGCAAGGACACCTACGGTCTCTATCGCATCCACTTCTTCGACAAGGTGGAGCAGGTCGTGCTCTGCCGCGCGGATGAGGACGTGAGCGAGAAATTCCATCACGAGATCATCGCCAACGCCGAGGCCGTGCTGCAGGCGCTGGAGCTGCCCTATCGCGTCATGCAGGTGTGCACGGGCGACATGGGCCAGGGCAAAGTCGAGATGTACGACATCGAAACGTGGATGCCGTCACGCGACAGCTATGGCGAGACGCACAGCGCCAGCCGCTTCGGCGACTTCCAGGCGCGACGACTCAACCTGCGTTACAAGGAGACGGAGTCAAAGAAGAACGTCTTCTGCCACACGCTGAACAATACCGTCATCGCGAGCCCGCGCATCCTGATCCCGGTGATGGAGCAGTACCAGAACGAAGACGGCTCGATCAGCGTACCGCAGGCGCTGCGGCCGTATATGGGCGGGATGGAGCGGATCGGCTAAGACCGGGTGGCCCGCCCTTTCAAGGGTGGGGTCTCGATGATCGATCGCGGAGAGAAGCGCTCGATCGGATGCGAGCCCATGACTCGCTCAATGATCCGATCCAGCAATGCAAGGCTCGGCGTGCGAACCATCCGCCGATCACAGGACAGGGCCGCAAGGACATTCAGTCGGCGCATTCGCTCATTCGATCACGTTCTCGCATGGCGATCCGCCGGCCGAAGGCGATGGAACGACATTCGACATTGCGCTACACGCTTCAAACGCGGCGGCGTCTGAACGCGACGACCGCCATCGTCATCAGCATCGCGATGGATGCGGGCTCCGGTGTCAGCAGGACGGCGTGGCGCTGACCCGTGGGCGAGATACCCGTACCGGCGATCCAGCCGCGATCGTTGATGCTCCACGCTTCCGTGATATTCCAATTCGCAAAGGCGGGCAGCAGCAGATCGTTCAGGCTTCGCATGCCGGTTTCCCGTTCCCAGAGAAACGGCTGAGATACCCCGGAGCTGCTCAAACCGACAACCTGCCCCAGATTGTTGACGCCAGTCGCCTGGTTCTCGCCTGTGCCGCCCGGGAGAATCGGCAGCATGTTCATGCCGTGCGCCTGATCCCAGATGAAAGCGCGATTGCCGTTGGCGGTATTGCTGACACCGACGACCTGCCCGACATCGTTCATCGCCAGCGCCGAGCTGTAGCCATTGCCGCCCGGGAGTCCACCCAGCAGTTGAACCCCTTCTGTGAAGCTCCAAACAAAAGCGCGGACGCCGTTCGCCGTCGAACAACTGCCGACCACGGAGATGTTCTTGTTGATGTCTGTCGGAAAACTCTGAATGCAACCGGGAAACGTGGCACCGATATCGATCATCGCCGTCCCGGGAACCCAAAGAAATGCGTGACTCGAACTGAGGGCGACGCTGCTCGCGCCGACGGCGTACCCCAGATCGTTGATGCCCGTACCGAAGCCGACGCCGGTTCCGCCCGGCAGTCCGCCCAGATTCTGCATACCATTCACGCTGTCCCAGATGAAAGGCTGCTGTCCCACGCTCGACACACTATCGCCGACTACCTGTCCATGGGCGTTCACGCGGAACGCGCGGCTCTGGTTGGTTCCACCCGGTAAGTCACCGAGATCCCGCATCCCGTTCACACTGTCCCAGATAAAGCCGCGGCCGCCTGTTCCCGCAATGCTGGTCCCCGCGACATATCCGTTTTCACTGAGACCGAACGCCTGGCTGACGCTCAATCCACCCGGCAGATCTCCCAGGTCGATAACGGAATAAGGTCCGCCGGCGTGCGCCGACATGGACGCGGACACGATGAAGAAACAAGACGTCAGGACACTCAATCGAGCAATGGGATTCGTTCGTTCGGTACACATGGCGGTTACTTTTCCCTGGAACTCAGCGTTCCGGCCCACGGCAATCGAAGGCGTCGCAACACGATCCGCGCTATTTGCGCAGCGTGCGACGCTTCGTTCCGACGGATGACGATGATGTACAGGCTCCGGCCGACATTCGCGCCACCCCGAGGATGACTCTGATGATCAAGGTACCGATCGGCGCGAGCGGATGCAACGTTCCATGCGACGCGGCGGCGGAAATTCCGACGGGCGCCCGCCGATCGTGTGCGGGGCGCGACCTTGTAACGCACTCCACGGCCCGATGATCCGAGGTTTCAACTCGGGCTCGCGATGATCCAGTGCTGTGCGACCCACCAACCTCGAGCGTCCGCACGGTCAGCGACAGCGCAAACCCCCGACGAGCGCAAGATTGCTTCGACAGCTGCGCGGTCCTCGATTCATCAACTGTGATGCACCCAGGAGCGACAGACTCTCGGCCATTCGACACTCGCGCTTGTTTCCCCGCTTCGCGTCGCGTTACACTCGATCGCGAAAGGAATTCGCATGGGCTTTCTGCCACCACCCCATACCGGCGACGGCGCCAATGACGAGGAGTCCGGTCGCCTCGGGCTATGGGCCTTCCTCGTCATTTTGTTCCTCCTCAGCGGCTGGCTCTCCTGTCGTGAGCTGAAGTACGCCGCATGGGGACGATCAGCGAACGCCGACGTCGTGCGGGTCAACAAGTACATAGATCGTCGCAAGTACGAATTCGATGAGATCCCCATGGCGGACGTGCGTTACCAATGGACGGACGCCGACGACGGCCAGCGCAAAGACGGCGTTCTCCTGCGCGCCGAAGACGCGCCGGCCGAGGGCGACATCATCGCGATCGAGTATCTGCCCGGTGTGAAAGACAGCCGCATGACAGGCGATCGGAACGCCTGGGCGATCGCATTCTTCGCAATTTCGTTCCTGGCCGCCCTGCTCTGGTTCGCCAAGGCCTGGCGAGATGGGTCGCGCCCGACGCGCCAAAAGCGAAAGGACCGCGACTGGGAAGAGGAAGACTACACCAACCCGCGCGACGACGCCTGGCGCGGTCTCCGCTAACGTTTGGGTGGCCCGCCCTTTCAAGGGCGGGGTCACGATGATCGACCGCGGAATGAAGCGCTCGAACAAATGCACGCGCCGAACGCGCTCAATGATTCGGCCCTCTGAAAACAACCAAAACGCGACTTCCCACGATCGACATCGCATCGAAACGTCTTCTCGTATTCGATCATCGCCCCCCAGGGTCAATAGACCCTGGGCCACCCCGGACTGGTGGCCCGAGGTTTCAACCTTGGGGTCACGATGATCGACCGCGGAATGAAGCGCTCGAACAAATGCACTCGCCGAACTCGCTCGAAGTGTCGGCCCTCTGAAAAAAACCAAACGCGACTTCCCACGATCGACATCGCATCGAAACGCCTTCTCGTTTTCGATCATCGTCCCCCCAGGGTCAATAGACCCTGGGCCACCTGATCACCATTCGATGGGCCAACGTCCGTCCCAATCCATACGCAGTAGCCCCGCATCAGGAGTTTCGTAGTATCGATAGCTGCTCCATCGCCATTCACCCGCCGTCGCGACGAGGCCGCGGGTGACGGGATTCTTGTGGCAGTAGTTCAGCTTCTCATGAAGCGTCTCTTCACGCGTGATGTTCCGGTCGTAGCCGCGGGTGAACCAGATCGATTGTTTTTCGAATCTCCCTGTTGCCCAGTCGTTCAGCGGCCCGGACCACAATCGCCCACGGCGCGACCAAACCTCACGCAGTCGCTGTTTCGCGTACAGCGCTGTGTACTGTTTGAAGTCGTGGAGTAACTCACCGATTGGGATGGGAACGTCACTCCCTCGCGCGTGCGGCAGCAGCAGTACATGGATGTGCTCCGGCATGATCACATAGCCGATCAGACAGATCGCATGTCTGTTCTGCAGCAATCGTAATCCGTCCAGCAGGACAAGCTTGATACCGTCATCGTGAAAGAACTGGAGACGCCTGTACGTCGAAATCGTCCAGAAGTGGATGTGTCCGGCTTCGTCGTGTCTGTGGAGGAGTGAGGGCATGGCGGACATGACGCTACAGCAACACGCCCGTGCTGAAAGCGCGATTTCAGTAAAGAGTGCCACCTTTTTGACACTCCCGAGTCCGGTGGCCCGCCCTTTCAAGGGCGGGGTCACGATGATCGACCGCGGAATGAAGCGCTCGAACAAATGCACGCGCCGAACGCGCTCAATGATTCGGCCCTCTGAAAACAACCAAAACGCGACTTCCCACGATCGACATCGCATCGAAACGTCTTCTCGTATTCGATCATCGTCCCCCCAGGGTTAAAACCCTGGGCCACCCGATCCGGGTGGCCCGTCCTTTCAAGGGCGGGGTCACGATGATCGACCGCGGAATGAAGCGCTCGAACAAATGCACGCGCCGAACGCGCTCAATGATTCGGCCCTCTGAAAACAACCAAAACGCGACTTCCCACGATCGACATCGCATCGAAACGTCTTCTCGTATTCGATCATCGTCCCCCCAGGGTTAAAACCCTGGGCCACCCGATCCGGGTGGCCCGTCCTTTCAAGGGCGGGGTCACGATGATCGACCGCGGAATGAAGCGCTCGAACAAATGCACGCGCCGAACGCGCTCAATGATTCGGCCCTCTGAAAACAACCAAAACGCGACTTCCCACGATCGACATCGCATCGAAACGTCTTCTCGTATTCGATCATCGTCCCCCCAGGGTTAAAACCCTGGGCCACCCGATCCGGGTGGCCCGTCCTTTCAAGGGCGGGGTCACGATGATCGACCGCGGAATGAAGCGCTCGAACAAATGCACGCGCCGAACGCGCTCAATGATTCGGCCCTCTGAAAACAACCAAAACGCGACTTCCCACGATCGACATCGCATCGAAACGTCTTCTCGTATTCGATCATCGCCCCCCCAGGGTCAATAGACCCTGGGCCACCCTGCATTGCGCCAATGGCGCCAACCCTTCCCTCCGGCCCGCGACAGTCGTATGATCCAGATCGACGCCGCGCGGGACGCAGTTCCGCCCAACGGCGCCAGCCACGTCCGCTGAGTTTCGAACCATGGGAAACGTCGCCTCGATGAATCCCGATTGCGTTCGCACGTCCGCGGGACCGACACGACGATCCGATCACACCGCCTCGTCGCCGCCCGCCCGCGATTCACTCTTCGTGCATCTTCACTTCCACATGCTCACACATTTCGAAAAGGACTTGCCATGATCACATTTGGTCCACGGAATCTTCGCATTCCGAAATTCGAGCGACCCGTCTATCTCGTCGCCGGTGGCCTCACGGACTTTCGCAAGAAGTACCCCAAGAAAAACACCTGCCAGCTCTGCACCGAGGCGCTGCGCATGGCCGTCGAGGAGAATGACCTGAAAGTCTCGGCGGAGGAATATCGGCGCAGCGTGAACTGGTGCGTCTATTCGCAGTTTGCCGATCACTTCGGCGACCAGCTGCTCGCCGCGGCGAAGGTGCACGACTATCTCGGATTCGATCCACTCGGCAATGTCGAGATCAAGACGGGCGGCGCGACCGGCGGTTCGGCCGTGCTTGCGGCGGCCCAGGCGATCGCATCGGGTTACGCGGACTGTGTGCCCGTTGTCGGCTGGGAACGCATGGACGAAGTCTCGACGAAAGTCGGCAACAGCTACATCGCCAGCGCCGCATGCAGGGACTTCGAAAGTGAACTCGGCTGGATGTACGCGAGCTACTACGCCCTGATGGCCCAGCGCTATCAATACGAAAATGAAGTCCCGCGCGAAGCGCTCGCAAAGATCGCCTGCAAGAATCACGAGTACGCTCGCTACTCCCCCTATTCGCAGAACCCGGGCCATTACACGGTCGAGGATGTCCTCAACAACGAAATCGTGTCGCATCCGCTGTCGTTCCTCGAGTGCTGTGTGATGAGCGTGGGCGCCGCCGTCCTTCTGCTCGCCGATGAAGAGACGGCCTTTCGAATGACGGACACACCGATCCGGCTGACGGCGATCTGCGGCGGAACCCACACGCTCCGCACGGCCGATCGCCGCAACATGCCGATCCTGCTGCTGCCGAACGAGACGGAGGCGACGTATCGCGATTACTTCGGAAGTCGTCGGCGGGAGTGGCCGGGATTCAGCTCGTTCCTCGCGGCGCGCATGGCGGCGTACCTCGCCTACCACATGGCGGGGATCAAGGATCCCGTCGAGGACTTTGATCTCCTCGAAACACACGACGCCTTCACCATCAGCGACGTTCAGACATATGAGGACATTGGCCTGCGACCCTACGGCCGAGGTCGCGAGTTCATCGAGTCCGGCGACGCCTACTACGAAGGCCGTCTGCCGACCAACCTCTCCGGCGGTCTCATCGGCACGATGCACGCCGTCGGCGCCACGGGCATTTTCCAGATGGTGGAACTCCTCTGGCAACTGCAGACCAAGTGGGACAAGTTCCACGCGGATCCCGAGCGATGGACGCGCTACGGCAAGAAGAAGCCGGACGAGTTCCGCAGCCTCCAGGTGAAGGGGGCCAAACGCGGATGCGCGATCTCCCACGCGGGCACGGGCAGCCATGTCACGTGCGCGATTCTGGAAAAACCGTAATCGACGAACGACACTGCATCGCGCCGGCCGCGCGATCGATCGAAAGGAAGTTGCATCATGGCAATTGAATGGCCGTCAACGAAAGCCGACGTGTTTCGCGACGATCCCCTGGGCATTCTGATTCCCAAGACATGGGCCCACTACCACAGCTACGGCGGCTGGGGAAAGTTCTTCAAAGGTCTCGCCGCCGGCAGGCTCCTGGCGACTCAGTGCACGAACCCCGAGTGCGAGGAACGCCATCTCTGGCTGCCGCCCCGCTGCGAATGCCCCGACTGCTGGCATGAGATGGCGTGGCGGGAAGCGCCGACGACCGGACGCATCTTCACATGGAGCGTCGTCCGCTACCCCGGTGAACTCTTCCGACTCCCACCCGAAACACCGCTGATCAGCGTCGAGATCGACGGCGTCTGCACCAAGCTGATGAGCTATCTGAAAAAAGGGAAGCCGGAAATCGGGATGCCTGTCGAAGCCGTCTTCAACACGAAAAACCCGACCAACACGATCCTGGACCTGGCCTGGGTCCCGGCGTAAGTCGCCCCGAAACACGCATAGCAACCTTATGTATTACATAAGCTTGCTATGCGTCGCGCGACTTCGGCGCATCCATCGCTTCGTTCTTCACATACTTCATCCCGCCGCTCGATTCCTCCGCCTCATTGGCGAATGGAGGACGAGGCGACGGGTCGTATGGATCGGCGTAGGGACCGTCGTCGAATCCGACGGACCGCACATGGACAAACGGCGAGCCCCCGCCGCCATGCATCGTCGTGACGTGGACGCGCGAGGCGAAGTAGGCGGTCAGTCCCTTGAGGAAGAGCCGTCGTATCGGCGGGACCAGCAGCAGGAGACCGAAGGCGTCCGTGATGAAGCCGGGCGTGATCAGGACGGCGGCCGCGAGGAGGATCAGGATCCCCTCGCCGAGCTGGGTCGTCGGCATGCGGCCTTCGGCCAGCTCCTGCTGAATACGCGTAATCGTTGAGATTCCCTGCCGCTTCGCGATGGCGGCGCCGACGACGCCGGTCAGGATCACGCACGCCAGCGTCGGGAAGAACGTCAGGATTTCGCCGACACGAAAGAGCAGCCAGAGATCCACGAGGGGCAGGCCAATGAACAGGATAAGGAGTAAGGGAAGCAACGGATCCTCTCAATGCTGCGGATCAGGGCGTCGACTCCCGACGCCCGCAAAAACCACATCTCGCCGGCTCAGCAAGACGAAACCTCGCGTCCCCGAGTCGTAAGGGGATTCTTGAGGCGTAACTTAATTATTTCAACGCAATTGCGCGCAACATCCCACCCGCCAATTGCGCCTCGCCGCAATCTAATCACATGACGCCGATCACGCTCGTCGAGAATCATCGTCGATATCAATATTGCAAACACGGTTTGCCGTCGCGCCACCGGCGACGCGCAGGTTCTGCGCAAACGCTCGACGCGGTTCCGCCAAACAGGGCTGGGAATCGCGTTTCATCGCTTGGCTCGGCGTTTATCGGTCGGTATAGTCCCCGACGAGCGGCCCATAATAGTGTTGATTGGGGCGTTCGGGCGAAAAAAACGGCGGCTCGCGCCGCCCGAGGGAAGAGCGATTTCTATCACGCCGCCAAAACGACTCGTCGCTGTCACAATTCTGGTTGCCGGCGGACTGGGTTCCGCGATGGGCCTGCTGCAGGTGGGTCCTTCCGCCGCCCCGCCGATTCGCGCCAATTTCGATCCGCAGGGGCGAACCATCAATCAGATCGAGTTTGAAGGCCTGCGCTCCGGCGACGCCGCCAGCCTGCGCGACACGATCGGTATCTCCGTCGGCGACGCGTGGAATCGGGAAGAGGTGACCGCCGCCTGCCGAAAGCTCGCCGAGACACAGAAGTTCGAAGGCGTGCCCTTCGCGGAACCGCGGATGGTGGGTTCGGACCTCGCGCTGGTGTTCGTCGTTCGCGAGCGACCTTACATCGTCGCAGTCGACTTTGTCGGAAACGACCAGTTCGACAACGGCGATCTGCTCAAGGAAATCCCGATCGGCGTCGGTTCGACGATCAGTGAGTATCTCATTCGGCAGTCGCAGGAGCTGATCCAGCAGAAGTATCGAGAGGCGGGCTACGCCTACACGTCGGTCGATGTCGATGCGGACGTTCTGGAAAAGGAACAGCGCGTGCTCTTCCGGATTTCCGAAGGACCGCGCGTCAAGGTGAAGGAGATCCGCTTCGAAGGCAATCGCGAGTTCGGCGACGCGCGCCTCCAGGGTCTGATCGAAACCCAGACATCGGCGTGGCTCTTCCGGACGGGAGCGTTCGACGACGATACGGCCCGGCGCGACGCGGCGGCCATCAAGTCGTTCTACGTCGATCGCGGCTTTCTCAATGCGCAGGTCGGTTATCGCGTCGATCTGAAAGAGGGCGAGCAGTCCGACCTGATCGTCGTCTTCCAGATCGAGGAAGGCGTTCGCCACGCCATCAAGTCGATCCGATTCGAAGGAAACGAAGCGTTTGACGCAGACACGTTGCGGGCGATGCTCGAATCCCAGGAAGACACGTTCTACGACGGCGACGTCCTGAAGCGCGATCGCGAGAAGATCCTGACGGAATACGGTCGACAGGGATACATCTACGCGACGATCACGACATCGCAGCTCTTTGCCGACGAGCCCGGCTTCGTCCACGTCACGTTCACGATCAACGAGGATACGTCCTACAACGTGGGGCGCGTCGTGGTTCGCGGTAATCGCGAGACGAAGGACAAGGTCATCCGTCGCGAACTTCGAATCCTCCCGGAATCCGTATACGACACAGAGGCCGCAAAGAAGAGTGAGCAGAGGCTCGTCGAGACACAGCTCTTCAACGACGTGAAGATCACGCCGCAGGGGAACGAGCCCGGCGTGCGCGATGCGCTCGTCACGGTCGAGGAAGCCGACACGACGCGCATCCTGTTCGGCGTCGGTGTCACAACCAACAGCGGCATCGTCGGCACGATCTCCATCGAGAATCGCAACTTCGACCTGTTTGATCCGCCGCGAACGGCCAAGGAATTCTTCAAGGGCCGTTCCTTCCACGGCGCCGGCCAGACAGTCCGTCTGCGACTGGAGCCGGGTACAGAGTTCACACGAGGTCGCCTGGAATTCCGCGAGCCGTATCTCTTTGACAAGCCTCTCGGCTTCGGCATGGCGATCTACGGCTTTGAACGAGGTCGTCCGGAATACGATGAACAGCGCGTCGGCTTCAACGTCAGCCTCGACAAGCGATTCGAAGAGGGACCGCTGGAAGGCTGGGCCGGCGAAGTGGCGCTGCGCGTCGAGAATGTCGATATCGGCGGAACCGACTGGCTGACGGCGAAAGAGATCCTCGACGACGAAGGCAACAACCTGCTGACGACGGTCAAGGGCACGATCGTCCGCGACAAGACGGACAGCCGATGGCTGCCGTCGATCGGCGATCGCCTGAAAGTCGCTGTCGAGCAGGCGGGCGCGCTGGGCGGCGATCACGCCTTCACGCGCGTCACGGGCGAATACGATCGCTACTGGACGCTGAAGACGGATACGTTCGGGCGCAAGCACATCCTTCAGGTTGGCGCCTCGGCGGGCAATATCTTCGGCGACGCTCCGGTCTTCGAGAAGTTCTTCGCCGGCGGTATCGGCTCGATTCGCGGCTTTGAGTATCGCGGCATTTCGCCCCGCGCCGGCTATTCCGACGATCGTGTCGGCGGCAACTTCATGCTGATGACAAATGCGCAGTATTCATTCCCGCTGGCGGGCGAGAACATCCGCGGCGTGACGTTCCTGGACATGGGCACGGTCGAAGAGGACTTCGGCATCAACGACTGGCGGGCGTCGATCGGCGTCGGTCTTCGCATTTACGTGAAGTACTTCGGACCGATTCCGTTGTCGTTCGATCTCGCGTTGCCCATCTCGAGCCAGGAAATGGACGACGAACAGGTATTCAGCTTCGCGTTCGGCGCGACATTCTGATTCATGCGGGGGGAAGATCCGCTTCGGGGAGCGGCGAGCGCCGAACGCCATCGGAAGCTGTTGACACGCAGGCGCCATGGCGAGCAATCCGGTATTTCATGACATTCTGTCCGCGCGTCGGGCGCGCTGCGCGCTTCTGGAGAAGCGTTATTACCACGATCGCGGCTGGGAGCATCCCTATGCCCGATTGCGGCGCGAGGCGCTCGGTCAACTCGACCCGACGAAGCGCATCCTCGAAGTCGGATGCGGCCGGGACTTTTTCGAAGCGCAGCGCTATCTCGGAAAAACACGTGATGTCTGGGGCGTCGATCCCGATTTCGAACCGGGCCTGTGTCCCGCCTCGGACTCAGGCGCCCGCATCATTCGCGGCTGCGGCGCCGACCTGCCCTTCGCGGACAGGTCGTTCGACGTCATCGTGTGCCGATCCGTGATCGAGCACCTGCCCGAGCCGCAGCCCTTCTTCAGCGAGATGGCGCGCACGCTCAGGCCGGGCGGCGCGCTGCTCTGCCTGACGCCGAATCGCTACGACTATGTCTCGATCGCCGCACACCTGGCGCCCAATCGATGGCATACACCGATCGTTCGATTCATGGAAGGTCGCGACGAAGGCCACACATATCCGACCTACTATCGAGCCAACAGCGAACGCGCGATTCGAAAACTCGCCTCGGCGACGGGCCTTCGCGTGCAGCAGTTCGAACGGCTGAATCACAATCCATCCTACCTGACGTTCAGCCCTTTGCTCTATCGACTCGGAATCGCCTACGATCGCGTGATCACCTCCACCCCGCGGCTGGCGTGGCTGCGGGCGTGGCTGTTCGTCGAATTGTGCAGGGACTGACGCCGGACCTATCAGGCGCGAACCGGAATGTGAACCGAGACAGTTGTACCGACACCCACTTCGCTGTTGAGCTCGACATTGGCGTTCATGGCGGCGACGGCGTGCCGCACGATCGACAGACCGAGCCCCGTGCCGCGTTTGACGCCGACGAGGGTGCTCGTGTCCGAACGGGCCGCCTCCACCTGGTAGAACCGCTCGAAGACGCGATCGAGTTCGGACTTCGGGATTCCGCAGCCCTCGTCACGAACGGAAACGGAGATCGTGTCCGCGCTGCGATCGCAGATCACGCTGACGTGACCGCCCTCTTCCGTGAACTTGATGGCGTTGGAGACCAGATTGTCGAGCACGAGCCGCAGAAGGCGCCCGTTGGTATGGATGATCTCGCAGGATTCCGGACAGACGCCTTTCCAGAGCAGGCCCTTGCACTTGATCGTGTGCTCGAAGCGACCATAGACGTCGTCGATGAGCTCGACGAGGCTGATGCGTTCGCGCGGAAACGACGTACCCGACGACTCGAGCCGTGACAGGTCGAGCAGGTCGCCAACGAGTTCCTCAAGGCGCCCCGTGTGTCGCTCGATCACTTCCATGAAATGGCGGGCCGAGTCATTGTCGCGTTCGAGATCGAGATGCTGCAGCGTCTCGACGGATGCGCGAATCGTCGATAGCGGCGTGCGCAGTTCGTGCGACGCGTTGGCCACGAAATCGGTCTTCATGCGGATGGTTCGCGTCAGTTCCGTGACATCTGTCAGAACGACGAGACGGCCCATCGCACCCTCGCCGTTCTTCGACGTCGTGTCGCTGAATTCGATGTCCGACGCGCGAGCCAGCAGGTGGACGGTTCCCCCGGGCCGATCCACGTGCAGCGGCAGCTCCCGGACGACGCCGGAGGACGCCTCATCCATCGCGCCGTCGTCGGACGAGGCGCCACGAAGCAGCAGGCCGCGAAGTTCGGAGTTCTTGATGCAGTCGTCGACGCGTCGGCCGACAAAGTTCTGGATGTTCAGCAGGCCGGACTTCGTGATATCGCCCGTCATGGCCGCGACCTTCTGCGGCACGGGAACCTCGGGCGATCGAAGCAGGCGGCAGGCGGCCTGATTGATGAGCACGATCCGACCGTCGGGCCCGGCGATGATGACGCCTTCACTCAGCGTCTGGATGAAGTGTTCCAGATGATGGCGCTGCTGATCGATCGTATGCAGCTGCGTCGCCAGGCTCTCGCGCATCTGGTTGAGCGACTGCGCCATCTGTGCGATCTCATCGGAGCCGCGAACGGAGGTTCGCGCGGAGAGATCCCCCTCGGACAGACTGCGAGCCGCCTCCGTGATCCGCCGGATCGGCATGCTCCAGACATAGGCCAGTCCCAGCGCGCTCAGCAGCGCGGCGACGAGCCCCAGCCCCGCGATGCGCCAGATCAGCTCGCGGGTTGTTCCCGTCTGTTCCGTGATACGGAAGACCGGCATCGAGACCCGGATGACGCCGAGCGTGTCGGCGGGACCGCCCTTTCCGCCGACGCGGTCAACGCGCAGGGCGACATACATGAGTTCGCGTTTGACTGTCGCCGACCATCGACGGCTCTGGCCGTAGCCGTTCTTCATGGCCTCGATGACTTCGGGGCGATTGGCGTGCGACTCCATTTCGCTGGCCGTCGCGTCGGAATCCGCCCAGACGACGCCATCCGGCGCGATGATCGTGATCCGGCCGTAGACGGCGTCCATGCCGCCGAGATCGCTGGCGAGCGACTGGAGGGCGCCCTTGCCGTCGGGCGTGAAAATGTGCTTCTTCTGAATGCGATCGCGGATGTGCTCGGCCGTCTGCTTGAGCTGACCGCCGATGTCCTCGACGTGCGCGCGTTCGATCGATCCGACGATGACCCACACGGACACGCCGAGAATGACAGCCATCAGCACGGCGTTGCCGGCGAACAGCTTCCAGAAAAATCGACCCGGGCGCATGGTGACACAATACCCAAGCAGAAAACCGGATCGCCCGAAATCGGGCAATCCACAAAAAACGTGACGAGCGATCGAATGTCAGGTCGTCAGGAATCGCCGCACGACGGCGGCGTGAAACAACAACACCCGTTCGGGGCGACTACTCGTCGTCCTGCGGCCGGCGGAAGCTGTACCCCACGCCTCGCACGGTCTGAATCCAGCCGGCGGGATTGGCGTCGGCCTGTTCGAGACCGACCTTCTTCCGGAGCGACGTGATGTGGACGTCGATCGTCCGATCGAGGACCACGGCGCTCTTGCCGAGGACGCGATCGATCAGGGCGCTGCGATCGAGGACGCGGCCGCTGGCCTCCATCAGGACGCCGAGAAGTCGGAACTCCGTCGCCGTGACGCCGATGAGCTGGCCGTTGACCTTGAGTTCGTGCCGGGTTCGATCGAGCTCGAACGGTCCCTCGCGAAGCACTTCCACGGATCCGGCCGGGCTGTCGCCGCGCCGGAGCATGGCGCTGATGCGGGCGAGCAGGACCTTCATGGAGAACGGCTTCGTGACGTAGTCATCGGCGCCGAGGGCAAAACCGACAAGCTCGTCGGATTCCTCGGCCTTGGCCGTCAGCATGAGAATCGGAATCTGCGAGGTGCTGGAGTCCTTGCGCATCGCGGAGGCGACTTCGTCGCCGGACGTATGCGGCAGCATACGATCGAGCACGACGAGATCGGGGGGACTCTTGCGAATCTGCTCAAGCGCCATATCGCCGGTGGAGGCGTATCGCGTCGTGTAGGATTCGCGCTGGAGGTTGAAACAAATCAGTTCCGCAAGATCCTGTTCGTCTTCGACCACCAGGATGGTCTTCCCGCCGCCGCTGCTCATGCACAGGCTCCAAAAAGGGATGTCCTTTCCTCGCGAATATGATATCAGAAGGCCGCGGCGTCCCGCCCGGGTCTTTGTTTAATTCCCGTTAAATCTGGGGGGACTGGGACCGAGAATCCTCTGTCGTCGCCCCGAGCCGCCGCGCCGATTCTCCGGCCCTTTCCGATGGCGGCGCCACGCCGTAGAGATCCCGTACCGTCCGCACCAGGTCGGCCCTCGCCGCTTCCACCCGCCTCGCCGGCGCCATTGTGTTCGCGTCCGACGGACGTCGTTTTTCATCCGGGCGGCGCTCGGACTTTGTCGGCTGCGACTTCTCCAGGGCCGCGTCCTGCCGGAGCAGTTCGCAGTAGGCGTGAACGAGCCTGCAGAGCGGCTCGACGGGCGCCTTCTCGTCGTCCAGTTGGCGCAGCATGCGCTTCAGCGCCTCCTGTTCGAAGTCCCTGCGCAGTCGGATACCCGCGGGGTTGACGCGTCTGGTTTCTCGTATCGCCATCGGACCGCTCCTTTGATTCATCATCGCCTCGATGGACGCGCCCGCGGCGTCGCCTGAATAGAAACTAGGCCACCCGGCGCGGTCGTCAAATCGGTGTTCGAAAATTGAGCGGGCGCTTCGGTGTAACGCGATTGGCGGTCGGATGTTGACCGGCACATTTTTTTTCGGCACATTGCGGAAGCGCAAAGGACCGGGTTACAGAATCGGGGGCCGATTCATCAAACGAGGAGGCGCCTCGGGCAATCAACACGTCATTCGCCGATACCATGAGATTTGTTACGCCCTTTCAGGGCTGATCAATGGAACAACTTCGAACCCAGGGTTTCGTTACGCCCGCTTCGCGGGCTTCACTTCACCCTGGGCTACCCTTTTGCACGCCTTCAGCGTGCGCTGCGCGTATGCACATTGTCGTCATGCACTGACGATTGTCGGCGACTCGCGTCGTCGGCCATTCGTGACTTGCGCTGGCGACGGGCGGGCTGCGCTGATTTGGCCGAATCGCTATAATGCGCTGACGATGCGGGTGGACCGACAAGGCTTTGACGCGATTCGTCTGATTTCGCGACAGTCAACGCCCTTCAATCCGGAGGATTCCGATGGACGCGTTCATGCGGGAAGCGATCAATGAGGCGCAGGCGGGACTTGCTGAGGGCGGCATTCCGATCGGTTCCGTGCTCGTCATCGACGGGCAGATCGTCGGCCGCGGTCACAATCGGCGCATCCAGAAAGGCAGCGCGATCCTGCACGCGGAGATGGACTGCTTCGAGAATGCGGGCCGCCTGAAAGCTCGCGACTACCAGCGTGCCACGCTTTACTCGACGCTCTCCCCCTGCGACATGTGCTCGGGAACGTCGCTGCTCTACAAAATCCCGAAAATCGTCATCGGCGAGAACAGGACATTTCAGGGCCCCGAGGACTACATGCGATCGCGCGGCGTCGAACTCGTCATCATCGACTCGCAGGAATGCGTCGATCTGATGACGAATTTCATCAACGCCAACCCGACGCTCTGGAACGAGGACATCGGGGAATAGCGCGACAGATCATCCCTCATACCGCCGGGCCCGACGGGGCCGCCGCCTCTTTGACGGGGCGCCTGCTTGTCGCGTAGAGGCCCACGACGCCGATCAGCACAACGACGGCGAAGACGATCTGCAGCGACGAGGGTTTCTCCCGCAGGAACGCCGCGCCGAATGCGAAGGCGCCGACAACACCCACGCCGGTCCAAACTGCGTAGGCCACGCCCAATGGAATCCCCTGAGCGGCCTTTTCCAGAAAAACAAAACTGAGCACATACGACGCGAAGATGGCCGAGGCAAGCAGCGGTCGCTGGAAGGTGAACGAGCGCAGACCGATGACCCAACCAACTTCGAAGGCCGCGGCGACCAGGAGCAGAATCCAGTGTTTCATGGATCGAGAGTCTACCACGGCGCGGATGGTCGGGTCGATGATGGAAATCACGTTGCTGAAAGTGGGTGACCCAGGGTCTGCTGACCCTGGGGGGACGATGATCGAAGTCATGAAGTCGCTGAGATGGGATTTCGATCTTGGGAAGTCGCGTTTGCTTTTTTCAGAGGGCCGAATCATCGAGCGAGCTCGGCGCGTGCATTGGTTCGAGCGTTTCGCTCCGCGATCGATCATCGAGACCCCGCCCTTGAAAGGGCGGGCCACCCGGTCTTCGACCCTGGGGTACCAGAAGCACGGGTGGCCCAGGGTCTCTTGACCCTGGGGGGACGATGATCGAATTCGCGAAGACGGTGAAATGCAACGCGAATCCTGGGAGGTCGCGTTTGGTTGTTCTCACAGGGATCGAAATTCCGGGCGAGCTTGGCGCGTGCGTTGATTCGAACGCTGCGCTCCGCGATCGATCATCGAGACCCCGCCCTTGAAAGGGCGGGCCACCCGGTCTTTTGACCCTGGGGGGACGATGATCGAGTTCGCGAAGGCGGTGGAATGCAACGCGAATCCTGGGAGGTCGCGTTTGGTTGTTCTCGCAGGGATCGAAATTCCGGGCAAGCTTGGCGCGTGTGTTGATTCGAACGCTGCAGTTCGCGGTCGATCATCGAGACCCCGCCCTTGAAAGGGCGGGCCACCCGGTCTTTTGACCCTGGGGGGACGATGATCGAGTTCGCGAAGGCGGTGGAATGCAACGCGAATCCTGGGAGGTCGCGTTTGGTTGTTCTCGCAGGGATCGAAATTCCGGGCAAGCTTGGCGCGTGTGTTGATTCGAACGCTGCAGTTCGCGGTCGATCATCGAGACCCCGCCCTTGAAAGGGCGGGCCACCCGCGACCTGCTACAGCGTTTCGGGGGCGCCATAGGGGCGGAACTTCTCCATCACGCCCTGTTCCTCGCTGTGGTAGAGGGCGCGATAGAGGCCGAGCCGGTTGGCGATGGGGGAATCGATCAGGTTGCTGGAGTCCGTCGCGCTCATCTGGAAGAGCACGCGATGGTCAAACTCCCGCATGGACGCGCGATCGAGCGTTCGATCGACCGCCGTCGGCGTGTCACACCAGGCGAGGACATGGACGCCTACCGGGGGCCCTTCTCGCAGGATTTCCGCAAAGTCGCGTCCCGGGTCGGGCTGCGACGCGTCGGACGTGACGGACAGTCCGAATTCGTCTTCGCGCTTTCGCAACATGCGATAGCGTTGCAGAGCGTAGATGATGACAAAGATGGGCGCGAGACCTTCACCGGCGCCGCCGCTGGTTTCCTGTCGGCGTCGAACTTCCGCCGCAACATTCGCCATGACGCCGCCGACGTCCCGCCAGGCGACGTCCTTCGTCTCGACGACCTGGTGGCTCAGCGCGATTTTCATCGGATTGGGCTGCGAATCATCCTGTGCGGCGCCATCCAGCAGATAGATGGCGCCGGCGCCACCGCGGATCTGTGCGCCGAGTCCGACGATCGCCGCCGAGAAGATCCCCATCGCGGCGTCATCCCGCTGCCCGACGATCAGCAGGTTCATGCCACTCTGTCGGCGGAAATGAACGTTGGTCGGTTCCTTGATCTCGATCGCTTCACCCAGCCACGCCTTCGGTTCGGCGATCGGCGCCGCGGGTGGTGTTTCAAGCAGTCGATTCAGCGGCAGGTTCTTTGACAGATCGCCGGGCGCGCCACCTTCGAAGACAATCGCCGGCTCGTCGCGCCGGAAGCTGGCCGCCTTGGCCATTTCGCTGACGTGATTCAGGAGTCCGTCGCGTTCGCGATCGGGCAGCCAGGCGACCTGGAAGGGGCTGTTGCCTTCGGCGAGACCGCCGGCGTCGTTGTAGATCGCCTGTCCGGGGCGCGTCAGCAGTCGCGCGGCCGGGTTCGTGTCATCCAGAATGAGCTGCGAGTCGGCTTCGGAGCACTGCAGCGCGATTCGAACGGCCATCTGGCCGATCGTGCTGCGGGCGAGGCCCGTCGCGCCGCCGAGCGTCTGCGAACCGAGAATGACGTGCATGCCGAACGCGCGACCCTGGCGAACCAGTCGATCGAGCAGCATGGCCGCGTCCTGCGCCAGCTTGTCATCTTCGCTGAAGAAGATCTGGAACTCGTCAATCACGAGCAGGATGCGCGGCATCGTGATCGCGTCCTGCGTGTCCCGATAGCCGGCAATGTCCTGCACGCCGGCCCTGCGGAAGCGCTCACCGCGCCGGTTCATCTCTTCGTCGAGCCGCTGGAGAACGCTGAGACCGAACTCGCGATCCGACTCGATGGCGATGGCGCGGGCGTGCGGCAGCTCATGCGTCGCATAGGTCTTGAACTCGACGCCCTTCTTGAAGTCGACGAGATAGAACTCGACTTCGTCGGGGCTGTACCAAAGCACGGTGCTGGTCACGATGGCGTGCAGAAGGGAGGACTTGCCCGAGCCCGTCTTGCCCGCGATGAGTACGTGCTGTGCGACGCCCCTGCCGAGGGAGAGATTCTGAAGCCGCGTGGCGCCGCTTCGGCCGAGCGGGGCCTCGACACCGTGCTGGGCGCTGCGCGTCCAGCGTTCCTCGGGCTTCGGCGCCACGGAGGTGAACGGCACTTCGACTCTGCCGGCGTCCTTCGCGGCGACACCGACGCGATGCATCAGGGCCGTCACGGTCGACTCGGGCGGCGGCGCATCCAGCGTGAGCGGATATTGTTTATAGACATCGTCGCGCCAGACGAAGTCGCCCTCTTCCGTCTGGGCGAGGTAGGCGCCTTCGCCGACAAGATCGCGTGTGCTGAGTTCCTTCGGCAGCTGATGGCGCGAATCGTGCGAGATCAGGGTATAGACGCCGCAGCGCGCGCCGCTGGCGACGATACTTGTCAGCCGGCGGATCGCCTCTTCGCTGAAGTTCGACGGGAAGTTCGCGACGACGAGGAAGCGATAGGGTTCGGCAAGTTCACCCGCCTGCTGGTTGTATTCGTCGATCGTCTCGTATTCGTTGCGGAGATACTTCTGAATCACATTCTCCATGTGATTCGTCAGGTCCGTCAGTTGCTGCTCGATCTGCTGGCCTTCCGTCCAGATGCGACCGCCGACCATCGCGTCGTCGTAATCGGCGAGGTGCATGAAGCCGGCGAAGTCCTGGCCGAGACCGACAGGGTCGATGATCGTGAAGTGGGCGCGGCCCGGCGGAATCGTCGTCAGGAGGCGCGTCATGACGGCCTGGAGGGCCGCGTTGGCCACGTCGCGCGCTTCGCGCGCGTAGCGAATCAGCAATGCGCCACGTTCGGGGATGGCGAGCAGCGCCGGCGTCCGGGAAGGCGTGAGGCGTTCGCGTTTGAGCCGCGGATCATCGCGGAAACGCGGCGCAATTCGGCCGAAATCGACGTCGAGGGCGCCAAAGCGAACGGCGCCGCCGAACACGAAGTTCGGCCGCCAGTTCTCCCAGTCGACCTCAAGCAGATCACAGCGCAGGGCGTCATCGAAGTCGGCCGTGGCGTCGAGCAGCGCCGCGATTCGATCGACGCCGCGATCCCAGCGTTCGCGCAGCTCGGCGCGATCGGCGTCGAACTGGCGCTGTGCCGAATCACAGGCGTTGTCACGCCGCGCCTTCAGCAGGCTTCGGTAACGATTAAGGCGCGCCTCCAGTTTCGGCTGTTCGAGTTCCGGCCAGTTCTGGAACGGTCGCAGGGCAAGATCGCGTCGCGCTTCGAGATCACGGCGGTTCTTCGAGAACTCCTCCTCGATCGTCTGCAGCAGGTTCTTTCGTCGCAGGGCGACGCGGGCGAGTTTCGGATCGTATTTCTCATGCGCCACCTTCACTTCACGATCTCGATGGAGACCCGCGTCGCGCTCGGCGAGGTCGATCGATCGCCGCGTGAGCGTGTGATGCTGGTCGACGGCAAGCCGAGCCGTCGCGATATCGGTCAGGATCGGGCGATAGAGGCTCTCGATCTTCGCCGCGCCGACGCGACGCAGCATGAATCCCAGCGCCACGCACAGGACGATCGCGGCGCCGAACGCCGACGCCCCGAGGACCGTGAAGGAGGGGCCCGCCGGATGCGAATAGACGTACCAGCCGGCGCCGGCGACGGAGAGGAGGCAGGTGAAGAAGACAATCAACCCCGGCCGCGCCCCGCCAAACAGGCTCGGAACGAAGAGGCGGGAAAGCGTGTGCGTGTTCTGCTGAATCGCGTCCGTCAGGACGCCGTAGTCGGCGCCCGGCTTGTCGGTAACGCGCGACTCATCGGCGGCGACCTCGAGCTGCGGCGGACCGAAGCGATGGGCGCGAATGACCTCGGCGGCGTGAATGGCAAGACCTTCGAGCGTCGCCTTGCGCTGGGCCGTCTCCTTGTCGAGCTTCCTGCGATTCTGGGCGGCCTGCGCCCTGGCGGCCTCCACGACGCTCTCGGCGAGCCAGATTTCCTGATCGAGTTTGGCTTTGACTTCGTGGCCGGCGCTCGCGGCCTCCTTCATGACTTTGGCGCGGGCGCCCTGACGTTCGGACTCGATGCTCGCGAGTCGCGACGCGAATTTCCCTTCGACCTCTGACGTCTGGCGCTCGTAGATACGCCGGCCTCGATCGATGAGGGCGCCGTAGCGGGCTTCAACGTTTCGCAACACACGGCGGTAACGGCGTTCGGCGCGATCGAGCTTCTTTTCATATTCCGACTCGATCACCTTTTCGGCCTGCTCGACGGACTGAGGCGCGAGTTCGATGAGATCGTTCAGCGCCGCGCGCTGCAGGTCGCGCAGCGACAGGCCGACGGCGTGACGGCGCGCGGCGCCTGTCGGCGTGGATTCCTGCATGTCTGAATCTGCGGGCGTCGTAATGATTCGGCCTTTCCGCTGTTCCCGGGTTCCCTGATGTCGCGTTATTCGCAGTCCCGCCTCATCTTAATCAGCAAGTGCTCAATGTGCCCCATGGCCTCAATGGCGGATTTGCCCGTCAGAAACAGGGGACGCAGGTGGTTCTTCTCAAACTGCTCGGCGACATCGTCATTCCAGTAGCGCCGGAGGTCGGCGTAATCCGCCTGGAGATCCTTGATCGCCTTGCCCAGTCTGCCCTGTCCGGAAGACACACTCACTGCGATCCCTCCCTGCTCACGTCCGACACATCCTCGTCTTCGACGACGAGCCGCATCGGCGTGTCCGACGCGTCACAGATGTACTCAAGCCCGGCCGCGTTTTCGACAATCAGCGAACCAAAGGGCATGCGGAGCAGCGACGCCCAGTCGGGTCGTCTCTCATGGAGCGCGGCGAGCGCGATCGCGACGCAGTCCTCGCCTGCGGCTTCGACGCCGACAGGACCGATGTACCAGCCACTGTCTCCGGGCGACGACGTTCGAATGCGCTCCAGAAAAACGCGCGGCGCGCTCTCGGCGCCCTTCGCGACGATCACGATGTCATCGCCCTCCGCCGCCCGTCCTTCCGGATTCAGTTCGGCGATCGCCCTCAGCTGCCCCTTCGACAGCCGGCGATCGTCCGGCCACGCCGGCGCGGTCTCCGTCGGCGGCGTGGCGTCGCGCTGCCCCGGTCGCGGCGCAAGGCGTCGCAGGGCGGCGCACTCCGCGCGTCGTTCGGCGCTGATCCGTTCGGCTTCGGCGCGCTGGGCGGCGTCGAGGTTTCTCGCCATGGAATCAAACATCTCGTCGACGCCGGACGACGTATCCGGCGCCCGCTCGTGGAAGTAGGCGTCGAGCGAATCGAGCACGCGATCCAGCAGGGCGATCGCGCGCGGCACATCCATCTCGGCGGCGCGGGCCATGCGTTGCGCCTGCGCCTTGTAGAGAAATCTCTCGTCCTCGAGTTTGCGCGTCCAGGCCCGAATCGCGTCGATTTTCTGCTCCGCCTCTTCGAGTCGTCGCCTGGCGATGGCGAAGGCCTTCTCCTCTTCGACGGTCGATTGCCGATCGCCGGTCGCCGACTTGTAGAGACGCTTCTGGTTGAGCGCGGACTTGGCGCGCTGAAACGCCTCGGATCGCTTCCGATGCTCCGATTTCCAGTAGGGCTCGCGATCCTGCCGCAGCCACGAACCGGCGCGGAGCAGCTCGGCGTCGGTATCGCCGAGCGCCGCCTTGGCGTTGTCGGCGAACTCAATGAGCTTCGCTCGGAATCGCCTGATGGCTTCAGTTGACTGAACGCGTGCGGATCGGGCCATATCAGATCCGTTGCCGCCTCCTCGTGACACGACGGGCGTCTGCGCGAAACGCCATCGGACGCTATCGCTGGCCGAGGTATTCCTCAATGTGGGCCGCTTTCCGCATCAGAAAGGAAATATGGTCTTCAGACGCCACGCCGAATTTGTTGAGCGCCTTGAGCGTCTGCTCGAACTGCTCGGCGAAGCGACGCTGCTCCTGATCGCGCCACGTCTGTTCGAGGGCGTTGAGCTTGGCGTGCAAGCCCGAGGTCAGCGTCTGAAGTTCGTGGTTGAATCGCGTCAGGTCGCGCGCGAATCGCCGCAATTCCGCCGGATCGACATGGGCCTTGGCCATCATCCTGCTCCTCGCCGCCACGTCAGGTGAGCGGTCCGTTCATTGTATGCATTCGATTCGGCCTCGCGCGGTATTGCCGACGGCGATTTCGGCGGATGCGCGACCGCCGATAAGTCGAATGGAGCGCCAAGTGGGCTTCAGGTTGCCGCGGGAATTCCCCGAACAGAGCGATGAGCCCGCGCCGGCGCATCCCGTCGCGGCGACGGGTCACGGCCGGCTGCGGGCGACCATTTTTCTTGACCCCAACGGCGCTACGCCTACGATGCGAGCCGAACTGGTTCGAGGTCACTGGAGAGATACAGGCATGTTCTGCCCGTCCTGCGGCGCCGAAATCGAGGCCGATCGCCGATTCGCGAAACTCGTCGTCTGCCAGTACTGCGAATCCGCCGTTCTGCTCGACGAGAAGGCGGCTCGCGTGGCCGGCAAGATGGCGGTCCTGGCGCAGACACCGAGCCCGCTGTTTGTCGGGGGCGCCGGGACGCTGATGGAGCGCCGCTTCCGGATCCTCGGCCGCGTTCGCTACGGATACGAGCGTGGCTACTGGGATGAGTGGTACCTCGCCTTCGAGGATGGTTCCTCCATCTGGGTCGGCGAGGACGAAAACAACTTCACGCTGGAATCGTGTGACGAATCTGAGAAGGCGCCGCTGGAATACGCCGACGCCTATCCCGGTCAGAGCGTCCAGCTTGGCAATACCCTCTTCCATCTGGATGAGAAGGGCATTGCCATCTGCGAAGGTGGTGAAGGGCAGCTGCCCTTCCCGATCATCTCGGGCGAGCGCGTCCCGTTTCTCGATCTGAGTCTCCAGGATCGTTTTGCAACGATCGAATACGACATTGAAGACACGACGGCGCGCGTGTTCCGGGGCCGTCGTCTGGATCTCTCGGAGATCCGGATGGACATGACGGCCGAGGAGGCCGGCGTCTCAAGCGGTCTGAAGGCGGAGCGAGCGGCCGACGGCGAGCGGCGCGAGCGCATCGTCACGTCGGGCGATCGTTCGAAGAGCGTGAACTGCGTCTGCTGCGGCGCGCCGATGAATGTACCGGCGGGCGCGGGCGATTCGATTCGCTGCGAATACTGCGGAACGGACGTCGACCTGACTGTGCGGCGCGTGCCCTGCGGCGGATGCGACGCCGTTGTCGCCGTTCACGGCCGCGAAGCGCGAAGCGTCGTCTGCCCGCAATGTCATCGCATGATCGACATCAGCCGCGGGGAACCAACGACTCTCGAAGTGGCGGCGCAGGTGGGCCGGCCCAGCGTTCCCTTCAGGATGGGACAGAAATGCACGCTGCGCAGCGTGGACTATGTCGTCGTGGGTCATATCCGGTTCGTCGAGTTTGACAGTGACGGAACCTATCGAAGCGACGAATTCCTGCTGTTCAGCAGGGACGCCGGCTACCAGTGGATGACGCTTGAAAACGGGCATTTCTCGCTGTCGCGCGAACTGGACGATCGCCCCGTCGGCTTCGAACCGCGCATGGCGCTGCCGAAGAAGACGCTGCGATTCAATGGGCGCAGCTGGAAGATCTTCGAATCGGGCAGTACGCAGGTCGAATGGGTCGATGGCGAATTGCCCTGGGTCGCGAAGGTCGGCGACCTGAACTATTACATGGACGCCGTCTGCCCGCCGTACCTGCTCAGCGCCGAATGGACTGAGCACGAGATGGAGTGGTACGAGGCGGAGTACCTCGAGACGGCGGAGGTCGCCGAGGCCTTTGGTGTCAGCGAGAGCGATCTGCCGACGCCCTTTGGCGTCGCGCCGCACCAGCCATTCAAGCGGTCGGCGTTCGCGAAGCAGTCGATGTGGATCATGGGGCTGTTCACGATCGTGTTCGGCATGGCCACGATCTGGTCGATGGGTTACCCGTCGCGCAAGGCCGGACGGATCGTCGTGCGGCCGGAGCAGTTTGCGAACGAGTTCGTCACGGAGTCGTTCACCATCCAGGAGCCCGATTCGCTCTGCGAGGCCGAGTTCGACGCGAATGTGTCGCAGTCGTGGGAGTACTTCCAGGTCGCCGTGATCAACAGCAATGATGAGATCGTCGTCGATTTCACGGCGGAAATCTCTTACTACTCCGGGGTCGAGGGCGGCGAAAGCTGGTCCGAAGGCAGCCGGGAGGACATCGTTCCGTTCAAGCTGAACAAGCCGGGCGACTATCGCCTCCTGATCCTCGGCCAGGCCGGGACGGGGGAAACGCCCATGGCCGGCTACGGTGTGCCCGTCTCGATCACGATCCGTGAAGGAATCATGCTGAGCCGTTACTATGCCTTCTTCGCGGTCTTCTGCATGCTCTGGGTCGGCTGGCAGATCTTCCGCAAGATGAGCTTTGAAGGCCGCCGCTGGGCGGAAAGTGACGCCGCCGGCGACGACGATTAACGATCGACGCCGGGCGCGCGTCGGCGATGTGACAAGGAGTGAATGAGATGAGCAAAGGCGCTGTCATCCTGGTCGCGGTCATGGGACTCGCGCTGGCCGGCTCGGTCTGGGCCAGCAGCAGCGGCTTCGGCGTGCCGCAGCCGGAGAAGCAGCCGCTCAGCATTCGCGAGGAGTCCGCCCGCGGGGACACGTCGGGCGGATCGCGCCGCTATCGCCCGGTGTTCATTTCAGGTGGCGTCTATCACGGGAAATAACTGAGGGATTCGACATATGCCGGAAACCGTCGTCAAACAGCTTTGGGATCTGATACCGACCGTCGTCTATTTCGTCGTCGCAATACTTCTCTTCGGGTTCAGCATCTGGATGATGGAAGTCATCTGCCCGTTCTCGATCCGCAAGGAGATCGAGGAGGATCAGAACACATCACTCGGCATCATCATGGGCGCGACGATCATCGGTATTGCGATCGTCCTGGCCGCCGTCGTGAAGTGACGCCGGCCGCGTTCGACGAAGATCGCCGGAGCCTGTCCGAATGAGCGCGTCGCCGCCGATCGACACCGAACGCCCGCCATCGGGCCGGATCATCTTCGTCAGCGCCATTTTCGCCGCGGCGGCGTGCGGCATCGTGTATGAACTTATCGCCGGCACGCTGTCGAGCTATCTGCTCGGCGATTCGATCACCCAGTTCTCCCTCATCATCGGCCTCTTTCTCACGGCGATGGGCGTGGGTTCATTCCTTTCACGCTTCATCACGCGGGATCTGATCGCCTGGTTCGTGCTGGGGCAGGTCGTCGTGGGTCTCGTCGGCGGCTTCGCGGCGCTGATCGGCTTCGCGGCGTTCGCCTACACGGATCTCTGCCAGCCGATTCTCTACGGACTCGTCGTTATCGTGGGCTCGCTGGTCGGGCTCGAGATACCCCTGGTGGTCCGCATCCTCCGCAATCTCAGCACCCTGCGCGGGACGCTGGCGAATGTGCTGTCGGCGGACTATCTGGGCGCCCTGGCGGCCTCCGTTGTGTTTCCGTTCGCCCTGCTGCCGCGGTTCGGACTTGTCGGGGCGGGCATGCTGGCGGGGCTCGTCAACGTGCTCGTGGGCGGCGCCGTTCTGTGGCGCTTTCGCGGAGAGGTCCGGCGATGGTCGGGAATCCTTGCGCCATCGATCGTTCTTGCGATCGTCGCGCTGGGCGCGGGGCTCGGATTCAGCCATCGGATCGTCGGCCGGCTGGAGGGCGCCCTCTACCAGGACGAGATCGTCTATACGAAGCAGTCGCAGTACCAGCTCATCGTGATCACGCGATGGCGAAATGACCTGCGCCTTTATCTCAATCGACATCTTCAGTTCGCGGCGATCGACGAGTATCGCTACCACGAAGCCCTCGTTCTGCCGGCGATGGAGGCGGCGGCGCGGCGACAGCGCGTGCTGATCCTCGGCGGTGGCGACGGTCTCGCCGCGCGGCAGGTGTTCAAATACAGGGACGTGGAGCGTGTCGATCTTGTCGACCTCGATCCGGCGGTCACGGACCTGTTCCGAACGGCGCCGATGCTGACGAGTCTCAATCAGGATTCGCTGAACGATCCACGCCTGCACATTCACAACACGGACGCCTTCCGGTTCCTGCAGGATTCGACGGATCTGTACGATGTCGTCCTGATCGATCTGCCGGATCCGTCGCGCGCCGAGCTGGGCAAGCTCTACTCAAGAACGTTCTACGGACTCGTCGGACGCCATCTTGCCGAGGGCGGCGTGATGACGTGCCAGAGCACGAGCCCCTTTCGATCGCGCAGCGCCTTCTGGTGCATCGCGCACACGGCGGCGGCGGCGCAATGGGGCCCCGAGGGCTCGTTGCGCATGGAGGTGCGGCCCTACCACACGCTCGTGCCGACATTCGGAACCTGGGGCTTCATTCTCGCGGGCGTGCGACTCCCGCCGACGACGGATCTGAAGATCAGTGTGCCGAGCGATTACATCACGACGGCGTTCCTCCCGGGGCTGTTCGTCTTTCCGCCGGACATGAGTGATCTCGATACGCCGATCAGCGATCTGGACGATCCGAAGGTCGTCGAGCTGTATGAGTACGGCTATCACAAGATTCTGGATTGACGGATGCGCAACACGTCAGGACCGAGTCGGGACGTGACATCCTCGGCGCGACGACTCGCCACGCTCCACGGGCCGATTTGATTGCCGCGGGCTTCTCGGGTATGCATAGCGAATCGAGAACCCGCCCGACAATACCGGAGCCCCGACATGCCCGAGTCCGTCATCTGTCCCGCCTGCAAATTTGAAAACGCGCTCGCCACGCGATTCTGTATTCAATGCGGCATGTCGACCTCCGCGGACACAACAGAGGCGGCCGATCTGACGCCGAACCCGCGCCCCGAAATGATGCGCGAAGAGACGGCCGCCCTGCTGCGACGCGTCGCCCATGAATCGGGCTACAAGTGCGTGGATACGAAGGCCGGCATTCGCGTCACGGTTCCGATCGGCGAGCGAAAGCAGCGCGTACATGTCACGTTCAACGGTCAGGACGACGAGGGACACGACATCATCAGCTTCATTTCCGTCTGCGGCGAGTACAACAGCAGGCACAATCAGCGTCTGCTGCATTTCAACAGCCGGATGACCTACGGGGCCTTCGCCATCTCGACGATCAAAGGCAATGAGTATTTCGTCGTCTGCGCGAATCAGCTCGCGGAAACGGCGGACCTGGCGGAGATTCGAAAGATCCTCTTCGAAGTCGCCTGCAATGCCGATCGAATCGAGGATCGCCTCAGCGGCGGCAAGGACGTCTTTTAGGACCACCGGCGCGAATTTCAATCTCTACGACGGATCGTCGGCGCGCGGCAGTTTGACTGTCAGCACGGGACAATCCGCCTCGCGAACAACCTGCTCGGCGACGCTTCCCATCAGCAGCCGGCTCAATCCCGTCCGCCCGTGCGTGCCCATGACGATCAGTTCGGCCTGCGCCGTTTCGGCGAGTTTCAGCACCTCTCGCGCCGGATCGCCCGAGAGAATCCTGCACTCTGTCGGCGTGTCCGTGATGGACTTCGCGATCGACTCAAGTCGAAAGCGCACCGTTTCGATGTCGACGGATTCCGCCGCGCCTTCGGACGGAAGATCCGTCGGGTCTCCACTGGGTTTCATGACGTGTGTGATCAGGAGCCTGGCGCCGGCGGCGCGCGCGTAGATGCGCGCGTGGGTCAGCGCCAGTTCACTCGCCGCGGAAAAATCTGTCGCATATAGAACCACTGGTCGGCTCATCGGCGCACCTCCATAAATCTATATCGACATCCGCGAACAGCTTACGCGTCATTGCTCTTCTTACCAACGCCAAAGTTCGGCGAAGCAAAGGAGCGACGCGTCGGACCGGCCCGCAGCGCGTCAGATCGCGGTGGCGAGGTCCTTGGGGCGCTTGACGATGAGCACGGGACAGGACGCGTTTCGGACCACCTGCTCGGCGACACTGCCCATCAGCACGCGAGCGACGCCTGTGCGCCCCTGGGTCCCCATGACGATCATGGACACGTTGGCGTCTTCCGCGGCCCGAAGAATCGCGTCGGAAGGTTCCCCGCGAAGGACGCGGACTTCCGTCGGGGCGTCCGTAATGACATCGGCGATATCGAGCAGGCGGCGCAGGGCGGGCGCCGACTCGTCCGCATAGGCGCCATCGTGGAGCATGCCTTCGCCCTGAACGGTCGCAGGCCCCTGGACCACATGCACGATCAGGATACTGGCGCCCGTGAGCTGGGCGTGGGCGCGCGCCTGCTGAACCGCGAGCTGCGAATCATTCGAAAAATCCGTTGCGACGAGTACCTTGGGCCTAGTCACGAGCCACCTCCATTTCGACGTTCAGATGCCGGGAGCCGTTCGACCTGGCGGCCTGGAACGTCTCATTTCCGTCCGCATTCAGTCTCTGTCGCTGGAAGCGCGGGTGCAGATCTTCCCAGTCCATCAGCAGGCGACCGCCCGTCGATTTGTGCTGCTTCTCCCAGTCCATGAGGAGCGTCAGGCAGGCGTGATCGACGTAATCAAGCTGATCCAGGAAAACCTGCAGTTCACGGTTCGCCGGGACCTTTTCGAGGGCCTGCGCGAGCTTCGGCAGGCTGATGAACGTCGCGGCGCCGCGAAGGTAAATGATGGCGCGATTGGCCGCGGGATCGTCATGGTACTTGATGGACAGATGACTGAATGTGTACACAAGCTTCAGAATGGCGAGGGCGACGCCAACGATGACGCCGCTCAACAGATCCCGCCCCACGATCGTGATGAGCGTGGCGAAGTAGATGATGACTTCGCTCGGGCTGTCCTTCCAGATTCGCTTGATCGCCTTGATATTGACAAGCTTGTATCCCGTGAAGACGAGAATCGCGGCGAGCGTCGATTTCGGGACGTGCGCGAGGACACTGGCAAGAAACGACACGAACACGAGAAGCCACACGCCGTGAAAAATCGCGGACATGCGCGACCTGGCGCCGGCCTCGATGTTGGCGCTGCTGCGGACAATCACGCCCGTCATGGGCAACGCCCCGAACAGACCGCAGAGGGCGTTTCCAATCCCCTGGGCGGCGAGCTCTTTGTCATACCTGGTGCGAGGCCCCGTGTGGAGCTGATCCACGGCGTTGGCGCAGAGCAGCGTTTCGGCGCTGGCGATGATCGCGATCGTGAAGACCGCCACGATGTAGGGCTGCTCCAGCAGGTGTTTGAACTGATCGATCCCCGGCAGCGTCAGTGACTTCGCCAGGTTCGACGGCAACGAGATCTTCAGGATCTCGAGGTCCGTGAAATAGGCGATCACGGTCGCCGCCGTCACGGCGATCAGCGCGGCGGGAACCGCCTTGAGTCGCTTCGGGGCGCCGATCTGCCAGAGGACGATGATGAGAATCGTGATCAGGCCGAGGTAGGCCGCCTGATGATGGACGGACCAGTCAATCGGAAAAACGCCCTTCTCAATCGCCTGGGGGATCGACGCGATGTTGTTCAGCGTGTTCGAGCGCGGGTTGTCATCGACCATCACGTGGATCTGCGAACTGAAGATGATCACGCCGATGCCCGCCAGCATGCCCTGGATCACGGCGGGAGACACGGCGCGGAACCATTGCCCCAGTTTGAGTATCCCGGCGATGAACTGCAGCACACCGGCGGCGAGGACGATGATTCCGAGCGCCTCAATGCCGAGTTTCTCGTTGTGGACAATGCCGTAAATGATGACGGTCAATCCGGCGGCGGGCCCGCTGACCTGCATCGGCGAACCCGAGAAGGCGCCGACCACGATGCCACCGATGATGCCGGTGATGATGCCGGCGGCGATGGGCACATCCGACGCGATCGCAATACCCATGCAGAGCGGCAACGCGACGAGAAAGACGACGATCGAAGCGAAGAAGTCGTGTTTGAGATTGTCCTTCAGACCGCCCCTGGCGGCCGCGGTGTCGTGACTCATGGGAGTTCACCCCTGGTTAGTGGATTTGGTGATCGGACCCATGCCGACGCAACGGCCAGCGCGATTGGGGCGCGCCAGCCGGCGTCGACACGGTAGGAAAAAAGGGAAGTTTGTTCGCCTCAGATCGGTCGGAAGTCGTGTTGGCCGGGCTCGATCGATTCGACTTCGCCCGTTTCAAACCGATAGTACCAACCCAGGAGATTCAGCCGTCCGTCGCGATGCGCGGCGTCCAAGAAGTCGTAGGTCTTCAGGTTCACCAGCTGGAGCATCACGTTTCGCTTGACGGACGCCTCGGCGATATCGCGCTCCGACGGGCGCAGCCCGAAGAGTTCGATCTCTTCTCGAATGTGCCGCGCCGCCGTCAACCAGCCTCGCACGGCGGGCAGATCCGCCGTCAGGTTCGGATTGACCAGGGCGGCCATGGCGCCGCATCGTGAGTGGCCGCAGACAACGATCGTCGCAACTTTGAGGACCTGAACCGCATATTCGAGCGTGGCGTGCTCGCCGCCGACGCTGGTCGCCCCGGACGCCGGGACCGTGTTCCCCGCGTTACGCACGACGAAGATTTCGCCGGGCTCGGCGTGCGTCAGGAGAAACGGATCGATTCGGCTGTCAGAACACGTGATGATCAGCGTGTGCGGATGCTGCCCTTCGGCAAGGCTCTCGAAGAGTTCCTTCTTCGCGGGGAACACTTCGCGCTGAAAGTGATGAATTCCATCGATGAGGCGCTGCATGCTGCATTCGTCCTTGTGAATCCCGCTGGATTCGCGGAGATCGTTGATTCCTTATTATCCGAGGCGGCCGGGCGCCGGCAACCACAAATGACGCAGGCGCGACACCACCTGAAAAGGGGGACACCCGCATCTCGCCGGCGCAGAGGCTCAGCGTAGCGCGCTTCCGGAATCAACAGAGCAGGGGACAGCCAATGGCGTTGAACTGATTGGTCTGGAGAACGCTCCAGTGGTCGGGCGTTCGGCGGACGGCCGGGCGAGAATCGCCCTTTGTCGCCCTTTCGCCCGGAATCGCACGGCGGCATCGCTGCGGAACTGAGCGACGCTGCGAGTTTTCAGCGTGAAGCAGCTCGGACTCGCCGACGCTGACGGTCTGCGTTTCAGACTCCGACCCGCCGGTGGAGCGCATCGACTCGTAGAGGGAGGACGACGCCCGCCCCGCAACCACGACCAGAACGGCGCACAGCGCCCACGTCGTAAGAACGCGGGACCTACGCAGTGATGTTCTGAGCGCGTCAGTCATGATCTCCCGGAGCTCTGAGGAGCGAAACGAATCCCGCGATCAGCGACCTCGCGGAGTCGAAATCATAGCCGGACGGATGACCTTCTGGCAAGAATCCAGGCCCCACATTCGCTCGGACGCGGCGCGAACCCACGTTCGCGCGGGAACACCTTGAGCCAACCGGGCGTGTTATGGGGCGATCGCCGGGGCCAGCCGATCCGCCGACGCGCTCCAACCTTACGGGCAGTTGCCCGTCAGCAGACAATCGACAAACTGAAGCATGTCAACCGTCGTATCGAGCGTGTTGCTGCCATCCATATCCGTCGCACAGTAGGCGGCCGTTCCGGGCTCCCCGCCCGTAACAAGCGTATCGATAAACAACTCGATGTCCCGCCCGTTGACGAGCGTGTCCTGATTCGTATCGCCCTTGATGCAGATCGCGTCGAACTGCCGCATCATCTCGTGATCCTCGTGCTCGAGAATGTGGCAGTGGTAAGGGAACAGGCCCGTGTAGTTCTCGAATCGGGCGATCACGCGAACGATCTCGAACGGCCCCACCTGGACGGTATCCTTCCAGCCGCTCTCTGTCGCCGTCGGCGGCGTCGCGGGGCCCGTCGTCACGACCTGGTCGTTGACGATCTCAAAGGGCTGTCGATCGAGCACCTGGTACATCACGAGGTGCATGTGCATCGGATGCATCATGCCCGAGCGATTCACGAAGCGCCAGATTTCCGTCGTGCCCAGCACGGGTTGCTCGGTCACATCGTCCCATCCGAGGTCGTTGATGCGCCATTCACTTCCGGCACAGGGTTCATTGAACTTGCGCAGCTCGAAATCGCGCGTGATGACGGAGTCCGCTTCCTGCAGCGTCTCGATGGGGCGCAGCGTCCCCGGAACCGGCGTCGTGTCCCCGGTCTGAGCCTGCACGACGAACTTCATCACGTTGGGCACGACGCCGACACCCGGCGTTCCCGGGAAAGGCGCCGGGGCGCTGTTCGTCAGGACGATTTCCGTGCCCGGCGCGTAGGAGGCGAAGTCCATTACGACATCGGCGCGCTCGGCGGGACCGAGCGTGATTTCCGTCAGTGAAATCGGGGCGGGCAGCAGCCCCCCATCCGTCCCGATCAGCTGGAAGCCGCCGTTGTCCGACAGCGACAGCCGAAGCGTGCGCGAGTTGCAGCCATTGAGAATCCGGAAGCGATAGCGCCCCTGGTTCACGTTGAGATAGGGCCAGACTTTGCCGTTCACAAGGATCTTGTCGCCCACGTAATGGTCAGTCCACGCCTCAGGGTAATAGAACGAGCCGTCCGGATTGAACTGGCGATCCTGAATCGCGAGCGCAATCTCGTTGGCGCCGGAGGGCAGATCAAGCGACTGCTCATAGCCATCGCGGATGATGTAGAACGCGGCGAGCCCCATGTAAACGTTGAGCCGCGTGATGCCCAGCGCGTGATCGTGATACCAGATCGTCGCCGGCAGCTGGTTGTTCGGATAGACATACGTCTCGGACTGGCCGGGCAGCCATGTGTACTCGGGATACCCGTCGAACGCCGCCGGCAGGTGACCGCCGTGAAGATGGACGACGGCCTTCGGCAGGTTTTCGGCGCCGTGCGGGCAGAGATCCACTGTCAGCGCGTGATTCGTTCGGAGGTTCCCCATCGAATCGCGCAGGTCGTTCGTCCAGTTCACTGTCACGGGCAGGTCACGCGTCGCCTCGATCGTCGGTCCCGGATAGGTCCCGTTGTAACCCCAGATCGTGGTCGGCGGCAGGTCACGATGGAGCTGCTGCTGCGCCTGCTGGATCGCGATGTCATACGTGGCTTCGCCGCCCTGCGTCCCCGTCGTCGGAACGGCGACGGCGGGAATGGGAAGCGCATCCACGAACGGCTCCAGCACGATCGGACACAGGCCGGTGACGCACGCGACGCCGTCGCCCTGATAGGTTCCGCTGATGGCGTCGCAGGACGTCTGCGTGAGCGACTGGCAGGAACCGTTGTTGAGGCAGCATGCGCCCATCGGTTCGACGCACGGGTTGGGCGAACAGACGGAACTGTCGCCCTGGTAGGCGCCTCCCATCGTCATGCAGTCCGCCTGCGTCTCAACGGTACACGTTCCGCCGGCGCTGCAGCACGCGCCCGTGGGATCGGGCGTCGTGTAGTACACTTTCAACGTCGGCCGATTCGAAGGCGTCGGGTTCTCACGACTGTCGAAGCGCTTCGCCGTCGACGTGAATTCCTCATTGCCGATCATGATCCAGCCATAGTTGGGATTTGTGCCGTCCAGCCAGTTCTGAACGTCCGTCGCCATCTGCGGCGTCGCCCACGTGTAGAAGAATCCGGGCTGGTTGATGAGCGTCTGTGCGCTCGTGTTCGGGGCGAAATCGCCACCCGGTCGCGCCCATGCGGGCGAGTTCGACGGATTCGATGGATTGAAGAATCGATAGGTCCACGTCGCGTCTTCGCTCTGCGCCAGTGTGCCGCTGCCCTCGTTGCCCGGCGCATCGGAGGCCCCTTCGCCCCAGCTGACGATGACGCGAAAGAGCGATACGGGCTCGGCGCCGCCGGACGTGCGAGACATGTAGAGTCTGAGTTCGGCCGCAACGATCGTCGCGTTCGACGGGATTGAGCTCAGATCAAACTGAATCAAAGCGCGCCGCGGTCGATTGCCACCGGTATTGCCGGCGAAGAAGTGCTGGCCGGCGCCGTTACTGTCGAGACCGCTCTCGGCGAAGATCGTGTTGTCGTGCGACGCCTGGAGCGTGACGACGGCGGGACAGTTCGGACCGTTGCAGGTGGTCCCGTTGCCGAAGTAGGTTCCGAGCAGGCTGGCGCATTGGGCCTGCGTCAGTTCACCGCAGACAGTCCCCACGCAGCATGCGCCCGTCGCCTCGCCACGGGGCGCGGCGTCATCCGCGGACGCGTTCGCGCCAGACGCGAGCGCCACGAGCAACCACACTGCGGGCGCGATGCGCGCGCAGCGACGACCACCAGAGAAAATCATCACGCCTACTTCCCTCGTTTCCTGCGAAAACGGACCCGCCGTCGGCCCCCCCGCGATCGGCGTCTGCGAGCCGGAGCGACAGTCCATCCAAGCGAAAGACCTACCTTATTATCTACAACTGATCGATAACACCTTTCATTCCATGTTCAGTTATAGGTCCATAGCGATGGCGAGGGTCCCGGCGATCGGGCCGGGACCGCCATTACGGCATGCCACTCTGACAGTCATCCTGTGAGATTTCGGCCAACCATCGCCACATCGAGAAACTTAAATCCATAATCATCAACAACTTACAATCAGCCATCGGATTGCGCCGCCGCGTGGCGCCCCGATTGCAAAATGTGCTGCGGTAAAGCTATGCGCAGCGCCCAACGGCCTCGTGCATTTGCAGAAATTCGATACTCACGATCGCAGGAGGCGCCATATGGGAAAAATCATCGGAATCGACCTGGGGACGACCAACTCGGTCGTCGCCGTCATGGAAGGCGGACAGCCGAAGGTTCTGACGAACTCGATGGGTTCGCGAACCACGCCGTCCGTCGTCGGCTTCACGGATAAGGGGGAGCGGCTCGTCGGGCAGGTCGCCCGTCATCAGCAGGTGACGAACCCGAAGAACACGATCTACTCGATCAAGCGATTCATGGGGCGACGCCATCGTGAAGTCGCGGACGAAGAGAAGATCGTTCCGTACGAGGTCACGGGCGGCGCCGACGAGCTCGTGTCGGTCAAGATCCGCGACAAGCAGTACACACCGCCGGAAATCTCCGCGATGATCCTTCAGGATCTGAAGAAGTCCGCGGAAGACTATCTCGGCGAGAAGGTGGACGCGGCCGTCATCACGGTCCCCGCCTACTTCAACGACGCCCAGCGCAAGGCGACACAGGAGGCGGGCATCATCGCCGGCTTCGATGTGAAGCGCGTGCTGCCGGAACCCACGGCGGCGGCGCTGGCCTACGGCATGGACCAGAAGAAGGGCGGCAAGATCGCCGTCTTCGACCTGGGCGGCGGTACCTTCGACATCAGCATCCTGGACGTCGGCGACGGCGTCTTCGAAACGCTGAGCATCAACGGTGACACACATCTGGGTGGCGACGACTTCGATGAGGAACTCATCAACTACGTCGCCGACCAGTTCCGCAAGGAATACGGCATCGACCTGCGCGACGACGCCATGAGCCATCAGCGCCTCAAGGAAGCGTGCGAAAAGGCGAAGTGCGAACTCTCCGGCAACATGGAGACGACGCTCAATCTGCCGTTCATCACGGCGGACGCGAGCGGTCCGAAGCACCTCAACACGACGATCACGCGCAGCAAGTTCGAGCAGCTGACGGAAGATCTCGTCGAGCGCTGCCGCCGACCCGTGCTCAAGGCGCTGGAAGACGCGAAGCTGACGGCGAAGGATATCGACGAGTGTCTGCTCGTCGGCGGTTCGACGCGTATTCCGGCCGTCCAGAAGATGTGCAGGGAGATCTTCGGCAAGGAGCCGAACAGGGGCGTCAATCCGGATGAGGCCGTCGGTGTCGGCGCCGCGATTCAGGCCGGCATCATCGGCGGTGACGTGAAGGACATTCTCGTTCTGGACGTCACGCCGCTGAGCCTCGGTGTCGAAACGATGGGCGGCGTCATGACGGTCATGATTCCGCGCAACACGACGATTCCGACGAGCAAGAAGGAAACCTACTCGACGGCCGCCGACAACCAGCCGGAAGTCACGATCCACGTGCTCCAGGGCGAGCGCTCGATGGCGGGCGACAACCGCACGCTCGGCAAGTTCAATCTGCAGGGCATTCCGCCGGCCCCGCGCGGCGTTCCGCAGATCGAAGTCACATTCGACATCGACGCGAACGGTATCCTCAACGTGTCGGCGAAGGACGTCGGCACGGGCAAGGAGCAGACGATCAAGATCGAGGGCTCCAGCGGTCTGTCCGACGAGGAAGTCGAACGGATGCGCAAGGAGGCCGAGAGCCACGCCGAGGACGACAAGAAGCGGAAGGAACTGATCGACGCAAAGAACCAGGCGGATTCGACGGTCTACCAGACGGAGAAGACGCTGAAGGAACACGGCGAGAAGGTTCCGGCCGACGAGCGCAGCAAGGTCGAAAGCGCCCTGAGCAACCTGAAGGATGTGATGAAGGGCGACGACTCCGGCGCGATCACGAAGGCGATCGAAAACGTGATGACAGCGAGCCAGGCGCTCGGCAAGATCATCTACGAAGAGGCTGCGAAGGCCGGCGGCGCTGCAGGCGCCGCGGGACCGGACGCGGAAGAGACCGTCGGCGCCGGCGCGAAGAGCGGCAGGAAGGACGACGACGTGATCGACGCGGAGTTCGAGGTGAAGGAGTAGCTTCGCGTTCCGATCTGATCGCAGCCAAACATCTGCAGTCCCCACAAAAGCCCCTGGCAAACCCGCCAGGGGCTTTTCCTGTTGATGACCTCAAGAGCAGGCGCACCAAAGCCCAGCCGGGGTGGCATGCTTGCCCTCAAAGGCAAGCATGGGAAGTCTTAAAGACGTTCACATTTCGCGAAACGCCTGAAGCGCCACTCCCGCCGCTGCATGCTCCCCTTGAGGGGGGAGCACGCAGCCCAACTTGGCGCGACGCGTTCATTTGGGGTGGCATGCTTGCCCTTCAAGGCAAGCATGGGAAGTCGTGATGACGTCTGTACGCGGCGAGACATTCGGAACATCGCTCCAGCTACCACATGCTCCCCTGGGAGGGGGAGCATGCCACCCAACTTGGCGCGACGCGTTCATTTGGGGTGGCATGCTTGCCCTTCAAGGCAAGCATGAGAAGTCGTGATGACGTCTGTTCGCGGCGAGACATTCGGAACATCGCTCCCGCTACCACATGCTCCCCTGGGAGGGGGAGCATGCCACCCAGTTTCGAATTCGGGGTAGAAGGGCGCCCCCCGGCCTTTAGGCCATCAGCGATCTCAACTCGGCGGCCTTAGCGCTCCCTCGGGTCGTCGGGGAGTGAATCCAGGTTCAAGTCGATCTCTCCCCTTGTCACGTCCTCGAAAGTGATCGCACTGGACCATCGCCAGGTGAATTGGTTGTCGGCCAGTTGGCGGCGCACCGGGTTCGCGTGGATGTAGTCGATCATCTCCCAAACATATCTCGCGGACCAAAGGTTGCGATCGTAACCGCCGCCACGCTGCCAGAAGCGACTCGACGTGGAACCATCGGCGCGAACATCCGTCATCCGCGTCAGGAACGTCGGACGATTCTCGCGAACATGGCGGATGGCGACTGTTGAGACGGATTGCTTGATCGTCTTCAGGATCGCGGAGATCGAATACTCGTATCGGCGCGGCTGGATGAGCAGATGCGCGTGTTCGGGCATGATCACCCACGCCCAGAGATCGAACTCATGCTTCTCGCGGGCCCGTCGAATCGCCTCGATCAACCAGCCGCATGCGCGATCGCAGTTGAGAAACGGGCGTCTATTGAAACACGAGAACGTCAGCGCGTGGGCGTGCCCCGGCATGTCGAATCGCCGACACCTCTTCTTATGAGAATCCCGGATCGGCCGATCGCCCATCATTCGATCTCCGAGTTCTCACGCTAGATTGCGATGGAAAGCGGCTCAAGAGGCGCGGCCGGAGGGAGTGACAAGTTATGGCGCCGCCACATGGGTGGCATGCTTGCCCCAAGAGGCAAGCATGAGAAGTCTTGAAGACGTTCACATTTCGCGAAACGCCTGAAGCGCCACTCCCGCCGCCACATGCTCCCCTTTGAGGGGGAGCATGGCACCCCATTGGGCGCGACGCGTTCATTTGGGGTGGCATGCTTGCCCTCCAAGGCAAGCATGGGAAGTCGTGATGACGTCTGCACGCGGCGAGACGGTCAATTCCGCCCTACCGCCGTTACATGCTCCCCTTGAAGGGGGAGCATGGCGCCCGGTTTCGACTGCCGGGGAGCACGGCGCCTGCGCGGCGCGCTCTACTCGACGAACGACAACCACAGCGAACGCAGGGCGCCCGCGGACTCGGTTGTCAACTCGTGTCTCCATTTGGGGGGACACGGGTCGTTCGAATAGACATGCTCGTTCACACGTGTGGAGATCGACCCACACGGTTCGTTGGCGCAAGGCGACTCTCCGCGAGACGGATCGAACGACGTCACTTCTTCCAATTGCGCCATCACTTCATCCACGCGTTGCGTCTCCTCCGGCGTCAACATTCGCGTCGTCAGCGTCGTGGGCGTGTAGCACACGCCGTCGATGTTGCTCCCCCCGGCCCGGAGGCAACTGAAATCCTCGCTGTCGTCCGCGTTCACTTCAAACAGCGAGAGATCCAGCGAGTACGCGCCGTCGTCGAGCCGCGTGATCGCAATCGACGCGGGGAATTCCAGGTCGACACACGGCCCCGACTGACTGAATTCGACCCGCTGGATTGGTAACCCAATCGGCACGCGCGTGCACTCGACGCCCATCATCAAACCGACGGCGACGACCAGCGCCGCCGATCGGGCCAACTGAATCAGCGTAGTACGCATCTGCATAATCCTCCGATCAGAGCGAGGCGATTGACAAAGGCGAAGCGGCGCCGGCATCCGACGACGGCGATCCATTCGCTCAGTCGCGGAAAGACTGCCAGAGCGCGTCGATCAGCTCGCGCGATTCGTCCGTGAGCTCCAACACAAGCGGGCTGCATGAGCCGCTGTCGGAAAAGTAGTGGCCGTTCACATTCGTGCTCGTCGGCCCGCAGATATCAAACCCGCAAGTCCGTCCGATTCGCTCCGGGTGAAAGACGTACTTCGCCGACAGCGCCGCGAGAACCTCGTCCACGCGCTGCATCTCCTCCGCCGTCAATGTTCGCGGATCCTCCTGTGCGAGGAAGTAGCAGCCTTCGCCATCGATCGGGAACTCGTCCGGAAACTGACACTCTTCATCGGTCTCAACCATTTTGATATCCGTGAAGTACATCAGGTACGAATCATCCTCCTGGCGTCGAATGGAAATGTAGAAAGGCGCATCCGCACGAAGACCGCACATCTGGTGATACTCGATGCGCTCAAAGGGCGTACCGATCCGGACGCTTTCGCACTCGGCGCCGAACACCATCGGCAGGGCGAAGATCCCGAAGATCGCACTGATTGCCATCCGGTTGTGATATCGCATACTCCCGCCCTTTCTGTTTAGCGAAGTCCCGTTTACCAGACACTCCCCCGACACATGAACGACGCGTTGAAAGTCAGTCCATCAGTGACGACATCAGCTCGATGAACCGATCCGCGGACGATGTCGTCAGCACAAGCCCCCGCTCCGCCACGGCGAAGTCCTGGCCGTTGATCCGCCAGTGACGGGCGCACAACAGGAATGCGCCCTCAATCGGCGTCGTCGGCACATACAGCTCCGCCTCCAGCGACTCGACGACATCATCCACGCGCCGCATCTCATCGCCGGTCAGGCGCCGTATCGACGCCGGCGCCGGCGTCCGGCAGCCCGCTTCGACCAGGTTTCCGCGCATGTTGAAGCAACCCACGAAATCCTCCGGATCACCGTCCGGGGCGCCGAATTCAGCAATCTCCAGCTGATAGGAACCATCCTCCAGCCGCACGACGGCAATCCGCGCGGGCAGGTTCTCATCCACGCAGCCGCCATACTGCTCCAACTCAATGCTCGAGAAAGGCGTTCCGATCCGGACGCTTCCGCAAACAGCGCCGAGCGCCATCGGCAGCGCGCAGCTCACGACGGCGGCGCCGAGGATCGCACACTTGTGACCCTGCATCATTGATACCCTCCGAAAGACCGCGCAGTCCAGACCGACCAACGGCGTCATGCCCTGCGTCATGTCGCCTCGCCGATCATTCATTCCGAAGCGACGCCATCAGCGTGCGAATCGAATCCGCGCTCTCCGGCGTAATGACGAGTTTGGCTCCCGGATCACACTGGCGGCCGAGCTTCACGCCGTTGATCCAGCGATCGAGCGTGGCGCAACTGCTGTCCGCGCACTGAATCTCGGCGAATGAGGCGTAGTAATCCGCCTCCAGGACACGAACCACGTCGTCCACCTGTTGCATCTCTTCAGACGTCAGCAGCCGCGTCATTGCGTCGCCGGGCAACTCGCATCCGTCTTCCGTGATGTGTCCGTGAACCGCGTAGCAGGACAGCCCGTCGGCCGGCTCCGCCGCCGGCGCTGTGAACTCAGAGATCTCAAGCTGGTAGTGACCGTCAGACAGGCGCCGGACGACGATCCGTGCGGGGAGCTGATCGTCCACACAGCCGCCATACTGCTCGAGCTCGATACTTGAAAATGGCGTTCCAACCGGAACGCGCACGGCGCACTCCGTCCCCATGAGGACGGGAATCAGGAATAGGACAACCAGAAACGAAACGATCGGAAATTTCGGGGAAAACACGTTCGACTTCCTTCGCGAGGCCCTGCGAGGCGATCTTATTCTAACGGCGCCCCACGTGTCATTGGTTGAATCGTGTTCCGATATTCCTTCCGAAAAAACGCAATACGCCGCGACGCTTGGCCGTTCAGCGCACTGTCGCAGCGTCCACTGTGACTCTCAGCGTGTTCGACACCACGACACCGCACCAGACTGTCGTTGCCGCCGCGAATCGGGATCGCTTCGCCAGGAGGTTATGCCACTCCGTGTCACGATCAACGCAACAGGAAAAATGCACGTCATACGTGGCGCTCGGCAGTTCGATGCCCCAACGCTGATCCGGAAGGGTCGAGTTGATATTCGCGCGCAGATCAAATGCGATTCGATCACCCTGGCGCAACACGAAATCGTCGAGAGGTTCCGTAACGAGTGATCGAGTCACCCATTCCGCCACCGGTTCTCCATCCCTGAGGAATATGAGCCCTGTCACACTCGGATAGGGCAGCAGACAGCGCGCGACGGCGGCGTGAAACGCGATGCGAAACGTGTATGGCGCCGCCGCGGACGGCAAGAACTCAAGTGCAGTCTCCATGGATGCCCTTTCCTGTGGCGCGACGACCCGCCATGTCAGCACGCTGCGATCCCTCGCCCGCAACGCGAAACACTGCCGTCTGATTGCTTCTGTGGCGCGTGGCGCGCGACGCCCCCCCCCGACCGCTGTCATATAATACGACAAAGGAGGTCACAACATGACGTCGTCGCGAGAGAATCTTCGCACACGGCGGAATATCAGGCTGATCGCCGGTTCGCTCGTCGGTGTCGCGCTTGCCGCGCTGCTCTGGCTTCGTCCCTGGCAATCCCTCGACCTGGGAGATCCGGCTCAATACACGATCGTGGATATCGAGTCGATCGACTGGCGCGAACCGCCGAACACACAATCAACATTCACGCGCTGTCAAGACGCGAAGACGATCGCGGCGTTGGTGGACCAGCTTGCATCGGCTCGCCGCATCATGGACTGCAAATGCCTGCACGCTGGATTCATCCGGCTGACGGACGCAGAGGGCGCTGTACGGGAATTGCAGCTGATTCCCGGCCACGAGAAGGCGAATGTCGACCTGCGCTACGACGGCGGGCGTTACCAGCTCGATCGCTCGAAGCTGCAGCGCCTCTTCGACTCAATCGGGGCGACGCTGCCGGGCGAGAATTGATTCCGGAATGGAAAGACGACGAGTCCATCCGTGGGCGTGTGGCGGTCTCGCCCTTCAACGGCAGGCATGGGAAGTCGCGACAACGTTCTCGTTCGGCGAGACGGCCAACGCGGCGCCACTGCAACGACATGCTCCCCTTTGAGGGGGAGACTGTCCGGGAATTGTGTCGCCCTTTCAGGGCTAAACCCGAGGAAA
>ERZ795053.411-NODE-411-length-54827-cov-8.919010_pt1 | contig 54827 bp, 51 predicted proteins | sample MGYA00375137_ERZ795053 | MGnify/ENA primary metagenome ERZ795053 (study PRJEB30182, sample SAMN05720284) | activated sludge metagenome | isolation source: Anaerobic digester | place: Hong Kong | collected 2014-12-17 ...
GTTCGCCGAAGGCGAGCCGTGCGGTCAGCAGGCTGAAGAGGATCTCCACCTGCCCCACCGCCTTGACCTCCGCGGCCGGGGCCAGGGTGAAGGCGGTGAACCAGCCGAGCGAGGCGAGCATGCCGACCGCGCCCACCGGGACGGCGAGGTGCCAGGCCCGCAGCACCGCCCCGACCGCGCCGGGCTGGCGCCAGCGCATCCAGAGCGTCATGAAGAGCGTCTGCGCCACGGTCACGCAGGCCAGCGTGAAGGCCGCGCGCAGGAGGAACCCGCCGTCGCCTTCGAGCGCCAGCGCCGCGGCCCGGTAGGAGACGCCCGAGAGCGCGAAGGCGGTGCCCGAGGCGATGCCGACCCCCGCCGCGCGGTTTAGGATGCCGCCGCGCCAGCCGTTCCTGGCCGAGAGCAGCAGCACGCCCGCGACGCTGATCGCCACGCCGCCCCAGGAGAGCGGCCCCAGCCAGTCGCCGAGCAGCAGCGCGCCGAGCAGCGCCGCCTGGATGGTCTCGGTGCGCGCAAACGCGTTGCCGACCGCGAAGTTGCGCATGGCGAAGACCTGCAGGAGCAGCATCTGTCCGGCGATCTGGCCCGCCCCCCCGACCAGCGCCCAGAGCGGGAAGGCGAGACCGATCCCCGGCACGCCCCCGGCCCCCGCCGCGAGCACGGCGGCCAGCAGGACCGCGAGCGGGGCCGCGAAGAGGAAGCGCGCATAGGTCGCCCCGAGCACGCCGACGCGCCCGGAGAGGGATTTCTGTAGCGCAGAGCGCAGGTTCTGCAGGAAGGCAGCACCGACCGAGAGCGCGACCCAGATCTCCGGGCTCACGCCAGTGCAGGCCGCTTGACAGGGCCCGGAGGAGCCAATCTACCGAAGGTCGGCGAGGAAGGAGGCGAGGGCCCCATGAGCAAATCCTATCCCGAGATCACCAGGCGCATCGTCGGCGGCGTCCGGGTGCTGCGCAAGAACATTCCCGAGACGATGAAGGGTTTCAGCGCCATGGCGAGCGCGGCGACCCGGGAGGGGGCGCTCGACACCAAGACCAAGGAGCTGATCGCGCTCGCCATCGGCGTGGCCACGCGCTGCGACGGCTGCATCGGCTTCCACATGGAGGCGCTGGTCAAGCTCGGGGCGAGCCGCGAGGAGGTCGAGGAGGCCCTCGGCATGGCGGTCTACATGGGCGGCGGGCCGGCGCTGATGTATGCGGCCGACGCCATGCACGCCTTCGAGCAGTTCTCCGGCGCCCGGGAGTGATGGCCGAAAGCGGTGAGGTGCGGCGGCTCGCCCTGCCCGCCCGGCCGGCGAAAAAAAGTTTCTCGGCGGTGTCGATTTCCGGAGATCGCGTTCGTCGTTTCAATATCCGGCCGAAGTGGCCGGCTCAGACAAGGAGAGAGACGATGCGCGTGATGGTCTTTGTGAAGGCGACCGACGACAGCGAAGCGGGCATGCAGGCGGGCCCCGAGACGACGGCGATGTTCGAGGCGATGGGCCGGTTCAACGAGGAGCTGGTCAAGGCCGGCGTCATGCTGGCCGGCGACGGCCTCAAGCCCTCCTCCCACGGCAAGCGCGTCGCCTTCGACGGCCCCGGCCGCCGGGTCATCGACGGGCCCTTCGCCGAGACCCGCGAGCTGGTCGCCGGCTACTGGCTCTGGGAGGTCAAGGACATGGAGGAGGCGCTCGCCTGGGCGAAGCGCTGTCCCAATCCCATGCCGGGCCCGAGCGAGCTCGAGATCCGGCCGCTCTACGAGATGGCCGATTTCCAGGAGATCCTGACGCCGGAGGTCAAGGAGATCCACGAAAGGACCCGCGAGAAGCTCGCCGGCAGCTGAGCACTCTTCCAGGCGTCCCGGCCCGGAAGCGGCGCGGGATCCATGACCTGTTGCGGGTGGTCCAAGCGAAGCCCGCATGAGACCAAATCCGGTTGGTGCGTTCGGGAGGCACGGGCGGCGTCGGCCCGTGGCGGGCGCGGAAGCGCGCGCCCGGGGGGCGGGCGGGCGCTTCCCATGCTGGCGCACGGGCGGTCTTGATGTCGGCGGGCCGGGTCGATCAAGCGGAGTTCCTAGGATGCGCGTACCGTGTCGAGGACTCGCAGCTCGGAAACGGGACAAGACCGCCGGCCATTCCCCGCTTGCCTCGCCCGGGGCTTCGGCCGACAAGGCGGCATGGCGGCGGGCGAGACGCGACAGGCGATCGAGGCGGTGTTCCGCATCGAGCGGGCCAGGCTCATCGGGGGCCTGGTCCGGATCCTGCGCGACGTCGACCGGGCGGAGGAATTGGCGCAGGACGCCCTGGTCGTCGCCCTCGCGGAATGGCCGGGGACCGGCGTGCCGGCCAATCCCGGTGCTTGGCTGATGACGGTCGCGCGGCGCCGCGCCATCGATGCACTGCGTCGCGACAGGATGCGCGCGCGCAAGCACGAGCAGATCGCGCGGGAGGCGGACGACGACGCTGGCATTGCCGGGGAGATCGACCCGGCCGCAGGCGAGGATCCCGGCGACGAGCTTTTGGGCCTCATCTTCGCCGCCTGCCACCCGGTGCTCTCGGCCGATGCCCGCGCGGCGCTCACGCTGCGGGTGGTCGGCGGCCTGACCACCGAGGAGATCGCCCGCGCATTCCTCGCGAGCGAGCCGACGATCGCCCAGCGCATCGTCCGCGCCAAGAAGACCATCGCAAGGGCGGGCCTGGGCTTCGAGGTGCCGCGCGGCGCCGAGCGCGCGGCGCGGCTCGCCTCGGTGCTGGAGGTGATCTACCTGAACTTCAACGAGGGTTATGCCGCGACCGCGGGCGAGGACCTCGTCCGACCGTCCCTCTGCCTCGAGGCGCAGCGGCTCGGCCGCATCCTGGCCGGGTTGATGCCCGACGAGGCCGAGGTGCTGGGCCTGCTCGCCCTGATGGAGCTCCAGGCCTCGCGCCTCGCCGCCCGCGTCGGACCGGATGGCGCGCTGCTGACGCTGACCGAGCAGAACCGAGCCCGCTGGGACCAGCTCATGATCCGCCGCGGCCTCGACGCGCTCGCCCGCGCCGAGGTGCTGGGAAGTGGCGGCCCTTATGCCCTCCAGGCCGCGCTCGCCGCCTGCCACGCCCGCGCGCGCAGGCCTGAGGACACCGACTGGCGCCGCATCGCGGCGCTCTACGACCGGCTGCGCGCAGTGATGCCCTCGCCGGTGGTCGATCTCAACCGGGCAGTCGCCCACAGCATGGCCTTCGGCCCCGAGGCAGGCCTGCGGCTGATCGACGCGATCACCGGTGCCGAAGCCCTGCGCGACTACGCGCCCCTGCCGGCGGCACGGGGCGATTGCCTGTTCCGGGCCGGCCGTCGCGCCGAGGCCCGCGCCCAGTTCGAGGCCGCCGCCCGGCTCAGCCGCAACGCGCGGGAGAGGGCTTTCCTGCTCGCCCGGGCGGAGGCCTGCGACCGAGGGCAAGCTCCGTCAGCAGCGGAGCCGCACGCAACCTCTGCTCAGCCGAACCGCGATCCGGCGTGACGACGCTCCTAGCGCATGGGCGGGAGCGAGTTCCCCGATCCCGCGCGCTGGGCGAGCGCCTTCTTGAAGATGACCAAGGGCAGGACGAGCACCGCGATGACGCCGAAGAGCCAGACGACCAAGGTGGCGATCACCCAGGTCGAGAAGCCGGTGATCACCAGTCCGTCGGTCAGCCAGGTGGTCACGAGCAGCCCGACGAAGGTCGTCACCAGCGCGATGCCGCCGGTAATAGCGCGCACGTATTTGAACGAGAGCTTGAAGATCAGCGGCGCGAGGATGAAGCGCGCCGCGGTGAAAACCACGATGACCCAGAGAAAGCCCGGTGGCGTGATGACGAAGCCGGGCAGCAGCCATTTGGCCACCAGAAGGCCGATGGCATTGGCCACCAGCTCGACGACCGTCAGGGCAATCAGACGAACCATGCGGGCCTCCTTCGCAGCGGACCCTAGCGGCGGCGCCTTCCGCTTACAAGCGGCCTCTGCCGGCGCCTCGGGGCGATCATATTTGGCGCTCATTCCTTCGTTCTTGACCGGCCCGCTACAAGACGAGGGCAGCGCCCGCCCGGAGCGCGGAAACCATACCGGGCGAAAGTCCGCTCCCGCCCGCCCTTCAGTCGCGCGAGCGTCTGGCCAAGCGGCGCGTCGCTTGCTAGAGAGGCGGCGGGCCGGTCACGGCGATGTTGCTGGCCCGACCGCCTGTTGATGGTATAGATCGGCCCGATCGTTTCCGATGGTATCCGCTAGTCGCGAGTGCATGGTATGAAGTCGCCGCAATTCTTCCCCAAAATCTCCTGTCTCCTGTCCGGACCGGCCCGCGCGGCCGGAGCGGGATGGCAAGGCGGCCGGATCGCATGATCCTCGATGCGAACACCGCCGACCGCCAGGTCTTCGAGCGGGAATTCGACGCCTGCGTGATCGGCACCGGCCCGGCCGGGATCTGCATCGCGCGCAAGCTGGCAGAGGCGGGTTTCGACGTCGCGCTCATGGAGGGCGGCGGTCTCGACTACACCCCGGAATCGCAGGAACTCTACGTCGGCGACGTGATCGGCCACGACTACTACCAGACCGACGTGACGCGGCTGCGCTTCTTCGGCGGCACCTCGAACCACTGGGGCGGGCGCAGCCGAACGCTGGAGCCCCATGATTTCGAGCATCACCCCTATCATCCGCTGAGCGGCTGGCCGATCGACAAGTCGGATCTCGAACCCTATGCGGAGGAAGCCGACGCAGTGCTCGACCTGCCGCCCGCGGAGGTCTTTCCCGACCGGGTCGACGATTACGCCGGCCCGGACATGCCGATCATCAAGTTCCGGCAGAGCCCGCCGACACGCTTCGGCGAGAAATACCACGACGAACTCGCCGCGTCCGAGCGCATCACCCTCGCCGTGAACGCCAATCTGGTGGATTTGCGCCTCGATCCGACGCTCACCACGGTCGAGACGGCGCTGTTCAAATCCTACACGCCGGGCGATGCCGGATTCCCGGTCCGGGCGCGCCTCTTCTGCCTCTGTCTCGGCGGGCTCGAGAACCCGCGCTTCCTGCTCAACGCCAGCAGCCAGATCCCAGAGGGCATCGGCAATGGCAACGATCTCGTCGGCCGCTACTTCGCCGAGCACATGGCCTTCAAGATCGGCAGCGTGCTCTTCGAGAGCGAGGTGCCGACCGGCCGCGGCTACGAGCCGACGGCAGAGTTGATGGACGAATACGAGATCCTCAACTTCAACCTTCTCGTCGGCACGAAAGGCCTTGAATTCACGCGTGAAGCCGCGCGCAGCGTCATCTGCTCGGGCGAATTCTCCGAGCGGCTGGCGGAAAAGGTGCTCGGGCGGCCGCTCGACTGCGACTTCGGCGGGCTCGGGGAATATTGGGAGAACCTCAACGCCGAGGACCGCGACCAGGGCTGGCTCGCGGTCATCATCGAGCAATCGCTCAATCCCGACAGCCGGGTGACGCTCGCCGAGGAGCGCGACATCTTCGGCCACCGCCGCCTCGCGCTCGACTGGCAGTTCACCGAACTCGACGCCCATACCACGCGCACTGCCGCCACGCTGATCGGCCAGCGCTTTGCCGAACAGGGGCTCGGTCGGGTGCAGATCCGGGACTGGCTGATGGCCGAGCCGGTGGTCTGGCCGAACATGGGCGAGGGCCAGGGCGAAGTCGGGCTGCACCACCACATGTGCACGACCCGCATGAGCGCCGATCCCGCCGAGGGCGTGGTGGACGCCGATTGCCGCATCCACGGGATGAGCAACCTCTATATCGGCGGCTCGAGCGTCTTCTCCACCGGCGGCCACGCGAACCCGACTTATACGGTGGTCCAGCTCGCGCTGCGCCTCGGCGATCATCTGGTGGCGCAGCTCTCGGCCTGATCGCACCCGCGGTCCTTGCGCGTCCCGGATCCTCGCTTCAGCCGGTTTTGAAGGATGCCGCCAGCGCCTCGGCGCCGCGCGCGAGCATGGCCGCGTCGATGCCCACGGCGGTGAAGCAGGTCCCGAGCGCCATGCAGTGCCGCGCGAAGGCGGGATCGAGGGTGAGGATGCCGGCCGGGCGGCCGGCCGCGACGATACGCCGGATCGTCTCCTCGACGGTCGCGACCACCTCGGGATGCCCGGCCGCGCCGGGATGCCCCAGGCTCGCGGCGAGATCGGCCGGCCCGATGAAGATCGCATCCACCCCGTCGACCGCCATGATATCGTCGAGCGCATCGAGCGCCTCGCGGGTCTCGACCTGCACGATCAGGCAGAGCTCCGTCTCGGCCCGCAGGACATAGTCCTCGACGCGCCCGAACCGCCCCGCCCGCGTGGTCGTGGCCACCCCACGCACGCCGCGCGGCGGATAGCGCATCGCCGCCACTGCCGCCCGGGCCTCCGCGGCCGATTGCACGTAAGGGATCAGCAGCGTCTGGGCGCCGGCGTCGAGCAGCCGCTTGATCAGCACCGTGTCGTTGGTCGCCGCGCGCACCACCGACGCGACCTCGTAGGCGGCGGCCGCCTGGAGCTGCGGGAGCACCGAGATCGGGTCGCCCGGCGCATGCTCGGTGTCGAAGACCAGCCAGTCGAAGCCCGCGCCCGCGAGGATCTCGGCGACGTAGCTGCCGGGCAAGGCGCCCCAGAGCCCGATCTGCTGCTCGCGCGCCGCGAGCCGCCGCTTGAAGCGGTTCGGCGGCAGCGCTGTCACGACCCCGCTCCCGCAGGCCGGCCGCCCGACCGACCGGCTTCGTTCATTGCCTGGATTCTGGCGCTCATTCCGCTCCCCCACCGCTCGCGACGACCCTGCTTTGCACGCCGGCCGGACACCGACAAGGTCTGGCCGCACCACCTGCGCGAGGCCCCATGCGTTGACCGTGGCTTCCCCGCCACGTATTGACTTTCGGGAGCAGGGCGGCATCCGGCGAGGCGGTCGGAGGGCGCCTGCAGGGGAGATGCATGGACCTGCTGGATCCGGACCGGCTGTTTCCGATCGAGCCCGGGGCGCGCGGCCTCGCCCGGGACCTCTACGAGACGGTGCGCGGCCTGCCCATCATCAGCCCCCATGGCCATACCGACCCGCGCTGGTACGCCGAGAACGCGCCCTTTCCCGATCCGGCGCAGCTCTTCGTGGTACCCGACCATTATGTCTTCCGCATGCTCTGCTCCCAGGGCGTGCCGCTCGCCGCGCTCGGCGTGCCCCGGAGCGACGGCGGCCCCACCGAGACCGACGGCCGGAAGATCTGGCATCGCTTCGCCGAGAATTATCACCTCCTGCGCGGCACGCCGTCGCGGCTCTGGCTCGACCATACCTTCGAGACGGTGTTCGGCCTCGACCACCGCCTCTCGGCCGGAACCGCCGATCACTATTACGACACCATCGCCGAGTGCCTCGCCCGGCCGGAGTTCCGTCCCCGCGCCCTCTTCGAGCGCTTCGGCATCGAGGCGATCTCGACCACCGACGGCGCCCTCGACGACCTGCGCTGGCACGCGGCGATCCGCGATTCCGGCTGGCCGGGCCGCGTCGTGCCCGCCTACCGCCCGGACGCCGTGGTCGATCCCGACTTCGAGGGTTTCGCCGGGAACCTCGACCGGCTGGGCGAGATCACCGGCTGCGACACCGGCACCTGGGCCGGCTATCTCGAGGCCCACCGCGCCCGCCGCACCTTCTTCAGGGAATACGGCTGCACCAGTTCCGACCACGGGCACCCGACCGCCCGCACCGAGGACCTCGCCCCTGCCGAGGCGGAGGCCCTCTTCGACCGCATCCGTGCCGGCAGGGCGGGTGCCGGGGACGCCGAGACCTTCCGCGGCCAGATGCTGACGGAGATGGCGCGGATGAGCCTCGACGACGGGCTCGTGCTGCAGATCCACCCCGGTTCCTGGCGCAACCATTCCGCCGAGACCCATGCGCGCTTCGGCCGCGACAAGGGTTTCGACATTCCGACCCGCACCGATTTCGTCGGGGCGCTGAAGCCGCTGCTCGACGCCGTCGGCATGCACGCGGATCTCACCATCGTGCTCTTCATGCTCGACGAGACGACGCTCGCGCGCGAGCTCGCGCCGCTGGCGGGCGTCTATCCGGCACTGCGGCTCGGGCCGCCCTGGTGGTTCTTCGACAGCCCCGAGGGCATGCGCCGCTTCCGCGAGCTGACCACCGAGACCGCCGGCTTCTACAATACCGTCGGCTTCAACGACGACACCCGCGCCTTCTGCTCGATCCCCGCGCGGCACGACATGGCGCGGCGGGCCGATTGCGCCTGGCTGGCCACCCTGGTCGCCACGGGGCGCCTCGATCGGGACGAGGCACCGGAGCTCGCACGGGAGCTCGCCCATGACCTCGCCAAGCGGACCTACCGGCTGTGAGCGGCCCCCGGCGCTTTCCCGTGGTCGAGGCCGGCGCCGGCGTGACCCGGCAGGTGCTCAGCGAGAGCCCCGAGTTGATGCTGGTCGCGGTCCGCTTCGAGAAGGACGCCGTCGGGGCACCGCACAGCCACCCCCATGTGCAGGCCACGCTCGTCGAGGCGGGGCGCTTCGAATTCACCGTCGCGGGACGGCGCTTCACGGTCGGTCCCGGCGACAGTTTCGTCATCCCGCCGCATGCCGAGCACGGCTGCCGCGCGCTGGAGGCCGGCCGCCTGGTCGACTGCTTCACGCCCCGGCGCGATGACTTCCTCTGACCCCTCGGGAGGGCCCATGCTGAATGTCGAGACCCGCCACGCCATCGACCCCGCCACCGCGAAGGCGTTCGACACCGAGACGCTTCGCCAGCATTTCCACGTCGCCGGCATCTTCCGCGACGGCGAGATCCGGCTGATCTACACCCATTACGACCGCATGATCGTCGGCGGGGCGGTGCCCGGGGGCGCCTCGCTCACCCTCGACAAGGTCGCAGAGGCCGGCACCGAGAGCCTGCTCGACCGGCGCGAGATGGTGGTCGTCAACATTGGCGGCGACGGCACGGTCTCGGCCGCCGGCAGCGATCACGCCATGGTCAGGGGCGACATGCTCTATCTCGGCATGGGCTCCGGTCCGGTCACCTTCGCCGGAGAGGGGCGGTTCTACATCCTCTCCGCACCCGCCCACAGCACCCACCCCACCCGCCTGATCCGGATCGCCGAGGCGGCCACGATCACGCTCGGCTCGGCCGAGGCGGCTAATGCGCGCACCATCTACCAGTTCGTGCATCCCGACGTGACGAAGGCCTGCCAGCTCGTCGTCGGGCTGACCCGGCTGGAGCCGGGTTCCATCTGGAACACCATGCCGGCGCATGTCCACGACCGGCGCAGCGAGGCCTATCTCTACATCGACCTTCCCGAGTCCGCCCGGGCCATTCACCTGATGGGCGAGCCGACCGAGACACGCCATCTGGTGCTGAAGAACGAGGAAGGCGCGATCTCGCCGCCCTGGTCGATCCATGCCGGGGCGGGAACCTCGGCCTATACCTTCATCTGGGCGATGGCCGGCGACAATGTCGATTACAAGGACGTCGACATGGTCGCCATGGAGACGCTGCGGTGACGGTTTCAGCCCAGGCGACCATGGCGGTGCCAGGCGATGGCGTCCTCGAGGCGGTCGTCCCCCCAGAAGACCTCCGCCCCGACTACGAAGCTCGGCGAGCCGAAGATGCCGGCGGCCTTCGCGGCTTCGGTCTCCTGGGCGAGCGCGCGCTTGCTCTCGGGGGCGTCGGCGAGGCCCGTCACCCGCTCCGGGTCCTGGCCGATGCGGTGCAGGCTCCTGCCAAGGTTCGGCTCGCTCCCGGCGGGCTGGCCTTCCTGGAACCAGATGCGATAGGTCTCCACCACGTAGTCGCGCCCCCAGCCCTCGCGCATGCCGACGAGCGCGACCCGGTTGGCGCGCGCGAGATCCTCGAGCGGATAGGGCGCGGGCAGCCGCGCCGGCAGCCCGTATCCCGCCGCGCGGCGGGCGATGTCGCGCCACATGTAGGCCGCCTTGACCGGCTTCTTCGCGAAGGGGATATTGTCCTGCTCCAGCATGATCGAGCGCACGTCGAAGGGGCGCCAGTCGAACGCCACGCCCTGCGCGGCCTCGACGGCGCTGAGGCGCATCACCGTGAGATAGCTGTAGGTGCTGCCGATCGAGAACCAGAAGTCGATCCCGTCCATCGCGGATCCTCCCGGGGGCATCGTAGCAGATCGGCGCCCGCTTGTCGGGCGGGTGCCACAGGGAGCCGGCCATGAGCGATCCCTTCCGCCTCGACGGCAAGGTGGCGCTCGTCACCGGCGCCAATACCGGGATTGGCCAGGCCATCGCCCTCGCCATGGCCGGCGCCGGGGCCGAGGTGATCGCCGCCGGCCGCTCCTCGCTCGACGAGACCCTCGACCTGATCGCCGGGAAGGGATTGAAGGCGCGGCCGCTCGCGCTCGCCCTTGACGATCCGGTGAAGGCCGCCGGGACGCTCGCCGGCCTCGGCCGTCTCGACGTGCTGGTGAACAACGCCGGCATCATCCGCCGCGCCGATGCGGTCGACTTCACCGAGGCCGATTGGGATGCGGTGATCGACGTCAATCTCAAGGCGGTCTTCTTCCTCGCCCAGGCCTTCGCCCGCGCCGCCTTCGCCCGCGAGGGAGGTGGCGCGATCATCAACATCGCCTCGCTCCTCTCCTTCCAGGGCGGCATCCGCGTCCCCTCCTACACCGCCGCCAAGCACGGGGTCGCCGGCCTGACCAAGCTGCTCGCCAACGAATGGGCCGCGAAGGGCATAAACGTGAACGCCATCGCGCCGGGCTATATCGCGACCAACAACACCGAGGCGCTGCGCGCCGACCCGGACCGCAACCGGGCGATCCTCGAGCGCATCCCGGCCGGCCGCTGGGGCGAGGCGCGGGACATCGCCGACACCGCCGTCTTCCTCGCATCCCCGGCGGCGCAATACATCCACGGAACCATCATCCCCGTCGACGGAGGCTGGCTTGCCCGCTGATTTTCCGCGCCTGCGCCGCAGTCCCGGGCCGCGCCCCGGCACCGGCATCGTGCATCTCGGCCTCGGGGCCTTCTTCCGGGCCCATGGCGCCATCTACATCGCCGAGGCCATGGCCGCCTCGGGCGGCGACTGGGGCATTCTCGGCGTCAGCCTGCGGCACCCCGACCAGCGCGACCGCCTCGCGCCGCAGGATTATGCCTATTTCGCCGTCGAGCTCGGCCCGGAGGGCGCAACGCCCCGGCCCATCGAGGTGATCGAGGACATGCGCGTTGCGCCGGAGGATCCCGCCGGGGTTCTGGCAGCCATGGCCAATCCTGCGGTACGCATCGTCAGCCTGACCGTGACCGAGAAGGGCTATTGCCACGCGCCCGCCACCGGGCGGCTCGACCTCGGCCATCCCGACGTGCTGCACGACCTGGCAGATCCCCTGCCCCGCTCCGCCCCCGGCTTCCTCGTGCGCGCGCTCGAGCGCCGCCGCGCCGCGGGCTTGCCCCCCTTCACCGTGTTCTGCTGCGACAACCTGCCCGACAACGGCCATCTCGTTCGCGGCCTCGTGCTCGAGATGGCGCGCGAGATCGACGCGGGCCTCGCGGACTGGATCGAGGCCGAGGGCGCCTTTCCCTGCACCATGGTCGACCGCATCGTGCCCGCCACGCGCCCCGAGAACATCGACTGGGTCGCGGAGCTCACCGGCTGCCACGACGCTGCGCCGGTCCTGCACGAGCCGTTCCGGCAATGGGTCATCGAGGACCGCTTCGTCGGCGGCGCCCGTCCCGACCTCGCCGCCGTGGGCGTCCAGATCGTGCGCGAGGTCCGGCCCTTCGAGCTGATGAAGCTGCGCATGCTGAACGGCGCGCATTCCGCGCTCGCCTATCTGGGCTATCTCGCCGGATACGAGACGGTGGCCGAGGCCGCCGGCGATCCGGCCTTCGCCGCCTTCCTGCGGGGCATGTGGCGGGAGGAGGTCATCCCCACTCTCGCGCCGCCCGAGGGCGAGGATCTCGGCGCCTATGCGACGGCTCTGGTCCAGCGCTTCACCAATCCCGCGATCCGTCACCGCAACTGGCAGATCGCCATGGACGGCAGCCAGAAGCTGCCCCAGCGCCTGCTCGGCACCATCGCCGACAATCTCGCCGCCGGCCGGCCCTCGCCTCGCCTCGCCCTCGCGGTCGCCGCCTGGATGCGCTACGTCGGCGGCACCGACGAGGCGGGTGAGGCGATCGACGTGCGCGATCCGCTGGCCGAGCGCCTGCGCGCGGTTTCCGAGGGCGCCGCCGAACCGGCCGCCAGGGTTTCCGCCCTGCTCGATATGCGCGAGATCTTTCCGCAGGCCCTTGCCAGCGAACCCGGCTTCCGCGACGCTGTCACCGCGGCCTACCGCACGCTCGCGGAGCGCGGCGCCCGGGCGGCCGTGGCGGAGATCGGCACATGAGGGGAGGCTGGCGCTGGTTCGGACCGTTCGACCGGATCGGCCTCGTTGCGATCGCCCATCGCGGCTGTCCGCCGGAGGGGCGCCGGCGCGGGCGCGCCGAACCCTGTAGCGTCCCCGCAGCCTACAACCATGCCAAGGTGCACCATGCCTGAGCCATCGAACCTGCTCGTCCTCAATGCAGCCGACAATGTCGGCGTGCTGACCGCCCGCGTCGAGACCGGCGAGATCCGCCTTTCCGCCGGACACAAGATCGCCCGGAGCCCGATCCCCCGGGGGGCGGAGATCGTGAAGTTCGGCCAGGTGATCGGCTATGCCACCGCGGACATCCCCGCCGGCGCCCATGTGCATGTGCATAATTGCGCCTTCGGCGCCCATGACCAGAACTATCATATCGGCGTGGATCTCGCCGCCGCCCGCGCCGCGATCCCGCGGGTGGAGACCGGCACCTTCGACGGCTATCGCCGGCCCGGCGGGCAGGTCGGCACCCGCAACATGATCGCGGTCTGCGCCACGGTGAACTGCTCGGCCACGGTGATCCGCCGCGCCGCCGAGGAGGTGACGCGCTCGGGCATCCTCGCGGACTACCCCAATGTCGACGGCGTGGTGGCCTTCGCCCATGGCACCGGTTGCGGCATGGCCCCCGACGGGCCGGGATTCGCCAATCTCCAGCGCGTGCTCTGGGGGCATGCCACCCACCCGAACACCGGTGCGGCGGTCTTCGTCGGATTAGGCTGCGAGGTGATGCAGATGGCGCGGATGAAGGCGCAGTTCGGCTCCGACGGGGCCGAGCGCTTTCATGGCCTGACCATCCAGGACACCGGCGGCACCACCAAGACCATCGCCCGCATCGTCGATCAGGTCCGGGAATTGCTGCCTGCGGTCAACGACATAGAGCGCGAACCGGTTCCGGCGTCGGAACTGATGCTGGCGCTGCAATGCGGCGGCTCGGACGGGTTTTCCGGCATCACCGCCAATCCCGCGCTCGGCGCGGCCTCCGACCTGCTGGTGGGCATGGGCGGCACGGTGGTGCTGGCCGAGACCTCCGAAATCTACGGTGCCGAGCAGCTGCTGCTGCGCCGCGCCGCCAGCCCGGACGTGGCCGAGAAGCTGATCGAGCGCATCCGCTGGTGGGAGCACTACTGCGAGATCAACGGCGGCTCGATGGACAACAACCCCTCGCCCGGCAACAAGGCCGGCGGGCTGACCACCATCCTCGAGAAATCGCTGGGCGCGGCGGCCAAGGGCGGCACCACGCCGCTGACGGATGTGGTGCAATATGCCGAGAAGGTCCGCACCAAGGGCTTCGTCTTCATGGATTCGCCCGGCTACGACCCGGCGAGCGTGACGGGGCAGATCGCCTCGGGCTGCCAGGTCGTGACCTTCACCACGGGCCGCGGCTCGGCCTTCGGCTCCAAGCCCGCGCCGACGATCAAGCTTGCCACCAATGACCGGCTCTATGCCTCGATGCCTGACGACATGGACATCAACTGCGGCGACATCGTGAGCAAGGGCGTCTCGATCGAGGACAAGGGCCGCGAGATCCTCGACAAGGTGCTGCGCGTGGCCTCCGGCGAGAAGTCGAAGAGCGAGGCGCTCGGCCTCGGGGACAACGAATTCGTCCCCTGGCAGATCGGCGCGGTGATGTAGCGCTCACGGCCGATCGGCCGCGAGGCGTCCCGCAGCGGGACATGGCCTATTGTATTGTTATTGCATGGATTTTCAAAACACCGGCCGGGCGGACGGTTCGGGCAACACGTCGTCCGATCCGTTCGCCGTAGCTCGCATCACTCCCCGGCCGTGGCGCCGACAGGGAAGAGCCTGATGTCGAGCCAGCGCCCCGCAAGGTCGAGCGCGGCGCTTTCCGCGGCGTCGAGGAGCAATGCGTCCCGAGGGGCCAGCGCGAAGCGCGTCGCACCGACGTGCCCCGAAAGCGGGCCGCCCGCGGCGAGGACGAGGTGATGGCCGCCCGAGGCGATCGGATCATGGGCTTCCGCCCAGCGCACGTCCGAGCGCCAGCGCCCCCGGCGCGTCATGACGTTGAGATCGACGATCGGCCCGTCCACGAGCGTCGCCGTGCAGGGGATGTCCCCGGAAAAGGCGACGGGCGCCGCATAGACCATGACCGGCGCCGCCCCGTCGAGCGCGAGCAGGATGCCCTTGCCCTCGATCACCGTCAGGACTCGGTCGATGCCTTCGAAGCGCGAGAAGGGTCCCGGCGCCGTCACCGGCGCCATGGACACCCGCCACTCGAACTCGGTTCCCGCATCGGCCGGATACACGAGGATCTCCAGCGTCTCGCCACCGCCGTTCCGCCAGGGCACGCGCCGGTACTGGCTCGCTCGAAGTATCTGCATGGTCCCTGCCCCCAACTGGTCCGAGGGACATAGCCAATCACCCAGCCCCCGAAATCAAGTCGAAACTGCCGCGGGCGCCGGACGTCGGCGGCCATGTCGTCGGCACTCGCTATGCGCGCGCTTTCGCTTCGGCTAGACTGCCCGGAAACGGCAGGCAGAGGCAGCGAGGCAGCATGCGGGCGACACGACGGACCATCGTTTTCGGGATAGGCGCCGCGGCGCTCTCGGCCTGCGCCGGGCCTGCCCCAAAGGGGAAGGCGCCGGTGGAGGAGGTCATGCGACCGGTCCCGAACGCCGGCTACGACGCCTGGCTCGCGGGCTTCCGGCCGCGCGCCACGGCGCAGGGCATCGCGCCCGCGACCTTCGACGCGGCCTTCGCCGGCGCGGGCTTTCTTCCCGGGGTGATCGAACGGGACCGCAACCAGACCGAATTCACCCGCAGCCTCGAGGATTACCTAGCCATCGCGGCGTCCGAGGAGCGGGTCGCGAACGGCCGCGCCGCGCTGCGTCAATACGGGCCGACGCTTTCCGCGATCGAGGCGCGCTACGGGGTCGAGCCGCAGGTGGTCGCCGCCGTCTGGGGCATGGAGAGCAGCTACGGTACGAGGCGCGGCAACGTCCCGGTGGTCTCCTCGCTCTCGACCCTCGCCTACGAGGGTCGCCGCGGCGCCTTCTTCGAGCAGCAGCTCCTCGCGGCGCTGCGCATTCTCCAGAACGGCGACGTGACGCCGGGGGCCATGACCGGCAGCTGGGCCGGCGCCATGGGGCATACCCAGTTCATCCCGACCTCCTATCTCGCCTATGCGGTCGATTTCACCGGCGACGGGCGGCGGGACATCTGGTCGGACGATCCCAGCGACGCGCTCGCCTCCACGGCGGCCTATCTGTCGCGCTCGGGCTGGCGGCACGGCCAGCCCTGGGGCGTCGAGGTGCGGCTTCCGGCCGGGTTCGACACCGGGCTGACCGGGCGCGGGACGAGGCGGAGCCCGTCGGGCTGGGCGACGCTGGGCGTACGCGCCATGGACGGCCGCCCCGTTCCCGACCACGGGCCGGCCTCGATCATCATTCCCATGGGGCCTAGCGGCCCCGCCTTCATGATCTTCGGCAATTTCACCGCGATCACGCGCTACAACAACGCCGAGAATTACGTGATCGGCATCGGCCATCTCTCGGACCGGCTCGCCGGCGGCCCGCCGATCCGCGGCAGCTTCCCGCCGGATGCGCAAGGCATGACCATCGCCGATCGTCAGGAACTCCAGCGTCGGCTGACAGCGGCGGGTTTCGACACCCAGGGCAGCGACGGCGTCATCGGCCCGAACACACGCGCCGCTATCAGCGGCTACCAGCAGCGCGCCGGGCTGACCGTGACCGGCGAGCCTTCGCTCGGCCTCCTGGCGCAGCTACGCTGAACCGATTGCGTGCGGCACCCCCTGCTTCCCCGGCCCCGGTTGACCGGGGCCGGGGGCGGAAAGATCCGTGAGGCGCAGCGATGCGCCCCACGGGCCAAGGGACCGCAGACCCTATTGGGCGAGACAGCTGTCGACGTTGTCAGCCATGCATTCGTCGAGGCCGGTGTAGATGATCGGATCGAGCGTCTTGCCCTCGATCAGCTCCATCATCACCGTGGGCGCACGATAGCCCATCTCGAAGGGTCGCTGGCCGACCTGGGCATGGCTGCGCCCGGCGCGCAGCGCATCCATCTGCGGCGGAAGCGTGTCACCGGCAATGATGACGAGTTCCTTGGAATCGAGCTTGTCCTTCACCTGATCGGTGACCTGGGCATAGGCCTGCGGCCCGAACTGCGCCCAGCCGCCGATGAGGATGAAGGCGTCCAGGTCCGGATTGGCGGTGAAGACGTCCTGCATCTGCTGGTTGGCGAGGTCGATCTGGTCGTTGGTGAAGACCGGACAGCCGTCGACTTCCGTCCAGCCATTCTGCCCCGTCAGCCTGTCGACCTTCTCGCCCGCGATCGTGTCGCGGAAGCCCGCCGCGCGGGCGTTGATGTTGTCGGCCGCGACGTTTCCGAGCTGCAGGCAGACGGTGCCGCCGTCCGGCTTGAGCTCCATCGCATGCTTGGCCATCAGCACGCCCATCTCGTAATTGTCGGTGCCGAGATAGGTGGCGCGAAGATCGCGGTCGGCCTCGATGAGGTCCGCATCGATCGTCATGACCGGGATGGACGGCGCGACACGCCGGATGAGATTTCCCATCGCCGGCGCGTTCGAGGGCGAAATCGCGATCGCCTTCACATCGGGACGATTGAGGAGATCCTCGACGATCTGCACTTCGCCGGCTTCGTCGGCGCTGGAGGCCGGACCGGTATAGAAGCACTCGTATTCGGAATCGGCGTTCTCGCCCATCCACTTCTGGCAGCCGAGGTTGATCTGTTCGAAGAACGGGTTGTCGAGCCCCTTGACCACGATGGCCAGCACGTCCTTGGCCTGCGCCGTGGTCGCGCCGGATACGAGTGCCGCCACTGCGGCTCCGGCTGCGAGCAGCATCTTCATCTTCATGGGTTTCCTCCACTATCGGGTGATTCTTTCTTGCGCCTTCGGGCGAGGACCCGGATCGGTCGGCATCACCCGTATTCCGTCGCCGTCAGGGTCCCTGTTGCTAATATTATCAGTCATGCTACACTTCTGCCAAGCACTAGGTTCGGATAGCAGGTAATTAATTGCGAAAACGCCCCTCGAGTCCGGATAGGGACGCGCCGGCAGGGGGCCAGAGAACGGCTGGCGGGATACCCTCCTCGATGAGCGAACGTGAATGACGGCCTTTCAGATCATCGGGCTGACCAAGCGCTTCGGCGCGATCGAAGCCCTGACCGACGTCTCGATGACGATCGAGCCGGGCGAGGTCGTCGGGCTGATGGGCGACAACGGCGCCGGCAAGTCGACGCTGGTCAAGATGCTCGCCGGGAACTTCCCGCCGACGGCGGGCAGGATCCTGATCGACGGATCGGAGATGCATTTCCACGGGCCGATCGATGCCCGCACCAAGGGGATCGAGATTGTCTACCAGGATCTCGCGCTCTGCGACAATCTGACCGCTGCGGCGAACGTCTTTCTCGGGCGTGAGCGGCGGCGCCGCATCCTCGGGCCGATCAGCATCCTCGACCACCGCGCAATGAACGCCCGCGCCGGCGAATTGTTCGCGGAGATCAAGTCCGAGACGCGGCCGCGCGACCTCGTCCGCAGCATGTCCGGCGGCCAGCGCCAGGCAGTGGCGATCACGCGCACGCGGCTGAGCGAGCCCCGGATCGTGCTGATGGACGAGCCGACCGCAGCGATCTCGGTGCGGCAGGTGGCCGAGGTGCTCACCCTGATCCGCCATCTGCGCGACCAAGGCATCGCCGTGGTGCTGATCAGCCACCGCATGCCGGACGTCTTCGCCGTCTGCGACCGCATCGTCGTGCTGCGCCGCGGCCACAAGGTCGCGGACAAGCCGATTGCGCAGACCTCGCCGGAGGAAGTGACCGGCCTGATCACCGGCGCGATCGAGACCGCCTGATGCAGTCGATCGGCCAGGAAATTCGCGAGAGAGCCCCATGACAGCGACCCTGGAAGACGCCATCGGCAAGCAGACCCACACGGGCCTTCTCGGCCGGCTCATGACGCATCAGGTCTTCTGGGTCTTCCTCGCCGCAGTGCTCGGCAGCATCGCGCTGACCCTGCTCACCGATACCTTCGCCACCGAGCGCAACCTCTTCAACGTGACGCGGAACTTCGCCTTCATCGGCATCGTCGCCATCGGCATGACGGCGGTCATCATCACCGGCGGCATCGACCTCTCGGTGGGCTCGGTGGTGGTGCTCTCGGCGATGATCTGCGGCATGTCGATGGCGAGCGGGATGTCGATCTTCCTGGCGATCCCGCTCGCCCTCGGCGGGGCGCTGGCGGTGGGGCTGATCAATGGTCTGCTGATCGCGGTCATCGGCATTCCACCCTTCGTGGTCACCCTCGGCATGCTGTCGGTGGCGCGGTCCATCGCGATGGTCCTGAGCCAGAACAAGATGGTCTTCGAGTTCGGCCCGGATCAGGCCAAGCTGCTCTGGCTCGGCGGCGGATCCACCTTCGGCATTCCCAATCCGCTTCTTGTGCTGATCGTGCTCGCCCTCGTGACCGGGTTCCTGTTCCACTGGAGCCAGTGGGGCCGGCATGTCTTCGCCATCGGCGGCAACGAGCATGCCGCGATCCTGACCGGCATTCCGGTCGCCCGCACCAAGATCACGGTCTACATGTTCGCCTCGCTGCTCGCCGGGATCACCGGGGTCCTGGAAGTCGGCTGGCTCGGCGGCGTGACCACCAACCTCGGCCAGGGCATGGAGCTCAATGTCATCGCCGCGGCGGTGATCGGCGGCGCCAATCTCGCCGGCGGCGTCGGCACCGCCTTCGGGGCGGTGGTCGGCGCCTTCCTGATCGAGGTCATCCGCAACAGCCTCATCCTCTTGGGGATCTCGACCTTCTGGCAAGGTGCCTTCATCGGCAGTTTCATCATCGTCGCCGTGACCTTCGACCGGTTGCGCAAGACCTGATACGGTCTCCGATTTGGCTCGGGCCGACGCCCCCCCCGTAGCGGCGTCGCCCTCCCCGCGGATTTGGCAGGTGACAAATCCGCGCGCGCCTGCCTGCCGTCGTGCCGGAGGCTCGCCTTCGTCGTGACGGCAGGAGCGACAAGCGCGCCCGCCAGGCATGCGCGCGCGGATTGCCAACGGGCGCAGCAGCCCAACCCCCCTCGACCTTCGCGCTCGCGCGCTACGGCCGACGAACCGGCGCGAGGCAATGCCTCGCCTTTGCCGGTTCGGGGTGTCCTCTGGCCGGTCGATTCTCTCGATGTCGTGGTAGGCCGGCCGGAGTCGAGGCATGCCGATACCATCGCCATCGGCGTGCCGGCAGCCGGCACTGGATGCCTAGTTGCGCAGCACCATGCAGTCGCCGCCGACCGACCTGAGGCGGTCACAGAGGGCCTCGGCCTCGGCGCGGCTGGCCCTTCCGACCTGGGCGTAATGCAGCGCGCGCGGCATGCCGGGCCGACGGCCGCGGGTGTAGCTGACCGGCTCGCCGCGCAGCACCGCGGCATGGCGGTTCTGGAGGCGCGCGACCTGCCGCTCGACCCCGACCCGGTCGCGGTTCGAGGCGAGGATCACGCCCCAGGGCAGGACCGGCGGGGCCGAGCGGAACTCGCGAAGCCGGCGGTTCTCGGCGAGCGTGACGCAGGCCGACTGGAAAGCCGCCTCCTTGTCGAGCGCGACATCGAGCGTGGCGGGCGGCGCGTCGCGCCATGTCTCGACGGAATGGCCGGTGATTGCCTGGACATAGGCGCGAGTCTCCGCCGGCAATCCACCGCCCGCCGAAAGGTAGCGCTCGACCCGCGCCTCCCCGCCGTTATAGGCGGCGGCCGCGAGACCGGGATTGCCGTAGGTGCGGCTGAGCTCGGCAAGATATTCCGCCGATGCGGCGAGCGCTTCCGCGGGGTTGAAGGCGTCGCGCAGGCCGCGCAGCTTCGCGGTTCCCGGCATGAACTGGGCGATCCCCTGCGCACCGGCAGGGCTGACCGCACCCGCATCGAAGAGGCTCTCCTTCCAGATCAGGCGCGCGAAGAAATTCGCCTCCACGCCGTTCGCCCGCGCCACCGCCTCGATCGTCCGGCAGACGTCGGGAATGTAGCTCGCCAGCGCGATGCAATGGCTGCCGTCCCCGGTGCAGCGCCGCTCGGGCGAGGGTGCAGTCCGCGCGCGGGGCATGGGAGCGACGCTGGCGAGGATCAGCGCCTCCCTCCCGGGATCAGGGCTCGGTTGGGCGCGCGGGGCATCCTGCGGCGCGGTGCCTGCGCCTGCCGTCGCGGCGTCGCCGGCCGCCACTGCGAGACCGACCGCCAATGCCCGGAAATACCTGCAAAACCCCATCGCCATGGGGGCGGAGACTAGCGGATCGCGGCCGGTTTCGCCAGCATCCCGGCCCGCGATCTTCATACATGATTAACCAGGGCCGGGGCGCGTCAGCCGGGGTACCATATGCGCCGCGGGTCGTCGGGCGCTCGTTCATAGGCCCAGGCCGCCTCGACCAGACGCTCCATGCCGTAGTCCGGACGCCAGCCGAGCGCGAATTTCGCCGCCGTATTGTCCATCCAGTTGGAGCGATAGCCGCTCGGGATGTCGATGGCGCCGAGACCGCGGCTTCGCGCCAGATAGCTGGCGAGGGCGCCGTAATCCACCGGCTCGTCCATGCAGATGTTGAAGAGCCGCTGCGCCGCCTTGGGCGTGTCGAGCGCGGCGAAGATGGCGGAAGCGAGGTCGTCCACATGGACGAAGTTCCGCCTGAGCGGCACGCCCTCGGCGTCGAGCAGCCGCGGCACGGTTCCCTCCGCCCGGCATCGCGCCGCCACCGCGTCAGGCACGAGATCCTTCCAGACCGGCCCGCCGAAGACGTCGTCGCCGAAGCTCAGAGCATAGCGGAAGTCGTCCTTCTCCATGATCCAGGGCGCGCGCAGGCAGGTCCAGTCGAGCCCGTACTGGATGCCGAACTGCGCCAGCATGACCTCCTCAAGCACCTTGGAGAGCGCGTAGCAGCCCGGATAGGCCATATGCGGCGCGCGTTCGGTCAGCGGCCCGTCATGGGCATAGAAGAAATGCCCGACGCCGGCATCGCCGCCGATCAGCAGGAACCGCTGCGCCGTCGGGCTGTTGCGGAAGGCCTCGAGCAGCCAGAAGAGGCCCTTCACCGTCACGTCCATGACCAGTTCCGGCATTTCCTTGCAGGTCGCCAGATGCACGACATGGCTGACCCCGGCGATCGCGCGTTCGGCGGTCTCGCGGTCGGCGATGCTGCCGCGCACGACCTCGACCCGCTCGCTCTCCGGCAGCGTCCGGTTGTGGCAGAGCGCGCGGATGCGGGCGTGGCCCCATGCCGGGTCCGCGAGCAGCCGGTCGATCAGCCGCCGGCCGACCTTTCCGGTGGGTCCGGTGACCAGGATCCGCATCGGCTCCTCCTCAGCTGCGCGGGCGCGGCGGCGCGACCGACTCGCGATCGACCAGGGTGCATTCCACCTTGACCTGCGGCTGCCGGCCCTCGGCGCGGATCTGGCCGTCGATCAGCACCTCGGCGGCCTGGATGCCCATCTCCGAATGCGGCAGCACCACGGTGGTCAGCGGCGGGCGCATGAACTGCGCGATCTCGCGGTCGTCGTAGCCCACCACCGACACGTCCTGCGGGATGCGCAGGCCCCGTTCCTTGAGCGCGTCGTAGACGCCGACCGCCATCATGTCGTTGGCCACGAAGATCGCCGTCGGCGGGTCGGGCAGGTCCATCAGCGTCACCGTGTGCTGGTAGCCGGTCGGCGGCTCCCAGTTGCCGGGCAGCACGAGCGCGGGATCGAAAAGGATGTCATGCTCGGCCAATGCCCGGCGATAGCCCTTGAGCCGGTCGCGCGATGGATCGGTCCAGGACTGGCCGGCGATATGGCCGATGCGGCGGTGGCCGGCGCGCAGCAGGTGCAGCGTGGCGACATAGCCGCCGAGCAACTCGCCCGGCACCACCGAGGCGAGGCTGTGGTTCTGCACGAAGCAGTTCAGCAGCACGGTCGGGATGCGGTAGAGCTGCGGCAGCGGCCGGATGTGGCGGGTCAGGATGGTGGCATAGACCAGCCCTGCCAGGGGCTGGCGCAGGAGCTGGCCCAGAAGCGCCTCCTCGAGTTCGCGGTCGCTGTGGCTGACGCAGGCGGTGACGGTCAGGCCGTGTTCCCAGGCCTTCTCGCGCACCGCATCGAGCTGCATGGCGCACCAGGGATCGGTGGAGATCTCATCGGAGAGAAAGCCGATGACGCTGGAGCCCACTCGGTCCGGCTGGGCGGAGCCGCGGCGGGTGAGCGTGTAGCCGAGGTCGCGCGCCGCCTCGCGCACCCGGCTCCGGGTCGAGGCCGAGAGCCGCGCCCCCTGGCTGTTGTTGAGCACGAGCGAGACCGTGGTCTGCGACACCCCTGCCCGTGCCGCGACGTCGATCATGGTCGGCGCTCGCGTGGCCTCGGCGGCATCGTCGCCCCCGGAGTTCGCGACTGTCTTTCTGCCACCCTTCATTCCGGCCCTCGCAACAGGCTCCTGTTTGGGACGGGCGAGCGGAATGCGCGACCTCGCCGCTCGGCGTCCATTTGTATTATCATCATTAACAAATTGAAATGTCCATGCTTATTCCATGTTGCCTAGAATCGGCGAGTGATATTAGCATGGCCGGGTGACCGCGGCCTCCGGGACCGCGGCTCGCGGCGCTCCGCAGTGGGGCGCTCGGAGAAAAATCGGGAGGAAAATCAATGCAACGCACCCTCATCGCCGGCGTCGCCGTGGTGATGGCCATGGCCGGCGCCGTCCAGGCGCAGGACAAGCCGCAGCTCGCCTTCGTCGTGAACGGCGCCTCGGATTTCTGGAAACTGGCCGAGGCCGGTGTCGCCAAGGCGCAGGGCGAGCTGCCCGGCTACGAGCTGCAGTTCCGCTATCCCGCCCAGGCCACCGCCGCGCTGCAGAACGCGCTGATGGACGATCTCGTCGCCGCCGGCACCGACGCGATCATGATCTCCTCGGCCGATCCGAAGACCTCGATCGACGCCTTCAACCGGATCGCCGCGCAGATCCCGCTCTTCACCACCGACAGCGACGCGCCCGACAGCAACCGCATCGCCTATGTCGGCTCGTCGAACACCGAGGCCGGCGTACAGGCGGGCGAGATCGCCAAGAAGGCGCTGCCGGACGGCGGCCAGTGCATGGGCTTCGTCGGCCTGCTCGGCGCGGACAACGCGGTCGAGCGGATCGCCGGCTTCCGTCAGGCCGTCGAAGGCACCGGGATCGAGCTGGTCGACGTGCGCGGCGACGACATCGACCAGACCAAGGCGCGATCGAATGTCGACGACGTGCTCGCGGCAAACCCGGACATCACCTGCATGGTGGGCTTCTATTCCTACAACCCGCCGCGGATCTACGAGGCGTTGCAGGCGGCCGGCAAGCTCGGCGAGATCACCGTCATCGCCTTCGACGAGGATCCGATCACGCTGGGCGCCGTGCGCTCGGGCGAGTTCGCCGGCACGGTGGTGCAGCAGCCCTTCGAATGGGGCTACCAGGGCATGCTGCTGATGGCGAAGTACCTGGAGGGTGACAGCTCGATGGTCCCCGAGGACGGGCTGATCATCATCCCCACCAAGATCATCGACCAGTCGAACGTCGACGCCTTCGAGGAGGACCTCAAGGCCAAGATCGCCAGCGTGGGCTGATCCCGCCTGCCGGACCGGCCCGCGGGCCGGTCCGCCCGCCTCGGGACCACCGGATGACCGAACCCTTCCTCGAGCTCCTGAACATCGGCAAGCGGTACCCGGGCGTCGTCGCGCTCGACGATGTCAGCCTGTCGGTGGCGCCGGGGGAGGTGATCGGCCTCGTCGGCGAGAACGGCGCCGGCAAGTCGACGCTGATGAAGGTGCTGGGCGGGGTCGAGCAGCCTTCTGTCGGCACGATCCGGGTCGATGGCATGGACCGGGCGGCCATGACCGTGGCCGAGGCCATCGCCGCCGGCATTGCCTTCGTGCACCAGGAGCTCAACCTCTTCGAGAACCTCGACGCCGCCGCGAATGTCTTCATCGGCCGCGAGCCCCTGACCGCCGGCCCGCTGCGGCTGGTCGACCTCGCGCGCCTCGCCGCGGCGGCGGCGCCGCTCTTCGAGCGGCTGGGGGCGGATTTCTCGCCTGCGGCCCCTGTCGCATCGCTCTCCATCGCCCAGCGGCAGCTGGTGGAGATCGCCAAGGCGCTGTCGCTCGACTCGCGCCTCGTGATCATGGACGAGCCGACCTCGAGCCTGACCCTCACCGAGACCGACCGGCTGCTCGCGGTGATCGGGGATCTGCGGGCGGCCGGGGTCAGCATCATCTTCATCTCGCACCGCCTCAACGAGGTCACCGCCTGCAGCGACCGGGTCATGGTGCTGCGCGACGGCAGGAAGGTCGCGGAACTGGCGAAGGCAGAGATCTCGCCCGAGGCGATGGTCCGGCACATGATCGGCCGCGACCTGAAGTCGGTCTATCGGCCGCCACAGGCGGCGCCCGGCGCGCCGATCCTGGAGATCCGGGGCGCGCGCACGCCGGCGCATCCCGATCCCGGCGTCGACATCGCGGTGCGGCGCGGAGAAATCCTTGGCCTCGCCGGGCTGATCGGCGCGGGACGCACCGAGCTCGCCCGCGCGGTCTTCGGCATCGAGCCGCTGACGGGAGGCATCGTCCGGCTCGACGGCCGCGACCTCGCGATCGGCTCGCCGCACGACGCCATCGCCCAGGGCCTCTACCTGGTGCCCGAGGACCGCAAGGGATGCGGCGTCGTGCTGGACCTCGCCATCGCGCAGAACATCTCCCTGCCCCGCCTCGCGGATCTCGCGCATCGCGGGCTGGTCGACCGGGCCGCGGAGACCGCCCTCGCCGAGGATCAGGCCGAGCGGCTGCGGATCCGCGCGCCCGGCGTGGATGTCCCGGTGGGATCCCTGTCGGGCGGCAACCAGCAGAAGGTCGTGCTGGCGAAATGGCTGTCGATGTCGCCCAAGGCGATCATCTTCGACGAGCCGACCCGCGGAATCGACGTGGGCGCCAAGCGGGAGATCTACGATATGCTGCGGGCGCTCGCCGATTCCGGGGTCGCGATCCTGATGATCTCGAGCGACATGGAGGAGGTCATCGGCGTGAGCGACCGGATCGCGGTGATGCACGAGGGCCGGATCAGCGGAACGCTGGCCCGGCCGGCGTTTTCCGAGGCGGCCGTGCTGCGGCTCGCGGTCGGGCATCTGCAATAGGAAGCCGCGGTCATGCAGAAGAAGGATCTCGGGCTCCTGGTGCTGATCCTCGCGGTCGGCGCGATCGTGGCGATCATCAACCCGCGGTTCCTCTCGCCGATCAATCTCGCCAATACCGCGAACCTCGTCGGTCTCTTCGGCATCTTCGCGATCGGCCAGGGCTTCGTGATCATCACCGGCGGGATCGAGCTTTCGGTCGGTTCGGTGATCGCGCTCCTGGGCGTGCTCTTCATCGACCTGATCGTGACCCATGCGATGCCGTGGCCCTTCGCCTTCCTGCTGATGCTCGCGGGCGGGGTGCTGATCGGGCTGGCGCATGGGCTCCTGGTCACCCGCATGAACATGCAGCCCTTCATCGTCACGCTCTGCGGCCTCTTGATCTATCGCGGCGTCGCGCGGTTCTACACCGCCGATGCCACCGCCGGCTTCGGCTTCGGCGTCAGCTTTCCGACGCTCGAATGGCTCGCGACCGGGCGCAGCTTCGGGGTGCCGCATTCGTTTCTCGCCATGCTCGCCATCACGGCGGTGATGTGGGTCGTGCTGCACCGCTCGGTCTACGGGCGGCATCTCTACGCCGTCGGCAAGAACGAGGAGGCCGCGCGCTATTCCGGCGTGCCGACCGGCCGGGTGATCGTCACGGCCTATGTGATCTGCGGCGTGCTGACGGCGATCGCGGCGATCTTCTTCGCCATGTACACCCGCTCGATCTCGCCGGCATCCCACGGCGGTTTCTACGAGCTCTACGCCATTGCCGCCGCGGTGCTGGGCGGCTTCTCGCTGCGCGGCGGCGAGGGGTCGATCATCGGCGTGGTCCTCGGGGCGGTGCTCCTGCAGGTGCTGCAGAACCTCGTGAACCTGCTCGGCATCCCCAGCTCGCTCAATTTCGCGGTGATGGGATCGGTGATCCTGATCGGCGTGCTGGTCGACCAGCAGTTCGGCGAATACCGCCGGCGGCGCGCGGCGCAGCAGCGGCAGTGAGCCGCCGCCGGCCTGCCGGTCGGACGATCTTCACATCCGGTCGCGCAGCGCGTACCAGCTCATTGCCAGCGCGAGCAGCGGGGCGCGCAGGAACGCGCCGCCGGGAAAGCTCCGCTGCGGCAGATCCGCCAGCACGTCGAAGCGTTCCGCCGTGCCCTGCACCGCCTCGGCGACGAGCTTGCCCGCCAGCGTCGCCATCGCGACGCCGTGGCCGGAATATCCCGCCGCCGAGAACACCTGGGACCCGAGCCGCTGGAATGCCGGCATCCGGTTGACCGTGATCGCCAGCGTGCCGCCCCAGGCATAGTCGATCGGCACATCGGCGAGGGCGGGATAGATCGCCGCCAGCCGCGGCCGCACCAGCGCGGCGATGTCGCGCGGGAAGCGGTAGCTGTAGGTCTCGCCCCCGCCGAAGAGCAGCCGGCGGTCGCGCGACTGCCGGAAGTAATTGACCACGAAGCGCGAATCCGCGACGCCCATGCTCTCGCGGATCAGCGGCGCTGCGGCCAGCGGGGCCGTCGCCACGATGAAATTGTTGATCGGCATCACCCGCGCGGCGATCTCCGGGACGAGATCGCCGAGATAGCCGTTGCCGGCCAGCACCGCGAACCGCGCGCGCACCGCCCCCCGCGCCGTCTCGAGCTTCGGGCTCGCGCCGCCCTCGAGCCGCGTCACCCGGCTGCGTTCGTGGATGCGCGCCCCGGCCAGCGCGGCGGCCCGCGCCAGTCCGAGCGCGAAGTTCAGCGGATGCAGATGCGCCGCGCCCCGGTCGCGGATGCCGCCGTGATAGGCCTCGCTGCCCACGGCCTCGCGGACCGCGGCCCTGTCGAGCGGCTCGGCCGCGTCATAGCCGTAGTCGCGCCGGAGCTTTTCCGCGCTCGCGTGAAACGCCGGCACATGGGCCGCCTTGTGCGCCGCATAGATGATGCCCGGCGTGAGATCGCAGTCGATGCGATGCCGTGCCACCCGCGCGCGGACGAGCGCCTTGGCCTCCTCAGCCATGTCCCAGAAGACGCGCGCGCGGCCGCGGCCGGCGGCCTTTTCGATCCATTCCTGGTCCTGGCGCTGCCCGCTGCCCACCTGCCCGCCATTGCGCCCCGAGGCACCCCAGCCGACCCGGTTCGCCTCCAGAAGCACCACGGAGAAGCCCGCCTCGGCCAGATGCAGCGCCGCCGAAAGCCCGGTATAGCCGCCGCCGACGATGCAGACATCCGCCGAGGTCTCGCCGACGAGCGGCTCGAACCCGCCGGGCGGGCTGGCCGTCGCCGCGTACCAGCTCGCGGCATGCTCGCCGGGCGTGTCGTTCGCCGTCAGCAGGTCCAGATGCGGCATTGCGGTCCCGGGTGAAGCACTGGCAGACGGGCGCGGCCCGCGACAGGCGTGGTCTAGCGCGCCCGGCGGTCCCGGGACAAGCCCGCGGCGCCGTCAGACGTTCAGCAGCAGATGATCCCGCTCCCAGGGCGAGATCACCTGCAGGAAGGTCTCCACCTCGTCGCGCTTGATCGCCTTGTAGAGCGTGCAGAACTCCGCGCCGAGCACCTCGGTGATCTCCGGGCAGTTCTCGAAGAGATCGAGGGCCGAGAGCAGGTCCCGCGGCAGGGCACGCGGCCGGTGATAGGCCTCGCCCGCCACCGCCTCGCGCGGCATGATCGCGTTCTTCATGCCGAGATAGCCGCAGGCGAGGCTCGCGGCCAGCGCGAGATAGGGGTTGCAGTCCATGCCGACGACGCGATTCTCCACCCGCCGCGCCGCCGGCCCGCTGATCGGCACGCGGATACCGGTGGTTCGGTTGTCGGGCCCCCATTCGAGATTGATCGGCGCCGCGCCCCCGGGCACGAAGCGGCGGTAGCTGTTGACGTAGGGCGCGAACATGCAGACCACCGTCGGCATGTGCCTCTGCATTCCGCCGATGAAGGCGCGGAAGCGCTCGGTGGCCGAGCCGTCCTCCGCGGTGAAGACATTCGTGCCGGTGCGCATGTCGACGACCGAATGGTGGATGTGCATCGCCGAGCCCGGCTCGTGCTGCATCGGCTTGGCCATGAAGGTGGCGAAGCAGTTGTTCCGGAGCGCGGCCTCGCGGATCGTGCGCTTGAAGAAGAACACCTGGTCGGCGAGCGCGATCGGGTCGCCGTGCAGGAAGTTGATCTCCACCTGCCCGGCGCCGCCCTCCTGGATGATGGTGTCGAGCTCGAACCCCTGGGCCTCGGCGAATTCGTAGATGTCGTCGATCACCTTGCCGTATTCGTCGACGGCCGACATCGAATAGGCCTGGCGCGAGACCATCTGCCGGCCGGTGCGCCCGAGCGGCGGCTCGATCGGCTCGTTGGGGTTGAGGTTGGGCTTGATGAGGTAGAATTCCATCTCCGGCGCCACCACCGGCGCCCAGCCCTCCGCCGCATAGAGCGCGACCACCCGCTTCAGGACGTTGCGCGGCGAGACCTTGACCGGCTCGCCGGCGAGGTTCTCGACGTTGTGGATCACCTGCAGCGTGATGTCGTCGGCCCAGGGCGCCGCGGTGCCCGTGGAATAGTCGGGCTTGAGCACCATGTCGCTCTCGGTCCACTGGAACGCGTCGTCCATCTCGACGTAATCGCCCGCGATCGTCTGGTGGAAGATCGAGGTCGGCAGGAACATCCGATCCTCGCGCGCGAACTTGGAGAAGGGCATCGCCTTGCCGCGCGAGATGCCGGCGATGTCGGGCACGATGCATTCGACCTCCTCGATGCGCCGGTCGCCGAGCCAGTCGCGAAAGTGATCGGGCAGGCGCTGGATGCTTTCGCGGGTCGAGGGAGGCGGCATGGAGGTCTCCTAGAGATGGCCGACATCGACCCGCGCGACCCCCGCCTTCTCGGCGAGGACGCAGAGCCAGTCATGGGCCAGATGCGCGGCGGCGAGCGCGGTGATCTCGGCATGATCGAAGGGCGGCGAAACCTCGACGATGTCCATGCCCACCAGATCGAGCGGGCGCAGCCCCCGCACCAGCTCCAGCGCCTGCCAGCTCGCGAGCCCGCCGGGCACCGGCGTGCCGGTCCCCGGCGCGAAGGCCGGGTCGAGCGCGTCGATGTCGAAGGAGAGATAGACCGGCCTGCTCCCGGCGCGGCGGCAGGCGACATCGAGCGCCTTGCCGATGCCGTTGCGATGGACCCAGGGCGCCGTGAGCACCTCGAGCCCTTCGGTCGTGTCGTGGAAGGTCCGGATGCCGATCTGCGTCGAGGCGCCGGGATCGACCAGACCCTCGCGGATCGCCCGGCCCATCATGGTGCCGTGATCCACCCGACCCGGATCGTCCGGCCAGAGATCGCCATGGGCATCGACCTGGATGAGCGCGATCGGACCGTGGCGTTCAGCATGGGCCCCGAGAAGCGGCCAGCTCACGAAATGGTCGCCGCCGAGCGTCAGGAGCCGCGCGCCCGCGGCGAGGATCTCGCTTGCCTGCGCCTCGATGTCGCGCGCGACGGTCTCGGGATGATGCGGATCGATCCAGCAATCGCCGAAATCGACGACCGACAGGGATTCCAGCAGATCGAAGCCGAAGGGAAAGGCCTTGAGTTCGGCGAGCTGGACCGAGGCCGCCCGGATCGCCCGCGGCCCTAGCCGGCAGCCCGGGCGATAGGTGACCGCGGCATCGTAGGGCACGCCCATCACCGCCACGTCGACGCCCGCGAGATCACGGCTGTAGCGGCGGCGCAGGAAGGACAGCACCCCGCCATAGGTCATCTCCGGAAGGCGTTCCCGGCTCTGCCCAAGGCGGAAGGCGGAATCGCCGCGCGCCTCACCCATTGCGCGCGCTCCGGCGCATGTACCAGGTGGCCAGCCCGACCGCGATCGCCACCACGACGATGATGATCGTGGCCAGCGCATTGATGTCGGGCGAGACGCCGAGGCGCACCTTGGAGAAGATCACCATCGGCAGCGTCGAGGCCCCCGGGCCGGTCACGAAGCTCGCCACCACGAGATCGTCGAGCGACAGCGTGAAGGCGAGCAGCCAGCCGGCCACCAGCGCCGGCGCGATCACCGGGATGGTGATGTCGAAGAAGACCCGGACCGGGCGCGCGCCGAGATCCATCGCCGCTTCCTCGAGATCCCGGTCGAGCCCGGCGAGCCGCGACTGCACCACGACCGCCACATAGGCCATGCAGAAGGTGACATGCGCGATGATGATGGTGGTCTTGCCGCGTCCCGCCGGCCAGCCGATCAGCTGCTCCATCGAGACGAAGAGCAGCAGCAGCGACAGGCCGGTGATCACCTCGGGCATGACCAGGGGCGCGGTGGACATGCCGGTCAGGAGCGCCCTGCCCCGGAACCTCCCGAACCGGACCAGCACATAGGCCGCGAGCGTGCCGAGGATCACCGCGAGCGTCGCCGTGACGAAGGCCACCTGGAAGCTAATCCAGGCCGAGCCCAGGATCTGCGGGTCCCGGAAGAGTTCGCCATACCACTTGGTCGAGAACCCGCCCCAGACCGTCACCAGCTTGCTCTCGTTGAAGCTGAAGATGATCAGCGACAGGATCGGCGCATAGAGAAAGATGAACCCCAGCACGCAGTAGATGCGCAGCAGCCCGCTACCCTTCATGCCGCCTCTCCCTTGTCGGCCTGCACGCTGCGCAGGATCATGATCGGGACGACCAGCACGATCAGCATCGCGATCGCCACGGCGCTCGCCACCGGCCAATCGCGGTTGGAGAAGAACTCGTTCCAGAGCACCCGGCCGATCATCAGCGTGTCGGGCCCCCCCAGCAGTTCCGGAATCACGAACTCGCCGATCGCCGGCACGAAGACCAGCATGAAGCCGGCGATGATGCCCGGCATCGAGAGCGGCAGCGTGATGTGGAAGAAGGTGACGAGCGGCCGCCCCCCGAGATCCGCGGAAGCCTCCAGCAGGCTCTCGTCGAGCTTCACCAGATTGGCGTAGAGCGGCAGGATCATGAAGGGCAGGTAGGTATAGACGATGCCGAGATAGACCGCGAAATCGGTCTGCAGCATCACCAGCGGCTGGTCGATAATCCCGGTCCCGAGCAGGAAGTTGTTGATGACCCCGTTCGAGCGCAGGAAGCCCTGCCATGCATAGACGCGCAGCAGGAACGAGGTCCAGAACGGCAGGATCACCAGGGTGAGCAGCAGCGAGCGCCGCGGCTCAGGCGAGCGGGCGATGTAATAGGCCATCGGATAGCCGACGAGCAACGCGATGATCGCGGAGATGAAAGCCACCTTGATGGAGAAGATATAGGCGTTGAGATAGAGCGGGTCGCTGAGCAGATAGGCGAAGTTCTCGAAGTTCAGCGTCAGCAGCGCCCGCGCCCCGTCCCATTCCACCAGCGGCAGATAGGGCGGCATGGCGATCGCCGGTTCGCTCAGGCTGATCTTGGCGACCACCAGGAAGGGGATCAGGAAGAAGACCAGCAGCCAGAGAAACGGCACGGCGACCACGAGGACCCGCCCGCCCAAGCCCAACCGACGCAGGACGGCCGCTGTCCAGCGGAATGGCGGGAAACGTTCGATCGCCCCGGTCATCGGGTCAGCACCACGCCGGCGGTGTCGTCCCAGGCGATCCAGACCTTTTCGTCCCAGGTGAGTGCCTCGTCGTCGTAGCGGGAGAGGTTCGCCCGCGTCGCGCGCACCAGAACCCCGTTCGCGAGCCGGATGCGGAAGATCGAAAGATTGCCGAGATAGGCGACCTCGTCGATGACGCCCTCGTAGGCGTTGCGCCGGCCTTCCGGCCGTTCGCGGCTCAGCCGGACCTTCTCGGGGCGGATCGCGTACCAGACCTGCTGGTTCACCGTGCAGCTCACCCCGTGCCCGACATGGATGCTGCCCCCGAGATCCGGGGCCCCGATCTCGACATAATCCGGCTTGTCCTCGGTTACCCGACCCTCGAAAAGGTTCACCGAGCCGATGAAATCGGCGACGAAGCGCGACCCCGGATGCTCGTAGATTTCGGAGGGTTCGCCGACCTGGACGATGACCCCCTCGTTCATTACGCCGATCCGGGTCGAGAGCGTCATCGCCTCTTCCTGGTCGTGGGTGACGACGATGAAGGTGACGCCCAGCGTCTCCTGGATCTTGACCAGCTCGAACTGCGTCTCCTCGCGCAGCTTCTTGTCGAGCGCGCCCAGCGGCTCGTCGAGCAGCAGGAGCTTCGGCCGCTTGACCAGACTGCGGGCCAGGGCCACCCGCTGCCGTTGGCCGCCCGAGAGCTGATGCGGCTTGCGCCCCGCGAACTGGCTGAGCTGCACCATCTTCAGCATGTCCGTCGCCCGGTCATGGGCCTCCGCCCGGCCGATGCCGTCGCGCTGCAGCCCGTAAGCGACGTTCTTCTCCACGCTCATGTGTGGGAAGAGCGCGTAGGACTGGAACATCATGTTGGTCGGCCGCTCGTAGGGCGCCTTGCCGGCCATGTCCTGCCCGTCGATCTCGATGCGCCCCGACGAGGGCGTCTCGAAGCCCGCGAGCATGCGCAGGAGCGTCGACTTGCCGCAGCCCGACCCCCCCAGCAGGCAGAAGAGCTCGCCCTTGTAGATGTCGAGGCTCACGTCCTCGACGGCGGTGAAATCCCCGAAACGCTTGGTGATCTTCTGGATGCGGACGAAGGGCGGTTCCGAGCCGCCGGCCCAGGGTTTTCTCAGAGCAACCGGCACGGTCTCGTTCATGGCGTTCCGAAGCTCCAGACGGCGCTACCCGCCGCGGGCCGCATCGGCGGCGGATTTCCGGGTCGAGCTTATTGTCCGGTGCGCATCCGTGTCCAGAGGCGCGCCAGGCTCCGCTGCGTCGCCGCGTCATAGAGCGCCGCGGGAAACAATGCGTCGAGCACCTCGCCGGGCGGATAGATCTCGGCATTCTCCCGGATCGCCTCGTCGACATAGGGCTGCGACGCCGTCACCGCATTGGGGAAATAGACGTAGTTCGTGATCCCGGCCATGATCTCGGGCCGCAGCACGAAGTCGATGAAGGCATGGGCCGCCTCCGGGTTTGGGGCCTCCGCCGGGATCGCCATCATGTCGAACCATTGCTGCGCCCCTTCCTTGGGGATCGCATAGCCGATCTGCACGCCGTTGCCCGCCGCCTCCGCCCGCTCGGCCGCCATGAAGACGTCGCCCGACCAGCCGAAGGAAAGGCAGACGGATCCGCTTGCCAGATCATCGATGTAACGCGCGGAATTGAAGTCACGCACGAAGGGCTTGATAGCGTCCAGCGCCTCCTCCGCCCGCGCGAGGGCATCGGGATCTGGCGTTGCGGGATCGAGGCCGAGATACTTCAGCACCGCTGGAAGCACCTCCACCGGCGAGTCGAGCATTGTGATGCCGCAATCGGCGAGCTTCGCGGCATAATGCGGGTTGAAGATCAGCGACCAGCTGTCGACCGGCGCATCCGGCCCCAGCCGCCGCCGGACCTCGTCGACATTGTATCCGAGCCCCGTCGTGCCCCAGAGATAGATCGCCGCATGGGCATTGCCTGGGTCGTAGGCGGCAGCCTTGGCCATCTGACCGGGGTCGAGATTGCGCCAGTTGGGGATCCTGTCACGGTCGAGCGGCATGAAGACGTCATTCTTGATCGCGCGGCGCAGGAAATCCGAGGACGGAACGACAATGTCGGCCCCGGAAACCCCCGTGAGCAGCGAGAATTCGAGCTCCTCCATCGAATCGTAGGTGGTGTAGATCACCTCGATGCCGGTGGCGGCCTCGAAAGCCGCGATCGTGTCGTCCGCGATGTAGTTGGACCAGTTGAACACACGCAGGACGCCCCCGGCCTCGGCGGGTGCGCCCGCCGCCAGCGCCAGCGCGAGAAGTGCGATCCCCTTCGGTCGCATATGCGGTTCTCCATTCCGAACCGGCAGCCATTCGCCGGGTGCCGTCGTCACGGCCCCCGGGAATGTGGCGCATAACGCGTAGATACGCAACCTAAAGTAGAACTACTGTCCCGTCTTGACCTGGGTCCAGAGCCGCGTCGTCAGCCGGTCGGTGCGGGCGTCCTTGGCCAGCGTCGGCCAGAGCTTGGCCCGAACCTCCTGGTCCGGATAGACCGCCGGGTCGCCGGTGATCTCGGGATCGATCAGGTCCGTCGAGGCCGCGTTGGCATTGGCGTAGAACACGTAATTGGTGATGTCGGCGGCGATCTGCGGCTCCATCACGAAATTCATGAAGGCATGCGCGGCCTCGGGATTCGGTGCATCCGCGGGGATCGCCATCATGTCGAACCACTGCTGGCCGCCTTCGTTCGGGATGGAATAGCCGATCTCGATGCCGTTGCCGGCCTCGACCGCGCGATCCGCCGCAATGAAGACATCCCCCGAGAAGCCGACCGAAACGCAGACCTCGCCGTTCGCAAGGTCGGAGATGTACTGCGAGGAACTGAAGTAGCGGACATAAGGCCGAATACCGAGCAGCAGATCCTTCGCCTGCTCCAGTTCGTCGGCATCATTGGAATTGGGATCGAAGCCGAGATAGTTCAGCGCCGTCTCCAGCATGTCCGTCTTGGAATCGAGCAGCGTCAGGCCGCAATCCGCGAGTTTGGCGGCGATCTCGGGATCGAAGATCATCGACCAGCTGTCGACCGTCGCATCCTCGCCCAGCCGCTCGCGGACCTTCTCGACATTGTAGCCGATGCCGACCGTGCCCCACATGTAGATGACGGCATGCTCGTTTCCCGGATCATAGGCCGCGGCGCGCTCCATGAGATCGGGATCCATGTTCGCAAGGTTCGGCAAAAGCTCCTTGTTCAGCGGCTGATAGACCCCGGCGCCGATCTGACGCTGCAGGAAGGACGAGGTCGGGACCACGAGGTCATAGCCAGAGGAACCGGCGAGCAGCTTCGCTTCCAGAACCTCGTTGGAATCATAGACGTCGTAGACGACCTTGACCCCGGTCTCGGCCTCGAACTTGGCGATGGTGTCCTCGGCGATGTAGTCGGACCAGTTGTAGATGTGCAATTCGCCCTCGGCGGCGAGCGCCGGTGCGGCCGCCAGCCCGAGGGCTAGCGCGAGTTGCGTCCTGATCTTCATGTTCTTCATCCTCTCCTGTTGTTATGCCGACGCCCGGCGTCAGACGCCCAGCCGGTCGCGGAGCATGTACCACCACGATCCGACCATGGAATAGGGAACGGCGAAGCGGCGCCCCCCGGGGAAGGGAATCCACGGCACCGCGGCGAAAACGTCGAACCGCGACCGGTCGCCGTCCAAAGCCTGGGCTAAGATGCGTCCGAAGAGATGGCTGCCGACCACGCCATGGCCGCTGTAGCCTTGGGCGAAATACGTCCGCGTCCCGAGACGCCCCATCTGCGGCACCCGGCTGAAGGAAATCGCGCAATTGCCCGACCAGGCGAAATCGACCCCCACGCCGGCCAGACCTGGAAAGATCCTGCCCAGTGCCGGCAGGAGCTTGGCCTTGATGTCCGCCGGATCGGTGCCGCCATAGACCGTGCCGCCCCCGAAGAGCAGCCGCCCGTCGGCCGAAAGCCGGTAGTAGTCGAGCACGTAGCGCACATCCTCCACGCACATGTCGCTCGGAAGGATCTCCGCGGCGCGCGCGCCGAGCGGCTCGGTCGCGATCATCTGCGTGGAGAAGGGCATGACCCGGTCTTCGAGCGCCGGCACCAGATGGCCGAGATAGGCGTTGCCGCCGAGGATCAGCGCCTCGGGCCGAACCGAGCCGCGGGCGGTGCGCACGATGGGGCTTCCCGCCACGTCCTCGATGGCGGTCACCATGCTCGCCTCGTGGATCACGCCACCGAGGCGCTCGAAGGCCGCCGCTTCGCCGAGCGCGAGGTTCAGCGGATGCATGTGGCCGCCGCTCCGGTCGAGCATGCCCCCGAGATAGGCGTCGCTGCCCACATGCCGGCGCAGGGCCGCGCGGTCGAGCATTTCGAAATTGTCGTGTCCGTGCCGGCGCCAGAGCGCCTGCTTGGCCTCGAGGTCCTTCATCTGCCGCGCGGTGAAGGCCGTGAAGATGTTGCCGTCCTTGAGGTCGCAGGCGATGCCGTATTTCGCGACCCGCTCCCGGATCAGCGCGCCGCCTTCCTGCACCACGGTGCCGACGAAATCCGCGGTCTCCCTGCCATAGCGCGCCGTGATCGTCTCGAGGCTCGCATTCAGCCCGTTGACGATCTGCCCGCCGTTGCGACCCGATGCGCCCCATCCGATGCGCGCGCCTTCGAGCAGAACGACCTTGTGGCCGCGCTCGGCCAACTCGATCCCCGCCGAAAGCCCGGTGAAGCCGCCCCCGACGATGCAGACCTCCGCCGTGACGTCTCCTTCGAGCGGCGGGCGCTCCGGCGCAGGATTGGCCGAAGCCGCGTAATAGCTGGCCGGATAGGCACCGGTTCCGGCGAAGTTCTGGACTGGCGCGCTCATCGTCAACTCTCCGAGCCGATCGGCAATCCTCGAAAACCGAAGGAATGCCGGGCCGTTCGTCGGGGATCGATCCTCGGGAACGGGCAGATGGTCCCTACCATCTGTCCGCGCGGGCGCCAAGCCGGGGCAACGACAGGGTGATCGGGACGGCGCGGCCGCCGGTCCTGCGGCGTGGTGGCCGGGGCTCCGGGCATCGGTCCCCGCGCCCCGCTCAGATGAGGCCGCTGGCCGCGAGGAACTGCATCATCCGGCCCTGCTGGTTCTCTCTCAGCGGCCAGGCCGAGGGCGGGCGCGTCGGGCCGCAGTCCCGGCCCAGGGCCTGGAGCGCCGCCTTGACCGTGGTGACGTTGGTGCCGCTCAGCTCCTCGGCGCGGATGTCCTCGAACACCCGCATCCCGGCGATGAGCTCACGGGCGCGGCCGTAGTCCGAGGCCTCCAGCGCGGCATGAATGGCGATCGAACGCTCCGGCCAGACGTTGATCAGCCCGGAGGTGAAGCCGCGCGCGCCGACCGCGTAGAAGGGCGGCGCCCAGACCTCGGCGAGTCCGCCGACCCAGGTGATCGAGGGATCGCAGGCGGCGCGGGCCTCGGCGAGCCGCAGCGGGTTCGGCGTCGCCCATTTCACGCCCACCACGCCCGGCAAGGCGCAGAGCGCCGCGATGCCGCCGGTGCCGATCGCGTCGTTGCGCAGGTAAAGCATGATCGGCAGCCCGTCCGAGGCGTCGTGGACCGCCCTGACGTAGTCGACCGTGCCGCGCGGCGCGACGAAAGGGTCGGGCGGCTGGTGGACCATCAGCGCGGCGGCACCGGCGTCGGCCGAGGCGCGCGCAAGCCGGCAGGCGTCGCGGATGCCGCGGCCGACACCGGCGAGCACCGGCGCGCGCCCGCCGACCATGGCGACGACCTCGCGAACCATCGTGCAGGCCTCGTCGGTGGTCAGCGCGTAGAACTCGCCGGTGTTGCCGTTGACCACCGGCAGGTGCACGCCGGCGCCGAGCGCGCGGTCGATGATCGGCGCGAGCCTCCCGGGCGCGATGTCGCCGCCCGCGTCGTAGGGCGTGACCAGGATGCCCGAGATGCCGGTCAGCCTGGCGTCGAGATCGAATGCCATGAATTCCCCCCCGACGGCTGCGTTCAGTAGATGTCCGGCTCGCCGGCAGCCGGGCCGAAGGAGCGCGCGAGATAATCGAAATCGCATCCCTCGTTGGCCTGGCCGACATGCCGCAGGAACATGTAGCCGTAGCCACGCTGGTAGCGCGGTTCGGGCGCCCGCCAGGCGGCCCTGCGCCGGGCGATCTCGGCCTCGTCCACCAGCATGTCGAGCCGGCGGTTCGGCAGGTCGAGCCGCACGATGTCGCCGCTCCGGAGCAGCGCCAGCGGCCCGCCGACGAAGCTCTCGGGCGCGACATGCAGCACGCAGGCGCCATAGGACGTGCCCGACATGCGGGCGTCGGAGATGCGCAGCATGTCGCGGTGCCCTTGCTTCACCAGCCGCTTCGGGAGCGGCAGCATGCCCCATTCCGGCATACCCGGCCCGCCCTGCGGCCCGGCATTGCGCAGGACCAGCACATGCGCGGGCGTGACCTCCAGCGTCTCGTCCTCGACGGCCGCCTTCATGTCCGGATAACTGTCGAAGACCAGCGCCGGCCCCTCGTGGACATGGTATCTCGGATCGCAGGCGGCAGGCTTGATCACCGCGCCGTCGGGGCAGAGATTGCCGCGCAGCACCGCGAGCGAGCCCTCGTGATAGACTGGGTTCGAAAGCTGCCGGATCACGTCGTCGTTCCAGACCACCGCGCCTTCGAGCCCCTCGCCCAGCGTCCTGCCGGTGACGGTGATCACGGTGGTGTCGAGGCGATCCTCGATCCGCTTCATCAGCGCGCGGAGGCCCCCGGCATAGAAGAAATCCTCCATCAGGTAGTCCCTGCCCGAGGGCCGGACATTGGCGATGAGCGGCGTGCTTCGGCCGAGGGCATCGAGGTCGTCGAGCGTCAGGCCGACGCCGGCGCGCCGCGCCATGGCGATCAGATGCACCACGGCATTCGTCGAGCAGCCGGTGGCCATGGCGACGATGGCGGCATTGCGCACCGCGGCATCCGTGACAATCCGGTCCGGGGTCAGATCCTCCCAGACCATTTCGACGATGCGGCGGCCGCAGGCCGAACCCATGCGCTGATGGCCGGAATCGGCGGCAGGGATCGAGGAAGCGCCCGGAAGGCTCAGGCCCATCGCCTCGGTGATCGCGGTCATGGTCGAGGCGGTGCCCATGGTCATGCAGGTGCCGACCGAGCGGGCGATGCCGCCCTGGATGCCCAGCCATTCCTCGTCGGTGACCTTGCCCGCCCGCCGCTCGTCCCAGTATTTCCAGGCATCCGAGCCCGAGCCCAGCACGCGCCCGGCGTAATGTCCGCGCAGCATCGGCCCCGCCGGCAGGAAGATCATCGGCACGCCCGCGGTGATCGCGCCCATCACGAGGCCCGGCGTCGTCTTGTCGCAACCGCCCATCAGCACCACGCCGTCGAGCGGATGGGCTCGGATCATCTCCTCGGTCTCCATCGCCAGCAGGTTGCGGTAGAGCATCGAGGTCGGCTTGAGGAAGCTCTCGTCGACGCTGAGCGCCGGCATCTCCACCGGGAATCCGCCGGCCTGGAGCACGCCGCGCTTCACGTCGCGCACCCGCTCCGGGAAATGGCCGTGGCAGGAGTTCAGCTCCGACCAGGTGTTCAGGACGCCGACGATCGGCTTGCCCATGAACTCCTCCTCAGCATAGCCGAGCTGCATCATGCGGGAGCGGTGGCCGAAGCTGCGCAGGTCGTCGGGGGCGAACCAGCGGGCGCTGCGCAGTTGCTCCGGGGTCTTTTTCCTGGTGTCGAACATCCCCTTGCTTCCCGGCAGCAAACCCGCCCTTCCGTTACCCCAGGGGCGTCACTCCGGGAAGACTTTGGCCCAGTCGTCCCTCATGCTGATGACGTTCCAGCCCTTCTGCTTGGCTTCGTCCATCAGATCCTGCGGGAAGGTGCCGATCTTGGTGTCGGGCTGGCCGTCGGCCGGACCATAGGCATATTCGCGGTCCGCATCGTCGTGGAAGACCAGCACCTTCAGCGTCGCGCCCTCGCCGGCGCCGGTCCATTCCAGCATCTCGCGATCGCCCGCGGAATTGCCGAAGGCGGCGATCGGGCGGCGGCCGATGTGGGAATTGATCCCGACCGGCTTGCCGGCCTTGTCGTCGATGAAGTCGATCGCGGCTTCCCGCATCAGGACGGGCGTGCCGTCCACGACCTTGTATTCGGTCTTGATCGAGGATCCGACGACCTGCTCCGGCGGAATACCGTAGACCGTCTCGGTCCAGGGCCGCATGAACTCGATGCCGCCGCCGGAGACAATGAAGGTCTTGAAATCGTTGGCCTGCAGGTAATCGATCACCTCCAGCATCGGCTGGTAGACGAGCTCGGTATAGGGCCTGTCGAATTTCGGATGCTTGGCCTTGGCGATCCAGTCGGTGACGATCGTCTCGAAATCCGCCGTGCTCATCCCGGCATGGGTGGCCGCGATGATCTCGGTCAGCCCCTTCTCGCCCGATGCTGCCAGCGCCTCCATGTCGCCCTCGAGCACCGCCTTGAAGGGCTGGGTATCCTTCCATTCGGGATGATCCGGCGCCATCTCCTTCACCCGGTCGAGCGCGAAGACTAGCTGGGTATAGACCGGATGCTCGACCCAGAGCGTGCCGTCGTTGTCGAAGGTGGCGATGCGCTCCGGCGCCGGGACGAAATCCTCGCTCGATTCGTTCGTGACGGTCTCGACGAATTCGACGATCGCCGTCTTGGTATCGCCGTCGTTCCAGGACGGCAGCGGGTCGGTCTGCCCCCAGGCCTGGGCGGCGAGGGCCGTGGTGAAGCCGAGGGCGAGGAAGGTCGTCGGGCGCATGGTCGATCTCCGGGTTGCGGTGCCGCGGCCCGATCTCCGGGCCGCGGCGGCCAGGGTCAGTTGCCGGTCGGCAGGCCGATAGTGACGCCGTCCTTCTCCAGTGCGTCGCGGATGTACTGGAAGCGCTGGTAGGCCGTGATGGTGATCGGGCCCGAGTAGCTTTCGCTCTGCAGCTTGCGCGGCGGATACTGGACATAGGTCTTCATCAGGTCGGCGATGGCGTCGTTGAAGGTGACCGCCGTCCAGGTGTGTTCGGTGAAGTTGCTCATGAAGATGTCATAGCGCTCCTGCGGATCCTGCAGCAGGTCGAAGATCTGCGGGATCGTGGCGACATAGCTCTCCGCGCCCTTCCAGCCGAGGTTGGTGTCGACGGCGAGGCCGCCGGTCTGGGCACCGTCGTCGCCGCGCAGGTTGAACACCGCCTTGTACTGGCCGACGCGCGCCGCGCCCGGGGTCAGCTCGTTCTCGGTGAAGTAGAACCAGCTGCTCCGCTCCGATGCGCCGGTGCCGGTCCAGACCGGGAGCATGTTGTAGCTGTCGAAGATGATCGGCGCGCCGTCGCGGTCCTGGGTCGGCAGCTCGGTGCCGGCGATCGACGCGAAGGTCGCCATCAGGTCGAGCCCGCCGAGGATGGCGTCGCTGCGCGAGCCGCCGGCGACATGTCCGGGCCAGCGCACCATGGTGGGAACCCGGTTGCCACCCTCGCGGACCGTGCCCTTGGTGCCCCGGAACGGCGTGTAGCCGGCGTCCGGGTAGACGTCCTGCCAGGCGCCGTTGTCGACGGTGTAGAAGACCACCGTGTTGTCGGCGAGGCCGAGCTCATCGAGCTTCGCGAGCACGTTCCCGACACGCGTGTCGAGTTCGAGCACCGAATCCGCGTATTTCGACTTGGAGATCGACTTGTGCTCGAAGTCCGGGTGGGGAAGGTTTGGCTGGTGGTTCTTCATGAAGTTGACGTTGATGAAGAACGGGGTCGAGCTGTCCTGCGCCGCCTCCTCGAGGAATTCGATCGCCGCCTTCTCGACATAGGCGTCGAGGTAGGGGATGCCGACAACGCCCTTGTCCGGCGTGTCGACGTATTCGCCGTTGACCTTGAAGTCCTCGGTCGCCGCCTCGCCGGCGTTGCCCGAGAGCGCCCCCTTGGTCACCCGCTGGAACATCTCCCGCATCTCCTGGCTCATGTCCGGGAACCAGTCGGGGTCGGTGTAGGTATAGGCGTTGAGGTGGTAGAGGAAGGCGTATTTCATCACGTCGTAGCCCTGCGCGTTCGGCAGCGCGTAGTCCGACTCGCCCAGGTGCCACTTGCCGGTGAAATAGGTCTTGTAGCCCGCCTCCTTCAGCACCGAGCCGAGCGTCCATTCCGCATGCGGCAGGCCGCCCCCCTGGCCCTGGAAGGCCACGGTGGTCATCCCCGACCGGTTCGGGATACGCCCGGTCTGGATCGCGGCGCGGCCGGGCGTGCAGGAGGGCTGGCCGTAGAAGCTGGTGAAGACCATGCCCTCTTCGGCGAGCTTGTCGAAGTTCGGGGTCTGCATGCCCCGCGCTTCGCCGCCGAGATAGGGGCCGAGGTCGCCCCAGCCGGTGTCGTCCGAGACGATCAGCAGGATGTTCGGCTTCTGACCGCCCGCCGACTCCTGGGCATGGACGAAGGGCGCGGCGCCGATGGTGATCGCGGCGACCGCACAGAAGGACAGGCGCAGTGCAAGCCGGGTTCCGGCCGGGCGCTCGTGTGTGTTTTTCGGCATGGCTTGATCCTTTCGAATATTTGAAAACTGGATCGCAGGGCGCGTAAGTCGTGGAATATCGTGAAGGACGCGTCAAGTCCGGAACACGCCATCGCAGCCCCTTCCATCTGGCCAGCCCGGGATTCCGGCGCCAACTCCGCTTCCGATGCCGGATCGCGTCGCATGCCTTCTCTGCCGATCGGCCGGGCGCGGTCACCATTGGCGCCCCGTGCCGGGACCTAGGCCGGCGACGCTGCAAATCCACCGAGGCATCCGCGTGTGGAAACCTCGGCCGAACTGAGCGATCGCCGGGTGAATGCCCCGCTGCGGGACAGGGCGCGTCCGCTGCCCCGTGCGCCACTGGCCGATGCCGTCGACACATACGAGCGGCAATCCCGAGGGTTGTCGAAGACTCCCGCCTTGCCTGACTGCATGTCTGTCGATAGCAAGGCCGGCGATGTCCGGGATCGGGGCGCATATGGTCTATACCTCCTCTGCCGACTGGCGCGGCGCGGCGCATCGGCGCGTCGCACTCTTCGGCATGTCGGGCCTGGGCAAGACCCGTATCGCCGCGATGCTGCGCGACCAGGCCGAATGGTTCCACTACTCGATCGATTTCCGTATTGGCACCCGCTACATGGGCGAGCACATCGTCGACAACTTCAAGCGCGAGGCGATGCGCAACCCCTTCCTGCGCGAGTTGCTGCGCTCGGACTCGATCTACATCGCCTCGAACATCACCTTCTCGAACCTCGCGCCGCTCTCGACCTATCTCGGCAAGCCGGGGGACCCGGAGAAGGGCGGCATTCCCTTCGCGGATTATCTCCAGCGCCAGCGCCAGCACCGCGCCGCCGAGATCGCGGCCACACGCGACGCGCTCCTGTTCATCCGCAAGGCCGAACATCTCTACGGCTACGACCATTTCGTCTGCGACACCTCCGGCTCGCTCTGCGAAGTGGTCGATCCGGATGATCCGCAGGATCCGGTGCTGGTGGATCTGGTCTCCGCCACCCTCCCCGTCTGGATCCGCGGCACCGAGGAGCATCTGGAGGATCTCGCCGCCCGCTTCGACCGGGCGCCGAAACCGATGTACTACCCCGAGAACTTCCTCGTGCAGCTCTGGCAGAGCTATCGCGCCGAGCGGGGGCTGGCCGAGGAGGCGGTGGACCCCGACGCCTTCATCCGTCACGGCTTCAAGGCGCTCATGGCCCACAGGCTGCCGCGCTATGCGGCGATCGCGGAGCGCTGGGGCGTGACCGTCGAGGCGGCGGAGGCGGCATCCGTCCGCGACCCCCATGATTTCGATGCGCTGATACAGACGGCGCTGGACCGCCGCGGCCAGGAATGACCGGTCACCACCACGACGGCCACGCTCACGGCCACGGCCACCACCATCACGCGGCGCCGCCCCGCGACGCGGCGAATTCCCGTGCCGTGGGGCTCGCCGCGGCCGTCACCGGCGGGTTCATGGTGGTCGAGGTCATCGGCGGGATCCTCGCGGGCTCGTTGGCGCTGGTGGCCGATGCCGGCCACATGATGACCGATTTCGCCGCGCTGGCGATGGCCTGGCTCGCCTTCCGCGTCGCCCGCCGCCCGGCGGACGCACGGCGCACCTATGGCTTCGACCGGCTCTCGGTGCTGGCGGCCTTCGTGAACGGACTGGCCCTCTTCGCCGTGGCGGTCTGGATCCTGATCGAGGCGGTCCGGCGGCTGGCCGAGCCGCATCCGGTCGCCGGCGGGCTGATGCTGACGGTGGCCGCGGCCGGCCTCCTGGTCAATGTCGCGGCGTTCTGGATCCTCTCGCGCGGCGACCGCGGCAATCTCAACCTGCGCGCGGCGCTCCTGCATGTCGCGGGCGACCTCCTGGGATCCGTGGCGGCGATCCTGGCGGCTCTGGTGATCCTCGGCACCGGCTGGACGCCGATCGACCCGATCCTCTCGGTCCTCGTCGCATTCCTGATTCTCTATTCGGCCTGGAACGTCGTGCGCGAGAGCGCGCATATCCTGCTCGAAGGCGCGCCGCCCGGCGCCGATCCCGACGGCATCGCCGAGGATCTCCGCGCTTCGGTGCCGGAGGTGATTGAGGTGCGCCACCTCCACGCCTGGTCGATCAGCGAATCCCGACCGATGGTCACGCTCGAGGCGCTGATCGCAGCGGAAGCCGATCCCGAAGCCGCGCGGCGGGCGATCAAGTCGAGGCTCGCCGAGCAGTTCGGCTTCGACCACGTGACGGTGGAGGTGCAGGACGAGCGCGCCGCCGATGCTGCGAGGTTGCCGGCAGGCTGTTCCGGGCCTATCTAGGCGTCTTCGCCGACGGAACCCCGAAGCCATGCCGATCAAGATCCCCGCGACGCTGCCTGCCCATGACGTGCTCCGGCGCGAGGGCGTGATGGTGATGTCCGAGGAGACGGCGCTGCGCCAGGACATCCGCCCGCTGCAGATCGGGCTTCTCAACCTGATGCCCAAGAAGGTGCAGACCGAGACGCAGTTCGCCCGGATGATCGGCGCGACGCCGCTGCAGATCGAACTGACGCTGATCCGCATGTCGGAACACCAGTCGCGCAACACTTCCGCCGCGCATCTCGAGACCTTCTACGAGCCCTTCGCCACGGCGCGCGAACGCAAGTTCGACGGGCTGATCATCACCGGGGCGCCGATCGAGCATCTGGAATTCGAGGCCGTGGATTACTGGCCGGAGCTCTGCGAGGTCTTCGACTGGACGCGAACCAACGTGCATCGGACCATGGGCATCTGCTGGGGCGGCATGGCGTTGCTCCACCATTTCCACGGCGTGCCCAAGCACCTGCTACCCGCCAAGGCCTTCGGATGCTTCCGCCACGCCGCGGTGGAGCCGGCCTCGCCCTTCCTGCAGGGGTTCTCCGACAGCCTCATGGTTCCCGTCAGCCGCTGGACCGAGGTGCGATCCGAGGACGTGCGCCTGCACCCCGAACTGCGGATCCTGCTCGATTCCCCCGATGTCGGGCCATGCCTCATCGAGGACACGCCCAATCATGCCCTCTACATGTTCAACCATCTCGAATACGACTCGACGACGTTGAAGGAGGAATACGACCGCGACCTGATGTCGGGCGGCCCCATCGCCATGCCGGTCAACTACTTCCCCGACAACGATCCGGCCCGGGCGCCGGAGAACCGCTGGCGCAGCCACGGCCAGCTTCTCTACGGAAACTGGATCAACGAGATCTACCAGACCACGCCCTTCGACACCGCGGACATCGGATCCTGAGCGGTCCGATCCTCGCGGCAGCGGTTCACCCGGCCGAGCGGGTTCGGGCATGCGCCGGATCCAGCGGCGCTTCCAGCCCCTGCCGGCCCCCCACGCCCGGCCCGGGACCGGCCGGCACGCTGCCGCCGAGCCCCCCGCCGGCCGCGGCGATCTCCCTCGCCGCACCCGATACCGAGAGCCGGGCGAGCCTGTCCCGGTCGACGACGAGGCCGGCCGCGCGCTCGGGCTGGCGGGTAAGGATCCGGCCGACCTCCCGGGCGACCATCCGCCGCAGGACCTTGGTCTTGCGATCGAGCCCCGCCTCCCGCGACCTGAGCCAGGCGACCGGCCCCGCGAGCCGTCCGAATTCGGAGATGAGCGCTTCGGCCTCGAGCACCGCGGATTGCTCGCGCTCATACCAGACCATCAGGTATTTCAACATTGACTGCCCCCTCGTTTATTTTGTTTTCTTGATTCTATTCCCATAGCGGTACTTCACAAAACGCGGCCTCGCATTTCCGGCCGTATCGGCGGAAATTCGCCGACAAGCAGCCCCGCACCCCGACCGCTCAGCGGCCGGTCGCGACATCGGCCGGATGCCCTGCCTTGCGGCGCGGTGCCTCCGGCCCCATCTGAGCCCCGAGCCATTGAGAGACCTCGCCGATGCACCAGACCTACGGGTTTTCCGGCCCCATGGACGGCCTGCCCGACCCCGACCGCGACCGCCAGTTCTACGAAGGCGTGCAGTCCCGGCGGCTGGCGGCCTGGTTCGTGGACCTCTTCGTGATCCTGCTGGTGGGCGTGCCGGTCGCTCTCTTCTTCGGGCTCGCGACATTCGGCTTCGGCTTCGCGCTCTTTCCCCTCGTGGTCGCCGGGGTCGGTTTCGTCTACCGGACCCTGACCATCGCCGGGCGCTCGGCGACCTGGGGCATGCGGGTGATGGGAATCGAGCTTCGGCGCCATGACGGGACGCGCTTCGACCTCGCCACGGCGGCGCTGCACACGGCGATCTATTCCGTCGCCTTCAGCGTGGTGATCCTCCAGGCCATCAGCTGCATCTCCATGCTCAGCACGCGCTACGGCCAGGGCCTGCCGGACATCATCCTTCGCACCACCGCGATCAATCGCCCCGCCGACTGACGGCGGCCGCATCCGTTCACCTCGGGAAGAGAATCCGGTTGCCCGAGCGCGGCGGCTGTAGTTAGCATTCTATTAGCCAAGAAGAGGATGCCGTCGGGGCCGCCCATGCGCCACAGCCTGCCGCAGCAGCATCAATTCTACGTCACGGCCCCGCAACCCTGCCCCTATCTGCCGGGGAAGGTGGAGCGCAAGCTGTTCACCGCGCTGCAGGGCGAGGGCGCGGGGCATCTGAACGACGTGCTGTCCCATCAGGGCTTCCGGCGGTCGCAGAACGTGCTCTACCGCCCGTCCTGCGCCGGCTGCTCGGCCTGCCTCTCGGCGCGCATCGTCGTCGCCGATTTCCAGCCCTCCCGCGGACAGCGGCGCATCCTGAAGCGCAACGCCGGTCTCGAACGGGTCGTGCGCAGCCCCTGGGCGACCGAGGAGCAATACGACCTCTTCCGAACCTATCTCGACGCCCGCCACGCCACGGGCGGCATGGCCGACATGGACATGTCCGAATTCGCCGCGATGATCGAGGAGACGCCGGTGCGCAGCCGGGTGGTGGAATATCACCACCCCGCCGCCGGGATGCGCCGGGGCGAGCTCGTGGCGGTCTGCCTCACCGACCTGCTGAGCGACGGCGTCTCGATGGTCTATTCCTTCTTCGACCCCGCGCTCGAACAGGACAGCCTGGGCGTGCAGGTCATCCTCGACCACATCGCCATCGCGCGCGAGGCCGGGCTGCCCTATGTCTACCTCGGCTACTGGGTGCCGGGCAGCGCCAAGATGGACTACAAGGCCCGCTTCAAGCCGCTGGAGATCTTCGCCGACGGGCGCTGGACCCTGCTCTCCGACACCGATCAGGCGGAAGCCGCCCGGCGGGCGCATCGCCCGGCGATCAGCGAACAGGTCGCCGCGATCGAGCTTCCGGCAACGAAATAACCCGGGCGCCGATCGGGAACCTCGGCCGCAGCCGGCGCATTCTTGCTATCGGTGGCATCAGCCCCTAGGACTCCAACTATATCGCATTGGCCCGACCGACCATTTCGTCGGGGGCCGACACCCACAAGGAGCATGCATGGAACGTCGTCAGTTTCTCGGGGCTGCCGCCCTCACCGCGGCGGGCGGCGCGCTCGCCGCACCGGCGATCGCGCAGGAGCGCACCACCTGGCGCATGGTCACCACCTGGCCGAAGAACTTCCCCGGCCTCGGCGTCGGCGCCCAGCGCCTCGCGGACCGCATTACAACCATGTCGGACGGCCGCCTGACGATCGAGGTCTATTCCGCCGGCGAACTGGTGCCGCCGCTCGGCGCCTTCGATGCGGTCATCGAGGGCTCGGCGGAGATGAGCCACGGCGCGGCCTATTACTGGCAGAACAAGTCGCCTGCGACGGCCTACTTCACCGGCGTTCCCTACGGCATGACCTCCCGCGAGCTCGCCTCCTGGATCCGCTACATGGGCGGCCAGGAGCTCTGGGACGAGGTCTACGACCAGTTCGGAGTCAAGGGCTTCATCAACGGCGACACCGGCACCCAGGCCGGCGGCTGGTTTCGCGACGAGCTCACCGGACTCTCCGACCTGCAGGGGCTGAAATTCCGCACGCCCGGCCTCGGCGGCAAGGTCTGGGAGAAGATGGGCGCGACGGTCGTCAACATGGCGGGCGGCGAAATCTTCGCGGCCCTGCAGTCGGGCGCCCTCGACGCCGCCGAATTCGTCGGCCCCTACAACGACCTCGCGCTCGGCTTCTACCAGATCGCCAAGAACTACTATCTCTCCAGCTTCACCGAGCCGGGGCTCGCGACCGAGCTCGCGGTCAACAAGGCCAAGCTCGCCGCCCTGCCCGCCGATCTCCAGATGATCATCGAGATCGCTTGCCAGGCGGAATACGATCAGATCGCCTGCGATTTCTACGCCAACGATCCACGATCGCTGGCCGTCCTGGTCGACGAGCACGGGGTCAAGACCCATCAGTTCCCCGAGGAGATCCTCGAAGCCGGCGCCAAGGCTTCGGCCGAGATCTTCGCCGAGCTGCGCGCCTCCGACGATGCCCTGACCCAGAAGGTGACCGAGAACTATCTCGCGGCGCTGAACCTGCTGCGAATCCGCACGCAGAACACCGACACGCCGTTCCTGCTGGCACGCGAGAAATACTTCAACGTCAGCTGAGGATCACGACCGCGCACGCAGGACGGAGCGCAGCCGCAGCGCCAGCACCAGGCTGACCGCCGCCGCCGCCAACATCCAGACGAGATCGCCGCTCACCGCGGCGATCTCGACGATGTCCCGGCTGAAGGCATAGCCGAGCCCGAAATAGAGGCCGACCCAGACGATCTCGCCGGCGACGTCGAAGACCGTGAACCGGCGCCAGGACATGGCGGTCATGCCGCCCACAAGGTTCACCGCGGGCCCGATCGGCGCCAGCAGCCAGCGCGTGAAGAAGACCGCTGCCCCCCCGAAACGGCCGATCAGCTGCCGCGCCCGCGCGAGCGCCCCGGACATCCCGCGCCTTTCGGCGAAGGCCGCCGCGCGCTCGGTGCCGGCCGCCCCGAGCCAGTATCCCGCCTGATCACCGAGCAGCGCACCGGCGAGCCCCGCCGCGATCGCTGCCGCCGGGACCAGATCGCCGCTTGCCGAGAACGACCCCGCCGCGAGCAGCGCGAGCGATCCCGGCACCGGCAGGCCGAGGCATCCCGTGAAGGTCACGAGAAAGACCACGGCCAGGCCGTAGACCGGCACGAGACCCAGAACCGCCTCGATCATGGCCGGTCCGGAACCACGGGCTCCTCCGCCTGTCCGGCGCGCTCCGCGGCGATCACCGCGAGCACGGTCGCCTCGACCGCGGCGAGCGGCATCCCGCTACGGGCGGCGATCTCGTCGAGGGTCAGGCGCGGCCTCTGGCTCGGATCGAGGCCGAGGGCCTCGGCGAGGCGCAGCCGGTCCACGTCATAGGAATGCGCGACGTAGCCGACCGTCATCCAGCCGGCCAGCGCGGCGTCGCGGTGCCCGGCCCAGTAGAGCGTCGAGACCGTCAGCCGGATGGCGAAGAAGAGCGTGACGAGGCAGGCAGCCACCAGCGCGAGCACCAGCCCGCGATGCTGCCGCCAGAGGAGATTCACCCGGTCGATCATTCGATGACGCGCTCCCGCCGAGTCAGGCCGAGGATGCCCCGCGATCGGGGCGAGGCCGGGCGGCTACCGTCCACGCCCCTGACCGCTGCGCAGGACGATCGCCGCCGACTCAATCGTAGAGCACGGACGGCAGCCAGGTCACCATTCCCGGAAAGGCGATGAGAATGGCGATCACGAGGATCTGCAACGCGACGAAGGGCACGGCGCCCCGATAGATGTCGCCCGTGGTCACGCTCGCCGGGGCGACGCTACGCAGGTAGAAGAGCGAGAAGCCGAAGGGCGGCGTGAGAAAGCTTGTCTGCAGGTTGACCGCGACGATGACGCCGAGCCAGACCGGATCGACATCCATCATCAGGAGCACCGGCGCGGTGATCGGGATGATGACGAAGATGATCTCGAAAGTGTCGAGGATGAACCCCAGCACGAACATCAGCGCCATCACGAAGACGATCGCGCCGATCTTCTCCCCCGGCAGGCCGGTGATGAACTCGGCCACGAGCTTGTCCCCGCCGAGCATCCGGAACACCAGGCTGAAGACCGAGGCGCCGATCAGGATGACGAAGATCATCGAGGTCGTGGTCGCTGTCGCCTCCATCACCGACCGCAGGTTGCGCCAGCTGAACCGGCCGCGCAGCGCGGCGAGCAGCATCGCCCCCACCGCGCCGACGGAAGCCGATTCAGTGGGGGTAGCAATCCCGGCGAGGATCGAGCCGAGCACCGCCACGATCAGGGCCAGCGTGGGCAGCATGGTGACCAGCACGTCGCGGCGCAGCCCCGCCCGCTCCGCGTCCGTCGAGATGAGCGCGGGACAGCTGGCCGGATCCCGCATCGCTTTCCACAGCACGAAGGCCATGTAGACCAGCACCAGCAGCAGGCCGGGGATGAAGGCGCCCGCGAAGAGATTGCCGACCGAGACCACCTGCGGCGCGAAATTGCCCTTCTCCATCTGCACCTGGGCGTTCATGCCGCCGAGCATGTCGCCCATGAAGATCAGGATCGTCGAGGGCGGGATGATCTGCCCCAGGGTGCCGGAGGCGCAGATCACGCCGCTCGCAAGCCGTGGGTCGTAGTTCGCCCGCAGCATGGCCGGCAGCGACAGGAGGCCCATCGTCACCACCGTCGCGCCGACGATCCCGGTCGAGGCGGCGAGCAGCGCCCCGACCACGATCACCGAGAGCCCCAGCCCGCCGCGCAGCCGCCCGAAGAGCCGCCCCATGGTCACGAGCAACTGCTCGGCGATCCCCGATCGCTCCAGCATCATGCCCATGAAGATGAAGAGCGGTACGGCTACCAGCACCTCGTTGAGCATGATCCCGAGATAGCGCGGCGCGAGGCTCGAAAGGTTCGACGGATCGAAGGCGCCGAAGAGCCATCCTAGCCCGGCAAAGACGAGCGCCACGCCGGGCAGCGTGAAGGCCACGGGGAAGCCGAGCAGCAGCACGCCGATGATGGCGACGAACATTCCCAGGCTCAGCGCCTCGCCGATCATCACCGGATCCATGGCTCAGCCTTCGCCGCCTGAATACCGCAGGCGGTCGGGGAGCAGTTCCTCGCGTCCGGCGAGCACGAGGACGCCGCGCAGGAACATCGCCAGCGCCTGGAGGCCGATCACCACCACGAAGACCATCACGAAGCTCTTGAGAACATAGAGCCCCGGCAGGCCGCCGACATTGGCGCTGCCCTCGCGCAACGCCCAGGAACGCTCCACGTAGGGAAGGCTCCAGACGGTCAGCACCACAAGAAAGGGCGCGACGAAGACGACCGCGCCGAACATGTCGACCAGCGCCCTGCGGCGCGTCGGGGCGTCGCGATAGAAGATATCCACGCGCACGTGGCCGTCGCGCATCAGGGTGTATCCGGCGATCCCCATGAACATCATGCCGTTCAGCCAGACATAGAGGTCCTGCAGCGGCACCGCGCCGATACGGAAGACGTAGCGCAGCGTGACGACGACGAAGCAGACCAGCACGATCCCGAGCGAAAACCAGGAAAAGATCCGGCCGAGAATCCCGTTGAAGCCGCAGATGGCCCGCACGATCGCCGCTATGATCCGCATGTCTCTCCTGCCGGCCGTCGAGCGGCCATATTGTGCGGCCGGACCCGGATTCCGCAAGAGCGAGTCGCGGGCTTGGGGCGCCCGGCCCCATTTGATGCCGAGACGCGGGCCGGAACGAACAAAAACAACCCGAACGCCCGGAATCCGGCAATCTTCGCGACATTTGGGCGGTTGACCGGGCCGCGACGAGTACCTAAGACGGCGACAGGGGAGTTCCGATGAGACCGAGACCCATCCTCGTAGCGGACGGCGCGGACCGGCGAAGGCACTAGCCTCGACCGGATGCCGCGCCTTGGCCCCCGTTCGGGGCCATTTTTGTTTGGGGCGGTTGCCCCGGGATACCGCCGGCAGGCTGTGGCAGGCGGGAGGAAGAAGGAAGAGCGAGATGACCCGTCGCATGACCGGCGCGCAGATGGTGGTCCAGGCCCTCAGGGATCAGGGCGTCGACACCGTGTTCGGCTATCCCGGCGGCGCTGTCCTGCCGATCTATGACGAGATCTTCCAGCAGAACGACATCCGCCACATCCTGGTGCGCCACGAGCAGGGCGCGGCCCATGCGGCCGAGGGCTATGCGCGCTCCACCGGCAAGCCCGGCGTCGTGCTCGTCACCTCGGGCCCCGGTGCCACCAATGCCGTGACCGGCATGACCGACGCGCTGATGGATTCCATCCCGCTGGTCATCCTCACCGGGCAGGTTCCGACCTTCCTGATCGGCAACGATGCCTTCCAGGAGGCCGATACCGTCGGCATCACCCGGCCCTGCACCAAACACAACTGGCTGGTGAAGGACCCCGCGCAGCTCTCCGAGGTCATCCACCAGGCCTTCCACGTCGCCACGAACGGCCGGCCCGGCCCGGTCCTCGTCGACATCCCCAAGGACGTGCAGTTCGCCACCGCCGCCTATTCGCCCCCCGACAAGGCGCGCATCGGCCATTACCAGCCGCGCAGGAAGGGCGATCCGGCGGCAATCCTCGCGGCGGTCGAGGCGCTGGAGCGGGCCGAGCGGCCGGTGCTCTATTCGGGCGGCGGGGTGATCAACTCCGGCACCGAGGCGTCGCGGCTGCTGCGCGAGCTGGCGGATTCCACCGGCTTTCCGATCACCTCGACGCTCATGGGCCTCGGCGCCTATCCCGCTTCCGGCAAGGGCTGGATCGGCATGCTGGGGATGCACGGCACCTATCAGGCCAACTGGACGATGCATGATTGCGACTTCATGCTCTGCATCGGCGCGCGGTTCGATGACCGGATCACCGGGCGGCTCGACGCTTTCAGCCCCGGGTCGATCAAGGTACACGTCGACATCGATCCCTCCTCGATCAACAAGAACATCCATGTCGACATTCCGATCGTCGGCGACGTCGGCACGGTGCTCGCCGAGATGCTCGATCTCTGGAAGGCGCGCGGGCGCGTCACCGCCTCGGAGGCGGTCGCGAAATGGTGGCAGCAGATCGAGCGCTGGCGCGGGCGCAACTGCCTCGCCTACCGCAACTCGGACAAGGTCATCAAACCGCAGTTCGCGCTGGAGCGGCTCGAGGCGGCGACAAGGGACCGCGACCGCTACATCACGACCGAGGTCGGCCAGCATCAGATGTGGGCGGCGCAATACTTGGGCTTCGAGGAGCCGAACCGCTGGATGACCTCGGGCGGCCTCGGCACCATGGGCTACGGGCTGCCGGCCTCGATCGGCGTGCAGATCGCCCATCCCGAGGCGCTGGTCATCAACGTGGCGGGCGAGGCCTCCTGGCTGATGAACATGCAGGAGATGTCGACGGCGGTGCAATACCGGCTGCCGGTCAAGCAGTTCATCCTCAACAACGAGCGCCTCGGCATGGTCCGCCAGTGGCAGCAGCTCCTGCACGGCGAGCGCTATTCCTCGTCCTGGTCCGAGGCGCTGCCGGATTTCGTCAAGCTCGCCGAAGCCTTCGGCGCGAAGGGGATCCTCTGTTCCGATCCCGCCGATCTCGACGAGGCCATCGCCGAGATGCTCGCCTACGACGGGCCGGTGATCTTCGACTGCATGGTGGAGAAGCACGAGAACTGCTTCCCGATGATCCCGTCGGGCAAGGCGCATAACGAGATGCTGCTCGGGGAGGACGCGACCACGGACGCGATCGAATCCGGCGGCGCGGTGCTGGTCTGAGCCCCGGAGAGACGCGATGAACGCACTCAGCCTGAAGAAGGGCGCTTCGAGCCACAGCGCCTACGATCTGAAGAACCCGCTGGGCGACCGGCAGGAGACCCATACCCTCGCCGTGCTGGTGGACAACGAGGCCGGCGTGCTCGCCCGCGTCATCGGGCTCTTTTCCGGGCGCGGCTACAATATCGAGAGCCTGACCGTCGCCGAGACCGACCACGAGGGGCATCGCTCGCGCATCACCATCGTGACCACCGGCACCCCGGCGGTGATCGAGCAGATCAAGGCGCAGCTCGGCCGGCTGGTGCCGGTCCACGACGTGCACGACCTGACGGTCGAGGGCCCGGCCGTCCAGCGCGAGCTCGCGCTGGTGAAGGTCGCGGGCACCGGCGAGAAGCGGGTGGAGGCGATGCGCCTCGCGGACGTGTTCCGCGCGCGGGTGGTCGATACCACGCTCGAGAGCTTCGTCTTCGAGATTACCGGCACGCCGGAGAAGGTCGACGCGCTGATCGGGCTGATGCGCCCGCTCGGCCTGGTGGACGTCGCCCGCACCGGGGTCGCCGCGATCGCCCGCGGGGCGTGACGCGGGGCCGCGACGCGGACCCCGCGAGCGCCTGATGCGCTGTCCCCATGGGGACAGCGCGCAAGGTGCTGATATATTTTGATAAAAGTGTTAACGCTCCATTTGAGCGGCCCTTCCCTCTGACCGACGCTG
>ERZ795053.412-NODE-412-length-54638-cov-14.601982_pt1 | contig 54638 bp, 48 predicted proteins | sample MGYA00375137_ERZ795053 | MGnify/ENA primary metagenome ERZ795053 (study PRJEB30182, sample SAMN05720284) | activated sludge metagenome | isolation source: Anaerobic digester | place: Hong Kong | collected 2014-12-17 ...
CGGCGCTAAAAAGCCCGAACCCAAGGCGGGTTGGAAGTGCTCCTGCGGCGCGGTCAACAAGGGCAGGTTCTGCCCGGAGTGCGGCGCTAAAAAGCCCGAGGGTATTCCGCAGTATCGCTGTGACAAGTGCGGTTGGGAGCCTAAGGACCCGACCAAGCCTCCGCGTTTCTGCCCCGAGTGCGGCGACCCCTTCGGCGACGAAGACAGGAAATAGTCTTTAGCGCCCCAAAGGAGCTTATTGATGCCGACAGAAGTAACAAATTATCAATGTCCGGCCTGCACCGGACCGCTTCACTTTGACGCGGCCACGGGCAGGCTGGTTTGCGACTATTGCGGGAGCAGCTACTCTGCTTCAGAGGTGGAAGCTCTCTACAAGAACAAGGACGAGAAGGCGGCCGCCGAAAGCGCGGGGTCGGAGTGGCACAAGGACGAGGCGGAGAACCTGAGGGCTTACGTCTGTCCCTCCTGCGGTGCGGAGATAATATGCGACGCCGTCACCGCCGCGACCTCCTGCGCCTATTGCGGCAACCCGACCATAGTCCCCGCCGCGCTGTCCGGCAGCTTAAGACCCGACTACGCCATACCCTTCAAGGTCGAGCGTGACGCGGCCGCAGCCGCCCTGTATAAGTATGTGAAGAAGCCCTTTGTCCCCAAGGCGTTCAAGGAATTCCGTGTCATAAACGAGATTAAGGGCATATACCTCCCCTTCTGGCTCTATGACGGAGCGGCCGAAGCCTCCATAGTCTGCAACGCCGAGCGTGTTTCCGTTCACCGCCGAGGGAACAAGGAGTATACCACGACCATGCATTTCGAGGTGGACAGGAGCGGCAGCTTCAGCTTCGAGCGCTTACCCGCCGATGGGTCAACCAAGACCCCCGACCGATACATGGACGCCATCGAGCCGTTCGACTACTCCCAGCTTGTGCCGTTTTCGACGGCATACCTGCCCGGTAAGGCGGCCGAGAAGTACGACGTTTCAGCCGAGGACTGCCGAAGCCGTGCCGAAGAACGAGTGAACTCCGCGGCGGAAAGTCTGCTGCGCGAGACAATCACGGGGTATTCCGTCGTTACCACACAGTCGTTGGACGTTTCCGTGAGCGACCTCAAGGTCAGTTACGCACTGCTTCCGGTTTGGCAGCTGCGCGTCCGTCATAAGGACAAGGACTATCTTTTCATGGTGAACGGGCAGACGGGCAAGGCCGTAGGCGATTTGCCGATTTCCAAGGGTCTGATGCTCGTGTGGTTCGCGGGGTTGGCGGTTGGGATAACCCTTATTATGCTGCTCATAATCCTAATTTCGGGAGGTGTGCTGTGAAAAGAATACTTTCCGTTATGGCACTGCTGCTTGCTCTTGCAGTCCTGCCCGCTGTGGTGTTGGGCGCAAACACGTTTATCAGCGACGCGGCGAATGTGATGGAAAACAGCCAAGTCAGCGAGCTTGAGACCCGCTGCGAGGCGCTTGCCGAGGAATACGATGTGGGCGTGTATCTCTGCACGGTAGACGCGTACACGGGCGGCAGCATACGCGAGTTTGCCAAGGACTATTATCGTGACAACGCCTTGGGACTTGGCGAGGCGAACAGAGGGATACTGTTTGTGGTTGCAACGTCACAGCGCGAGTACGTCACCGTGACCTATGGTTGGGCGGACGCGCTTTCGGAGTGTCCGTTCACCGACTATGGCGTGGAAAGGCTTGAGGAGGAGATCGTTTCATATATCTCCCAAGACGATTACGCGGGCGGCTTTGCGGCTTATGTTGACGAATGCGAGTATTATTTGGGGTATCTGGCGGAAAACGGCGAGCCGTTTGACGTCGGAAGCGACTCAGGCAGCAGAATGGACAACGTCAAGGCGGGTCTGCCGTATGCGATTGTGATAGGTCTGGTAGTCGCGGGCGTGATAGTAATGATTATGAAGAAAAAGACAACAGGGGGCATGGACGCGCCATTGGCGACAGTCTATGTCAACAGGGACAGCTTTGTCGGGAACGGCGGCAATGACCGCTTCCTCTATACCACTGAAACGGTTAGAACGATTGAAAGCAAGAGTAATGGCGGTGGCGGCAGCTCCGTTGACAGCGATGGCTTCGGCGGGAGCAGCGGCGGAAGCTACTGACAGAAAGATTGAGGAGCCGAGAAAGAACGCCTCGGCTCTATTTATGTGCGCACTGGCGTTGGAAATACTCCGCAACACGCATTTTGACATTTGCGCTCCCCCGAATCCCCCCGCTGTCATCAAATAATGCTCCGCCATTCTGCCCCTGCTGTCATCCTGAGGAGCGCCGCGACGAAGGATCTTGAAACAAACTTGCGGCGATACCACCGCTCCCCCGCGTGATAAGCTGTTCCCGCCGTGAGCGCTTCTTGACTTATTGAGTTTTCGGCAAGATCCTTCGACTTCGCTCAGGATGACATGAAAGCTTTTGCCACTCTCAAACCTGTTCCGTATTCGCAATTCTGCCCCCGCTGTCATCCTGAGGAGCGAACCGCGACGAAGGATCTTGAAACAGACTTGCGGCGATAGTGCCGCTCCCCCGCGTGATAAGCTGTTCCCGCCGTGAGCGCTTCTTGACTTATTGAGTTTTCGGCAAGATCCTTCGACTTCGCTCAGGATGACATAAAAGCTTTTGCCACTCTCAAACCTGTTCCGTATTCGCAATTCTACCCCCGCTGTCATCCTGAGGAGCGAACCGCGACGAAGGATCTTGAAACAAACTTGCGGCGATACCACCGCTCCCTCGACCCCCAGCGTGACGGACAAACAAGGACCGGGTCGCGCTTGCAGGTACGTTCAAGCCCCCCGTGTAACACTATGAACAGGCGGGCGAACACAGTTCGCCCGCCCACCGGTAGTCATTCTATTCGGCGCTATACCGTTCCGAAGTCCTCGGCTTCCACCCTTGGAAGCTCGTCAAGGCTTGAGATTCCAAGCTTGTGCAGGAACGCGTCCGTGGTGGCAAGCAGCGCGGGACGGCCTACGGTTTCTTTCTTTCCGCACTCATATATCAGCCCAAGGCGCAAAAGCTGCCCTATGGCATAGTCGCAGCGAACCCCCCGAATGTTCTCAATCTCGGCACGGGTGATGGGCTGTCGATAGGCGACAAGGCTCAGGGTCTCCATGAGCGAGCGTGAGGCGCTGCGCTTTACCGCGGGCGAAAGCAGCCGCTCCACCGCGTCATAGTACTCCGGGTTCGACCCTAACTGCGCGGAAGCTGTCGTCACAACAAGCCGTATGCCACGGTTTTCAAGCGCGTCCTTGAGCTCGGCAAGACCTTGTTCTATCTCACCGATTTCAACTTCAAGCGCTCGCGCAAGCTCCGCCTTCTCCACGGGCTCACCCGAGACAAAGAGCAGGCATTCTATTGCGGATGAGATGTTTTCCATGCTTTGTATCGCTTTCTAATCGGCTTCATCGATGTAGGTGTAGTCGTCGTTTTCGTTCAGCTCCTTGGCGCGTATCATGATGGGCGCGAAGGGGCGGCTCTGGGTCGCTCTTATCTCGCCATGCTTTAGCAGCTCCAAGAGCGCAAGGAAGGTAGCGGTAAGCTCCTCCCTGCTGTAATTGTCGGAGAACAGCTCCGTGAACGCAAGGCGCGGCTTTGCCTTCAGCATATCGCGTATCTTTTTGGCACAGCTTCTGACCGTGAAGGCGTCCTGACGCACCCGCCTTGCGACAGGCGCGCTGTCCTCGTCCTTCACTCGGTTAAGCACCTCGAAAAAGGCGGCGGAAAGCTGCTCAGGGCTTATGTCATCGGTGTACACGTTGTCAATCTTAATATGCTCCTCGGGCTTGCGCACCACGCTCTTTGCGTTCTCAAGGTATAGCTGCGTCAGCTCCATGCTCTCGAGCTTGAGCTTTTGATATTCGCGCAGCCTTTCGATAAGCTCTTTTTCAGGGTCGATCTCGCCTTCCTGGAGGGGCTGGGGTTTCGGCAGAAGCCGCCGCGACTTTATCAGTATCAGCTGTGCCGCGACGGTCATAAATTCACTCACGGAGTCCATGTCGCAGGCGTCCATCTCCCCGACTATCGCAAGGTACTGTGAGGTTATTTCGGATATGAATATGTCCTCGATGTCCAGCTCCGCCTTCTCAATGAGGCTTAGAAGCAAGTCGAGCGGCCCTTCAAACGCTTGTTGGTTAACCGTGTAATCCATCTTACAGCGCGCTGTATATCAGGTCGATGATAAGGTTGGGCAGCCATGAAAAGAGGCTAACGGATGTAAAGCGCATACCGATGATGACGGCGATAAGGAGGTAGTTGCCGTACTTGCGCATCCACATAAAGAACTTGGCTGGCAGGTACTTGCCCAAGAGAATCTCAAGCACATGGTAGCCGTCCAAGGGGTAGATGGGGATGAGGTTGAACAGCATCAGCACCGAGTTATAGCTCACGAAGAACATGCAGATGTACATGAAAGCTTCGTTGTTGTAGAGGTGCAGATACTTCATTCCCAAGAACCATATAAGGCTCGAAACCACGAGCAGCAGGAAGTTCATGGTAACGCCCGCAAGCGACACTATGACCGTACCCTTGCGGTAGCTCCTGAAGTTGCGGCTGTTCACAGGGACGGGCTTCGCCCACCCAAAGCCCGCAAGCAGCAGGCAGATTGTGCCGAATATATCCAGGTGCGCAAGCGGGTTGAGCGTCATCCTGCCCATCATCTTGGCGGTATCGTCGCCGCAGAGGTGCGCGGCGTACGCGTGCGCCCACTCGTGAAGGGTGAGGCTCAAAAGCAGCGCAGGCAACAGATATACAAGCAGCATGGGGTTGCTTATGTAAGATTGAATCATCATATAAATATTATACCGCATCGGCGGGGACTTTGGCAATAGTCGCTTTGTGCAGATATTGTGAGAATTTGCGGGCAAAACCCGTGAAGCCCCGCCAAGGCTTTTTCGGCGCTTTCCCGCTCCCTTGGAAATTGCGCTGAATCAGAGCCAATTCATAAAAATGTTCTATAAAAAGCTGTTTACCCGAACATTTGTTTATGTTATAATATGTAAGAAGTAAATGTGGAGGATTGTTGTACAAGATGGAACGTGAAAAGGATAAAGCGCTTGAGTTGGCGTTAACGCAGATAGAGAAGGCATTTGGCAAGGGTGCGATCATGCGCCTTGGCGATGCTGCCAATATGAACAACGTATCGGTCATATCCACGGGATGCATAGACCTTGATCTTGCTCTCGGCGTGGGCGGTCTGCCCCGCGGCCGTATAATCGAGATTTACGGGCCTGAATCCTCAGGCAAAACCACCATTGCCCTGCATGTGGTGGCACAGGCGCAGAAGGCGGGCGGAACCGCCGCGTTCATCGACGCCGAGCACGCCTTGGACCCCGTGTATGCCGAGAAATTGGGCGTCTGCGCGGACGAGCTTTACGTTTCGCAGCCCGACACGGGCGAGCAAGCCTTGGACATCACCGAGGCTCTTGTCAGAAGCGGCGCGATTGACGTTATAGTCGTGGACTCCGTGGCGGCGCTTGTGCCAAAGGCGGAGCTTGAGGGCGACATGGGCGACTCACACATCGGCTTGCAGGCCAGGCTTATGTCGCAGGCTCTGCGCAAGCTTGCGGGAGTGACCTCCAAGTCGCAGTGCATAGTCATTTTCATCAACCAGCTGCGCGAAAAGGTCGGCGTGATGTTCGGCAACCCCGAAACCACCCCCGGCGGCAAGGCGCTGAAGTTCTACGCATCTGTGCGCCTTGACGTAAGGCGCGTTGAGACGCTCAAGAACGGTACCGAGTTCATCGGCAGCCGCACCCGTGTGAAGGTCGCGAAGAACAAAGTCTCGCCCCCGTTCAAGGTGGCGGAGTTTGATATGCTCTTCGGTGAAGGCATTTCGCATGAAGGCTCCATACTCGATATGGCCGTCGGCAAGCGCATCATCATCAAGTCGGGCGCATGGTTCTCCTATAAGGATATGCGCATAGGTCAGGGCCGTGAGAACGCGAGACTGTTCCTAAAGGACAATCCCGAAATCTGTGACGAGGTGGAAAAGGCCATCTACGCCGCCATTGAAGCCGAACGCATAAAGGAAGGCGAGGAGGCCGAGGCCAAGCGACAGGCGCGTATAGTCCGCACCGCCGCGCCCGCAACCCCTCCGACGGACGAGTAGGGTCAAAAGCCGAGTATCAAAACGCGCTGTGGATATCCGCAGCGCGTTGTTTGTATTATTCGAGGGGTCAAGGCTCGCTCAGTCCAGCTTGTACTTCTCAAGGTAGCTGCGGGTCAGACCGCGGAACTGCTCGGAGGGCGCCTCCTTCTCGGCGTTAAGATAGCGGTGCGAGTCCATGGACATCCCCTGCGACTCAATTACCCCGACGGCGACGTTGGAGCAGTGGTCCGCGACACGCTCTATGTTTGCAAGCACGTCGTTGAACACAAAGCCTTGGGCTATTGTGCATTCTCCCGCCTGCAAGCGCAGTATGTGCCTGTCTTTCAGCTCCTGCTGCAACAGGTCAATGACCTCCTCAAGCGGCTCAACCCTCTGCGCCATGGCGACGTTATTGTTCTGCCACGCCGTAAACGACAGATCGACTATCTCATACAGCGCGTCCCTGATAACGTTCAGCTCCGCCCTTGCCGCGTCGGAGAACTGCACCGACTTGGTTTTCATCTCCTGCGCCGAGTCCGAAAGGTTCACCGCGTGGTCGCTTATGCGCTCAAAATCGCCTATGGAGTGCAGCAGCAGATTCGCCTCGCGGCTCTCGTCCTCGTCTAACTGTTGGGCGCATACCTGTACCAAATATGTCCCAAGCTTGTCCTCAAGCCCGTCTACGGTTTCCTCATCGTTTTGAACCTTGTCAAAGGACGTCTCGGTATAGCCGTCAAAAAGGCCCAAGGCGTCGGAGAGATTGCGGCGCACTATGGCGGCCATGCTGCCCGCGACTATGCGGCACTGCTCTAACGCGATGGCGGGAGTATGAAGGAAGCGTTGATCGAGACGGGAAGTCTCCTTGTCCACGGCGCTGGGCTTGTCCTTGATGGTGAACTTGGCGGCCTTGGCCAAAAGTCCGCCCAGGGGGAGCAGCAGCGCGGTCGCGGAGACGTTAAAAATGGTGTGGATGATGGCAATGTCGGCGGCGTTGAGCGGCTTAGACAGAAAATCGAAGTGGAAAATGGCGTTCAGCAGATAGAACGCGCACATGAAGAACAGCGAGCCTATGATGTTGAAGTAGAGATGCACCATTGCCGTGCGCTTGGCGTTGGTGCCGGCGCCTATGCAGGAGAGTATCGCGGTGACGCAGGTGCCGATGTTGGAGCCTAAGATTATGGGTATGGCCGCGCCGTAGCTGATGCTGCCCGAAGCCGCAAGAGCCTGAACAATGGCGAGGGTGGCGGCGGAAGCCTGAATAATCCCTGTAAAAATCGCGCCCGCAAGTATGCCCAGTATGGGGTTTTCGAGCGCCGAGAAGATGTCAGCGACAAGCGCGTTGCCGGCAAGCTGACCGCAAACGCTGCTCATCTGTGACATGCCGAACATCAGTATGGCAAAGCTGACGAGCGTTGTGCCTATATTCTTGCGCTTCTGCTGCTTGCAAAAAAGCATCAGTCCGGCGCCTACAACGGCAAGTATTGGTGAAAAGGTGGACGGCTTGAATATCTGTATATACCAAGCGCTGCCGTCCAAACCGGTCAATGCTAAAAGCCAAGTGGTGATGGTCGTGCCGATATTCGCGCCCATGATGATGCCCACGGCCTGTTCGAGCTTGAGTATGCCCGAATTGACAAAGCCCACGGTCATTACGGTGGTCGCGGACGAGCTTTGCACAAGGGCGGTCACGCCGCAGCCGACAAGCATACCCTTCAGTCTGCCGATGATGGGGAAGCGGCTCTTGGACGCCGTCGCCGCCGCGAGTGCGCGCTCAAGCTTGCCGCCCGAAAGCCTCTCCAGTCCGCCGGACATCATATGCATACCGAAAAGGGTAAATGCAAGTCCCGCCACGAACAATAATATATTCTGAATCGCTGCGCTCACAGTCGTTACCTCCGAGATTTCTACACTTTATCATACCATAGCTCAAGCACCAAATACCATATCCGTTATGTAAAATCTTCGGTTTTGTGTTAGGGCCTTTGTCGCTTGAACATTCGCCACATGATGCGATTGCACCATCAGCCCACACCCCGTGTCATCCTGAGCCATCGCTCAGGATCTTGGGGAAAACAAAACAGTCACGGAGCGCTCCCCCGCGTCAACCTCCTGCCTCAGCAGTTCACAGCGGGACGCGCTTGTCACAACGGGGGAGCGCCCCTTTCCCCACAAGCCTTTTTCAAGATCCTTCGTCGCATTGCTCCTCAGGATGACAACGTGGTTTATTGCGAATACCAAACAGGCTTATCGAGGGTAAAGCTTGCTTGCCGTCCTTCGTCGCTGCAGCTCCCGGGGACGGCATACACCTCTGTTCACTTTGACACACGTTACATATTTATCAATATTAGTATTTGACTTGAAGCGATTTAACCTATATAATCAAACCATGAATGAACAAAGGTCTTCAGGTACACTTGGGAGCGCGGGGAAGCTGCGCCTGTTCCTCTTTGGGCTGCTTATCGCAGCAGTGCTTTGCTGTGGCGGATTAAGCTCCGCAGATACCGTCAAGCCCTTGGGCGACGTCAACCTAAACGGAAGGGTGGACGCTTCCGACTCATCCTTCATACTCCGCTCGCTCGTTGGCTTGCAGTCGCTCTCCGCGGAAGCTCTGACCCTTGCCGATGTTGACAGCTCCTCGAGCGTCACCGCACGCGACGCCTCGTACATCATGCGTTATCTTGTGGGGCTTGACACGCTCCCGCCGTCGGACTACTATGTCACATCCGCACCCACCAACACGCCTTCGCCCGTACCCACGGCCACGCCCAAGCCCACAGGCCCGCTTGCTGACAAGGTCGTGTTTCTTGACCCCGGTCACGGAATCAATCCTTACACGGGCAACTGCTATGGGCATTACAGCGCGGAGAATTACTGCGAATCCGCCACCACTCTGGCCATAGCCACATACTGCAAGGCGGAGCTTGAAAGCCTGGGCGCGACGGTCGTAATGACCCGCGCCAACGCCGACATGGTCGGAAATATGCAGCGCATGACAATAGTCAACAACTACGCCATAGGCCTGCTGCTCGGCAACACCTCCGACTCCGACACGCAGACCTTCCTGTACCATATGCAGGCTGTGATGAATCTCATCTACGACGAATACGACGCCTACAAGAACACAGCGGGTTCGACCGCCGGGACCTACTTCAACACGCCCTATGACGAAACCACCGTCGCCAATGAGGAAACGGCTCGGCTTTTCGATATGGAACGTTCCTCGCTGCTCGATAACTGCGTATTCATTTCGATACACACGAACGCGCCTGCGCAGAACGACGACGGCACTTACAGCACCTCCGTCAACGGCATTCGCGTGTACTGCAACCAAAATAAACGCTACGCGAAGTATTATTCCAACTATCGCGCCGAACAGAACCTGCGACTTGCGAACGCTCTGCTCAATACGGTGTATCAGTATGTGGACATCTCGAACAGCCAGGCTTCGCCCAAGGATCAGGACTATTTCATGATACGCGAGCACAATATCACCGCCGCGCTTATCGAGGTCGGTTTCCACACCAACGCGCACGACAGGGCGGTGCTTCAAAGCGAGGAGGGTCAGCGCGGCGCGGCCAAGGGCATAGCGCAAGCCATAGTGGTGTATTTCTCGGACGAGGTTTTGAACATGATAAGCATGAATATGGAGCCGGATTCATAAGCGAAAAACGATACGGCAATCACTTTGGACAAGCGGCAACGGGCGGATACCATCCGCCCGTTGCTTTATTTGATTGATATTTTCGGGGAAGGGGGGTGGGGGAGCGCGTCCTATCACCGCAAGTTTGTTTCAAGATCCTTCGTCGCTGTCGCTCCTCAGGATGACAGTGAGGGCTTGTTGTCGGAGCATGTCAGGATGGCAGCGGGGGTTACAATATGAACACCGAACAGGCTTGAGAGCGGGTAAACTTCCCTGTCATCCTTTACTTCTAAGGATGGCAGCGGGGGTTTGTTGGCGGAACATATTAGGATGACCAACGGGGGAATTAGGGCGTGCGGCGCTTTTACGGCACGTCCTTGGTTGCTATCATGTCAACACCCGTGCCTGCGATGTTTGCCTTAACCACGTCGCCTATATGGACGGGAGCGTGGACGCTGACGGCGGCGACATCCCTGACGCAGTCGAAAATCTTGCCCTTGGGTACGTCCGAGCGGGTCTTGCATGAGACCGTCTGCGCGCCCGACACGCTCCCTTCGACCCTGACGGTGGTCGTAACTATGCGCGTGGGGTTCGTGACCTCCTTGCGGGCGTATATATCGCCCTTCATGCAGCTGTTGCCCGAAACGGAGCATATTACTTCGCCGTCCATGCCGACCTCTATCTGGCAGCCCATGGGACAGCCTATGCAGGTTAGTGTTCTAATCTCCATCTTCACTCCTCCTCCACGGCGATAAGAATGCTCCCTATCCCCTTGTGCGCCGCAAGCACAGCGCCCGTTAAAACGACCTGCTCCATCTCGCCCGGCGCCATTATTCGCCGCTTGCGCTCCGAAACCTTTTCGCCGTCCAAATAGACGCAGACCTTTCTGTCCTTCATGACCTGTCCAACCCTAAAGCGTATGGTAACGCCGTTGGGTACGAACTTCGGGTCTATACTCGAAGGCACCGCGTACCTTGCGCCGCCCGACAGCTCTACTCTAATCTCGCTGCGATGCTCGTCCTTACAGCCGTCAAGGACGAATCCGGCCGCGTGTACGCCCGCGAAGCCCGCTTCCTCGGACACATAGTCCACAAGGTCATGCACATGCAGTGCGTTGCCCGCCGCGAACACGCCCGAAACGGAGGTCTCGAAGCTTTCGTTGACCACGGGGCCGTTGGTGACGGGGTTCATCAGAACGCCCATGTCGCGGGACAGCTCGTTTTCGGGGATAAGTCCGCAGGACAAAAGCAGGGTGTCGCAGGGATAGTACTTCTCCGTACCGGCGATGGGCTTTAGGCGCTCGTCAACCTGGGCTATGGTCACGCCCTCAACGCGCTCCTTGCCCCTGACGTCCACAACCGTGTGGCTTAGCAGCAGGGGTATGTTAAAATCGTCAAGGCATTGGACTATGTTGCGCTTGAGACCGCCCGAATAGGGCATAAGCTCCGCGACAAGCTTAACCTTCGCACCCTCAAGGGTCATCCTTCGCGCCATGATAAGACCTATATCGCCGCTGCCGAGTATGACAACCTCGCGCCCCGGCATGAAGCCCTCCATGTTGACAAGCCGCTGCGCCGTACCCGCCGAGTATATCCCTGCGGGACGAAAGCCGGGTATGTTGAGGGCGCCCCTTGCGCGTTCACGACAGCCCATGGCAAGGATCACGGCCTTGGCCTCTATGTCCATAACCCCGTTTTCGCGGTTCATCGCGATGACGTGCCTGTCCTTTGTCAGCTCAAGCACCATGGTGTTCAGCATATAGGTTATGCCCCTGTCCTTGACCTTTTGTATAAAGCGAGCCGCGTATTCGGGGCCGGTCAGCTCCTCCTTAAAGGTATGCAGCCCAAAGCCGTTGTGTATGCATTGGTTGAGTATGCCGCCAAGCTCGTCGTCGCGCTCCAATATGAGTATGTCCCGTACTCCCGCGTCAAACGCCGCGACCGCCGCCGCAAGTCCCGCGGGGCCTCCGCCTATCACAACTATGTCGTAATTCATAAAGTCTCCCCCGTAAAATCGTCCTTGGTCAGACCCTCGATAAGCTCCGAGCCTTTGCCGCACTTGGTGATTTTGGCCATGTCCACACCCAGCTCGCGTGAGAGTATCTCCATCACTCGCGGTGAGCAGAAGCCGGATTGACACCTGCCCATGCCCGCCCGCGTGCGGCGCTTTACCGCGTCAAGACTCCTTGCGCCCAAGCTGCGGTGAATGGCGTCCAGTATCTCGCCCTCGGTTACGGTTTCGCAGCGGCAAACCACCCTGCCGTAAGCGGGGTTGCTTTTGATAAGCGCGTTGCGCTCCGTTATGCTGAGCTTTTTAGGGTCGAGTATGCCCTTCCTCTCGCCCTTAAAATCGGGGTTCCTGTGAAGGTGCAGCCTTTCGGCTATCATGTCCGAGACACACAAGCCTATCGCGGGCGATGAGGCAAGTCCCGGAGATTCTATGCCCGCGCAGTCGAAAAAGCCCTCGGCGTCCTTCACCCAGCCAATGATGAACTCATGCCCGTCCTCGTGGGCGCGAAGTCCCGCAAAGCTTGTTATCACCTGACGCAGGGGAAGCTTATCCACAGCGTCCAAAGCCTTCCTTGCGACGTCCGCCAAGCCCTCCGCCGTGGTGTTGGTACCCTCCTTGTCGTCGATATCGACCGCCGTGGGGCCAACTATGGTGTTGCCGTGCAGGGTCGGGCTTATCAGCACGCCCTTGCCCAGCTTATCGGGAAGTTGGAATATCGTATGCCTGATAAAGCCCGCGGCCGACCTGTCAAGCAGCATGTAATCGCCTCTGCGCGCCGCAATGTGAATTTTGCTTTCGCTTACCATATTGTGGAAAAAGTCCGCGTACACGCCCGCCGCGTTCACGACGGCGCGGGTCACAAGCTCGCCCTTGTCGGTCGAAACCGTCCATGTGTCGTCCGCACTGCGCGTTAGGCTCAAAACCTTGGTGTTGAGCATGAATTCAGCGCCGTTGTCGGCGGCGTTCTCCGCCAAGGCTATGGTAAGCCCGAAGGGGCAGACTATGCCGCCCGTGGGCGCCCAAAGCGCGGCGACCGCGTTAGGGCCGATGTTCGGTTCAAGCTCCCGCAGACGCTTTTCATCCACTAACTCAAGCTCTTTGACGCCGTTCTTAACGCCCCGCTCGTAAAGCCTTTGGAGCTTGGGCAAATCGTCCTTATCCAGACAGACCACAAGACTGCCGTTTTGCTCAAAGGGGAAATCCAGCTCTCCGGCAAGGTCGGGCATCATGCGGTTGCCCATGAGGTTGTACTTGGCCATAAGACTGCCCTCGGGCGCGTCAAAGCCCGCGTGAACTATGCCGCTGTTGGCCTTGGAGGTGCCGTTGCAAACGTCCTCCGTACGCTCGACCACGCAGATGTTCGCCTTGTATCTTGTGAGAAAGCGGGCGACAGAGCTGCCTATTACCCCCGCTCCGATTATTACCACGTCATACATATATATATCCAATCCCGACATTGTGCGTCAATGCCGTCACTCCTTGTCGTCCTCCGCCCAAAGCCTTGCGCAGCGCACGGCGCGCTTCCAGCCCGAAACGCGGGTTTTGCGCTCGTCCTCGCCTATGCTTGGGGTAAAGACGCGCTCCGCGCTGCGATGAGAGACTATCTCGCCGCGGCTCTTATACGCGCCCACGCCAAGCCCCGCAAGGTACGCCGCGCCCATCGCGGTTGTCTCAACACATTCGGGACGCATGACGGGCACTCCGATTATGTCCGCCTGCGTCTGCATAAGATAGTTGTTCGCGCTCGCGCCGCCGTCCGCCCAAAGGCAGGTCAGGTCTATGCCCGAATCGGCTTTCATGGCGACAAGCACGTCCGCGACCTGATAGGCAATGCTGTCCAAGGTTGCCCTTATGATGTGGTTGCGGTTGCAGCCACGCGTCAACCCGACTATTGTTCCCCTTGCGTACTGATTCCAATACGGCGCGCCAAGTCCCGTAAACGCCGGAACCACATAGCAGCCGTTGGCATCGTCCACCTTTAGAGCGCAGCGCTCGGTGTCGGACGCCTTTTCGACAAGCTTCAGCTCGTCGCGCAGCCATTGTATCGCCGCCCCCGCAACAAAGATAGAGCCTTCCAAGGCGTATTCGACCTTGCCGTCAACGCCCCAGGCTATTGTGGACACAAGCCCGTTTTTGGAGAATACCGGCTGCCGCCCCGTGTTCATCAGCAGGAAACAGCCCGTACCGTAGGTGTTTTTCGCGGAACCCGCCGAAAAGCAGGTTTGCCCGAAAAGCGCGGCCTGTTGGTCACCCGCCACGCCCGCTATGGGTATGGGTCCGCCCAAGTACTGCGGGTCGGCAAACCCGAACACCCCGCTTGAGGGCTTGACCTCGGGGAGCATGGAGGCTGGTATGTCTAATTCCCTCAGAATATCCTCATCCCAAGACAGGGTGTTGATGTTGTAGAGCATGGTTCGCGAGGCGTTGGAGTAGTCTGTTGCGTGAACTTTGCCGCCCGACAGCTTCCATATGAGCCAACAATCCACCGTGCCGAACAGCAGCTCGCCGCGCTCGGCGCGTTCACGCGCACCCGCGACGTTCTCAAGTATCCAGCGCACCTTGGTTCCGGAGAAGTAGGCGTCTATAACAAGTCCCGTCTTTTGACGAAAGCTTTCCGTTTTGCCCTTCGCCTTCAGGGAATCGCAGTACTCAGCCGTGCGCCTGCACTGCCACACTATCGCGGGACAGATTGGCTCGCCCGTGAGCCTGTCCCACACAACGGTGGTTTCGCGCTGGTTGGCTATGCCTATTGCGTAGACCTCCTCCCAAGTCGCGCCCGCCGTCTGCATGGCTTCAACCGCCACGGCAAGCTGTGTCGCCCATATCTCGTTGGCGTTGTGCTCGACCCAGCCCGCATGGGGGTAGAGCTGCGTGAACTCGCGCTGTGCGCTGCTTACACGCCTGCCGTCAAGGTCGAAGATTATACAGCGGTTTGAGGTCGTGCCGGCGTCCAAGGCCATCAGATACTTTTTCATAAGATGTCGTCCCTTCACAATATTTCAGCAAAGCCCCCAAAAAAGGGGTTTCGTTCCTTTTCGGATACAGAGCTACTCGTCCATATGCTCCACGGTGAACATATTGAACTTGCGCGTTAAGCGCAGGTCGTCGCGGGTGAGGGTCAGCCGCTCCTTTAATGCGTCGTCCTCAGCAAGCACACGGTCACAGAGGGCGCACTTGGCGGAAACGGGCAGGAGCGTGCGCGACGACAGCCCCGACAGAAGTCCGTCCTCCACCCCCGACGAGCCGAGGGGCTTTAGGGTGCATATAAAGACATGCTCTATGCCGTTGGTCTGGTTTTGCAGGAGGTAGTTGGTTATAAGCTCATGCCTTTGCATCCTGCCGCAGTACAGCGCCCGCGAACGCTGCGGCTCTAAAAAGGAGTCAAGGTTGTAGAACATGGTGACAAGAGGCTCCTCCTCGCTGTCAAAGACAAGCAAGCTCTTGACAATATGCCCCGTCCTGCCGTCGTAATAATAGAGGTAGCGTCTGCCGCTCTGTTCAAGCGCGGAGCCGCCTTTGCGCTCCGCCCTCGTGTCTGCCGCCAAATCGGTCAAAAGCGTGGAGGGCTTGACGGATAACGCCTTAGCGACGTCAAAGAGGGTATCTATGTCCATGGCTATGGAGCCTTGCTCATACTTGCCCACTGTGGCCTTGCTTTTGCCGATATATGAAGCCATCTCGTCCAAGGTCATATGCTTTGCGCGTCTCAGCAACCGAACATTTTGCCCGACAAGGCAATCAAGCTCGCTCATAGCTCCTCCGAAAATCTCGTAAGAATACGATAAATTTTGCTCCATGGGGTAAAATGCCCTATCCGCGCACCCATTATAACAAGCAAAAAGTTTCGTGTAAAGAGATTTTTTAACATTAACTCTCATCTTGCGCGTCTGCTTGAGGTTTGCAAAGCGGGAGCTTACGGTATATTCTCTCCGGTGGTAAAAACGGAGGCAATATATATGTGCGGCAAGAACTGCTTTAAAAGTGTCATGGTCTTGGGATTCGCCCTGTTCGCAATGTTCTTTGGAGCGGGCAACCTCATATTCCCGCCTTATCTCGGCTTGGAGGGCGGCACTAACTGGGGTTGGGGCTTTATAAGCTTCATAGTCGTGGACGCGGGTCTTGCCGTTATCGCGCTCATCAGCGTTTTCAAAACGGGCAAGGGCTTTTCGGGCGTAACCGAGAAGCTGGGTCCCGTGCTGTCGCCGCTGCTCATCGCCGTTACCGTGCTGTGCTTGGGGCCGCTTGCCGCGATTCCGCGCACCGCCGCCACCACCTTCGAGCTTGGCGTTCAGCCGCTGCTGCCCAATTGCCCCTCGTGGATCTCGGCCGTGGCGTTCTTTAGCGTGGTCACGCTGCTGTGTGTGCGCCCCGCCAAGATAGTCGATATTGTGGGACGCTTTTTAAGCCCGTTGATGTTCCTTTGCATAATAGCCTTGGTTGTGGTCGGAATAGTCACCCCCATAGGCACCACCATCGGCGGAGCCGTGCCGTCTGAGCTTGTCAGGGAAGGGCTTGAGTCGGGCTATCAGACCATGGATATGCTGGGCGCACTGCTGTTTTCGGCTGTGGTGCTGTCCTCACTCAAGACGCAGGGCTATAACGACAGGCGCTCGCAGCTTCGCATGACCGCGATGTCGGGCGGCGTCGCCGCGCTTGGGATGTTCCTTGTGTACGGGGGGCTAAGCTATTTGGGCGCGTCCTCGTCAAGCGTGTTTTCGCTTGACTTGGGTCAGGCGGGACTGCTGCTTGCCATTACAAACGGCTTGCTCGGAACCGCGGGACAGGTGCTGCTTGGCGTCATAGTCGCCTGCGCCTGCCTTACTACCGCGATAGGGCTTGTCTCCGCCTGCGCTGAATCGTTTGTGGACCTTTCGCATGGCAAGCTGAAGTATGTCCCGATGGTGCTTGCGATTTCGGCGTTCAGCCTTGTCGTGTCCACCCTTGGCATATCGAAGATCATCGCCCTTTCCTCGCCCGTACTGGAGATAATCTACCCGGTGCTTATGACCTTGGTTCTGCTCACGCTTGCTAATGGGCAGATTAAGAGCCGCTATGTCTATCGCGGCGCGGCGCTGTTCGCGCTGGTCGTCTCCGCTTATGTGACGCTTGACGGACTTGTGGCGGCTGACCTCGGCTCGTCCATGCTGCCGCTTGCGGGCATAGGCTTGGGGTGGGTACTCCCCGCGGCGCTCGGCGGACTTATAGGCGCGGCGATAAAGGACAGGAAGCCCCGCCGCCTGCCCGCGCACAAAGCGGCGAAAAGCGGAGCGCACGGCGCGTAAAGCGTCAAAGGCTGTATTTCTGCGTTTATGGCGACTCTCGTTTTCATGGCGGGGTCGCTTTTTTGTCACCGTATAGTCAAAGGAATGGCATAGAGAACGCTTGATTTATTGGGCGCGCTTGTGCTACAATGGATAAAAATGAACGGAGGACTTTTGACAATGACGATAAAGAATCTCACCCCGCATATTCAATGTGCGCCTGAGGATTTTGCAAGGACCGTGCTTATGCCGGGCGATCCGCTTCGCGCCAAGTTTATCGCGGAGAACTTCCTTGAGAACGCGGAGCTTGTGAACAACGTGCGCGGCGTACAGGGATACACGGGATCTTATGAGGGCAAGCGCGTGTCCGTTATGGCAAGCGGAATGGGTATGCCTTCGATTGGCATCTATTCCTATGAGCTGTTCAATATCTTCGGCGTCGAGAACATCATCCGCATAGGCTCCGCCGGCGGTATGCACCCCGATCTGAAGCTGTTTGACATAGTGATAGCGCAGGGCGCCTGCTATAATACCAACTACGCGCAGCAGTATAGGCTGCCCGGCACGATCTCAGCGATTGCGGACTACGGCCTTCTGAAGAAGGCGGTCGAGGAGTGCGAGCGCAGGGGCTATCGGCATATGGTCGGCAATATTCTGTCCTCCGATGTGTTCTATGACGATGCGAACTCCGGACTTGAGTGGCGCAAGATGGGCGTTTTAGCGGTCGAGATGGAGAGCGCCGCGCTGTACATGAACGCCGCAAGAGCGGGCAAGCACGCTCTGTGTATCTGCACCATATCCGACACAATTTCCGAGGACGGCGGCGAAATCACCACGCCCGAGCAGCGTCAGACCGCGTTCTCCGACATGATGCGCGTCGCCCTGACGATAGCATAAAAATCAAGCGCAAAGCCTTTGCCCCGCCTTATAAAGCGGGGCTTTTTGCTGTACAAAAAACCACAGAGAGCCCGCGCCGCCTTGACCGGACGCCACCCCATCCCCCGCCGCCCCGCGCCGCCAAACGACAGCGCAGCTTCCATTGGAGTTTGCCGCCGCCGCGTTCTTGACTGTGAAGCGCGTTTCAACTATAATGTAGACATCCAATAATCGGAGGCGACATATGATCACACCCAAACCACTTTTCAAGGGCGCAAGGGTCGCGCTGCTCGCGGCGTCAGGCCCTGTCCCCAACGGCAGACACGACAAAGCATACGAGTCCGTAAGGGCTTTGGGACTTGAGCCGGTCATTTACCCAAGCTGCTGTCTGCGGCACGGATATTTCGCGGGGAATGACGCGCAGCGCGCCGCCGACCTCATGAACGCGTTCACCGATGATTCCATTGACGGCATACTCCTCATGCGCGGCGGCTATGGTATGCACCGCCTGCTGCCGCTCTTGGACATGGCCGAGATAGCCAAGCACCCCAAGTTCATCTCGGGGTACAGCGACGTCACCGCCCTTCTTATCGCGTTAAATCAGCTCTCGGACATGGTGGCATACCACACCGTCATGCCCTCAACCGAGTACTATAAGCCCTTGGACGAGTACTCAATGGATTACTTAAAGCGCGCCCTGTTCGGCGGGCTTGAAGGCGAGCTTCTAAACCCGGAGGGCAGACCCTTCACCGCCCTAAACGGCGGAAAGGCTAAGGGGACGCTCACGGGCGGCAACCTGTCACTGGTGCATCAATCGCTCGGCGGCAAGTGGGAGATTGACACCAAGGGCAAGATACTTTTCCTTGAGGATGTGGAGGAAAAGCCCTACCATATCGATGGTATGCTGACGCAGCTTCGCAACGCGGGCAAGCTTGACGACTGCGCAGGCTTCATCCTGGGCTATTGGACGAAGTGCGCGGCGGAGATGCCCGAAAACTCGCTCAGCCTTGAGCAGATATTTGACGAACTGCTTGTCCCCACGGGCAAGCCCATAATCGCGGGGCTTTGCTGCGGTCACGATTTACCCTCCTGCTCCTTGGCGATGGGCAGACAGGTCGAGATCGACGCGGACGCTTTGAGCATCAGGCTGTTATAATTATGAAGGAATTGTCGGAGTTTTTAAGGAAGGCGCGGGGCGCGCAGACCATAGTCCTAAGCGGCGCAAGGGAAGGCGAACGCTTTCGCAAGATTACCCTAAAGCGCGACGGCACATACTACAACTTGGAACAGCTTACCCAAACGCAGGCCTTTCACAAGCGGGTGACGGACGCGGAGCTTGCCGCGTATTTGGAGGAAGCCTTCAAAGGCTTTGCGCAGATGGCGGCGTGGAACGACGGGTGCGAGCTTCAGCTTAGGCGCGGCAGGGGTGAATCCCTGCTGTACTTTGAACACGCTTCCAAGTCCGCGCCCAAGCAAGCCGAGGGGCATGACGTCAAGCGCAGCTATATCATAGCGGAGGGGCAGCTTGTGCCGCCGCTTGTGGACATGGGCGTCATGACCCAAGACGGCCGCGTTGTCAAGGCGATGTACCACAAGTACCGTCAGATTAACAGGTACTTAGAGTTCATCGACGACACGGCGGGCAAGGATGAATCCCCGCTGCACATTGTGGATTTCGGCTGTGGCAAGTCCTATTTGAGCTTTGTGGTGTACTGGTATTTTACCGTTTTGAAAGGGCGCAGTGTCAGCTTGACTGGCGTGGACCTTAAAGCGGACGCGTTGAGCTTTTGCAGGGCGGCAGCTCAAAAGTACGGCTATGGCAACATGGGTTTCGTATGTGCGGATATACGCGAGTATCATGGGGAACGCCCAATGGACATGGCGATTTCACTCCACGCCTGCGACACAGCCACGGACTACGCGCTTATGGCGGCCGTGCGCGAGGGCGCGAGGTACATCTTTGCCGCACCCTGCTGCCAACACGAGCTGGCGGGACAGCTTTCGCCCGCGCAAACCCCAATCCCCGGAGCTTACGGCGTGATGCGCGAGCGCTACGCCGCACTTCTCACCGACGCAATCAGAGCCGAGCTGCTCACCTGCTGCGGCTATAAGACGCAGGTAATGGAGTTCGTTGACCTTCAGGACACGCCGAAGAACCTGCTCATACGCGCAAGTCTCGGCAATATCGACAGCAAACGCAAAAAGGCCGCCCTTGACGGCGTGAAGGAGAGCATGGAGCGCACGGGCGTTACCCCGACCTTCTTCCGTCTGCTCACACAAAGCGGCAAATTGGAGGGAATTTAGTCTATGCGCTACACAGACGCGCTCTTGTTCATGCCCGATTTTCGCTTCCACCGCCTTGACTTCACCGTGGAGAACGGAGTGTTCACGGGCTTTTTTCCGCATTCGGGCGAGGGCGTGTCCTTATATGACGCGCTCGTTGTTCCGGGGCTTATCGACCTGCATTGTCACGGCGCGATAGGCGAGGACTTCACCTACGGCGGCGATATTGACAAAATCGCCCGCTTCCTTGCCAAAAATGGGACGACCTCCTTCCTTGCCACCTCTCTGACCACATCGGAGGAGGTGCTTACGGCGGCGTACCGGAGGGCGGCCGAGTACCATGGGAATGAGCACACAGGCTCTGCGCGTATGCTCGGCATTAACATGGAGGGGCCGTTCTTCTCACATAAAAAGGGCGGAGCGCAGGACCCGACACAGCTGCGCTTGCCAAGTGCAGCGGAGTTCTTGCGCCTTTGGGACGCCTGTGAGGGGCTTATACGCATAGCCGACCTTGCGCCCGAGCTGGACGGAGCCTTTGAGCTGATAGCCTGCGCCAAGGAGCGCTGCACTGTCTCACTTGCGCACACTGCCTGCGACTACGCGACGGCCTTTGCCGCCTTCGACGCGGGCGTGAGCCACGTTACACACCTCTACTGCGGTATGGAACCTATGCACCACCGCGCCCCCGGGCCCATCCCCGCCGCCGTGGAGCATGATAATGTCACGGCGGAGCTTATCGCGGACGGAGTTCACGTTTCGCCAGCCATGGTGCGCATGGCGTTTCGTATGTTCGGCCCCGAACGCGTTTGCCTTATAAGCGACGCGCTTGCGGCCTGCGGCCTGCCCGACGGCGATTATGCGGCGGGCGGTATGAAAGTTTCGGTACATGACGGCGCGGCGTGGCTGCCAAGCGGCACGCTTGCCGGCTCTGCGCGCACGCTCCTTGGAATAATGCAGAAGGCCATATCCTTCGGCATTCCAAAGGAAGCCGCCATCAGAAGCTGCACCGCCAACCCCGCCCGCGTCTTGGGTGAAACCAAGCTTGGCGTAATCGAATCGGGCGCCGCCGCCGACTTCCTCGCCCTCAATGAGGACATGACCCTGCTTGGCGTATACTCAGCGGGGAGGGTGTAGGAACAGCTTTACCCCGCTGCCCCGAATTACCCGCCGTCATCCTGTTTGGTATTCATAAATTGCATACCAACAGTCATCCTTTGCCTACGGCTCAGGATGACAACAGGGTTATACCCGCTCTCAATCATATTCCCTATCCGCCCTTCAACCCCCGCCGTCATCCTGAGCTTGCCGAAGGATCTTGAAAAACACTTGCGGTGATAAGAAGCGCTCCCCCGCATACCCCCACCCTCATCCTGAGCCATGGGCTGTCGCTTAATTTGCGGTTTTCCAATTGAATCTATTTCCTGATACTTATTATTAGATCTGTGCCGTCGGGCTGCTTTAACTCGCGCACAGCGATATTCGCGCCGCTGTCCTTCAACTTTGCTACCGTGTCGTTAATCGCATTAATAATCAGCCTGTCGTTTCTGACCAAGCAGCGTATCTTCGCGGGCTTCACCTTAAGCTGCTCTGTCACGAACTCCTCGGTCTTTCTTACGCTCCACTTGCCCGCTATGACGCGGTTAGCACACTCGAACTGCGCCTCCTCAGACCCTAAAGCGAGCATCGCTCTGGCGTGTCTTTCGGACAATTCGCCCGAATACAGCTTTTCGCGCACGCTTTCGGGCAGGCGAAGCAGTCTCAGCTTGTTCGAAAGGTATGACTGGCTCTTACCAAGCTTGACTCCAAGCTGCTCCTGCGTCATCCCGAACTCCACCAAGAGCCGTTTATACGCCTCCGCCTCCTCTATGCAGCTTAAATCGCGGCGTTGGACGTTCTCGATTAATGCCATAAGCCCGCTTTGCTCCGCGCTGACGCTCTTTATGACGCAGGGGATCTCGCGCATACCGAGCATTATACAGGCGCGAAGCCGCCTTTCGCCCGCCACAAGCTCAAAGCCATGCTCCGTGGGTCTTACGGTCAAGGGCTGAATAAGCCCGTGTTGGGCTATGGAGCTCATCAGATCGGACAGCTCGTCGCGTGAGAACTCGCGCCGCGGCTGTCGCGGATTCGGCGTTATGTCCTCAGTGGGGATGAGCATGAGACTGCGGCTTAGATCGCGCTTTGGCGGCATGGCAAGTATGCGCTGGGCATAGCTGTCGTTCATGAACCGTCCTCCTTCCCGTTATGGACAAAAGATACCACGATGAGACGAAAATGAAAAGTCATTCGACTATCAAAGTGGTTTTGCGGCAAGCAAGGACAAGTTTTTGAAGAAGGTTAAATTAGTGAAAAGGTCTTGCAATTTCAAACGGGTCTGCTATAATGTTTATGAAATCTAAACAAGGAGGTATATTATATGGCATACAAAATTAGCGATGATTGCATAGCCTGCGGCGCGTGCGCGGCAGAGTGTCCCGTAGGGGCTATTAGCGAGGGGGACGGCAAGTACGTCATCGACGCTGACGCCTGCATCGACTGCGGCAGCTGTGAAGCGACCTGCCCCGTAGGCGCTCCCAAGGCTGAGTAAGTGTAGTTACTAAACGACAAAACGCCTCAAGAGCTTCCTGGGGCGTTTTTTGTATGCTTCTTGTTTCCTTTACACATCCATGCAGTGCATCTTTATAAGCAGTCTGTGAACGAAGGGCAGTCGGATAAAGGCATAGGCTGTGACCGCGCCCGCAAAATTCAGCATAAAATCGTCTATGTCGCAGGTTCCGCAGCGAAACGCCAATTGCAGGAATTCTACGGCAATTATGATTAGCGCGATAACGGGCAGGAAAAGCCGCCACCTGCGAAAAGGGCTGAACAGGCAGGGCAGAAATATTGCCATGGGCGCGAACAGTGCAAGGTTGCCCAAGAGATTATCGATTGCTATTGTCTTGGTGGAGCTGTAATCGCCCGTCACAAGCTCGCTTACGAAAGCCGATATGCTCTTGAAGGGGACGAAGTTATAGTTGGCGAATTGGGAATCGCCGCGACCGCCCAGAAACAGCAGGCCAACAAGCGCGATGCAGTAGTACGCAAGCAGCACAAACAGCGCTGAACGAATGACGCGCTTTTTGTTGCATAGCTCGTCCTCGCTTTTGCCCCTGAGCAGGGTTGCAAAGAGCAGGGGCAGGGTCACGGCGATAACGGTTAGGAGCATGGCCTTCTTACCTGTTGTGGTGCCGTTAAAGAGCAGCAACGCGCTGCAACAGATGAACACCGCCGACGTTATGACATATAGTATTGTGGAAGCCGTCCTTGCGGGTCGCTTGCTTTTCATCAATAATACCCCAAACCTCTTTGATAATGCGAGCTTACACCAAAGGGACGGCGGTGAAAAGCGTCTCCGCCGCTATTTTACAATTGCTCCGTTAAAAATGTGCAATTATGACGAAAGCTCGTTAGGGTATTAAGAACGCCGGAGCGCTCCTCAGGATGACAGCGGGAGTTTGCCGCCGGCACATTGCCCAATGACGTGATTGCATCGCCAACCCACCACCGCTGTCATCCAATTATGCATCGCCAACCCACCCCCATTGTCATCCTGAGCGAAGTCGAAGGATCTTGCTAAAAACTTATAAGTCAAGGGGCGCTCACGGCGGGACACCCGTCCTCAGCCCTCCGCGTCATCCTTCGCTTGTCGAAGGATCTTGCCCCAAACTAAAAAGTCAAGGGGCGCAACCCCCTTCCTATCCTCCTGCGCCCCCTCCGTCATCACAAAGTCGGCAGACAACAGCGCCGCCCTGACGGGCGGAGCTGTGGGGCGTTCAAATTGATGTTAGTTCATCTTGTCCGGCTCACCGTAATCGTGACCGAAGGTGTTGACCGTGATGCTCTTTATCACCTGGTCGTTGATGGGCTTGTCCGCTTTGTTCGTAGTGGTCCTTGCAAGCTCGTCCACCACGTCCATGCCCTCTATGACCATGCCAAAGGCGGCGTATTTGCCGTCAAGGAAGGTGCTGTCCGCATGGCAGATGAAGAACTGACTGCAGGCGGAGTCCATGCTTAAATTCGTTCTTGCCATAGAGATAACGCCGCGCACATGCGAAAGGTCGTTCTCTATCCCGTTCTCGCTGAACTCGCCGGCTATTGTATATTCCGAAGCGCCGCTGCCCGTGCCTTCGGGGTCGCCGCCTTGAATCATGAAGTTGTAGATGACGCGATGGAAGATAAGCCCATCATAGAAGCCGCTGTTGGCAAGGCTTATGAAGTTCGCCACGGTATTGGGCGCGTTTTCGGGGTACAGCGCGACCTTTATCACGCTGCCGTTTTCCATGGTAATCGTTGCTATCGGATGCTTTATCACTTTACCCTCCTTGTCGGTGTAGGTTCCTCCGCTTGCCGAACAAGCCGAGCCGCATACAAGCAGCGTCAACGCAAGCGCGATACAGATTAGTCTTTTCATTTACTGTCCTCCTTAGTCATGTGGGTATATCGATTCTTTCCTGTTTGTGAGGATTTCCTCGTCAATGTCGAAGGAATAGACCTCGGACATGGTTTTAATGAACTCGTTGACAAGCTGCGCCCTGTACCTGCCCTTCTGAACTATCACCTGACGAACGGGCATCTCTATCTCGCAGGGGCGAAGCTCCTTATAGAGAAGGTCTGTAAACCCAAGATCGCGCACCGCTCGCTTAGGCACTATACACGCCGCTCTGCCTTCCCTTGCCCACATCATGGCCAAGTGCATTCTTGTACTGACGCAGCGAATGTTGCACATGAGGTTGTTCCGCTTGAAAGCGTTCTCAATCGTTGGGACAAGGCGCTCGATAAGCGACAGCGGGACGCCCGAAAGATCGTTTATGCTTATGCTGTTGCTCTTAGTCCTGGGGAACAGCTTCATGTCGGCGGAGTACGCCACGATGTTGACGTCCTTCTCCGTGAACAGCACCTCGAAGTTTTCGGGGATCTCGTCATAGAAACGGGCTATGGCCGCCTCAATCTCGCCGTTTTGAAGAAGCTTCAGCAGCTCCTCGGGATGGTCATCTATAACGCGCAGACCGACGTCGGGGTGTTCCGTTTCAAATTTCACCAATGCGCGATAGAAGGTGGAGTTGCATCCCGATGAGGTTATGCCCACCTTGAGATGTCCGTGACTGCCCTTGTAGCCGGAGCGTATCTCGTTTTGCGCCGCGACCTCGATAGCACAGATAAGCTTTGCTTTCTCATAGAGAATGTATCCGGCGTCGGTCAGCTCAAGCTTGCGCGAGCCGCGATAGAAAAGCCTTGCGCCGTAGTCATCCTCCAAGGCCTTTATCTGGTTGGACAGGGCAGGCTGCGCGATGTGCTGCTTGCGCGCCGCCGCAGTGAGGCTGCCCTCCTCGACAATGACAATGAAGTTGTAATAATAACGAATGTTCATGCTCCCCCCCTGTTGTTCTGTTAGAACAGTATGTCGTCCGAGTCGTCGTCGGATGCAAATATGGCGGAATCGAGATCAAGCCGGAGGTATTCTGCGGTCTCGTGCAGAAAATTGTTTACGACCTGGGAGCGATACTCGCGCTTCTGCGCCAATATGCTGACTCTGGGCATCTGAATATCGACGTATTTAGGCAATAGCTTAACGCGCATTTTCTCAAACTGGTTGCCCGTAAGGTACGATTGAGGAACGAGAGCAACAGCCTTGCCCGCCTTTGCCCACAGCTCCGCAATCTGAATGCGGGTGCTTGAGAACTTGATATATAGAGGTATATCCTTCTCCTTGAACGCGTTGGCAATCGCGTTCTTTGAGTACTCGACCACGGCAAGCGGAAGGTCGGCAAGCTGCTCAAGCGTTACTATGTCGCCGCCGACGTCCTTTAGGAAGGGGCTGTCCGCGCTGTATATGGCGGCTACCCTGTCCTCCTTGACATAAATTACGTCAAAGTTCTCGTTTTCCGGGGCGAAGGTGCGCGTAAAGACGGCCTCCACCGCCCCCGCCTGAAGAATCTTCAAAAGTTCGGAGCGTTCCGCCTCCACGACCTTGATGGTTACGTCGGGGTACCTTGAGGCAAATAACTTGAGTCTCGAAAAGAAAGCATCGTCGGACAGCGACGACGATACCCCAATCTTAAGGGTGCCGCTTGCGCCCAACACGCCCGAAAGAATTTCGCTTCTGGCCGACGCCTCAACATCCGCCATCCACTTGGCCTTTTGGTAGAGCACGGCTCCCGCGTCGTTCAGCTCTAATCTCCTTGCGCCGCGGTAGAACAGCTTTGTCCCATAGGCCTCCTCCAACGCCTTCACCTGATTCGAGAGAGCGGGCTGTGCGACCCTAAGCCTGCGCGACGCCGAGGTCAGGCTGCCCTCCTCCACGATAGTGATATAGTTGAAGTAGTATTGAATGTTCATGGTATACTCCCATCACTGGCTATTTGTTTACTTATTTGTAGTATAACAGATTGATAATGATAAGTTCAAGTCCATTTTGAAAATTTCTCAATTTTTATTCAGAATTCGCATCATTTAGTAGCAATTTCCCATCGTCTGTGGTATACTTCCTCTCATGCAAAGTGAATTCGCTTCGTTTATGATGAAATATGTGTTGAACTACCAGAACCTAAGCGCGCTTGGGATACTGGCGGTTTTTGTCGCCGCCTTCCTGCTGTGTAAAAAATCCAAGCAGCCATGGCAGATAATCATGCCCTGCATGATGGTTTCCCTTGTAGGGCTGCTCATAGGAGCGAAGTTCTTCGGCATCATCTCATACGCAAGCTATCTGCTGCGGCAGGGTAAGCCCTTGGTGGACCTGTTCAACAGCTCAGGTATAGTATTCTACGGCGGGCTGCTCGGCTATTACGCTTCGCTCGCGTTTTTGCTCCCGCGCTATCTCAACAAAACCAAACCCGCGTGGGCGATAGTCGCGGTCACGACCCCGTTGTTTCACGGCTTTGCCCGCATCGGTTGCTATCTTGCGGGCTGCTGCTACGGCGTGGAATCGCAGTGTGGGGTTTTCGCCGCCTTCCATGAGCACAGGATACCCGTGCAGCTCATCGAATCCGCCTTCAACTTCATTCTGTTTGGGGTGCTGCTGTTCATCTTTTTGAACCCTGTCGTGCCGCGCCTTAAAAAGGCTCGCCGTCACTTGACGGCAATATACCTTGTGAGCTACTCTGCATTCCGCTTCACAATAGAATTTTGGCGCGGGGACGCCGTGCGGGGCGGGCTTGGGCCGTTCTCGTTCTCGCAGCTTGTCGCTATGGGCATACTCATAGGCGTAGGCGTATATTTCGTTTTGTTATATTGGAAACGCAGGGCGCGAAATAAGCCCACAGCATAATTATACCGCACTATTTTGCAACCTTTCGGGCTTTGGCGAGGTGTTATCTTTGAAGGAGAGCGGGTGAGCCCCGTTCGAAAGGAGAACGACATGAAGAAATTGTTCGCATTGATATTGGCGCTTACCGTGGCCTTTGCCGCCGTGGGCTGCACCGGCGAGGGCGCTCCCTTGGGCGACGCCGCGAAGGAGCCTGAACAGGAAACCCCTTTTGAGATACCCGCGCTCGGCTTGAGCTATACCTTGGACGAAGCGGCGGCCGCGTTTACGGCCATGGTGGGCGGGTACAGCTGGTCTTATGCCGACCCCAATGATCCGCAAAAGACCGTCAGCACGATGGCCGACGCCGCCGCGCCCTATGACGCTTCCGTCTACAAAGACCTGCCCAACATCACAAACCACAGCGGCTTTGTTACGCTTGTCACCGAGGGCGAGATAGTCCACGCCAAGGCATGGCGCATGGGCTTTGGCGAACCCACGGAGGAGGCTTTGGAGTACGAGGGACTTACCATCCTGCTGCCTGAGGGCGGGTCGGGCTACGCGGTCGAGGTCTGCATACACTACGACAACGGCTATGACAACGCCGTCTCATACTACTTCGCGGTCAACCGCAGTGACGATGAGGGTCTTATTGTCGATCCCGCCGAACCTATCGGAGAGACTGAACCCAAGGTCGAGGTCAAGGTTGAGGATTACGCGGACTTCGCCTCACTTATGGCTTACATAACCCTAAACGGCGAGAGCGGCAACCTGAACGTTTCGCCCCTGTCCCTTTACTATGCCTTGTGCATGGCGGCAAACGGCGCGGACGGCGACACCCTGACCGAGATGCTCGCGCTGCTGGGCGGCAAGGACGCGGAGAGCCTGAACGCCTATTGCGCCGAGCTTATAGAGAGCCTGAGCCTTGACGACGAGACGGGCAAGCTGTCCATAGCGAACTCCATTTGGCTCACAGAGAGCTTCAATGGCGGCAAGGTCAGCTATTCCAAGGACTTCCTTGCGGCGATGGAGGAGTGCTATGGCGCGGCAGCGGAGGTTGTTGACTTTGAGGACGCCAACACGGAGAAGCGCATCAAGGAATGGATAGTCGCCAACACCGGCGGTACGATAGAGCCTTCATTGGAGCTTACCCCGCCTATTCTCACCGTGCTTATCAACACCATATATCTAAACGGCTCATGGGCAGGCGAATTTGACAAGAGCGCGGGCTATACAGCGCCCTTCCACGGGGCAAACGGCGACAGCAGCGCGGAGTTCATGTCCCGCGGTGAGATTACCCTTGCGGCGGTATGCGACGGTTATACGAAGGTGACCCTGCCCATCATAGGCGTGGGGCAGATGGAGCTTGTGCTGCCCGACGAGGGCGTGAGCCTGGCGGAGCTTTTGAACGACGAGGGCGCGCTGAAAACGATTCTGAGCGAGGGCTTCGCGCAGCAGTATCGGCTTACGCTCAATATGCCCAAGTTCAGCTTCAACAGCAAGCTTTACTTTGACGAGCTGCTCCGACGGAACGGGCTTTTGACCAAGGCGTTGTCCTCCGATGACGCAGACTTCTCCAATATGTGCGACGTCGCCTCCTACATCGATGCTATTTTGCAGGAGACGCATATCGCGGTAGACGAAAAGGGCGTTGAGGCGGCGGCGTATACCGCGGTTATCAATCGAGCCACCACCGCGCTTGAGGGCTTGAAGGAGCTTACCGTAACGCTTGACAGACCTTTCCTTTATGCGATAACTGACTATGACGGCAACGTGATATTCGTGGGTGTGGTAAATAACGTCGGATAAGTGATAATTATACAGGATAGGCCGCGCTTTGGAGACAAGAGCGCGGTCTTTTTATAGTAAAGTGTTAACTAAAATGTGAAAATTCCAAAAATCACTTGCTTTCATATTTATAGGGTGCAAATATAATTAGGTAAGTAACGCGTGGTGAAGGGTCTCCGCGCAAAATTGATTTAGGAGGAATGCTATGAAGAAACGTTTTCTTGCTTTTGGCTTATGCCTGTGCATGACAATCCTGATGTTTTCAGGCTGCATGCACGTGGCGTATACGCCCAGAGTAACCACCGATGGTACGGATGTTAACATCACCTTTGCCTTTGCGGTTGATTCACACACAACCGTCAGTAATGCCGAAGTTGTGAGTATCGAGGTTACGAACACCTTTGTCTTGTATTCGACCGATGAAGAGGAGTTAGAGTACGACAGCAGCAACCCGCCGAGTAATTATCAGATCAATGAATTACTTAACTTCTATGGCGAAGCTGATGAGGAGCTGGCGGTCATCAACGACTCCGATTATGTATTTTCCGAAACCGCAAGTCTATCGTCTGTGCCGATATCCCCCGCGGACGTTTATGATGAGTTTTCGGAAGACGGCGCTTTGACAAGCAACGATTACACGGTATCGCTCAGCGATATCGAACCGGACGTGGTCTATTACTATCGTGTCGGAGGAAACACAACCGAGCAAGAATCGGGTGATAATGTACCAGATTACATCACTTACTATTCCGCGCGCGGCAGGTTCATAGTCCGCTCCATTACCGCAAGCTGCACGGGTAACGGGCAGATAACCCCCGCGGGCGAGAGCTATGTGCTTGACGGCGAGGATATGACCTATGCCATCACACCCGACGCGGGTGGAAGCATACTGGACGTCATAGTTGACGGGCAGAGCGTGGGCGTTGTGGAAAGCTACACCTTCGAGGACGTGACGGAAGGGCATACCATCGAGGTTCAGTTCTCCGAGGAGAATTTGAAGGGTGACTTAAATGGCGACGGACAGGTCAATATGCTCGACGTGGTCTATCTTTGGAAGGTCATACTGCGCAAGGTGCATGTGGGCGACGTCATGGAGTTTGACCTCAATGGAGACGGCAGGGTAAACTACAAGGATGTGCTTTGGTTTGCGGAGTTCCTTGAGGAGAACTACCCCCAAAGTCGGGGCGAAGGAGTACTTCGACGTCAACGGCGATGGTGTGATCAACTATTGGGACTACATAATGATACTGCGTGACTTCACCAACTGGTGTTACAGCGTGGAGTAGGTCTGAAGGATTAGCGAATACATTGCGCCGCCCGACCTTTCGGGCGGCGCTTTGCAGAGAAAAACAGTAACACCGCGCCGCTCCGACCGGCGCTTCTTTTCGCTCTCTGTCATTCCCCATCCGCCCTTCAACCCTCGCTGTCATCCTGAGCTTGTCGAAGGATCTTGCTAAAAACTAAAAAGTCAAGGAGCGCTCACGGCGGGACACCCGTCCTCGTCCCCCTGTCCCACGGGGGAGCGCCTCCTTCTACTGCAAGCTTGTTTCAAGATCCTTCGGAGCATTGCTCCTCAGGATGACAGCGGGGCTTTGCCGCCCGCGCCGCATTGAGCATTTCCCCATAAACAAACGGAACGGGCAAAGCGTTTGTCCGTTCCGAAGTATAAACAAGTGTATTTTTTGATTACAGCGATGCGGGAACCTTGGCGTTCAGTCTGTCGTTCAGCTCGGCGATAATCGCCTGTATCTCGGCGGCGGCGGTCTCGATGGTGACGTCGCGTTTTACGCTCTTGTCGCGGGTGACAAGCTCGACCATGTCCTTGCCGACAGTCTTGGGACTGATTACAACACGAACGGGCGCGCCCAAAAGGTCGGCGTCGGAGAACATAAAGCCCGCCGAAACCGCTCTGTCGTCAAACAGCACGTCGATGCCGAGCGCGGTAAGGTCGGAGTAGAGCTTGTCGGCGGTGGCGCGAACCTCGGTCTTATCGGCGCGCAGCGCGCAGATTTCTACCGTCCAAGGCGCGATGGAGACAGGCCAAATGGGGCCGTAGTCGTCATGCTTTGCTTCGCAGACGGAGGCCATAAGCCTGCCCACGCCTATGCCGTAGCAGCCCATGATGGGATTCTTGCGCGTGCCGTCGGCGGCGTCGTACTGCAAACCCATCTTCTCGGAATACCTTGTGCCAAGCTGGAAGATGTTGCCGACCTCGACGCCGTTGGAAAGCTGCAAGCTGTGCTTTTTGCAAACGGGGCAGATGCCGCCGTGAACGGCTTTGGCAAGGTCGATATACTCCAAGCTGCCAAGATCGCGTTCAATATTCAGTCCTCTGCGGTGATAGCCCTTGCGGTTGGCGCCGCAAACCCAGTTGCCGCCGCCGATGAGCGAGCGGTCAAACAACACCGTTGCGTTGGTTTTAAGCTCCACGGGGCCTATGCTGCCGGCGGTGAGACCCGCGTTCTCGGTTTCAAGGGCGGGATGCACCTCGCAGCGCAGATAGTTGGTAAGCTTTGTCTCGTTCAGCTCCAAATCGCCTCTGATGAACACTACCACATAGCTGTCATCCGTGTTGCGCTGATAGACCACGGCCTTCATCAGGCTGCTTTGAGGAACGCCAAGGAAGCTTGCGACCTCCTCAATGGTCTCGTTTTCGAAGGTCTCGACCAAGCGCAGCTCCTCCATTTCGGCGGGAGACTCGTTCTCGATTATGCTGTCGGCGGCTTCCATGTTGGAGCGATAGCCGCAATCGGGGCAGGTGACTATGGTGTCCTCGCCTATGCCCGTCAAAAGCATGAACTCGTGGCTGACCTTGCCGCCCATCATGCCCGAATCGGACTTGACCGCTATGACTTCGGGAATGCCCACACGGGCGAATATGCGCTCATAAGCGCGATAGCAGCGATCGTAATAGGCCTCCAAGTCCTCCTGAGTGAGGTGGAAAGAATAGGCGTCCTTCATGGTGAACTCGCGGACGCGGATAAGACCGCCCCTTGCGCGGGGTTCATCGCGGAACTTGGTTTGAATCTGATAAATCATAAAGGGGTACTTCTGGTAAGTGCCGGCCGTGTTCATCGCCATGTGTACGGCGGCTTCCTCATGGGTCATGCCAAGAACCATGTCCGCGCCGGAACGATCCTTTAAGCGCACAAGCTCCTTGCCCACGCTGTCAAAGCGGCCCGAAAGCTGCCACAGCGACGCCGGCATACACACGGGGAACAGAACCTCCTGCCCGTCTATCGCGTCCATCTCCTGACGGATGATGGCTTCAAGCTTGTTCTGAATCCGTTTGGCCGGCGTGAACAGCGAATAGATGCCGTTGCCGACCTGCTTGATGTACCCGCCGCGGGTCATCAGGTTCTGACTTTCGATGTCAAAGGAACGCTCCTTGTAGCGTTCGCCCAACAGTTGACTTACTTTCATAGCTTCCCTCTTATTTATTATCGCTTTCGCGAGTAGTTGCGTCTGTATTGTCGGCTTCGGCGTCGGGCGCTGAGTCGGCGGTTTCGGCTTGGGGCAGTTCCTTATCGTTCACGACCGTTTCCGCCTCGGCGGGAAGCGGCTTATCGGAGGGCTGTTTGCGGCTTATCCAAAGGATTACAAGACCCGCGAGCAGGATGAAGATGCTGATGAACTGCGAGGTGGACAACGCGCCCACGAACCCGCGCTCGGCGTCTCCGCGGAAGAACTCCAGTATGAAGCGTCCAACGCTGTAAATTATCAGGTAAAACGCCGTGACCGTGCCGCTGTGACGGCTCTTGCGCAGTATCAGGGTGAGGGTGACGGACATACCGATAAGCAGGATGAACTCCGCCAAGGGCGAGGGGAAACGCGATACGCCGCTTAGGACGATATGACAGGCCCCATCGTACTCCATGCCGTAGCAGCAGCCCGCCATCAGGCAGCCGATGCGCCCGCCGGCATGGGCAAGGCAGAAGCAAGGAGCGAGCAGGTCGCTGTATGCGAAGAAGCGCTTCTTGGTTTTGAGCGAGCAAAAGACCAGTCCAAGTATGCCGCCCAAAAGACCGCCGTAAAAGACCATGCCCTCCGAGATGAGATGGTAGAGCTTTTTGAAGGTGAAATCCGTGAAGGTATCGACAAGTATTTGCGGCTCAGTGATCCAGTAGAGTATCTTCATGCCCACAAACCCTAAGAGCACCGCCCAAAGCAGCGAGTCCAGGATGTTGTCGCGGGAAAGGTAGCTGTACTTGCGGATGAAGAAAAGCAGCGCCAGCCCAAAGATAGTTCCTATCAATATGCATATTCCCATGGCGGGAATCTGTATGAATCCAAGGTCAAAAGTAGGATGCAAAGAATCCACCTCCCAAAAACGATAAAGTCTGATGTATTATATCACAACGCATTGCCATAGTCAAGCAAAACGCCAAAAACGCACGAGGGCGGGCGGCAAACGTGCGTCTTGAGAAGGGGCGGGCGAACACAGCTCGCGCCTACATTTTTAGTGATTGTCGCGCGGGGGAGCGGGGGTTGACAGTTGAGCTTTGGGCAAGATCCTTCGCTTGTAGCTCAGGATGACAATGGGGGTGGGTTGGTGAAATAATCAAGTCATAGGGCGAATGTGCAGGGGACAAACCACCGCTGTCATCCTGAGGAGCCATGCTCCGAAGGATCTTGAAAGAGGCTTGCGGTGAATGGCGCCGCTCCTCCGTTAGCTTGGGTTATAGCGGCATCACTTATCAGTCTTGCGAACTGCCTTGACCGCTCCCCCGTTAGCTTGGGTTATAGGGGCTGTTGTCCGCGAAGTACTCGCGCATCCAGGTGTAGCGTTCATGCTCGCGCCAGCCGTCGGCGGTGTCGTCGGGCGTGGTATAGTTGACGTCACACTCGGGAAGGGCGCCCTGAAGCGCGTCGCCGTCCGCCTTCTTGAACTCGTTGTCGGCGCACCAAACGCGCTCCAGCGTGCCAAGACCGTAAAGCGGGGTCAAATCGACGACCTTATTATGACAGAAATTGAGGTCAAGCATATGCTCATGCCCCTCAAGCGGAGAAAGATCCACGATGAGATTCATGAAAATCTCCACATAGACAAGCTCCTTAAGCTTTGACAGTACGGATATATCGACAAGCTTGTTGTCCGCGAGTATCAGTATTTGCAGCTTCGGCAGGTTCTCCAACACGGAGAGGTCGCTTATGTAGTTATGCCCAAGGTCAAGGGCGACAAGGTCGGTGCAGTACTTCAACACCTGTATGTCCTCGTCATAGAGCCGCCGCGTGTTCTTCACGCGCTCGATATACTCCTCTGAGGAGCTGTCGTTGTAATACTTGCTTGGGTTCTTGGTAGAGAAGCCGACAAGGTCGGTTCTCAGGACGTGATCGCCCATCTTGACCTCCCACACGAACTTGACGGCGGGGTAGGCCGTGCAGAGCGTCTCCATCTGCTCGTTCGCAAGACCGCACCTGCGCATATCCATCTTCTCAAGGGCGGGCAGATAGGGCAGTATCTCCATCACACTGTCGGGCGAGGTGAGAGCTGTGCCATGAATATCGATGTATGTCGTCTCGGCGTTCAGCTCTATACCAAAGGCGGTAAAGCTGAAAGCGAACGCAAGCTTGGGGTAATCCGCGCAGAGCTGACGCATCTCGGACAGCTCAAGGTGCAGGGACATGAGATTGACGGATTCAAGAAGCGGAAACTTGTCCAGCTCGGACAGAGAAGCCTTGTCGGTGAGCATGAGCGAAACGGCATCACAGCGCAGGGTCTGCCCCTCCAAGGTAACATAGGGGATCTCGGAGGGCGACGGAGTAGGCTCCGCCGTAGGTTCGGGCGAGGGCGTGACCTTCTCCACGACTATTTCCACGCGTTCGGGAGCGGTGGTTTCGGCGGCGGGCGCAATCGTGGGTTCCTGCACTGCGGAGCCGCCTTGAGTGCCGCAGCCGAGGCTCATGAGCAGGACAATAAGGGCAAGGATCAGAGCCGACTTTTTCATGAACGCATCCTCCTTGAGACGATTATACAGCAAACGATTATCAGAGCCGCAACGAGCAGAGCGGCGGCGCATATCCACAGTCCAAGCCTGCCGGCGCCTGAAAGCGCGGGGACAGCGGAAGCCTCAGGCGCAGGTGTATCCGTGCGCGTGGGCGTGTCCGTGCGCGCAGGTGTATCCGTGCGCGTGGGTGTGTCCGTGCGCGCAGGTGTATCCGTGCGCGTGGGCGTATCCGTGCGCGTGGGCGTGTCCTCCGCCTCGGCAGCGACATAGCCCACAAGCAAAGAGGGGTCTATGTTCTCGAAGGGATCGTTCTTGCCGCTGTCCGCGCCCACGGCGGTGTAGGCAAGCCCGAAACGGGAAAGGTCGTAAACGCCGCGGTTTTGCACCGTATGGCGCCCTGTTTGCTGCGAGTTGTGGAGCTTATAGGCTGCCTGCGCGACCTGCAGCGCGGTCAACCCGCTAAAGCTTTCAAGCGGGGTCTTGACGTCAATAATCAGCTCGTTTTCGGGGTAAAGGTGCAGGTACAGCTTTTGCACCTCATGAACTCCAAACTCGGCGGCGGATTCGGGGTCGAAGTCGGGGTCGGCGGCCAGCCTTACCGCGTCTTGCAGCGCGGCGACAACAACTATGTGCTGCCAATGCCCGTACTCACCGTTCACATCCTGCGAAAAGACCACGCGGGGGCGCGTCCTTCTAAGCTCGCGCACAAGGTAAAGGCATACCTCGTCCTGGGTGAAGCGCTCTCCAAGCTGCTTGCGGTACTGCGGGTTGACGTCGATGAAGCCGCCCAGCACAGGGTGACAGCGCACGCCCATCGCCCACGCGCCGTTCAGCGCCTCAATTCTTCTGACCCTTGCGTTCGATACAATGTACAGTATCGTACCGGTGTAGCCCGCGTCGGAGAGTGTGGGAGCAACCGCGCCCAAGAACAGTATATCGTCATCGGGGTGAGTGGCCACGACAAGGTAATCAAGGGTATCCCAAAGGGGCTGCCATTCGTGATAGCTGCGCGGCAAGACCCCGTCAGCATAGGCCTCAAGCGCGATTATTTCCATGCCGACGCTGCTTTCAAGGCGAACGGAACGCGTTTCGGGGGCCACAGCTATGGTTTGGCATATCATGTATTCGCCCTCGTCGCGGGCTATTTCCAACCCCGACGCGTCAAACTGAGTAACGGTGAGCTGCAAGGGAACAAAAACCCATTCCACAAGCAGGCGCGTTACAGGCGATTCCTCGCCCCAGCTCACGGCGACAAAGCTGTCGGCGGGAAAGCTTGCCTGGGTCGCGGCGTCATGATCGCGGACAAAACGAAGCTCCCTGTCGGCTATCGACGAGGTATAGACGCAGCGTGAGCTGTAATCCCTTGCGGCGGCGTTCTCGGCCTCGGCGGGCGAAACGACCACAGCCCCAAGGAGCAGCAGGCAGAGAGACAGGATAATAAGCTTTTTCGTACCGCCCCTTCTCATCGGTCGCGGCGGTTTCTGCGCATCAGTATCAGCGCGGCGCACACCAGACCGAACGCGGCGGCGGCAATAAGCGCAAGTATGAGCGTCAGTATCGAATGCTCTCCCTTGCTTTGTGAAGCGGACGACGTCGCGGTGGACTCGGACGGCTCCTCAATCGGCTCCGCCGTCGGCGTCGTGCTGCCAAGGGCGGGCGTCGACGCGTTTTCCGTGACGACAGGAATAATGGCGGGAACCTCGGAGGGGGTCTGCGTGGGCGCCAACACAGGCTCGGCGGACGGCGCAGGCTCGGCGGACGGCGTGGCGCGGGTCGAAAGGCTCAGGGGGTCGATATTCTCAAACACGTCGTTTATACCGCTGTCCAAGCCTACCGTGGTGTAGGCAAGCCCGAAATCCGACAGGCTGTAAACACCTTCGTTGGTGACGCTGTGAACGGTTTTAAGCTGTGAGACATGGCAGCAGAAGGCCTCGGTCGCGACAGCCAAGGCATTTTGCCCGTTAAAGCTTGCAAGCGGCGAGGTCACGTTCAGCGTGAGCTTGTTCTCGGAATAGAGGTGAAGGTAGAGCTTCTTGACCTCAAACACGCCGTATTCGGCGGCGGAATCGGGATCATATGAGGGGTCGGCGGCAAGCCTGACCGCTTCCTGCACGGCGGCGGAGCAGATAATGTGCTGCCAATGCCCGTACTCGCCGTTCACATCGTGCGTAAACACCACCTCGGGGCGATATTGGCGAAGCAGAGGAACAAGGTACTCAATGACGTCGTTCTTGGTGAAGGTGCTTTCAAAGCGTTCCTTGTATTCGGGCGGAATGTCGGGAAAGCCGCACATCAGCGGCTGGCAGCGCACGCCCATGGTCCACGCGCCGTTCAGCGCCTCGCTGACCCTGTCGCGTATTCTTGTGCCAAGGTAGAATATGCTGCCCGTGTAGCCCGCGTCGGAGAGTGTAGGAGCTACCGCGCCCATGAAAAGGACGTCGTCGTCGGGGTGCATGGAGATGATGAGGTAGTCTAACTTGTCGGGCAGGGGCTGCCAATCATGAACATTCGCGATATTTCCGGCGCTCATGGCGTGAAGCGTGACTATGTCCATGTCGTCATTGCTTTCAAGGCGTATGCGTACCGCGCCGTCAACCGCCGACACGGACTGCTCATAAAGGTAAGGAATATTGTCGCTTTGGGACAGAACCTGTCCCGCTGCGTCGTATTGAGTAACGGTGAGCTGAGTGGGAGCCGACGCCCATTGAACGTATATTTGCGCGACGGCGACGTCCGCGCTCCAAGCTGTCTCGATGTAGCCGTCCTTATGGAAGTTCTGATGAGTGGTGGTGTCGTCGTCGGTTGCGCGCTTGATTCCGCTGTCGGAGACGGAGGATGTAAAGACGCAGTACGCGCTTAGGTCTGTGGCCACGCCGTCCTCGGCAAGGGTCTCGCGGGGAAACGCCGCGCACAACGGTATTAAAAGTGTAAGACACAGCAGTGCGGCTGTGTAGCTTAGGGCTTTTCGGGTCATTACTTTCATGTACACCTCAAAAATGACGTCTGAACAAACGCGGAAGGCTTCAAAACGCCCAACCCCGTTCGATTTTTCCTATATTATAGGTAAGAAAAGCGTCTGTGTCAAGCCGTAACCCCTCCGTGTCATCCTGCGCGCAGCGAAGGATCTTGCTAAAAACTTAAAAGTCAAGACCCGCTCCCCCCTGCGCAACCCCTCGCCTCAAAACCCCTTCTCTATTACAAAATCATCCAAGTTCTCGTCCTCTTGATAACTGTAATCATCATAGTAAGGCGAATATGTCTGAACGTGTATATCGCCGCTTGCGGGGTCAAAGCGCAGCAACCTCAAGTACCCCAACCCCTTTTCCCTGTCGTCCTGGAAATTATACATCATGGTGACAACCTTGCGCTCGTAGCTGCCGTCGCCGTCGTCATCGATGAAGTCCGTTCTTCGCACCGAGCCGCGCATATGCCCGCAGAGCACAAGTCTAACGTTGGGGCAAAGCTCCGCGACCTTGCGCATAACCCTTGTGCCGGGACCGGTCAGGCTGCCGTCGCTCTCAAGGGCGCTGTGGGTGACAATTATCCCGACGCTGTCCATGTGGCTGCTCAGCACCTCCACCGCCTGCTTATAGCTGTTATAGTCCGCGTTCCAATACAGCGATACCAATATGAAATCCCTGCCGCCCGCTGAAAATGTCGCCCAGCTTCCCGCCGAATCGGTGAACGCCTGTCCATCGGGTATGCTCGCGGCAATGGGCGGCTGCTTTAGGAAATAGCGGATGCTGCCGCTTTCGGTGACGTCATGGTTGCCCGCAGTAAACAGTATGGGGTATTCCTTCAAAAGCCGTTCAAAGGGCGGGTTGATGTAATCCCATTGCCAGGTTGACGCGCCGTTGTCCGAAACGTCCCCCGTATGCACGATACAGACTATATTCTCCTTTATGCGATTCTCCAAAAGCCAATCCGCCATGGCGTTTATGGGGTCGGGGCGGCCGAGCGCGTAGGCCTGTGTGTCCGATATCCACGCTATCGTAAAGGGCGTTGGCGCAATCGTTGGCGTCGCCGTGGGTATTGGCGAGGGCGTAGGCGTAAATGTGGGTATGCCCGTAGGCGCAATTGTGGTTTCAAGCTCTATTGCAAAGGATATTGCTTCGTCCTTGGCTTGCGCGGGGGTGGGCGCACCCATCGCGGTTTCTGCCACTACCTCATACGTTACCCGCGTGTCGCCGTCGTCGCAGGCGCAAAGCACAGCCGCAAGCAGCAGTAGAGCAAGCGTCAATAGAGCTGTAAGCCTGTAACGTTTCATATGTCCTCATCGTCCAAGGACAGAGCCTGTCCTATCTTCTCCCTCAGGCATAGCGTGGCCTGCCTGTCGCGGCCCGTGGGTGAAAGGTTGATTACGGCGAGCTTGTCGCCGCCGAAATAGTCCAGCAGTCCCGCCGCGGGATAGACCACAAGCGAGGTCCCTCCGACTATTAGCAGGTCAGCCTTGGAAATTTCGGATATGGCGGCGGACATGACGTCGTAGTCCAAGCTCTCCTCATACAGCACCACGTCGGGGCGTATTACGCCGCCGCAGGTGCAGCGCGGAACCCCCTTGACCCTTAAAACGTCTGAGAGTTCGTAGCTTTTGCCGCAGGACATACAGTAATGGCGATGAACGCTCCCGTGCAGCTCAAGCACTCTTTTGCTTCCCGCAAGCTGATGCAGTCCGTCAATATTCTGCGTCACAATGGCGGAGAGCCTGCCGCCGGCTTCCAGCTTTGCAAGCGCACGGTGCGCGGCGTTGGGCTTGGCGTCGGGGAACAGCAGAAACTTTCGAAAGTAATCAAAGAAGGTCTCCGGGTGACGCACAAAATAGCTGTGAGAGAGTATCTCCTCGGGCGAAACTCCGTACTCCTGACGTGTGCGGTATATGCCGTTCTCGCTCCTAAAGTCGGGGATGCCGCTCTCGGTGGACAGCCCCGCTCCGCCGAAGAACACCACCCGCTTTGAGGATGCTATCAAGGCTTTCAAGCTTTCGTTCATGTTATCACCTCCCTAATATGGATATTATAGCATTTCCCAAAGTCAAGGTAAAGCCTAAAACGAGCATGGCATGATAAGGGGCCGCCGCTCTCAAGCCTGTTATCGCGTTCACCCGCGTGACGTGACGGCGTTGGCGGCCACTTTGCGCCGACGCACCCGTACATAAATTGTTCATAAGTAATATCTTGCCTTACAAGTTGACTAACAGCCGAAAATAGGCTAAACTGTTGCTATCAATACGGTAAGGAAGCGCGAAATGGCCTACATAATCCAACACGACCAATATTACAGCATACACGGTGACAGACCCTTGACCGGGACTGTGACCGTGAGCGGCGCGAAGAACGCCGCCGTTGCTATCATCCCCGCCGCGTTACTGGCGGATGAATGCTGTGTACTCGAAAATCTTCCGCACATCGCAGACGTGTCAATACTCAAGGATATCTTAACAAAGCTTGGCGCCCAAGTCGAGTTTACCCGGGGCGACTGCCTAAAGATAGACCCGTCAACGATAAACACCATCGACGCCACTTCCAAGGAGGTCAGCACCATGCGCGCCTCGTACTACCTGCTTGGAGCGATGCTTGGGAGCAAGGGCGAGATCGAGCTTGCATTGCCGGGCGGCTGCGCCATAGGCCCAAGACCCATAGATCAGCATATCAAGGGTATGCGCGCATTGGGCGCGAAGATCTACATGGACGAAAGCCGCAATGTTATACGCGCACAGGCCGCAAGGCTCAAGGGCGCCGAGATATTCTTCGACGTCGTTTCTGTCGGAGCTACCATTAACGTCATGCTCGCCGCGTGCAAGGCGGAGGGGCAGACCATTCTTTCCAACGTGGCAAAGGAGCCGCACGTCGTTGACGTCGCCAACTTTCTGAACATGATGGGCGCGTCGGTCAAGGGCGCCGGCACGGACGTCATTCGTATTCAGGGCAGGAAGAAGCTGCATGGGTGCAGCTATGCGATTATTCCGGATCAGATAGAGACAGGCACTTACATGATAGCCGCCGCCGCAACGCGGGGCGACGTTATCGTTCGCAACGTCATTCCCACGCATATGGAAGCGATTTCCGCAAAGCTTCAGGAGAGCGGCGCCACCGTCACCGAGGGCGACGACGGGAGGGAGTTCTACCTTAGGGTGTCCATGGACAGAAGGCCGCGTGCGGTCAACGTCAAGACTATGGTCTACCCGGGCTTCCCCACCGACCTTCAGCAGCCCATGATGGCGTATCTTTGCACGGCGCAGGGGACTTCAGTCATTCAGGAGAACATATTTGAGAACCGCTTCAACCATGTCAAGGAGTTTAGGCGCCTCGGCGCATCCATAACGGTGTCCAAACGTACCGCGAAGGTAAGGGGCGTAGAGCTGCTTCACGGCGATGATATGTACGCAACCGACCTTCGGGCGGGCGCGGCGCTTATAGTCGCGGGGCTAATGGCGCAGGGCGAAAGCCGCATCTACAACATAGGCTATGTTGACAGGGGCTATGAGCATTTTGAGCAGAAGCTTTCCGCGCTTGGGGCGGATATACTGCGGCTGGATGTATAGACGATTATAAATCACAGGAGGTTTATGAGATGAAGGCTGTAATAAACGAGGGACGGCTTGCGATGCTGTCAGTGATGGGCGAGGTGCATCATCCGACCATGGGCGCCAATCCGTGGCGTCTGAATCATGACGGCACTCCGCACGTCCTGCCCGGCGTGGGCGGGATTACCTATAATGTAAAGATAGGCGACAGCGTGTTCAGCATGGAGGTCGATCACGTCGAGCCGGGCGTCTCCGCCAAGAACAAGGATGAGAACGAGAACGCCGCCTTTACCGCGCTGTCCTGCATAGGCAACGTCGCTGTCGTTATGAGCGGCGACGCCAAGGGCGCAAAGGGCTTCGTCACGGGTACTCACGGCGGCATAGAGCATGTGCTTATCTATTTCGACGCCGAAACCCTGGACAAGCTCTGCGTGGGCGACAAGATTCAGGTCAGAGCGCAGGGGCAGGGTATGCTGATAGAGGGCTTTGAGCAAAGCGTAAGGGCTATGAGCTGCTCGCCTGAGCTGTTCCACAAGATGAACATAGAGGTCAAGGACGGCAAGCTCGTCGTTCCCGTGGCGCACAGGGTGCCGGCGTACCTCATGGGCAGCGGTATCGGCAACAACAGCTCATACAGGGGCGACTACGATATCATGACCGAGGACGCGGCCGAGATTAAGCGGCTCGGTCTTGATAAGCTGCGCTACGGCGATATAGTGCTTCTGGAAAACTGTGATACAAGCTACGGCAGGGGCTACCTCACAGGCTCCGTCACCGTGGGCGTTGTCGTTCACAGTAACTGTATTCTGATGGGACACGGCCCCGGCGTCACAACGCTCCTGACTGCAAAGACGCCTGTTATAGAGACAGTAATCTGTCCGAACGCTAACCTGGCGGACTACTTCGGGGTGTAGCAGACTAATTGGGATACCGTGGGGCGCCGCCAAAGGGGAACCTTTGGTAAAGCTTCGCCCTTTACAAAATCCCACTAAACTTCAAGATAGGAACGGACAAGGCCGGTTCAACCGTCTTTGCCCGTTCCGTTTGTGCATAATGGGAAAACAGCTCAACGGTCAGTTCTTCATATTCTCTTTTTATCCATCCCCCGCCGTCATCCAATTATGTTCCGCCAACAAACCCCCGCCGTCAACCTGAGCGCCAGTCGAAGGATCTTGCTAAAAACTCAAAAGACAAGAGACGCTCACGGCGGGACAATGACCAATAATAACGGGAATCCCACGGGGGGAGCGCCTCTTTTCTTCACAAGCTTGTTTCAAGATCCTTCGTCGCCCCGCTCCTCAGGATGACAGCGGGGGGATTCGGGGGGAGCGCCTATTTTCTTCACAAGCTTGTTTCAAGATCCTTCGTCGCTGTCGCTCCTCAGGATGACAGCGGGGTCGATTGGCAGATCATATTATGATGACAGTGGGGGTGTTGGCGGAACATATCAGGATGACAAGGAGGGTTTCACGGTGGACAAAAACAGACCCTGCTATTGAGTTGCGACAAAATAAGCCTATACTAAAGGCAATAAGAACAGCCGCTGTCATTTTCAGTATCGCAAAGATAAGCCTGCGTTCACGGCGGGCGCGAACCCTGCTATTTTTGGTGTGGCAAAGACGAGCTTACGCACCTTGATGTTTCACGATAAGCGGGCGCGAACCCTACATATTTATCACCAGCGGCCCCTGGGAGTCGCGGTGCAGGTCCTCGCGGGTGGCAATGGCAAGGACGTCGGTGGAGAGCGCGTCCACGGCGAGCGAGGCTTTCGCGGCGGAGCTGCAGTTTATGGCGTCGCTGTTGCGGTGCAGCAGCGGTATGGGCGAGATACTGCTTATGGCGGACACGAGCGAAACCGCGCTTCTTCGGCGCGCAAGGATTTTCATATACAAATTGCGGGTCGTGAGCGACATCTCGTCGGCAAGGTCGCGGCTTATGTCCAAAATCGCGCACATGCAGATGCGCTTCACTCTGGCCATGGTATAGCGGCGGTTCTTGCAGGCGGCAAAGAAGGTCTCGGCGTCGGCGCAGCGGGCGGCCTCGCGTGAAAGCACGTTCTCAAAGCCCTCCGTGACGTCGGGCAATTTCGCTATATCGGCCGGTGGCATGGTGCGCAGCTTATACAGCATCAGCTGCTCCGTCGTCTCAAGGGTGATGGGCAGCGAGGCGTTGAACTGAAGCGACAGCGCGGTAGGCGAGGGAAGCGCCTCATACACGGCGGGGTTATGCGCGGAAAGGGCAAGGCGTATCGCGGAAGCGCTGGAAACTACGCCGCTAAGCTCCGTGTCGGAGTGCTCGCAGCTCTCGCGCTGTATGGGTATGAGCTTGATATCCAGACCGAGACGGTTTATGCAGCGTATATACTCGACAGCCAAAATGTTGTTGGGCCGGGTGAGGGCGTTAAGGTATTTGGCGCCCAGACCCGCGCTTGCCAAGGCTCTGTGCTTGGCCTGCGGGTAGGACAGCCCCGCCGCAAGATTGCTGTTTAAGGCCTGCTTGAAGGCGGGCGTTTCGTTGTCCATGAAGTTGGCGATATAGCTAAGGGCGGCAAGGTCGGCAAGCTCGCAGCCGAAGGCAAGGTGGGTGACGACGCCCGTGGAGGCAAGGGTCTTGACGGCGCCCGAGGCGAAGCGCTCCGCCGAGCTCAGGCAGAATACCGACGGTATCTCAAGCACGAGGTCCGCGCCGCAGGTCACGGCCCATTCAGCACGGGTGTACTTGTCGGCGCAGGCGGGTTCGCCGCGCTGCACAAAGTTGCCCGACATGGCGACTATGCAGTACGAAGCCCCGCAAAGCTGCATGGCTTGCTGCATATGCCAAAGATGTCCGTTATGAAATGGGTTGTACTCCGCGACTATTCCCAACACGTTCATTTCTTCCCCCCTGTTCCGCCCAACTAAATATATTTTATCGGCAAGATGTATTTTCAAATAAGTATACCATTTTTTCCTGCATTGTGCTATAATTCTTATGAAATTTTGATTGGAGGCAATAAAGATATGTCAATTATCGATTCGATCAAACAAAAGGCGCGTGCAAACAAGCAGCACATACTGCTCCCCGAGGGCGAAGAACCCCGTACCATCCGTGCGGCAGAGATAATCCGCAGGGAAGAGCTTGCCGACGTCACCCTGTTTGGCGATCCCGAGAAGATTGCGGCCATGGCCGCCGATATGGGCGTTGACCTTGCGGGCATACCCGTAATCAATCCCATAGCTCATGAGAAGTACGAGGAGTACTGCGACCGCTTCTATGAGATGCGCAAGCTCAAGGGCGTAACGCCCGAAAAGGCGCACACCATGATGCTCAACCCGCTGTTCTATGCGGCGATGCTCATCAAGGACAAGCAGGCGGACGGCTTTGTATCCGGAGCTATCAACACCACGGGCAACACTCTGCGCCCGGGTCTGCAAATAATCAAGATGTCCAAGGGCATTAAGACCGTGTCGAGCTTCTTCATAATGGAGGTTCAGGACCATTCCTACGGCGACGACGGCGTCCTTATCTTCGCGGACTGCGCGGTCAATATCGAGCCTTCAGCCGAGGAGCTGGCCGAAATCGCCATATGCTCCGCAAGGTCGGCAAAGGCGCTCTGCGGCATGGACGCCCGCATAGCGATGCTGTCATTCTCCACCAAGGGCAGCGCGAAGCACGACAACGTGGACAAGGTCGCCAATGCGACGGCTCTCGTTCACGAGCTTGCTCCCGAGCTTATGGTGGACGGCGAGCTTCAGGCCGACGCCGCCTTGGTTGAGACCGTGGGGCAGCTCAAGTCGCCGGGCAGCCCCGTCGCGGGTCACGCCAACGTACTCATTTTCCCCGATTTGCAGTCCGGCAATATCGGCTACAAGCTTGTGCAGCGTCTTGGCAACGCTCAGGCCATAGGCCCTATCTGCCAAGGCTTCGCGGCCCCCATCAACGACCTGTCCAGAGGATGCAGCGTGGACGACATCGTTTCCGTCGTCGCGATTACCGCGGTACAGGCGCAAAGCATGAAATAAGGAGATTAGAATGAAGAACATACTCGTTATCAACGCAGGCAGCTCCTCATTAAAGTATCAGCTCATCGACATCGACAGCGAGTCCGTCGCGGCCAAGGGGCTTTGCGAGCGCATAGCCATACCCGGTTCCGTGCTGAGCTACAAGAACAACCGCGGCGACAAGCTTGAGATCAAGCGCGATATGAAGAACCACGAGGACGCTATCGGCATGGTGCTGGACGTGCTTGTTGACAAGGACGTGGGCGTCATTCCCGACATGAGCGCAATCGCGGCTGTGGGACACCGCGTCGTACACGGCGGCGAGATATTCTCCGAGCCTGCCCTTATCGACGACGAGGTCATAAAGGCTATCGAGGCCTGTATCCCGCTTGGCCCTCTGCACAACCCCGCGAACCTCATGGGCATACGCGGATGCAGAGCCGTCATGCCCAACGTCCCCATGGTCGCCGTTTTCGACACCGCTTGGGGTCAGGCGATGGACAAGAAAACCTATATGTACGGCTTGGCCTACGACGCCTACGAAAAGTATGGCATAAGGCGTTACGGCTTCCACGGCACTTCGCATAACTACGTCACTGGTCGTGCGCTCGATATGCTCGGCAAGGGCAAGGAGGGCGTGCGCGTCATAACCTGTCACTTGGGGAACGGCTCCTCGGTAAGCTGCTCCGTTTCGGGCAGGTGCGTGGACACCTCGATGGGCTTAACGCCGCTTGAGGGTCTGCCAATGGGTACTCGCTGCGGCAGCATAGACCCCGCTATCGTCCCCTACATGATGGATCGCGCTGGCATGACCGCCAAGGAGATGGACGCCTACATGAACAAAAAGAGCGGTATGCTGGGTATTTCCGGCGAGTCGTCCGACTTTAGGGACTTGGGCGAGGGCGCGAAGAACGGCGATGAGCGCTGCAAGCTGGCCTTGGAGATGTTCGCCCTTGCGGTCAAGAAGTTTATCGGCTCCTACTCGGCGGAGATGAACGGCGTGGACGCGATAGTGTTCACCGCGGGCGTGGGCGAGAACGACCGCGAGGTGCGTCAGATGATAGCCTCCGACATGGAGTATCTGGGCGTTGTGCTTGACAAGGAGTGGAACATGAACTGCCCCAGGGGTGAGGAGGTCGAAATCTCGGCGCCCGAAAGCCGTGTGAAGCTGTATGTCATTCCCACCGATGAGGAGATGGCGATAGCCCGTTCCACCGCGGCGCTTACGACGACTAAGTAGGTCGGATTTGCGTTTTTTACAGGCGGGCGGCGGGGAATTCTCCGAAGCTGAAATACAAAGCATAATGGTTCGTCACGGGTTCTCGCGCTTCACGGCGCGAGCCCTGCTTTTGCGCGGGATAAACGGCGACGAGGCGATAGACGACTTCCTAAGCCCCACGGTAAAGGAGCTTTCCTCACCCTTCCTGCTTTTGGGGATGGAGAAGGCTGTGAGCGTCATCGAGGGAGCTTTAGAGCGCGGAGAGAAGTTTTGCGTCTACGGCGATTACGACGCGGACGGCATTTGCGCAAGCGCGATACTGCTGAAAACGCTGAGAAAGCGCGGCGCCGACGCCTTCGCCTACATTCCCTCACGGCATGACGAGGGCTACGGGCTGAACGCCGACGCGATAAGGCGCATAGCGCGGGACGGCGCCAAGCTAATCATAACCGTGGACAACGGCATAGCGGCTTACGACGAAATAGCGCTGTGCCGCAGCCTTAGCCTTGGGATAGTCGTCACGGATCATCATCTTAGGCAGGGCGAAGCTCCCGACGCGGACGCGCTCGTCTGCCCCTCCGATATGGGCGGCGAGCTGTCGAAGCTCTGTGGAGCGGCCGTGGCGTACAAGCTCAGTCTTGCGCTTGGCGCGGACAATCCCGAATTATTGGGGCTGTGCGCCCTTGCGACCGTGGCGGACGTCGTGCCGCTGACGGGCGAGAACCGCCGCATAGTGGCGCGGGGCTTGCCGCTGATGGAGCGGAATTTAGGGCTTGAGCAGCTCATGCGGGCGGCGCAGGCCAAGGGAACGACCGAATATACGGCGTCCTTCCTCATAGCCCCCCGAATCAACGCGGCGGGGCGCATGGGCGACCCTGCAAGGGCGTTGGAGCTGCTGATGAGCGAAAGCGAGGGCGAGGCTATGCGGCTTGCCGCCGAGCTGGACGCCGAGAACGACAGACGGCGCGGCGAGGAGCTTAGCATACTCAATGACGCGGAGCGGCAAATCTCGGCGCTTAACATGGACGAGAGCTTCGCGCTCGTGCTGTATGGTCAAGAGTGGAATTTGGGCGTGGTCGGGATAGTCGCGTCAAGGCTTGCGCGAACCTACAACCGACCCGTGGTGCTGCTCGGCAAGTCGGGTGACGCGCTCACAGGCTCGGGCAGGAGCATAAAGGAGCTGGATCTGTTTGACGCGCTGCTGGATTGCAGGGATATTCTGCAAAGGTTCGGCGGACACGCGTTGGCGGCGGGCGTCACCGTGGATGAGGACAAGCTTGACGCGTTCAGGGAAAGGCTCAACGAGGCCGTAAAAAAGCGTCTCGGCGGGATGCTTTTGGAGCCTGTGACCTACTATGAGGCGGAGGCGGAGCCGTCGGAGCTTAACCTAACGCTCTGCGATGACATAGAGAAGCTTGCGCCCTTCGGCGAGGGCAACGCGGAGCCGTGTCTGCTCGTTCGTGACGTTAGTGTCAGCTCCGTGCGCTTTGTGGGGCGCGGCAAAAAGCACCTATGGGTGAACACGGTCAAGGGCGGGACGGAGCTGCGCATAACCGCCTTCGGCTTTGGGGACAGGTTTGATGAGTGGTCGAGGCTCAAGACGGCGGACGCGGTGGTCAAGGTCAGGCGCGACAGCTATCTTGGCGCAAAGAGCTGCGGCGTATACTGCGAGTATCTGAAGGAAAGTGAAAAAAACTTTGCTAAAACCCCCGAATATACTAAAATACTTGATGCAATTTACGCCGAAATAAAGTATAATAGTATGTGTCGGTATGGGCGCGGGGCTTTGGACAAGCAGCTTGAGGCTCTGCCGCGCATACAGCTTGACCGCGACACGCTGCTTCAGGATTACAGGGAGCAGCTCGCGGCGGCAAAGACGGGAGAGCTTTCTTGGGACAAGCTGTCCATAGGCTCACGCGTCGTGCTGCTAATCTTCTTGGAGCTTGGGTTTTTCAAAGCGGACGAACGCGGCAGGATAATCCCGTGCGAGGGCTGCGCGAAGCGCAGCTTGGAGGAAAGCTCGATTTATCTTTCACTGACAAGAGCGGCAAACGAGCGCCGCAATTATAGGAGGCAACATGGATCTCAAGAGCAAGATTAGAAACATCCCCGATTTCCCCAAGGAAGGCATACTTTTCCGCGACATAACCACCCTTTTGAAGGACGGCGAGGCCTATAAGGAACTCATAGACATAATCGCCGACTCCTTGAGGGGCATGGACATAGACGTCGTGGTGGGGCCTGAAGCGCGAGGCTTTGTCATCGGCTCCGCGGTCGCCTACGCCATAGGCGCGGGTCTGGTGCTTGCAAGAAAGCCCGGCAAGCTGCCCGCCGAGACCATATCCTTCGAGTATGGCTTGGAATATGGCAGCGATGTGTTGGAGATACACAAGGACTCCATCTGGGAAGGCTGCAGGATTGCGATAGTTGACGACCTTTTGGCCACAGGCGGCACCGCCATGGCCACCATCAAGCTCTGTGAGAACGCGGGCGGCAAGGTTGTCGCGGCAAGGTTTGCTATCGAGCTGACCGATCTCAACGGACGCGAGGCGCTAAAGGGCTACAACGTCGAGTGCGCGATGGCGTTCTAAACCTGCCCACTTTTCGAAAATCAGATGGGTTTTGTCCCCTCTGATTTTCTTTTTGTAGAATTTGGCTTGGTTCATCCCATGGATTTCGGGATGGAAGGAGGCGAATATGAGTAAGCTTATCGATAATTTTCAAGCCTGCTTTGGCGACGAGGAGACCGAGGTTCTAAAGAAGGCCATAGACTACGCCGAGAAAGCTCACGGCGGGCAGCTAAGGGACTCCGGCGAGCCTTATGTTATGCACCCTCTGACCGTCGCGGAGTACCTGCTTGATATGGGCATGGACCCGTCCACGATAATAGCGGGCGTGCTTCATGACGTGGTTGAGGACGGCGACAGCATAACCGTCGAGGATGTTGAGCGCGAGTTCGGCCATGACATAGCGGTACTTGTGGACGGCGTAACAAAGCTGACCAAGTCCGGCAAGAAGATGTACCTCTCCAAGAAGCAGGAGCAGTCCGAAAACCTCAGAAAGCTGTTCCTTGCCATAGCCTCCGACGTTCGCGTGGTCATAATCAAGCTTGCCGACCGTCTGCACAATATGCGCACACTCGATTATTGCAGCGTGTCCAAGCAGCAGCGCAAGGCGAAGGAAACGCTTGAGGTCTACGCGCCGCTTGCGCACCGCTTCGGCATGGGCGCAATCCGCAGCGAGCTTGAGGACCTTTCCTTCCGCTACCTCATGCCTGAGGAATACGCCAAGACCGTGGAGCTTGTAGGCGAACAGGCCTCAGAGCGCGAGGAAGTCCTCAAAAAAGCCATGGACGACATCAAGGTGTTGCTCACGGACGCGGGCATTGACGCGGACATTTCGGGCAGGCCCAAGCATGTATACAGCGTGTACCGCAAGATGCAGCGCCTAAGCTGCCCCATAACCGAGATTTATGACCTAATCGCCATACGAATCATTGTCGAAACTGTCAACGACTGCTATGCCGCGCTGGGCATAGTCCACTCCGCGTGGACGCCCATGCCGGGCAGGTTCAAGGACTATATCGCCATGCCCAAGCCCAACCTCTACCGCTCGCTGCACACCACGGTCATGAGCAAGAACGGCATACTCTTTGAGGTTCAGATACGCACTCACGAGATGCACCGCACCGCCGAATACGGTATTGCCGCGCATTGGATGTACAAGGAGGGGCGTTCGACCCCAAGCGTGCTTGACCGCAAGACCTATTGGCTCAGGCAGGTCTTGGAGGCCAAGGAGACCACCGAGGACAGCAACGAGTTCGTTGAGAACATACTGAAGGATTTCTTGGGCGAGTACGTCTTTGTGCTGTCCCCCAAGGGCGAGATTTTCGACCTGCCCGTAGGCTCGACGCCGCTTGACTTCGCCTATCGAATACATACCAACATCGGTCACAAATGCCAGCGCGCCAAGGTCAACGGCAACGTTGTGCGCCTTGATTACAAGCTCAAAACCAACGATGTTGTGGAGATTATCACCTCCAACACGCAGGTTGGCCCAAGCCGCGATTGGCTGAACATAGTCAAGACCCAATCCGCCAAGAACAAGATACGCCAATGGTTCAAGAAGGCGAATCGCGAGGAGAACATACTGAAGGGGCGCGAAATGCTTGAGGACGCCGCGAAGCGTCACGCGCAGTCGCTGCCGCTGCTGATGAAGCCGGAATACCTCAACACGGTGCTGACCAAGCTGAACCTGCAAAGCCTTGAGGATATGTATTCCTCCATAGGCTACGGCGGCGTGTCGTCGGGGCAGGTGCTGCACAAGCTCATAGAGCTTAGGCGCAGGGACGAGAAGCTTGAGGCCATTCACGCAAGGCTTACCGATTCCGGCGACGACAAAAAGCCGCATTTGGCGCAGAAGGTCTACCCCAACGGCATAATAGTCAAGGGCGACACGGGCATGGCGGTGCGCTTCGGCAACTGCTGCAACCCCGTTCCGGGCGACCCCATCATAGGCTATATCACCAGGGGCAGGGGCGTTTCCGTTCACAGGCGCGACTGCAAGAACATCTCAAACCTGATGAAGGACCCCGACCGCATCATTGACGTTGAGTGGGCGAGCGACTCCAAGGCGGCGTTCACCGCTTCCCTGGTGCTGCATATGGCGGACAAGGCGGGCTCGCTGCTGGAGATGTCCAAGGCGCTGAACGCCCTGAACGTCAACATCTCCTCACTGTCGAGCAAGTCCACGGACAAGGGCTATGCCTTGGTCAACCTGTCGTTTACCGTGAACAGCGCGGATCAGCTGAAGGTTGTCATGGCAAGTCTGAAGAAATTAAAGTCGGTAGCCCAAATCTACCGTGCGGAGGGATAATGCGGGCGGTAGTACAGCGCGTCAAGGACGCAAGCGTTTCAATAGATGACAAGCTCGTCTCAAGGATAGGGGCGGGCCTGATGGTTTTACTCGGCATATCGACCGAGGACACTGAGGCGGACGCTATATACATCTGCGACAAGCTCACGGGGCTTAGGGTGTTCGACGACGAAAACGAGGTTCCCAACCTCTCCGTAGCGGATATTAAGGGCAGTATACTCTTGGTTTCGCAGTTCACGCTGTATGGGGACGCGAGGAAGGGCCGCCGCCCAAGCTACATTCACGCGGCAAGGCCCGAGTTGGCCGAACCCCTGTACGAGCTGTGCAAGTCGCGCCTTTGTGCGGTCGTTCCCACCGAGTGCGGCGTGTTCGGCGCGAATATGCAGATTGCGCTTGTCAACGACGGTCCGTTTACCATACTGCTTGACAGCGGGAGGGGCTTTTGACATGCGCGTTATCACCCTGCCCTGCGGGCCCATAGACGCCAACAGCTACATAGTCTGGGACGAGAATCAAAGCCGCGATGAAAGTGGACTTAAGGTCTGCGCCGTCATTGACCCCGCCGACGCTAAGCTTATCATGCAGCGTATGGCGGCGGAAAAGCTCCGCTGCACACACATTCTGTTGACCCACGGGCATTTTGACCATATCGCGGGGTTGGCCGAGCTGAAGGCCGCCACGGGCGCAAGGGTCTGCGTCAACGAGGGCGACCTGAAGATGCTCCTTGACGGAAGGTACAGCTACGCTAATGGCATGGGTGCGCGTCAGACCCCGACCCAACCCGACCTTCTTGTAAACGAGGGCGACACAATCGAGGTCGGCGGGCTGAAGCTTCGCGTGCTTTACACGCCCGGCCACAGCAAGGGCGGAGTGACCTATGTCGTGGACGGCGAACGCGCCGCGTTCACGGGCGACACCGTGTTCTTCGAGAGTATTGGCCGAACCGACCTCTTGGGCGGGAGTATGCGCGAGCTGTCACGCTCGTTCTTTGACAAGATACTCACCCTTCCGCCCGAAACCAAGCTTTATCCCGGCCACATGATTGCAACGAGCGTGGCGCACGAATCGGAATACAACCTTTTAATAGGGGACAGAAGCAACGCCTGATGATAATTGAACTTGTAACGGACGCACAGGCATATTTTAACGACATGGCCGAAGAAATTCGGCTCTTCTTCGGCGTGGTCGAGGTTTCAAAGGACGCGGTCAACGCCGACCTTAGGCTGAATATTTCGCTCACGCCCGAGCGCAAGGCAAAGGGGCGGCTAATGCCCGCCGGCATTAGCTGCGAGATTGAGGTTTCGCCCGACGGCGGCGACCCGCTTGAACGCAAGCGGCAGGAGAAACGCGCCCTAAAGCTTGCGGCCTACACCCTGCTTCGCGGGATAAGCGAGGTCGAGACGCCTTGGGGTTCGCTTACGGGCATACGCCCAACCAAGCTCTACCGCGAGCTTGAGCGGCGTCACGGCACGGACGGGGCCGAGCGGCAGTTTCGTGAAGTCTTTGGCGTATCCGAGCCCAAGCTTGCCCTTGCCCGCGAAATCTGCGCCGTCCAAGGGCCCGCCGTCAGCTCCGCCAAGCCCGACAGCCTTGACGTATATATAGGCATACCCTACTGCAAGTCGCGCTGCCTCTACTGCTCCTTCGGCGCGGAGGTCGCCAAGCGTGACGGAACCCTTGACGCTTATGTTGCCGCGCTTATCGAGGATATTTGCGCGGGCGCCGACATAGCGCGGCAGGGCGGGTTTAGGCTTCGCGCCATGTACATGGGCGGCGGCACACCCACCGTTTTGAGCGCCGAGCAGCTTGACCGCGTGCTGTCGGCGGCGATACGCGCCTATGGCGGCTTCGGCACGGAGCTGACTGTGGAGGCGGGCAGACCCGACACCATCACAAGGGAAAAGCTTGAGGTCATAAAGGCTCACGGCGCGCAGCGCGTCTGCGTCAATCCGCAGACCATGAACGACGTCACCTTAGAGCGCATAGGCAGGTTCCACAGCTCGGCCGCGATAGAGGAGGCCTACGCCCTCGTCCGCGCTGTCGGCATAGCCAACATCAATATGGATATAATCGCGGGACTGCCCGGCGAGAACGTGCCGATGTTTCAAAACACCTTGGAGCGAGTAAAGGCTTTGCGCCCCGAAAACCTCACCGTGCATACGCTTGCGATAAAGCGTTCAAGCAGGCTCAAGGAGCGGCTTGACGAGTACCCCCTTCCCCCCGCGAAGGATGTGGAGGCTATGCTGGAGCTTGGTGAGCTGACCGCCCGCGAAATGGGTATGCGTCCGTATTATATGTACCGCCAGAAGTATATGCAGGGCAATCTTGAGAACGTGGGCTATGCCAAGCCTGACGCCGAGTGCCTGTACAATATTGATATAATGGAAGAAACCGTAAGTATAATGGCGCATGGCGCGGGAGCGATGTCAAAGCGGGTGTTCCCCGCCGAAAACCGCGTGGAGCGCATCCCCAACCCCAAGGACGTCCCCACCTATAAGAATAAGCTGCCGCAGCTCTTCGCCGCCAAGCGTCAGTTGTTTGTGTAGCCCCCCGTAAACGGCGATTGTTTGTGTAGTCCCATAAGCGGCGATTGTCTGTGTAGTCCCATAAGCGGCGATTGTTTGTTTACGCCTTTCCCGTCCCCGACCCCCGCTGTCAAGCCTATTTTGTATACGCAATTAACCCCCACCGTCAAGCCAATTCTGTATTCGCAATCGCACCCCCGCTGTCAAGCCTATTCTGTATTCGCAATTGCCCCCCCTGCCAAGCCAATCCTGTATGCGCGATTAGCCCCGCCGTCATTCCATTGCAAAAGTCAACGAATCCTGCATTATCATTCGGTTTTAGCCGCGCCTCACGATGAA
>ERZ795053.413-NODE-413-length-54562-cov-7.606858_pt1 | contig 54562 bp, 54 predicted proteins | sample MGYA00375137_ERZ795053 | MGnify/ENA primary metagenome ERZ795053 (study PRJEB30182, sample SAMN05720284) | activated sludge metagenome | isolation source: Anaerobic digester | place: Hong Kong | collected 2014-12-17 ...
TCAGAGGTAACCACAGACAGACCTGAAAAATCGCTTACTGAGCGTATCAGCCGCACCGGTGGTCGTAACAATACAGGTAAAATGACCATGCGTTATATCGGAGGTGGTCACCGTAAAATATACCGTCTCATAGATTTTAAGCGCAATAAAGATGGTGTTCCCGGTAAAATTGCCACTGTAGAATACGATCCTAACCGCACAGCATTTATTGCTTTGGTTCATTATGCTGATGGTGAAAAACGATACATACTGGCACCTGCAGGAATTAAAGTAGGACAAAGTATCTTATCAGGAGATAAAGCTACTCCTGATGTAGGAAATGCAATGATGTTGAAAGATATGCCAATGGGTACTATCGTTCATAATATTGAATTACGTCCGGGTCAGGGTGGCAAACTTGCACGCAGTGCAGGTGCTTATGCCCAGCTTACTGCCCGTGATGGTAAGTATGCTATTCTCAAAATGCCTTCCGGTGAAACAAGAATGGTTTTATCAACTTGTGTTGCAACAGTAGGTACAGTTTCAAATGCTGAACACAATAAAGAAACATTGGGTAAGGCAGGACGTAATCGCTGGAGAGGTATTCGCCCGAGAGTACGTGGTGTTGCAATGAACCCGGTTGATCATCCGATGGGTGGTGGCGAAGGCCGTGCTTCAGGAGGACATCCTCGCTCACGCAAAGGATTATTGGCTAAAGGAAGAAAAACCAGAAAGCCAAAAAATCAGAGCAACAAGCATATTATAGAAAGAAGAAAGAAATAACATTCACGACAACAATCTGAATAAAAAACACAAAAAGAAGAAATGAGTCGTTCACTTAAAAAAGGTCCGTTTATCGATCCCACACTTGAAAACAAAGTGGTGGCGATGAATGATGGTAAAAAGAAATCAGTGATCAAAACCTGGAGCAGACGCTCGGTAATTGCACCTGAATTCGTAGGACACACATTTGCAGTACATAATGGTAATAAATTTATCCCTGTTTATATCACAGAAAATATGGTAGGTCACAAACTTGGCGAATTCGCTCCTACACGTACTTTCAGAGGACATGCAGGAAATAAAGATAAGAAATAATGGGAGCAAGAAAGAAAAAAGCGGCTGATGCACGCAAAGAATTAATGAAATCAACTTACGTTGCCAAGTTAAACAACTGTCCTACTTCGCCCCGTAAGATGCGACTTGTTGCCGATATGATTCGTGGCAAAAAAGTTGACCAGGCTTTGGGTTTGCTTAAATTCAGCAAGAAAGAAGCTGCAGGCAATATGCATAAATTGTTATTGTCAGCAATCAACAACTGGCAGGCAAAAAACGAAGGTGTTCGCATCGAGGATGAAACGCTGGTGGTATCACAGGTTTTTGTTGACAGTGCACGCCAGTTAAAACGTTTACGCCCTGCACCTCAGGGAAGAGGATATCGTATCCGCAAACGCTCAAACCATGTGACGCTGTTTGTTGATACAATCAATAAAAAAGAAAATAAAGAACAAGTAACTGAAAATACGGAAGCATAATGGGACAAAAAGCACACCCGATAGGAAACAGATTAGGTATCATTCGCGGATGGGATTCTAACTGGTATGGTGGTAAAAACTACTCAGACAGATTAGTAGAAGACGAAAAAATTCGCAACTATCTGCAAGCCCGTCTTTCAAAAGGAGGAGTTGCACGTGTAGTTATCGAGCGTACTCTGAAACTCATTACAGCTACCATCCATACAGCCCGTCCGGGAATTGTAATTGGAAAAGGTGGATCTGAAGTTGATAAACTGAAAGAAGAATTAAAGAAAATTACACGTAAAGAAGTACAGATAAACATCTATGAAATTAAACGTCCGGAGTTGGATGCGCAATTAGTAGCAGAAGGTGTGGCCAAACAAATTGAAGCTCGTATTTCTTACCGCAGAGCAATAAAAACAGCTATTGCATCTACTATGAGAATGGGTGCTGACGGAATTAAAGTAATGTGTGCAGGACGTATTGGTGGAGCAGAGATGGCGCGTACCGAGCAATACAAAGAAGGACGTATTCCATTGCATACCTTCCGTGCTGATATTGATTTTGCAATTGCAGAAGCACAGACATCATACGGAAAAATTGGTGTGAAAGTGTGGATTTGTAAAGGCGAAGTTTTCGGAAAAAGAGATTTGTCACCTAATGTTGGAATGACATCTAACCAGAAACCTAATGCCGGTAGTGGAGAACGCAGACAAGAGCGTGAAAGAGGTGAACGTGGTGGAAGACGCGGTGGCAGAAGAGGAGAAAGAAAATAATTAAGTTAAAAACTGTAAAGAAGAATTTAGAAAATGTTACAGCCCAAAAAGACAAAATTCAGAAAGCAGCAAAAGATGCGTAACCGTGGCAATGCAAGCCGTGGCGCACAAATCGCTTTTGGATCTTTTGGAATTAAATCATTAGAAAATGCTCAGTTGACTGCCCGTCAGATTGAAGCAGCCCGTGTGGCCCTGACCCGTTTTATGAAACGTGAAGGTCAATCATGGATTCGTGTGTTTCCAGATAAACCTGTTACCCGTAAACCTGCCGAAGTGCGTATGGGTAAAGGTAAAGGTGCTCCAGAATATTGGATTGCACAGGTTAAACCGGGTACCATCTTGTTTGAAGCCGATGGTGTTTCTATGGAAATTGCCAAAGAAGCAATGCGTCTGGCTGCACAAAAGTTACCTGTAACTACAAAATTTGTTGTACGCAGAGATTATTCCGCTGCATAAAAAAGTAATTAGAAAATGAAACAGTCTGTCGTAAACGATTTAACTACTGAAGAAGTTAAGGCAAGAATAAAAGAAGAAGTGAGCAATCTGCAGAAATTCAAAATGCAGCATGCAGTTTCTCCTATGGATAATCCAATAAAAATCCGTACCACTCGCAAACTGATTGCAAGATTGAAAACGGAGTTAAACAAACGCATGTCACAGGCATCAAAATAATTTGATAAAATGAGCACTGAAAGAGCATTACGTAAAACAAGAACAGGTATAGTTACCAGCATAAAAATGCAAAAAACCATCGTGGTTTCTGAAGAATATAAGGTGAAGCACCCGATGTACGGAAAGTTTATCAAGAAAACCAAAAAGTTTCATGTGCATGATGAAAACAATTCATGTGGTAATGGCGATCGTGTTTTGATTATGGAAACACGCCCATTGAGCAAAACGAAACGTTGGAGATTAGTAGAAATATTAGAAAAAGCAAAATAATAAAACGGCTGTTGTTCTTTGGTAACAACGCAATAACAAACAGATAAAATGATACAGTCTGAATCAAGATTAATAGTAGCAGATAACAGCGGGGCAAAAGAAGTATTATGTATCCGTGTTCTGGGAGGAACCCGCAAACGCTACGCCTCATTAGGTGATAAAATTGTGGTAGCAGTAAAAAATGCAATGCCTTCCGGCAATATCAAAAAAGGTGCAGTTAGCAAAGCCGTTGTAGTGCGAGTAAACAAAGAAGTAAGAAGAAGTGATGGCTCTTATATCCGCTTTGACGATAATGCAGTAGTTCTGTTAAATCAGGCTGACGAGTTAAGAGGCACCCGTATCTTCGGACCGGTAGCACGTGAATTGCGTGAGAAACAATACATGAAAATTGTATCACTGGCACCTGAAGTAATTTAATAAACAAGAAAAAAATAGCAGTTATGGCTAAATTGAAAATAAAGAAAGGCGATATTGTAAAAGTGATTGCCGGTGAATCAAAAGGTAAGCAGGGTCGTGTACTTGCTGTTTATCCTGAGAAAAACCGTGCAAGTGTTGAAAATGTGAACATCGTTTCAAAACATACACGCCCAAATGCGAAAAACACTCAAGGTGGTATCGAGAAAAAAGAAGCACCTATAAGTGTTTCAAATCTGATGTTGATAGATCCTAAGTCAGGAAAACCAACACGTGTAGGTCGCAAAACAGTTGATGGTAAAATAGTACGTTACGCAAAAAAATCAGGGGAGGTAATTAAATAATGAGTTACGCACCACGCCTCAAAGGCAAATACAAAAACGAAATCGTTTCGACACTGAAAAGCCGTTTTCAGTACAAAAGCATTATGCAGGTTCCCAAAATCAAAAAAATATGTTTGAATCAGGGTATCGGAGATGCAGTAAGTGATAAGAAAATTGTGGATGCATGTGTAGCAGAAATGACCACTATTGCCGGTCAGAAAGCTGTGGCTACTTATGCTAAGAAAGATATTTCAAATTTTAAGGTGAGAAAGGGAGTACCGATTGGAGTACGTGTTACTTTACGTGACGAGAGAATGTATGAATTTCTCGATCGCCTGGTATCAGTTGCTCTGCCCCGTATCCGCGATTTCCGTGGTATCAACAACAAAGGTTTTGACGGAAAAGGAAATTATACACTTGGTATCACTGAACAAATCATTTTCCCTGAAATCAATATTGATAAAGTAAGTAAAATCCGTGGAATGGATATCACCTTCGTTACTTCAGCAAAAACAGATAATGAAGCAATGGAATTACTCAAAGAATTTGGTTTACCATTCAGAACAGGATCTAATAACTAAGAAATAAAAAAGTATGGCAAAAGAATCAATAAAAGCAAGAAGCAGAAAAAGAGAACGCCTTGTAGAGAAATATGCTGCCAAGCGTGCTGCTCTTAAAGAAGCAGGTGACTATCAGGCATTGGCTTTACTGCCACGTAACTCATCACCTGTTCGTCTGCATAACCGTTGCATGATCACAGGACGACCACGCGGTTATATGCGTCAGTTTGGTATATCACGTGTGTTGTTCCGCAAAATGGCACTCGAAGGAAAAATTGCAGGTGTAACCAAAGCCAGCTGGTAATAATAAAGTTTTAACTCATCAATCAATAAGAATAAAATGACGGATCCGATAGCAGATTATTTAACAAGACTACGCAATGCAGTGAAAGCAAATCACCGTGTTGTGGAAGTTCCTGCATCCAATACCAAGAAAGAAATTACCAAGATTCTGTTCGACAAAGGATATATTCTGAATTATAAATTCGAAGAAACAGATAATCATCAGGGTAATATAAAAGTTGCATTAAAATATAATCCGGTTACTAAGCTGCCAGCTATTACAAAAATGCGCAGAGTGAGTCGCCCCGGATTGAGAAGATATGTCAGCCACGACAAACTGCCTCGCATTATTAACGGTTTAGGAATAGCAATTATTTCTACCAGCAAAGGCATTATGACTGACAAGGAAGCACGCCAGTTGAATGTTGGCGGTGAAGTATTATGTTATATTTATTAATCGAATAAGAAGATGTCACGAATAGGAAAATTACCCATAGCACTCCCTTCAGGTATTCAGGTATCTGTTGCAGATAATGTGGTTACTGTAAAAGGACCTAAAGGTACTTTAACACAAGCTATCTCAGAGGGTGTAACAGTTGAAGTAGATGGTGGTCAGGTTGTGGTAAAACGCGCATCTGACGAAAAGCAGCATAAAGCATTGCACGGATTGTATCGTGCACTTATCAATAACATGGTGAAAGGTGTATCACAAGGTTATAAAATTGAACAGGAACTGGTAGGTGTTGGTTACAGAGCAAGTCATCAGGGCCAACAGTTGGATCTTGTATTAGGCCATTCGCATCACGTAGTGTTTCAGTTGCCTTCAGAAATTAAAGTGAATACCAAAACAGAAAGAGGAAGCAACCCAACCATTATTCTCGAAAGCCATGATAAGCAACTTATCGGTCAGGTAGCAGCTAAAATACGCTCGCTGCGCAAACCGGAACCTTATAAAGGAAAAGGTATTAAGTTCACAGGTGAAGTATTAAGAAGAAAAGCAGGAAAATCTGCAGCTAAAAAATAATTAAGTAATGTCAAAGACTAAAGATTCACGCAGAGCTAAAATCCGCAAGAGAATTCGCGGTAGCGTTAAAGGAACACAGGAGAAGCCACGCTTATCTGTATTCCGCAGCAACAAACAAATCTATGCCCAGGTTATAGATGATGTTGCAGGTCATACAATCGCAGCTGCTTCATCAGCAGAAGCAGGTATTGCCAAAGGTAATAAGTCTGAAATTTCTGCTTCGGTAGGAAAAATGATTGCCGAGCGCGTAATTGCAAAAGGTATTTCAGCAGTAACATTTGACAGAGGTGGTTATTTATACCATGGAAGAGTAAAAGCTTTGGCTGAAGGTGCCAGAGAAGGTGGTTTAAAATTTTAAAATCAGAACATGTTAGCAACAGCGAATAAAAAAGTAAAACCGGGCGAAATCGAATTAAAGGACAGGCTCGTAGCAGTAAACAGAGTAACAAAGGTAACCAAGGGTGGTCGTACATTCTCCTTTGCAGCTATTGTAGTGGTTGGTGATGAAAAAGGTGTGGTAGGTTATGGCCTGGGTAAAGCAAAAGAGGTAACTGATGCAATTACCAAAGCTATTGATGATGCAAAGAAAAACCTTGTAAAGGTAACAGTACATAAGACTACCGTTCCTCATGAGCAGGAAGCAAGTTTCGGTGGTGCTAAAGTGTTTTTGAAGCCGGCAGCTGCAGGAACAGGAGTAATTGCAGGAGGTGCAATGCGTGCTGTTCTTGAAAGTGTTGGAATCAGTGATGTGTTGGCAAAATCAAAAGGCTCATCAAATCCGCACAATGTTGTTAAAGCCACCATTAATGCACTTGCTTTGATGCGCGATGCTGTTACTGTGGCCAATCAGCGCGGTGTTGATTTAGGCAAAGTATTTAACGGTTAAAAAGTAAAGAGAGGAATATCTCATGGGAAAAGTAATTATAAAACAAGTGAAAAGCGGAATTGACCGCCATAAATCCCAAAAGCTTACTTTAAAAGCTTTGGGTTTAAAAAATGTTTATCATTCAGTTGAAAAGGAGAATACACCTCAGATACAGGGCATGATTGCTAAAGTAAAACATCTGGTGGAAGTAACCGAAAAATAAATATCGAAGAAGAAATTATGAACTTAAGTAATTTAAAACCTGCAAAAGGTTCAACAAAAAACCGCAAAAGAATAGGTCGTGGAACAGGATCAGGACATGGCGGAACATCTACTCGCGGTCATAAAGGAGCTCAGTCACGTTCAGGATATTCCAGCAAAGTTGGTTTTGAAGGAGGTCAGATGCCACTTCAAAGACGTTTGCCAAAAGTTGGATTTAAAAATTATTTCCGTGTAGAATATACCGGAATCAATCTTGACGTAATCCAAAGCCTGAACGAAAAGTATGGTATTTCAGATGTTGATCATACAGTATTATACGAAAAAGGTTTGGTAAGCAAAAGAGATCTCGTAAAAATACTTGGACGCGGACAACTGAAAGCTAAAGTAAATATCAAAGCTCATGCTTTTTCAGCAACCGCAAAAAATGCAATTGAAGCCGCTGGTGGCACTACAACCATTGAAGAGAAATAATGAAAGACCTGATACAAACATTACGGAATATTTTTAAGATTGAAGAGCTTCGTACCAAGCTCCTCAATACATTTCTTTTTATAGCTGTTTATCGTCTGGCATCACATATTGTGTTGCCGGGTGTTGATCCTAATTTGCTTGGAAGCTTAAAGAATCAGGCTTCTCAGGGAATATTCGGCTTACTGGATATGTTTGCAGGTGGTGCTTTTTCTCAGGCTTCAATCGTAGCTCTTGGAATCATGCCATATATCTCTGCATCAATCGTGGTACAGATTCTTGGAGTTGCAGTTCCATATTTTCAAAAAATGCAGAAGGAAGGTGAAAGCGGGCGAAATAAAATTAATCAGATTACACGTTGGCTGACTGTGCTTGTTGTTGCAGGTCAGGCACCCGGTTATCTGGTGAATCTTCGTGCTCAGGCTCAGTCTGCAATTATAGCTTATTCAAACCCTGACGCATTGTCGCCCACTTTATGGTGGATTACTTCTATCATCATTCTTATATCAGGAACCTTATTCGTAATGTGGTTGGGTGAAAGAATTCAGGAAAAAGGAATTGGAAATGGTATTTCACTCCTTATCATGGTGGGTATCATTGCACGTCTCCCGTTTGCTTTACGTGATGAGTTTATGTCAAGGCTGAATCAAACCGGTGGTGGACTTATCATGTTTTTGGTAGAGTTGGTAGCCTTATTTGCAGTAGTAGTTGTAAGTATTCTGCTGGTACAGGGTACACGTAAAATACCCGTTCAGTTTGCAAAGAAAATTGTAGGTAACCGTCAGTATGGAGGAGTAAGACAATATATTCCGTTAAAGGTAAATGCTGCAGGTGTAATGCCTATCATTTTTGCACAGGCTATCATGTTTATTCCTGCAACGATTGCACAATTCTTCCCTGAGTCATCATCCATGCAGGGAATAGCACACTCTATGACAGATTTTCACTCTGTTGGATATAACGTGTCCTTTGCATTGTTAATTATTCTCTTTACTTATTTCTACACGGCAATCACTGTCAACCCTAATCAGATGGCTGATGACATGAAAAAGAACGGAGGATTTATTCCCGGAATCAAACCCGGAAAACAGACTGCATCATTTATTGATGATGTGATGTCTAAGATAACTTTACCAGGATCCATATTTCTGGCTATTGTTGCTATATTACCTGCTATGACAAAGGTTTTAGGTGTCAGCAACAATTTTGCACAGTTCTATGGAGGAACATCATTACTGATTCTTGTAGGGGTTATATTAGATACCTTACAACAAATAGAAAGTCATCTGCTGATGAGGCATTATGACGGATTAATGAAATCAGGACGTATTAAAGGAAGAACATCCATTAGTGCACCTGTTTAATAAAACAAAAGAAAGGTCGTGCAGGTTGAATATCGCTCCAAAGAGGAGATTGAGTTAATAAGAGTTAGTTCTTTACTTGTTGGAAAAACTATAGCAGAAGTAGCAAAGCATTTAAAAGCAGGTGTTACCACACTTGAATTAGATAAAATTGCTGAGGACTTCATTCGCTCACATCAGGCTGTTCCTGCCTTTAAAGGATATCATGGTTTCAGTGGCTCTTTATGTGTTTCCGTAAATGCCGAAGTAGTTCATGGAATTCCGGGTAGCAGAGTGATAGTGGAAGGCGATGTGGTTTCCGTAGATTGTGGTGTGCTGAAAAATGGCTACTATGGCGATTCGGCCTACACATTTGCAGTTGGAGAAGTGTCAGAAGATGTAGCAACACTGATGCAAGTCACTAAAGCATGTCTCTACAGAGGAATTGAAAAAGCTATAGCAGGAAACAGAATTGGCGACATTAGTAATGCCATTCAAAAACTTGCCGAAGAGCATGGATTTGGAGTCGTTCGTGAGCTGGTTGGTCATGGTGTGGGAAAGCAGCTTCACGAAAAACCTGAAGTACCAAATTATGGTAAAGCAGGTCAGGGTATGTTGCTGAAGCCGGGGCTTGTAATTGCCATTGAACCTATGATAAACATGGGAACAAAAAATGTAAGGCAACTCAAGGATGGATGGACCATAGTTACTGCCGATATGAAACCATCGGCACACTTTGAACATACAGTGGCAGTTGACAATATAAAAGCAGAAATATTATCATCATTTGATGATATTGAAAATAGTGAGAGAGAAAATAAGAATCTGTGCAATGTGCACACAACACAGAAAAATATAGTTTAAAAAAGAAATGGCAAAGCAATCATCAATAGAGCAGGATGGAACCATCATCGAAGCGCTGAGCAATGCAATGTTCAGAGTGGAGTTGGAGAATGGGCATGAGATTATTGCACACATTTCAGGAAAAATGAGAATGAACTATATCAAAATATTACCCGGTGACAAAGTACGGTTGGAAATGTCGCCTTATGATTTAACGAAAGGTAGAATAACCTACCGCTATAAATAAAGATTATTGACTAACAGATAAATATTCAGAAATGAAAGTCAGACCAAGTTTAAAGAAAAGAAGTGCCGATTGCAAAATTGTAAGACGTAACGGCAAACTGTATGTAATCAACAAAAAGAACCCGCGCTTCAAACAGCGTCAGGGATAATTACATCCGAAAAAACGAATATCAAAAAATTAAAAAGAATTAAGATTAAATGGCACGTATAGCAGGTATAGATTTACCAAAGAACAAAAGAGGAGAAATAGGCCTCACCTACATTTACGGAATTGGTCGCTCCACTGCACAGCAGATATTGGACGATTGCGGCATTTCTTACGACAAGAAAGTTGATGAGTGGAATGACGAGGAACTGAATAAAATCCGTTCATTCATTAACGACAACTTAAAAATTGAAGGTGCATTGCGTTCTGAAACGCAGCTGAACATTAAACGACTGATGGACATCGGAAGCTATCGCGGAGTTCGTCATCGTTTGGGACTGCCTGTTCGTGGCCAACGCACAAAAAATAACTGCCGTACACGTAAAGGAAAACGTAAGACAGTAGCAAACAAAAAGAAAGTAACTAAATAAAAAAAGGAACAGATGAGCTTTAACAACTCATCTTCAGAATAACTCAAAAAATGGCAAAACAACAACAAGGTACAGCGGCAAAAACAACCCGCAAGAAAGTAGTAAAAGTGGAAGCTGCAGGCGAAGCTCACATCAATGCAACTTTTAACAACATTATCATCAGCCTTACAAATCTGCAAGGTCAGGTAATTTCATGGGCAAGTGCCGGCAAAATGGGATTCAAAGGTTCAAAAAAGAATACTCCTTATGCTGCACAGTTAGCAGCTGCCGACTGCGCCAAAGTAGCTTTTGATTTAGGTCTTCGCAAAGTAAAAGTTTTTGTAAAAGGACCTGGGGCAGGACGCGAATCTGCTATCCGTACACTTCACTCTTCAGGAATTGAAGTTACCGAAATTCTGGATCTTACTCCAATACCTCATAATGGTTGCCGTCCTCCTAAACGCAGAAGAATATAATCCGAATTATAACAATATTTAATATAACAGTTTCATAAAATATGGCACGATACATTGGTCCGAAAACGAAAATAGCACGAAAATTCCGTGAGCCTATATTTGGCCCTGATAAATATTTCGAAAAGAGAAGTTATCCTCCGGGGCAACATGGAATAGCAAAAAAACGCGCTAAGCAAAGTGAATATGCTGTTCAGCTTTTGGAAAAACAAAAAGTAAAATATACCTATGGAATTCTGGAGCGTCAGTTTTCACGCATCTTCAGTATTGCATTGCGTAAAGATGGTATCACAGGTGAAAACCTGCTTAAACTGATGGAATCGAGATTAGATAATGTGGTATTCCGTTTTGGTATTGCTCCTTCACGTGCAGGTGCACGTCAGTTGGTAAGCCATTGCCATATCACTGTAAATGGTAAAGTAAATAATATTCCATCTTACATACTTAAACCGGGTGATATTGTTGGAGTAAGAGAGCGTTCAAAATCTAATGAAGTTATTACAGATTCATTAGCATCACGTTCTAACAAATACGGATGGCTGGAGTGGGATACTACTGCAATGCAGGGTAAATTTGTTACAACACCATCACGCGATGAGATTCCTGAGAATATCAAAGAACAACTCATTGTCGAATTGTACTCTAAATAACAGTTCATCAACCCTGAAAACAATAAATTAAGTTCAATAATTAAAGCATAAAAAATAAAATATAAAATGGCCATACTTGCATTTCAACGTCCCGACAAAGTGATTATGAACCACTCATCCGAAACTTTCGGACAGTTTGAGTTCAGACCTTTGGAGCCGGGTTATGGAATTACCGTAGGTAATTCGCTGCGCAGGATATTACTTTCTTCACTGGAAGGACATGCAATTACCAATATACGCATTGCCGGAGTTGATCATGAGTTTTCTACTATCAAAGGTGTAGTGGAAGACATCACAGAAATGATTCTAAACCTGAAACAGGTTCGCTTCAAAAAACAAATTGAAGGTACAGACTCTGAAAAAGTTCAGGTGGTAATAAACGGAAAAACTGAATTTACTGCAGGTGATATTGCCAAACATACTTCTGCATTTCAGGTGTTGAATCCTGATTTGGTAATTTGCACCATGGACCCTTCAGTGAAAATTGTAATTGACATCACCATTGACAAAGGACGTGGTTATGTACCTGCTGAAGAAAACAAATCAAACAGTCATCCTCTCGGAACCATTGCAATTGACTCTATCTACACTCCAATAAAAAATGTAAAATACTCAGTTGAAAATTATCGTGTAGAACAAAAAACCGATTACGAAAAACTGGTTCTTGAAATTACTACTGACGGAAGCATTCATCCAAAAGAAGCATTGCGTGAAGCTGCTGAAATTTTAATTCATCACTTTATGCTGTTCAGCGATGAGAAAATTACGCTCGACACCAAACCAAAAACTCCGGTTGAAGAGTTTGATGAGAATACACTTCACATGCGCCAGTTGCTTAAGTCAAAACTGGTAGATATGGATTTGTCAGTGCGTGCGCTCAACTGCCTTAAAGCAGCTGATGTTGAAACACTGGGCGATTTGGTTTCTTTCTCGAAAACCGACTTGCTTAAGTTTAGAAATTTCGGTAAAAAATCACTTACAGAACTGGAAGAACTAGTACGCAGCAAGAATCTTACTTTCGGAATGAACATACAGAAATATCTGCTCGACAAAGAATAATTATTAAAAAAGGAAATTGAATCATGCGACACGGAAAAAAAATTAATCATCTTGGCAGAACGCATAGCCACAGAGAGGCTATGTTATCCAATATGGCATCATCACTTATTTTGCACAAACGCATTACTACAACAGTAGCTAAGGCCAAAGCATTGCGCAAGTATGTAGAGCCAATCATCACTAAATCAAAGGCAGACAGCACCCATTCGCGCAGAACAGTGTTTAGCTATCTTCAGAATAAAGAAGCAGTAGCTGAACTGTTCAAAGAAGTAGCTCCTAAAATCGGAGAACGTCCGGGAGGATATACCCGTATTCTGAAAACAGGATTCAGACCCGGTGATGCCGCTGAAACCTGCATGATGGAACTGGTTGACTTCAACGAGTTGATGATAAAAGAAAAAGCACCTGCTAAAAAGGCTAAAACAACCCGCAGAGGTCGTAAGCCAAAAGCTAAAGCAGATGATGCTGCTGCTCCGGATAAGACGGAAGAGTAAATATTTAATTAAAAACTATTTTGCAAAGAGGATAATACGAAAGTATTATCCTCTTTTTTTTGCCATAAAGTCAATATCCATTATCCATATCAATTATATAAGAATCCGCATTATTCGAATTGCATATAGAAGTCAGAGTGTGCCGAAGTCTTCATTATCCGTTTGCACCGGTTCAAACTTTTTTACAATTTCGCTGTTTAATTTTTAATTTTCGTTCTTATATGAAACTCATTTTAATTATGGCTACATTAATAGCAGGCATGAGTGGTCCTGCAGGAACAGTTTATGACTTTAAAGTAGATGGACTTACAGGAGGGAAAATAGATTTATCTCAATATAAAGGCAAGAAAATTTTAATAGTAAATACTGCTTCCAAATGTGGTTATACACCTCAGTATAAGGAATTGGAAGAACTGTATGAAAAATATAAAGACAAGGTGGTAGTCATTGGATTTCCTGCAAATAATTTCTTATGGCAGGAACCCGGCACCAATAGTGAAATAGCTGAGTTTTGTACTAAAAATTATTCGGTAACATTTCCTATGGCCGCGAAAATTTCAGTGAAAGGAAAAGATATGCATCCGCTTTTTAAATGGCTTATCGAACAACCCAATCCTGACTTCACAGGGGGAATAAAATGGAACTTCGAAAAGTTTTTGCTGGATGAAAATGGGAAACTCATTCATCGTTATCGCTCTGCAGTAAATCCGATGAGCGAAGAAATTACAAAGAACTTTTAAATAGTATTTTAAAATAATTCAAATTGCTGATTCATTTCAAGTGTATCAGCAGCAGAACTGTCCTGTGGAACCACATACTTTAATGCCGGTCCCTTTAGTTTTACCTGTGGTTCGAGGTTAAACGTATCCAAGGGTGTAATCCAGGTTTTTGCAAGCATCCTGTTAGTCATAATTCGATAATAGGAGGCAAGGTAAGGTTTGAGATTTCCGGTAGAATCAAAAGAATATTTGTAATACTTAGGGCGTGGAATAATACCTGCAAGGTAAATACTTTCAGCAAGGTTCAACTGTGCAGGTGTTTTATCAAAATAAAAATGAGAAGCATCTTTAATACCATAAATACCGGGACCCCATTCAATCACATTGAGATAAATTTCAAACATTCTTTCTTTGCTCACCAGATGTTGGTTTTCGATAAGCCATACGATTAACATCTCCTGCAATTTGCGCGAAATAGTTTTCTCCCTTGAAAGAAAAACATTTTTTACTAATTGCATACTGATGGTGCTGCCCCCTCTTACAAAACGTTTTGCTTTTAAGTTTTCAATCATACTTTCTCTGAAAGCATCTTCAATAAAACCCCTATGATAAAAGAAAGAAGGATCTTCGGAGGTGAGAACGGCATATTGAAGGTAGTGGCTTATATCGGTTAATGAAACAAAATCAGGATTTTCTTTCCCTACAATAATACTTTTCACATACCGGTCGCCATCATAGGCATCAAAAAGAAATGTGTTGTTGATGTTTGCAAAATTCTCTTTTCCGTATTTTTCAATTTTAAAGTTTTTTGCTGAAAGACTTGAATTCAACTCAAGTGAGTCAGGTTTCTCAAGATCAAGCTTCAGATGAAAATTAAATACCATATCGCCTCGGGCTTTAAATCCTTTGAAAAGAAAAAATATACCATCAGGCAGAGAACTGAAGAAAGAATCGGCAGGTGTTTGGAATGATAAGTCTGATTGCAACTTAAGGTTATTAACGGGCATGATATATCCACCGGCTTTCATTGCTACCTTATGAATTTTAAGAATGGAGTTGCTGTCAATAGAAACGGTGTTTTCCGAGAGTCTGATATCGGAGTTAAATGAAAGAAGTGGAAAACTTACAGTTTCAGAAGCAATACGCCAGTAGTTGATGTTTAAACTGTCCAATGATGCATGAATACTGAAGGCATCCGTTTGAGTTTGTTTAATAGATAACGAAGCATTTTGAACGGAAACTTTTGGATGATTGTCAGTTTCCAGAAAAGGAAGCCACGCATTACTTTGCGAGGATATACCTGCTGATAATAAATGTTCATCACTGCTGATCTGAAGCCTGATTTGCCATTTTTTAGGAATGCCTGATTTCTCAATGAATTCGAGAGAACTTATTCCTTGACTGTTCTTTATCTCTGGGATGTAAAATAATTTAGAGACACTGTCTTTTGTAACTGCCATTGACATCCTGTGAAGAGAAAAATTGATGTCAGACATCTGCATTAGCTTCGACCACAAACGTTGAGCTTTGTCTGCCAAAGTAATTTGTTGTGTGGTTGTAATTTGCACAGTGTCTTTTTTATTCTTGAAAAGAAAACTATAGTTGGCTGTGCTGTCAGTAATTGCTAAATTCAATTTAATATCTGAGCAGGAAACTGACGACAATGGTGGCTGCAGTTTCAGAAGTTTCCATAATGAAATATTTACTACTACCGTATCAGCACTGAAAACAGTGTCGGACAGCGGGGATAATATGTTTATTTTATTAAGTTCTACTTGCCTTAACCCATTAAACTGCAGTTTTCCTAATGTAAAAGTGCCACCTGTTTGCTCATGAAAATTTTCTGCAAACGATTTGAATTTTTCTTGTGCTATTTTTTCTCTCAGAGCAATCAGTAACCCTCCTGTTAAAACTAACAGAAGTAACACAACGAAGAATATTTTTTTTAAAACGGACATAAAAAATCAGGTGGTTAAATTTCCTGATTTTACTTTAAAGAAAAAATTGAAAAGCAAATTATTTTACAAGGTCAAGCATGCCATACCCCTCATAAGTTAAGGCACCCATTCCATTTTGCCAAACAAACTTATGTACATCAGGATGGGCGTGCAGCGTAAATGGTAATAAGTATCCTACAACATTTTTGCCTTCTGAAGTGCGATACATACGAATGTATTTCTTGTTCTGCCCTGACATTTTTTGTAAATATTCGGTGTCAGCCTGAATGTCAAATTCTGAATAAGAAGAAATCACGCTTTCAGAAATTCCTGATTTTTCCATTGAATCGAGAGTAAGATTATAAAGGATGTCAGAAAAATTCGGACTTTGCGGATCAATGGACTCCACCGGCTGTTTGCTGTCTTTTTGCGGACTAAATAATACCAAAGGTGAAATACATAAGTAACGCATCTGTGTATTGAACTCTGGATCGGCAATTATTTCTTTGCCTTTTGGAACTAAGTTCATACGACCAATGGTGAGTCGCCCTTCAGCAAAAATATGATTCGTAAGTTTGTTTATCAGATCCTCATTACTGCTCGAAACTACGAGGGTAATCTTCGAGGACAGAAACTTCATAAACCCATTGTGTATTTTGGAGGTTCCTTTGAGAGATGAAAAATTTAGTTGCTTGCGGTCTTCACCAATCACACGTGCAATTGATGAAAGGCTGTCGAAAATCAACTTCTGATGGTGTAGCGGTATGGTATTCCCGGAATTATTGTCCCTGGTGAATGAAATTTTAACGCGCATACAAGAAAAGTATTAATTGGTTAAAAGTTGGTTTGTATAAATGGTTGAGTAAAAGCTTCTTTGAATGGTTCAAAAATAGAAATAATTTTTTCAAAAACAAGCATAAATTTCAGTTAATATTTAAATATGGCTTGAATTGAATGATGATCAGATAATTTGCGCCCCGACTTGCTGTAGGAGATACATTGCAGTGAAGGGCTGTGTAGTATATAATCTATCCGCAACCATGGAAGCGGTCCAATGTAGGTTGGCGAAAGTCCTTTTCCTTTTTCAAGAAAGGAATCCGTTAATGAATTGCTTATTGTATGATAGGCATAAGAGGAAGGAAGGTCATTAAAATCACCTGCCACAATGACCTTATAACGACATGCATTGATGCTTGCTGCAATTGCTTCGGCCTGACGTGCTCGCTTTACAAATGCCCGTTTTAATAATTGGGTTAACCTGAATGCACCGCGATATTGACCAGTTGATTGTTGTTTTGAAATATTATTAATGAATTGATAATCTTTATTCATCATCCTCACAGATTGTAGATGTACATTGTAGATTCGAATCGTATCCTTATCAACTAAAATATCAGTTGCTATGCAACCATTTGCTGATTCACGTTCTGAGAAAATAGTTTCTTTATGTATGATAGGGTAGGAAGTAAAAGTTGCAATTCCCCATTCATCCTGTCCACGCTCTTTAATTGGAAGAAGGGTGTGTACATTTTTAGCACGAATAACGGAAGGGATTAATTTAACGTTATTGAAAGGTTTGATTACACTGGTATAGAACTCCTGAATGCATAATACATCCGGATCCTGTTGCTGAAATTGCTTTAATATATCAGCACGCGTTTCGAGGTTGTGTATCCAGTTATACAGATTGAATACTCTTACATTAAAAGTAACTACTTTCAATGTATTGCCGGATTCTGTAGTTGGTTTATCTGAAGAGAAATTCCAGAAGTTCAGAAAAATACGTAGGCCTAATAACAAAACAGGCAATGTAAACCAAAGCAATTTTTTCCGGATAAAAACTATTACCAATGACCAAGCTGCCAACAATAAATAAAAGTATAAAAAGAACAACCCAAATAAAGCAATTATCCAACTTGTTGCCGGACTTACATAAGGAGCCAGTGAAGCCATCAGTGTAATTGCACTGAGAAGAAAGGTGATGCTGATCAATGCAAAATTCTTCACAGGATATAGGATTATTTTTGATTATTGCTGGCTTTGAACAAAATGTCTTTTTCTTCCTTTGAAAGACTTGCATAGCCCGAACGGCTTATTTTATCCAGAATTTTATCAATGACTTCCTGATTACTATTTTTTTTAGTAAGATAATCTTCGTCTGTATTGCTTTTTCGGTAAACAACTTTTATTTTTGGTTTACCTGCTCCCGAAATCCTGCCGAAAAACTGTTGTAACGGAAGTGTAAGGTCGTGGCCTTTTTTAAGAAATCGTATATAAGCAAATCCAAAAACAGCACCGCCAATATGAGCAATATTTCCTCCGGCATTTGATCCCGTTATGCTTAATAAGTCCATCACGAAAAGAGCCACCGCGATATATTTGAGTTTAACCCGCCATTGAGGAAGAAACACTGCCACCTCGTAATCGGGAAGCAATGTGGCAATAGCTACAGTCACAGCCAACACACTTGCTGAAGCACCCAATGCTACAGCATAATTAACTTCCTTGTTGAATAAAGGAAAAAGGTTGTAGAATAGAATAAATAAACCTGCACCTATCATTCCACCCAAAAGATACACCGGCAGTATTTTCTTTTCGCCCAGGTATTCAGTAAAAATTCTCCCCATGAAAAAAAGCCATAACATATTAAAAAGTATGTGGAAGAAATTTTCGTGATAAAAACAATAGGTGATGATGGTCCAAGGTTTATACATGAGCGATTTAAGTGATGATGGCACAGCCAGCCAATCCGACATCCAGTCGCTAACAGTGCCTTCCGGAAAATTAAAAAGACGCAAAACCACATTGCCTATGTTTACCAACAGAAAAATAACAACGTTAACAGCTATAATTCGTTCAAGTGTATTGAGCGATGAAAATGTTTTTCGTGTAGAAGTTATCATTGTCAGTACATTGATGAGCGGTTATTCTTATTCCAAATTCGTATCAAAATATATCCGAATAACATTCCACCAAGATGAGCAAAGTGTGCAACATTATCGGTAGGATTATTTTGCCATGCAGAATATAACTCAATTCCGCCTAAAATTATTACAAGATATTTAGCTTTTATAGGAATGAAAAAGTATAGATAGATAAGAGTATTTGGAAATAATATTCCGAATGCCATCAGTACTCCATATACGGCACCTGATGCTCCTACAGTAGGTATGTCAGTCTTGAAACGGATATATTCATCTATTAACTGACGTGCCTGTTCAACCATAACATTACTGTCGCCATGTGCATACCAGGCTTGTTTTAATGATTCCACTGCTGAAGCGTATTCAGGGTTCAGATATTGATATGGAATATTCTCTCTTACAAAAACAGCAAAGGCATCAGCACCCGGAGCATTTAAGAATGCCTGAGCTTTTTCCTGAAGTGATCCTAATTCGTAATATCCAATAAGCGTATGAATCAGTGCAGCACCAAGTCCTGTAACAAGAAAATAAATCAGAAATCTCTTAGGCCCCCACAGGTTTTCCAGAATCCCTCCAAACATCCAAAAAGCAAACATGTTGAGAAAAATATGTGAAAAGCTGCCATGAAGGAACATATAGGTGATGTACTGCCACCAGTGAAATTTTTCGGAGGCCGGAAGGTAAAGTCCGGCTGCTTCATTAAGACTGAAGCCCATTTGCTCCAAAACGATATTAGCAAAAAAAGCAAGCGCGCTGATGATCATTATATTTTTAATGACATCGGGCAAAAGCTTAAAACTTGAGGGTCGAAATTCCTGCATATAAAATTAAAAAATCAGTGCAAAAGTAAGACTGTTGCAGACTATTTTGGTAACTGTAAATCTAATTTGCAATAACACAAAAATAAATTAATTCCAATTGCAAACATGCCTTGTTGAGGATTAACTTAACCTTATCTGAAATATTATTTGATTGGTGGATTGATTTGCAAAAGAGCTAAGGTTTTTAAGTCCATTTCTCCATTATAATATTTTTCAAGAACTTTCCTGAAAACATCATCTGAATGGGCAATTTGTGCAAAAAGAGTCATGCATGATTTAAGTTTAACAGTATCCTGCTTACCAAAAATAATATCGGCCTGATTGTGTTTTATCTTTAATAATTCACCGGAAATTTCTTTCAGACGATTTCCCAGCACAGGATGGTGGAGATAATGAGTGGCTTCGTCCATGTCATTGATTCCATAAAATTCTGCATAATGGCTTTTCCCAAGTCCTTTTAGTTGGGGGAATATATACCACATCCAGTGACTTTTCTTTTGTCCCTTTTTTATTTCATTTAATGCTGTGGTATATCTGTCTTGTTGTGCAAGAAGAAATCTGTTCAGATCGGGCATTCCATGCATTTTTAATTTCACTGACAAATTTAAGATTAACAACAATTATGTATTATACAAAAAGAAAGACCTTGTTCTTCTGAACAAGGCCTTTAGTTAAATCCGGATTTTTCAGTTTATTGAAAAACCCACCCAAATATCAATGAATTTCTTTTTCATTGTTTTACCACTGGATTGAGATGGTATATTTGGGCTAAAACTGCAAGATTATTCTTTACTTTCTTTTCTTAATTCTTTTTTAGCATCATGATGTTCTTTTTTTTCTGTAGCATGACGTGTAGTTCTCTTGTCCTGTTTTATCTCAGTGTGAACATCCTTAGCTTCAGTTTTTTCAACTTTTTCAGTTTTTGGATTTGGTTGCACATGGGTTGCTGTAGCCGGTGTTTTTGTACTCTGAGCTTGAGCAAAAGATGCACTTCCGAATGTGAAAAGTGCAACCGCGATAAGTAACTTTTTCATTTTATTTTCCTGCTAAAATCACAAGTCAAAGTTTCAATAATGAATATGACAGTAAGATGAAAAATAAAATATCAGATAGATAACTTAAAAATCAATTCATCTGAAAAACAGAAGAAGAGAATCCGAAGAATTACAATGTCTAATCAGATTAACTTATCAGAAGGATAGAGTAGCTCCACCCATAACCTGAAATCTGTACCCGGGATAATTATACCAGTTAAAATACTGTACCGAACCAATATTGTTGAAAGCTGCAAATACTGAAAGCATTTTTGAATAACGGTATTCAATATTCAGGTTGGCATCAAAATAACCTTTTATTTTCTGAAATCCTGTGCCATCGTAAGCAGCTGCAAACCTTTCACCACGATAATACATATCGGTTTTCAGAATAATTTTATCACGCATCACATAGTATCCGCCCAGGTTTACAGATACTGCCGGCACAAACCATGCTTTGGCAAGATCATCAGGTTTATCATTGGTATAAGCAGCACCAATATGCGCACTGAATTTTTCATTGCGCTCAAATATAAGTTCACCTTTAATTTTAATTACATCAGCATCGCTATATACTGTAGAAAATGTTGTGTAGTCCAAAGCCGAAGATGAATCATTTACAAAGTAAACTGAATTAACTAATCTGTTAAAAGAAGCAGAAGCACTGAAAAGAATTTCTTTGTCCAGTTTAATATTCAGCCCTCCTGAAATGTCTAATTTATTGTTGGTATTACCCGGTATTACATTATCACCTGTAAACGGATTGATTCCTGTTAAACTTTTATAAGAGTTCTTCTGCATATTTCCTGTGACCTGTGCATGTATCATCAGCACATCACTGGCTAATTTATATCTGGCTTCTACATGAGGATACAGGTGAAATTTGGGATTCAGATTTGCTTCCCACTCTGTGTTTACTCCTGCAATCAGTCTGAAAGTAGGAAATTCAAAAGTATAACGCGGATAAATTCCTACCAGCGTATTTTTACCGTTTATAGAATCAACAGGCAGATTGGTGCGTGTGTAATCAACCTTTATATCAGCTGATGCATCACGGTCTGCAATTTGTCTTTTTATAGTACCATTGAATGCAAAATTACTCTCACCTGTCTTTCCAAAATCACGTTTGCCATTATATCCATAAAAAGAAATTCCTGCATCGTATCTGTAAGTGGATTCTGTATGTGATAAATTATCAAAACCAATATTGCCATCTATTCCCGTGAAAAGCTGACGTGTTTCGGCTTTGCTGTAAACAGTAGCTTGCCTGTCGTATCCATAAAAGTGATATACCTTACGGTCAAGATTTATTCCTGCACGCAATGTTCCCAACTCCGTAAATTTTTTACCGAATAATTCCAGGCTGTTGATGCTGTTATCTGTCTTTCCATAATTTTTTATGGCACCTGTTGAAGACAAATGTTTGTAGTGAATTCCTGCATCAAATTCTTTAGAGCGTAATGCATTGTAATATATTTCTGCATAAGGAGTATTATGTGTTCCATAACCACCTTTCACATATCCCCTGTGCAACAACTTTATTTCATCATCTTTTATCTTGACAGGTTTAATGGGAGTGGTGTTGAAAGGAGTTTCTGTGCGTTTGGGTTCTATCTTATAACTCAGATTCAGTTCTTTTGCAGTAGTTGTATCAGCTGCCGGAAGGTTACTGATTTTAACTGCATCTGATAGAGTAGGCTGGTAATCTTTTACCACTACAATATTTTCATCGCCAATATTCTTAACACTGTCGCGTGTGGTTTGAGCCCACAAAGAACTTCCTGACAATACCAACATCAGAAAGGGAATTAATTTTATGGAAAAATGATTTGTCATTGCTGTAATGTTTATTGATTGATTAGTTTTCATCTTCGCCCTCCTCCTTAGGTTTGTTTAATTCGCGCTGTGCATCAGATGCAATGATGGCATTAAGTTTTTCAGTTGCAATCTGACGAAGGTCTTCAGGGTCATCAGCATTGCGCTCGTAGTTATCAATGATACTCTGATAAGTTTGTTTTGCCTGGAAAGTATCTTTTAAAGCTACATAATTATCAGCAAGTAGAATAAATGACTTTCCAATCCAGAAGTCATAAGATGGAACCTGTTTGATCACATCAAAACATTTTTTCTGAGAATCTTTATAATTTCCCCACTGATATTGAATTAAGGCTAAATTGTATTTGGCTTCCGCTACCAGTTCGCTGTTGCTTCCTTTTGCAATTACTCCGTATTCTTTTGCAGCAGCAGAGTAATCTTTGGCTTGCATAGCACAACGGGCTTTTATTGTGTGCGCCTCTACAATAGCAGTTGGGTCAGCTTTACTGTTGCCAATTAATTTTTCGGTATAAGGCAATGCGGCAGAGCAGTTTTTTAATTTGTCATAACAGCGCATAATTCCTGTCTGAGCAATCAGAATATTATCTGTATAGTCAGCATTTGTTTCCAGACGTTGATAACAGGCCAGTGCCTGCTCATAATTTTTCTGAGTATAATAAATTGCTGAAGAACGCAACAACGAACGTTCTGTAAACAGATTCTTGGGAGCACTGTTTACGGTTTCATAACCTTTAAGAGCGTTGGTATAATCTTTATTAATAAAATCACATTCAGATTTATAAAAAGTAGCATTCAACACATAGGAGCCATTAGGGAATCGGGATAGATACTGTACGAAATCGTTGCCTGCATTCTTATAATCACCTTTCATGTATCGTTGTTCTGCGGCTTCATAGGTAATGGAATCCTGTGCACCACTGCTTACAGCACTGTTAGGAATATTTTTAACATAATTGAAATAAGCATTAGGATTACCTTCTGTAACATAAATATTTTTAATCTGATTCAGTGCTTCAACAGCTTCAGGTGTAGAAGGATATTTGGAAACAACCTGTTTGAATGTTTCAATTGCTTTTTCATCATTCTTATTGTTATAGTAGATGAGTCCTTTGTTCAACAATGATTTTTTAATGTAAGGACTTGCAGGGTAGGAGGTAATGAGTTTGTTATAAGCAGTTTCAGCTTCGCTGCTTCTGTCAAGTGCCACCAGCGCATTGGCTTTTTCAAAATATGCATCATCTACATAATTGGAATTGGGATAAGTTGTAATAAGTTGTTGCATGGCATCAACTTTTCCACGTAAGTTTCCACTGATTCCTGAAATGATACCCCGTTGAAATAATGAATAATCAGAAGAAGATGCTTTTGTTCCTACAGCCTGATTGTAAAAATTTTCAGCATTGGTAAAATCACGTTGCATAAAATATGCATCACCAATCCTCACCAGTGCATCGTTATAGCGGTTGTCATCAGTCTGGCTTCGAGTGGCAATATATTTCCTGAACCAGGTTGCAGCTTCTTTATAATTTGCTTTTTTGTAATAACAATAGCCAATGTCATAATTGGCACGATTGTAAAAATCAAGTTTTAAAGCTGCAGGAGAATAAATGAAAATGCGATATTCTTTTATGGCATCATCATACTTCCCAAGATTATAAAGTGCTTCCGATTTCCAGTAAATTGCCTGTGCCTGAATGAGTGCATCACTGTTGGTAGTGATAGCTTTATTCAGCAGTTTAATGGCATCATTATAATCTCTGTCGTTGAATAATTCTACTGCACGATAGTAGGCTACTTTCTGATATGCAGCACTGCCTGCAGCTGTACGGTTTTTTATAGCATCCAGGGCTGCCAATGCTTCTTTATAGTTTCTGGTTTGAATATACATGGTGGCCAGCAGTTCGCTTACTTCATCCTTATGAGTGCTCTGCGGATAACGTTTCATAAAATCATTCATCACCCTGATGGTTGATGGCTGAAAATTAAGATCGCAGGAAAGTTTTGCAAAGTTGAATAATGCTTCCTCCTGAATGGATTTGTCATAATCCATTTTTGATGCCGATTCAAATGCTGCTAATGCACCTTGTTTATCACCAGTCTTCAACAAACAGTCGGCAAGATGATAATAAGCACTTTGAGAAATCTTATCCCTCTTATTCACTACCTGTTTAAAATACTCTTCAGCTTTGGCATAATCCTGCTGCATGTAGTAGCAAAAACCAATCTGATATTTATCTTCTCTTGAAGTTTGAGGAGTATTTTTTGAGTAATCTTCAAAATATGCAATTGCTTTGGCGTAGTTTCCTTTACGGTAATATGCTTCAGCTACCATTCGTTTTATTTCTGTTTTATACTGAACAGATTCTGACTTAAGCATGGGCAGTGCATAGTCCAGCAGTTCATCATATTTCTGTTGGTCAAAATAAATCTGAGTGATAAAACGTGGAACCAGTGGCCCGAATGTTTCTGAATCTTTCAGTTTGAGAAACTGTTCGAGTGCAGCTTTATTATTATTACGTGAATATTCCACATAAGCATTATAATACTGTGCAGCTGTCTGGTATTTTGATTCTACATTAATAATTTGCGAAAAACTTTTTCCTGCTTTGTCATAATCCTTTTTGATAAAATAGCAGTATCCTTTTTTGAAATAATATTCAATTACTTCATCGTTTTTCAGGTAAGCCACATCAACTGCTTCAAGATGTTTGGCAGCATCACGGTATTTACGTTGCTTGTAATAAATACGTCCCAGTTGGAAATGTGCCAGTGAAACATTGATACTTTGAGGATATTTTGTGATAAAATCGTTCAGCAAAAATGCTGCGTCAGGATGGAAGAGTTCGGCAGCGCAAAATCCGATGTAGTATAATGCATCCTGTCTTGAAGCTTCCGACAGCTGATCATTAAGCGATTTGTTGAATTCTTCAGCGGCAGCGCTGTATTTTTCTTTTCGCATCAGATCGAGTCCCGATTTAAACCTCCATTCAGGATCGGTATAAACGGATGTTTGTTGCGCGGCAAGCATTGCCGGAAAAATGAACAGTAGAATACTGCTCAGTAATTTATTTGTCATGCTCTTTTTCCGAAATTTAATACAAAATGCAAATTTATTTTCCCTGCTGTGGATAGAGATGAGTTTGCTCTGCATAAGCGTATTTTTATGAACAAGGTTTTGCGGATAACTTTAGTCAGAAGCAAGTGGTGTTTTGGGTGATGAATTCTTCCTGTTTAAATTGAAAATGGTAGTAAAAGATGAAATTTCAGAATGATGCCGGATACAAACTGTAACATATATGCCCAATTAACGTATCACCCCGTTAAATAGTATCCATCATGAAAGGTAAAATAACCATAACAGTACTCGCCCTTGCTGCTTTAGGCACTGTAATATCTTGTCGCAAAGACAAAGATGATGGCGATTATGAGGTAAGTGTTTCGCAGGATATGGCATTTGCTGAGAATACACTTATAGAGACAGGTAAAATTGTTGATCAGGCAGGCTCCTATGCCGAACTGGTGAATTATCGTAACAGCAACAACAATGCAATCATGCAACCGGGTTGTGCAACCATTACCACTGAAAATATTTCAGCTACTGAAAAGAAGGTGAAGTTAGATTTTGGAGTAACTGATGTTACCTGCCGCGATGGCAAAAGAAGAAGAGGGATTATTTACCTCAGTTACGAAGGAAGTTATCTCGATCTTAACAAAGAAAATACAGTGACGTTTGAGAACTTTTTTGTGAATGATTACAAAATCAATGGTACAATGAAAGTTACTTATACCGGAAAGAATGCTCAAAACCAATCAGTATATTCTATTAATGATGATATTACCATTAATGATCCTAACGGCAAAACCATGACATGGCAAAATCAACGTACACGCACTTTCATTTCAGGTGAGGGCACTACTTATTCTACAGATGGATTAGCCGGAGTTACTGATGATATATTTGAACTTTCAGGCAGCGGTAATGGGGTTGCTTTCAATGGTACTTCTTTTAATGTTACCATTACAGAGCCTTTGGTACTCAATGGAGATTGCCGTTTTATCACAAAAGGGAAAGCCGAAGTCACTCCTTCAGGCATGAGCACAAGAACTATCGACTTTGGTGATGGCACCTGCGATACAGAAGTAGGAATTGTAATTAATGGAGTAACCTATTACAGAAACATGCAATAAGCAAGCACGTTCATTTGATATAATTGTACCAACCTGCCCGTAAGCAGGTTGTTTTTTTTTGATTACATTCTGATGTTGATAATTCAATCAGATAAAGAAAAAGAAACATATAACAATCAGTTTAATTTGTCGTAAAGAGGCCGTATGATTTATTTAACTTATGCTGATCAGCCTTCGGGCGTTTTTTCGAGTCAGGTGGTAGATGTTTGCAGGTACATGAATACGTTGCCTGATGCAAAAATCAGGTTGGTGGCGTTTATCTCTCTTCATCAGTATAATAAGAACAAAGCAAGGATAAAAACTGACGACCCAAATGCATGGGTTTTGCCAATGTTGCCTCGTATGACGGCCTTTGGCTTCAACCGTTTTATTTTATTGATGGTGCTTTTGCTTACAGGAGAGCGAAACATCATTGCCAGAAATGTACTGGCATGCAAAATGGCAATTCAACTGAAGAAAATATTAAAATTAAAAGTATGTTTTGACGGACGGGGAGCCATTGCTGCCGAATGGAATGAATATAATGTTGTTCCTTTTCCCGAGTGGAAACAATTGATTCACCAATGGGAAAAACAATGTGTGGTTGATTCAGACTGGCGTATTGCCGTTTCCAGTGAATTGGTTCGTTACTGGAATGAGAGATATGACTTTACATCTTCTGATTTCAGTGTAATTCCTTGTACACTCAACACAGGCTTTAAGGCAATAACACTTGACGAAAAAAATATTGCATCAGCACGTGAGCAAATGGGATTTGGTGAGCAGGACATTGTTTTGGTTTATTCCGGCTCGACAGCAGGATGGCAGTCATTTGATATGCTTCATGATTTTTTGAAGCGTATTCTTAACGAACAACTGCATGTCAAAGTGTTGTTTCTCTCTGAAAAAGATAAAAACGTAGATGCATTAAAGAAAGAATTCCCCAACAGAATATTTCAGAAATTTGTGAAGCATCATGAGGTAACTTCTGTGCTTACATCCTGCGATTATGGAATTTTGCTGCGTGAAAAAAGTGTTACAAACCGCGTTGCATCACCCACCAAGTTTGCAGAATATCTTTCAGCAGGACTTCCGGTACTCATTTCGGAAGAAATAGGTGATTACACTGCTTTTGTTGAAACAAATCATTGTGGAAAAGTGCTGAACAGCACTGAAACAATAAAGCTGAACCGCCAATCGCCTGCAGAACGAAACCGTTGTATAACACTGGTTACAGAAAATTATACCAAAGATTCGCAAAGACAAAAATATCTTCAGCTAAAACAAGTTATGAATTAAACTTTAAACCCGTTTTTTGCGTATAACCATTTCTTTTGAAACATTATTATTGTAGAATATTTTTTTAAACCACCATTTTTTATGAAACGTATTTTAGTCACAGGCGGAGCCGGATTTATCGGATCGGCAGTTATTGCTCATTTGCAAAGAGCAGGTCATGAAATTTTTGTCATTGACAACCTTTCTTTCGGAAACAGACAGTTTATTAATGTTGACGATAAGCATTTTTTTAATGCAGATATTCTTGATGAAAACCGGATGGATGAAATTATCGGTAGTATTCGTCCGAACATCATCATTCATCTTGCGGCCATACATTTTATTCCATATTGCAATCAGCATCCTTATGAGAGCAGCAACATTAATATTCGCGGTACCATTCATATACTGAAAGCTGCGCGAAAATATAAACCAGAGAAAGTATTTTTTGCCTCTACTGCTGCAGTATATCCAATTTACGACAATGCCGTGAACGAAACTTTCGCTACAGGTCCAATGGATATTTACGGTTTGTCAAAACTAACAGGAGAGCACTTGTGCAATGAGTTTCATCTGCAATCGCAGATTCCTGTAGTGGTGTGCAGATTCTTCAACGCTTTCGGGCCGAATGAAACCAATCCTCATCTTATTCCTGAAATCCAAAAACAGGTGCTTGAAGGAAAAAGAAAAATTCAGTTAGGTAATCTTACTCCTAAACGTGATTTTATTCACACCTTTGATATGGCAGCTGCTGTTGAAACATTGCTTACACAGGTGAAAGAGGGAATACATACCTTTAATTTGGGTCGTGGTATTGAATATTCAGTTACTGAAATAGTGGATGCATTTTCTAAAGCTATTGGTGAAAAAATTGAAATTGAAGTGGACCCTGCACGCGTGCGTAAGGTTGAACGTCAGCATTTGCTCGCTGATGTGAGTAAGTTGAAGTCTTTAGGATGGGAACCAAAGATTGGTATTGAAGAAGGAATAAAAACACTTGTGCAATGAGTAAACGCCTGCAGGTAGTTTTTTGTACAGATGGTGTTTATCCTCAACTGGTAGGAGGTATTCAAAAACATACACGTCTGTTGGTCGAAGAACTTGCCCGAACAAATGAACTTGACATCGTTGTCATTCATCAGCATCATGAGGCTAATGTCTTCGACCCATCATTAAAAATTACCGAGGTTGGAATCAAGCGTAATAAACACAGCAGTAATTATCTGCTCAACGAATACTATTATTCTCAACAGGTGTTTCAGGAGTTGCAGAATTTTCCTGATGCATTGATTTATGCACAGGGATTTTCTGTTTGGCACAACATCAGCAAAATAGGCCATCGTGTAATTCTTAATCCACACGGACTGGAATTTTATCAGGCACTTTCAACAAAGGATAAACTTAAGGCTATCCCTTATCAGTGGATATTCGGATATTTATTTTCAAAAGCACACAGGGTAGTTTCTTTAGGAGGAAGACTTACAGGTTTGTTGAAACAACATATCAGAAACGCTGATTCAAAAATTGTGGTGTTGCCCAATGCCATCAATTTACCTGCTCAAAAATTTGAGAGAAAAAATTATAACAATACTCCTCTGAAAGTTTTGTTTGTAGGAAGGTTTGCTGCCAATAAAGGAATTAATATTTTGATGGATGCAGCTACACAAATGAATAAGGGAGGATACAAACAGGAACTTGAATTTCATCTGGTAGGTAAGGGGCCTTTATTCGAACATTTCACATCCACAGTTAAGGAACCAAATATCATATTTCATGGTTTTGCTGATGATGCCAAATTAAATCAGCTTTATTGTGAGTGTGACATTTTTGTTCTCCCGACTTTGTTTGAAGGTATGCCTACAGTTGTGCTGGAAGCAATGAGTTATTCACTTCCCATTATTGTAACCGATACAGGAGCAACAACTGAAATGGTTGATCAGCAAAATGGATATATCATCGAAAAGTCATCAGTCAAATCACTTAAAGATGCAATTTCACAGTATTTTGTGTTGAATGAGAATGCAAGGCAACGGCTTTCAGAAAAATCATATCAACGTGTGCAGGAAAATTTTACGTGGTCTGTAGTTGCTCGCAAACATCTTGAGCTTTTCATAAAATTAGCTTCAACAAACTCATAATCTTTATTTTTGTAACCCGAAACCATCATCATGCTTACATTTCTAAAGAATAATTCTCAGTTTGCTATCATGTGTCTTGCATGGGTGTTCTGTGGAATTATTAATCAGTATGTAGGTGTTGCAGCAGTAGTGTTGAGTGTGGTAATGCTCAAGCAAAAGGGAATGTATAAGGAACTTATACTTGGTTTGCTGTTTTTACTTGTAATGAGCGACAATCGGCAAGATGAAGCTTTATATGCTGCTACTGCCAAGAATTTTTATATTGTATTGATTTCTGCATTTTATTTTTTCGATCGAAAGAATTTTAGAGGACTTAACGATTACTTTAAACCATTCGTAATATTTTTTATCTGGAGCGCAATTGTGTTAACTCAGGCGCCTATGGTTAATTTTACCAACTCGGCAATGAAAACACTAAGTTATATGTTACTGTTTACTGTAACACCGGCATATTTTATCAAAGCATTCCGTGAACATGGCGAAGAGTTTATCAAGGACGTAATTATGATGTTTTCATGCATTCTGCTGGCAGGTATTATCATGATTCCATTATTTCCGGATGTGGTATTTCTTGTAGGGCGATACAGTGGTGTTTATGGAAATCCCAATGGAGTAGGTATTGCCTGTACATTATTGTTTATGCTCACCTATTTCGCATCCAAAAAGTTCCCCAATTTGTTTAATCATACAGATTTACGAATGGTTTATGGACTTATCATTTTATCAACACTGCTTGCTGTGTCGCGTAATACAATGATGTCAATAATATTGTTTTTGTTTTTGGCAAGATTTTATGAGATGGGATATTTGGCAGGTTTTGCCATATTGATAGTAACCATTGTTGTTTACGAATTGATAAATCAGAATATTGTGGCTATTGTAGAGGCTCTCGGCCTAGGACAATATCTTCGTGCCGAAGCCATCAATGATGCGTCAGGACGTTTGATAGCCTGGCGTACTGCATGGAAAGAAATTCAGGGGCAGTTTTTTTTAGGCAGAGGCTTTGCTTATGATGAATGGTTCTTTTATGAAAACCGTCACTGGTTAAGTCAGTTAGGCCATCAGGGAGGAGTGCACAATTCATGGCTTGCACTTTGGATGAATACCGGACTTATTGGTCTGATTTTATTTGCAGTTGGTTTTATCAGAACATTTGTCAAAGCATTGATTCATTCACGACTTGCATTTCCATTGCTGTTTGCCGTATTATTTTCAGCATCATTCGAAGCCTGGATAATGGGTTCACTAAATCCTTTTCATATTGTATTGATATTAATTATTACCTTAATCACTAAAGACGATCAGTTTAATGCAGAAAAAGAAGAAAGCCCTGTTCCTGTATCTTGAACCCGCAGGATATGTGGAAGCTTGCCTGAAAAAAACTGTGCAGCTTTTTCCGGTCGAGGCTCATGTAGTTCGTTATCCGCTTGACCCGAATGCGCCTTTTAAGTTTGAAGAAATTGAAAATGTAACTTATTACGACCGTACAAAATACGAAGGAGATAAACTGGATAATATGATTGCAGCTTTGCAACCTGACTTTATTTTCTGCAATGGTTGGGTTGACAAAGGTTATGTAAGTGCAACGAAAAAGTATTCAGGAAAAATTCCTACCATACTTTCATTCGATAATTTGTGGGAAGGTAAACTTAAGCAGCATGTTGCTTCTGTAACAGCTCCCTTTATTCTGCCCAAAATATTTTCGCATTGCTGGGTACCCGGTGAACCACAGGTGGTGTATGCAAAAAAACTTGGATTCGACATCAGTAAAATAAAAACCGGAATGTATGCTGCCAATTTCGAATTGTTTGATTCCATATTTAAGAAAACGTGGCCTATAAAAGAAAAAAAATTCCCAAGAAGGTTTGTGTTTGTTGGAAGATATCTCGATATCAAAGGTCTTCGTGAATTGTGGAAAGCATTCATCAATGTACAGTCAAAAACACCCACCGATTGGGAGTTGTGGTGCATAGGCAAAGGACCCCTGGATGCTGAATTTCCTCAGCATGAAAAAATAAAAAATATTGGTTTCATTCAGCCAAAAGATTTTGCTTCTTATGTTGAGCAGACAGGCGTATTTATGCTTCCTACTTATGATGAACACTGGGGAGTAGTGGTACATGAATTTGCCATTGCAGGTTTTCCACTTGTGCTTAGCACCAAGGCTCCTGCAGGAACTGCATTCTTACAGGAAGGGAAAAACGGTTTTTATCATCAACCCAAAGACATTGCTTCTATTGAAGAAGTGTTGAGAAAAACCATGTCGCTGTCGGATGAACAGCTTTTAAAAATGGGATTGCACAGTCACGAATTATCAAAGAGCATGACTCCTGATACTTGGGCTGCAACAGTATGGAAATTTTTAAATAACGAATAAATTATGTGTGGAATCACCGGAATATATGGATTGAAAGAAGAACAATCTGCACAGGTTATTCGTGTAATGAATAAGTGCATTGCTCATCGCGGTCCTGATGACGAAGGTTATTATACCGATGCTGATGTGGCTTTAGGTCATCGAAGGCTTGCCATCATTGATCTTTCTCCTGCAGGTCATCAGCCTATGAAAAGCAATGACGGAAATCTTGAAATTATTTTCAATGGAGAGATTTATAATTTCCGGGAAGTTAAAAAGCTGTTGTCCGATTATCATTTTAGATCAGGAAGTGATACTGAAATGATTCTTGCCGCTTATCAGAAATGGGGTAAGCAGTGTGTGCATCATTTCAACGGAATGTTTGCATTTGCTATTTGGGATAAGCAAAAGAAAGAAATGTTTATTGCGCGCGATAGACTGGGCATCAAACCTGTGTATTACTACCGAAGCAACAATCTTTTTGTATTTGCTTCAGAAGTGCGTGCATTGCTTGAGTCGGGTCTTGTGCCTCGTAAACTGAACCGCTCTGCCATCCATGAGTTTTTTGTTTATCAGACTGTGCATGCTCCGCAAACTCTCATTCAGGATGTGATGATGCTGATGCCCGGACATTATGCATTGATAAAAAATAATTCTTTTGAGATAGAAGAGTACTGGAATGTTGCCAAAAATGCAGATTACAGTTCAGAAGGCAAGAGTTATAAAGATGTGTGTAAACACGTAGAGCAACTTTTTGTAGAGGCTGTTGAAAGAAGACTGATAAGTGATGTTCCATTCGGTGCATTTCTTTCAGGAGGTATTGACTCCAGTGCTGTGGTGGGCATCATGAGCCGCATCCATTCGCAACCTGTCAAAACATTTAACATTGCTTTTGATGAGTCGGAGTTCAGCGAAGCAAAGTTTGCTGCCATGGTGGCAAAAAAATTTAAAACCGATCATCATGAGTTTTTATTGAAACCTGAAGATTTTCTGGAGCAGTTGCCTGAAGCAATGAATGCTCTCGATCATCCGAGTGGTGACGGACCCAATTCTTATATCGTTTCTAAAATCACACGTCAGGCAGGTATCACCATGGCTTTATCGGGTTTGGGGGGTGATGAATTGTTTGCAGGTTATCCTGTATTCCGTTATGCACAAAAAATGCAACAGCAAAAATGGTTGTGGTCATTACCTCAGCCACTGCGCGCATTAATGGCATCAGGAATTGTGATGGCAAAAAACAATTCTCAGAGCGAAAAACTGGCTCAATATATCAAGGCTGAGTCTTACAAAGTGAGAGATACGTTTGCTGTGTCAAGACAGATCAGCAGCATTTCTCAACTCAGTAAAATTATTTCTGAAAAATATAATGGCAACGATTCGGTTAAACAAACAGCGAACGAACTGCTAAGAGAAAATGAAAAACTGCCATTGTTAAGTCAGGTTAGTGTTGCAGAAATATCAACCTATATGCAAAATGTGTTGCTGCGCGATACCGATCAGATGAGTATGGCAGTAGCTCTTGAAGTGCGGGTTCCGTTTCTTGATTATAAACTGGTGGAATATGTAATGGGCATCAGCGATGCTTATAAGAATCCCGTTTTCCCAAAGAAACTGTTGGTTGAAAGTCTGGGAGATTTATTGCCTGATGAAGTAGTGCACCGCAAAAAAATGGGATTTGTTTTTCCATGGCAGCGATGGCTAAAATCGGAGCTGAAAGAATTTTGCAATAAACATATTCACTCACTTGCTGAAAAGGGATTTGTACATAAAGATGGTTTGCTCAACCGTTGGAACAGATTTTTAAACGGTGCTCAGGATGTGCGCTGGCTCGATATGTGGCTGTGTGTTGTATTGGAACATTGGCTCGAAAAAAATAAAATTGAATACTGACAAAAACTGTGGCAAAGAAAAAAATATTGGTAGCAATAGACTGGTATCTTCCCGGATACAAGGCCGGTGGTCCTATACGCTCCTGTGCCAACATTATTTTTAATCTGAAAGATGATTTTGATTTTTCTGTAGTAACGTCCGATACTGATTTCAGTGATAACACACCATATTCATCCGTAAAATCTGACCAGTGGAATACACTGAATGACGGAACAAGGGTTTATTATTTTTCTTCAGCAGGCTTCTCTTACAAAGCTATGGAAGAGCTGATTCTACAGGAGAAACCCGACATAATTTACATGAACAGTTTTTTTTCGAGACAGTTTACGCTTACTCCTCTTCGTGTTATCCGCAAAAAGAAATTGAAGTGCAAGGCCATCATTGCTCCACGCGGCATGCTTGGAGCGGGAGCACTTGCCATCAAACCATTGAAGAAACTTGCATTCATATCATTTTCGAAGATGATGGGTACGTATGATAAAGTGAGGTGGCATGCAAGTACAACTCAGGAAGCTGATGAGATTAAAGCCATTTTCGGAAAAAGGGCAGAGGTGGTTGTTGCATTGAATTTATCTTCGGCACAAACCAACACTGTTGCCGACAAACAAAAAAAATCAGGGGAACTGAATTTACTTTTTTTTAGTCGTATTTCGCGTAAAAAGAATTTGCATCTCGTGCTGCAATGGCTTCAGCAAATTCCTGCTGATAATAAAATCAATTTCAGTATTTACGGAACACTCGAAGATGATGCATACTGGAAAGAATGTGAGGCACTGATTTCAAAACTGCCGGATCATATCCGTGCAAACTACTTAGGGGTGGTTTCTTCTGATGAAACACCAAAAGTTTTTGCCAGGAATCATTTTTCCATTTTGCCTACCATGCACGAAAATTACGGCCATGCCATTATCGAAAGTCTTGCTGCCGGGGTTCCTGTCATCATCAGCAAAAACACACCCTGGCACCAGTTGGAGCAGGTGCTTGCAGGTTTTGATATTGACCTGGCTGACGAAGCAGGGTTTAAAGAAGCTATTCAGAAAGCAGCAGCAATGGATAATGTTACTTACAGCCAATGGCAAACAGCTTCAGTACAGTATGCAGCTTCGGTTTTAAACAACAGCAATACGATAACTCAAAATAAAAAACTCTTTGCAGGTTAGTATGAAACCTATTTTTGTAAATAATGTAAAACAGAATAGCCAATCGTTTGAATCATGAAAGTTTCTATCGTTACCATAACTTACAACAGCGCTGCCACAGTTGAAGATACCATCAAGTCAGTTGTCATGCAGGATTATCCTGATATGGAATATCTGGTGATTGACGGTAAATCAAAAGATCAGACTCTGAGTATTGTTGAACGATATAAGGATAAGATCACCAAAATAGTTTCGGAGCGTGATGGAGGACTTTATTTCGGATTGAATAAAGGATTGAAAATGGCCACCGGTGATGTTGTTGGAGCATTGCATTCCGATGATATTTATGCACATCCGCAGGTGTTGTCGCATGTAATGGAGTTGTTCAATAAAGATCCTGAACTCGAAGGTGTATATGCCGACCTCAATTTTGTGAACCGTGACGACACCAACAAGGTGATGCGTGTTTGGAAAGCCGGTGCGTATGAACCGGATGCATTCAAAAAAGGATGGATGCCGCCACATCCCACATTCTTTGTACGAAAATCGGTGTATGAAAAATATGGCTACATCAATACCGATCTCAAACTGTCAGCAGATTATGAGTTGATGTTACGTTTGATACATAAACACAAAATAAAAATTGCCTACCTGCCCGAAACCATTGTTAAGATGCGAATGGGTGGTGTCAGCAACATCAGTTTTTTCGTAAAACTAAAAGCCAATATCGAGGACAAACTGGCATGGAAGCTCAATAACCTGAAGCCCGGTTTGCTCACCACTTTGCGTAAACCACTGAGAAAAATAGGGCAGTACTTCAAAAAAGCCTACAATCTCTTTTTCTATTAAGTTTAGCTGATTATCAGGATTTTGTCATAATTGTTTAACTTTTTAATAAAATTAGTTAAACATTAACAGGTTCTTCATAATCTGTGAGTACATTTGTTGAGGTTTTTAACATAAACTTTAAACAATATGGAAGCAACAGAAGAAACAATGTTCAGAGAACTGGTTCAAAATCAATATCGCCCACTCAAAGGATTTGCATTAAAACTTACACAGGATTTGGAAGATGCCAACGACTTGGTTCAAGAAACCATGCTCAAAGCTTTTAAGAATGAAGATAAGTTTGAAAAAGGTACCAACCTCAGCGGATGGCTCTATACCATCATGCGTAATATCTTCATCAACAACTACCGCAGAATGGTGAAAAGCCAAACCTTTTTGGACGACACCGAAAATCAGTTTTACATCAACAATGCAAAAAATGCAACACGCAACAGAGGCGAAGCCAATATGGTGATGAAAGAAATCAGCACTGCCATTGATGGCTTATCCGAAAATCTGAAGGTGCCTTTTATGATGAGTTACCGCGGATATAAGTACGAAGAAATTGCACGTTATCTGGCTATTCCTCTGGGAACAGTTAAAATCAGAATTCACACAGCACGTCAGAAACTGAAAGAAAAACTCAAAGTGTACGATACTTTAACTTATTAAATATCAAAGTAGGCCGGTAAAATTTACCGGTCTTTTTTTTACCTATAAAAATAGAAGAATAAAATAATCTGTTTTCTGCTCAACCCTTCTGCTCTTCCGATCTTTCTTCCTGAGGCATCGTAAATTCTGCCACCGTCAATTCTCCCGATTCTTCGCCCTGAACTGTCATACAAGCGATCTCCATCCGTTCTTCCCAACGATACACCTGATGCATCATAAATTCTGTCACCATCTATCCGTCCTATTTTTCTTCCTGAACCATCATAAATGCGGTCTCCATCCACACGACCTATCTGACTCCCCGAAGCATCATAATACCTGTCGCCATTTACTCTTCCGATAGATTTTCCTGAGCCGTCATATATTCGTTGTGCATCTGCCAGATGAAACATCATCAGCATTATCACCAACATAAATATCTTTTTCATTGCGTTTGATTTTTCTTTAATCACTTAACTGCATGCTAAAATACAACACATGTTTTTAATTGGAATGAAGTTGGCATGTTGCAAACAGGTTTGTGCAGAAACAGATGTTGAAATCAGACATCAGATGTAACATCAAATCAATTGAATTTTTTCATCGTGCTGATGTGAGTAATCTTTCCTTCCGGCTGATGTGAGATGATAAATAATTGCTTATAGTTGCAATTATATTTTGTTATGAAAAACCGTATTACAGAACTGTTCTCAGTCCAATATCCAATCGTTCAGGCAGGGATGATTTGGTGCAGCGGATGGGAACTTGCCAGTGCAGTGAGCAATGCAGGTGCTCTTGGAATTATTGGTGCAGGAAGCATGTATCCCGATATTCTCAGGCAGCATATTCAAAAGTGCAAACATGCCACATCTCAACCTTTTGCTGTCAATGTTCCTATGCTTTATCCCGACATTGAGCAGTTGATGGATATTATCATTGCTGAAAAAGTAAAAATTGTTTTTACCTCTGCAGGCAACCCTGCCACATGGACACCTAAACTGAAATCGGCAGGCATCACAGTGGTGCATGTCATCAGCAATGTAAAATTTGCACTTAAAGCGCAGCAGGCAGGAGTAGATGCCATCGTTGCAGAAGGTTTTGAAGCTGGTGGCCACAATGGAAGAGAAGAAACAACAACATTATGTCTTGTCCCCGCAGTGCGTCAGGCTGTAGATTTACCTTTGATAGCAGCAGGAGGAATTTCAACCGGCAAATCTATGCTGGCTGCATTTGCACTCGGTGCCGAAGCCGTGCAGATGGGCTCTCGTTTTGTGGCAAGTGTTGAATCATCAGCACATGAAAATTTCAAACAAAAAGTTATATCATGCAATGATGGTGATACCATGCTTTCGCTGAAAGCACTTGCTCCGGTGAGGCTGATTAAAAATAATTTTTACCATCAGGTGCATGATGCAGAACAACGTTGTGCCACCAAAGAAGAACTGAAAACACTTTTGGGCAGGGCCAGAGCCAAGAGAGGAATGTTTGAAGGCGATATGGATGAAGGCGAACTGGAAATAGGGCAGGTGTCGTCAGTGATTAAAGAGATAAAGCCTGCTGCAGAAATTGTGCAGGATGTATGGAACGAATTTATTAACACCAAAAAAATGTTAGCAGAGCTTTTCTGATATATGTTGAAATTTGAAAAACACACTTTAAAAAACGGACTCACCGTCATTGTAAATTACGATTCGTCCACACCGCTGGTGGCTATGAATATTCTCTACAAAGTAGGAGCGCGAAATGAAGATGAAAACAAAACAGGCTTTGCTCATTTGTTTGAGCATCTCATGTTTGGAGGTTCTGTAAACATTCCGTCTTATGATGAGCCGTTGCAGCGTGCAGGAGGTGAGAACAATGCTTTTACCAACAACGATTTTACCAATTATTATCTTACTCTTCCTGCGCAAAATATCGAAACGGCATTTTGGCTGGAGAGCGACCGCATGCTGAGTCTTGCTTTTTCCGAAAAAAGTCTGGATGTGCAGCGGCATGTGGTTGTCGAAGAGTTCAAACAACGTTATCTCAATCAACCTTATGGTGATGTGTGGCTAAACCTCAGACCACTTGCATATAAAGTTCATCCTTACCGCTGGGCAACCATCGGCAAAGAAATTTCGCATATCGAACAGGCTACCATGAATGATGTAAAAGATTTTTTTGCAACATGGTATCGCCCCGACAATGCCATTCTCACACTGTCGGGAAACATACAACCGGAGACGGCATTTACGCTGTCGGAAAAATGGTTTGGCGAAATTGTGAGTCGCCCCTTAAAAAATAAAATCATTCCGCAGGAACCTCCTCAGACTGAAAAACGAATACTTGGATTGCAACGTGATGTTCCTGCAAACACCATTTACAAAGCCTTTCATGCCTGCTCACGTTTTGATGATGACTTTCATGCAACAGAGCTTTTAGCAGATGTTCTCACAGGAAGCAAATCAGCAAGACTGTATTACAAACTGGTAAAACAGGATAAAATTTTCAATGCACTCAGCACCTATTTCACGGGCGATTTGGATAAAGGTCTATTTATCATTGACGGACGATTGGAAGAAAAAATTTCTTTTCAAACAGCAGAAAAAGCATTGGATGCTGAGCTTGCAAAAATTACGTCAGAATTAATTTCTGAAAAAGAGCTGACAATCGTTCAGCAGAAAACTGAGTCGGCACTGGTATTTTCAGAGATGAATATTGCCAACCGTGCATTAAATCTTGCCTACTTTGAAATGATAGGTGGTGCAGAACTGATCAACAAACAGATTGAATCATATAGAAGTGTGACAAGAGAAAAAATTCTCAGTGTTGCAAAAAATATTTTCAGACAGGAGAATGAATCGGTATTGTATTACAAAACGAAAGAAGAAAAAAAATGAACAGAACAACAGAGCCTGCATTGCAACTTCCCGATAAGATTACAGTACCTGAACCGGAAGTTTTCGAATTAAAAAACGGAGTGAAAGTTTACTGCGTAAATGCAGGTGAGCAGGAAATTTTGAAACTCGAAATCATTTTCAGGGCAGGGGAGTGGTATGGTGATAAAATTGCCCTTGCTACCATGGTAAATAAACTGATGGAAGCGGGCACATCTGCAAAAACTGCTTACGAACTTTCACAGGCATTCGACTATTATGGTGCCTACATCGAAACGGAATGTACTGCTGATGTGGCTTCGGTAAAATTGTTTACACTAACTCGTTTTGCAAAAGAAACTTTTTCGTTGCTCATGGAAATGCTAACAGATGCAGTATTTCCGGAGGAAGAAATGGAATTGTTTGCCACACAAAACATTCAGCAGTTGCGTATCAACCGCAAAAAAGTGGAGTATCTGGCAAGAGTAAAATTCAATCATCTGCTCTTTCCTTCCGGTCATCCTTATGGACGAATTGCCGATGAAGAAAGCTACCGGCAACATTCACAGAATGATCTTAAAAAATGGTACACTGAAAAATATTCTCCGCAAAACTGCCTTGCTATTCTCAGCGGAAAAACGGATGATAACACACTGCAATATCTGAACGACACTCTGGGAGAATGGAAATCAAAAGTGCAGCATCAGCCTGTTGAACTGAACTACCCAAGTGAATTTATACCACAGAAAAGTTTTATTCCTGTTGAAGGCGCTGTGCAATCTGCCATTAGAATCGGTTGTCGTATTCCCAATAAACTACATCCTGATTTTGCTTCACTCACAGTGTTGAATACTGTTCTTGGCGGATATTTTGGTTCAAGACTGATGTCGAATCTGCGTGAAGACAAAGGCTACACCTATGGAATTGGATCAGCCACTGTTTCCATGGTGCACAGCGGATATTTTTTTGTTACCACACAGGTTGCAGCCACAGTAAAAGAGGATGCGCTCATTCAGATTTACAAAGAGATTCAGATACTAAGAGAGCAGGAGATAGGAGAAGACGAACTTCAACTGGTGAAGAATTACATGATTGGAACTCTTCAGCGAAGTATGGATGGCCCAATGGCAATCTCTGATAGAATAAAATCTACGCTCATTTATGGATTGAAAATGAAATATTACGAGAACTATCTTCATGTCATAAAAAACATCAGTCCTGAACAACTTATTCACCTGGCAAAAACCTATTTCCATACAGAGAGAATGGTGGAAGTTGTGGCAGGATAATTGTTAATTTTTTATCTCCGGTTTTCAGGCTTTTTCACAAGTGCAAAAAAAATTGCATTTATTGTTTTTTTATCATCTAATATTTATACATTTGTGAAGGAAATATAAATTATAATTTATGAAAGCTATGAATCGAAAACTTTACATTATGGTGTTACTGTTGTTTCTGACATCAGTAAGCACTAAAGCCTCTCATTTGTTCGGAGGTGAAATCACCTGGCAATGTATTCAGACAGGACCTGATGCAGGTAAGTTTCAGTTTACCATTAAGGCGTACAGAGACTGTCAGGGAATCACATTTTCACCTCCATCAAGTTTGCAGGTATTTGGAAATCCTGGATTGACTTCAATTCCTATCAATTCAGCTTTAACGGTTATCAATGACTTGAGTCCTCCCAACTGTGGTTTCACCTGTGCAAGCCCAAGTGCAGGAGCAATTCAAGAATTTATCATGAAAACCAATCCTGTTTTTCTGAACGGTACTCCACCGGCAACCGGTTGGACATTTGCCATTGATGACTGTTGCCGGAATTCACTTGTGAATTTAGGTGGCGGAGGCCAAGGCTTTACTATCCGTGCAACCATGTATCCGTATATGGGCTTAAACATGAATCCGTGCTACGATTCATCACCTTACTTCAAAGAGCGACCTAATACTTTTATCTGTATAGGTTATCCATATACCTACAACCCTACTGCTGTTGACGATGATTTGGATTCTCTCAGAAGTGAATGGGCAAATCCTATAGACCAGCCTACAACAAGTCCTCCTGCAGCATTTAGTGCTAATACTATCAATTTCAGCGCTCCATACTCAGTAAATAATCAGTTACCGGGAGGTGTTACAATGGACGCGTTATCAGGCGAGGTTAATTTTTTCGTGACCACTGCCATGGGTACTACAGGAAATTTTGCTACCTGTATTAAAGTTACTTCCTATAAATGCGGAGTTAAAGTGGCAGAAATTTACAGGGACTACGGAGTAGTGTTAACTACCAACTGTTTTGTTCAGAATCCACCTACCATAAATCTTCCTCCTGCAATCAATTTACCATTTGCCGGTGGAACTGCGAAAGATACTACAGTGTTTGCAGGTGATACGGTACGCTTCAGGATTGATGCCACAGATTTCCAGAAAAACATAGGCTCGGGTAGTTTCCAGAATATTAAGATAGAGGGATACAGCAATCAGTTTGGAACTCCTATAACTTCCGATGCAGGCTGCGATTATCCGCCTTGTGCCTATCTCAACAAGTTATTACCTTCTGTCTCACCCATTGCCAATTTTATTCAGTTTACATGGGTCACCAACTGTAATCATATTCTTGCACCTTCAGGGTGTATCAGAGGAAGGAATACTTATTACTTCATCATCAAAGCACAGGACGACTATTGTCCTGCTCCGGCTATCAGTACTATTACAATTGCCATCACGGTTGAGCCACCTATACCGTTGCCGCCACCTGATGTAAGAGGTGCTACTGTATTGAATCCTGCAGGTGATGTTGGTCTCTACTGGAATCCACCTATGCCTATTGATTCGCATAATGTTTTCAATGCATATTATATATATGCTTCAACAAATGCGGGAGGACCATTTACCCTTGTTGACAGTGTCTGGGGAAATCATTATCAGCAAAAAGGAGATACTATTCTCGGTACTACACTTACAAGTTTAATAGGTGCCAACGCTGCTACACAACCCATCTATTTTTATGTTGTTACCAAATCAACCTGCGGTGTTAATTTCTTATCAGCTCAGTCACCTGTTATCAGAACTATGTATCTGTCAGGGGTTGACAATTGTGGAATTCAGTTAAGCTGGAATTCGCTGTTTCAGGGAGCATATCCGCCAACAGCAGCGGCAAATTATAATCTTTACCGATCGTATCCGCCAGGGTCTCCTCCGGTTTTAGTCACAACGATTCCGCAAGGAGGGCCAACAACATTTACCGATCCATTTTCAACAACAATCTGTACCGGAAACATTGAGTATTGGGTAAGCATTGGTGATGCATTGCCATGCGTTTCCAACTCCAATCATTTTACCATCAGTGTTGACAATTCATTTACTGCCAATATCAGTGCAGGAGGACCAACTAATTTATGTCCGGGGCAGTGTGTTACTTTAACAGCAAGTCCTGTTCCTAATGATCCATGTTTTACTTATAGCTATGCATGGAGCAATGGAGGCAACAGTTCAAACATCAGTGCTTGTGCCACAGGCTCTTATAATGCAGTGATTACTCAGTCACCGAGTGGTTGTACAAGTACTACTCCAAATATCAATGTGAATGTGTCATCAGCTCCATCAGGTGTTATCGCAGTATCAGGACCATCAAGTGCCTGCCTTGGCGACAGTGTGAATCTTCAGTTTACATTTTCCGGCACTCCTCCTTGGACTTTCAGTTATAATGTTCCGGGTCCGGGGTGTGTGGGAACAACAGTTGTCAATGCTGTTGCCAATACTTCACCTTATATTGTTCGCGTACCGGTGAATTGTAATTTCGGATATACACTTGGCAGCATTACGGTGCCTGCCGGTTGTCCCGGTACAGTCTCAGGTACTGCCAATGTTACTATCACTCCTAAGCCTACTGCTACAATAAATGTAACATCCAATGATACCATTTGTGTGGGAGGAAGTTCTACACTTACTATTGGTTTCACCGGAACAGGTCCATGGGATTATGTTATCAGCAGTTCTACAGGTCCAAATATTTCGGGTACTACTGCTTCCAATCCTTTGGTGGTAAACGTTAATCCTGCAACAACCACTACCTACACTTTATTAAGTGTGGAAGATGCCTGTGAGGGAACAGTGTCAGGAAGCAGAAAAATTGTTGTTAATCCTGTTCCAACTGCTACCATGTCAATTACAGGAAACGATACCATTTGTGTAGGTTCATCCACAACCATTCGTGTTGATTTTACGGGTACACCACCTTATGTTGGCAACATTCGCGATAACACTACCAACACACTGACTCCTGTAAATACCAATGCAGCATTTACTACACTCAGTGTTTCACCGACTACTACAACTACTTATTCATTTGTAAACTTTACCAGCTCAACCAAGACTTGTCCGGGTAATGTAGCAAATACGGTTACGGTTACCGTGCGTGTAATTCCAAATGCAAATATTACAGCAGCTACAAATCCTGTAATCTGTTTGAACGACAGTGTGCGCATGCAGGTAAGTTTCACCGGTAATGGTTCACCTTATACATTTGGATTGGTTACCAATGCAGGAGCACCGGTAAATACCAATGCCACTTCAAATCCTTATTTTTTCTACGTACATCCTCTTGCAAGTACCAATTATATTGTTACTACAGTTTCGGATAAAAGTTGTACCCGCTCAGGTATCAACGATACAGTAAGAGTAACTGTAAATCCATTACCAACAGCAATTCTTACAGGCACCAACTCCATCTGTGCCGGTCAGACTTCAACACTTACCATTAATTTCACCGGTACAGGACCATTCAGCGGAAGTATTGTTGCATCACCCGGAGGCACCAACAATTTCAATACATCAGCAAATCCTTATACAGTAACAGTAGCTCCCGTTGCCACTACAACTTATTCGCTTGGTACTACCATCAGTGATGCATTGTGTTCCAACAATACAAATCCTGCAACAGCCACTGTCACTGTAAATACATTGCCGCAGGCTGTAATCAGCGGAAACAAAACAATTTGTACCGGTGATCAGGACACCCTGCTGGTTAACTTCAATTCAGGTGCTGCACCCTGGACATTCTATTACAAAGACGGACTTGGAAATACTTACGGACCTGTAACTACATCCAACAATCCTTATCAACTTATTGTAAGCCCAACTTCTACAACTACCTTCCAACTCGATTCAGTATTCAGTGGCGTTTGTAAAGGTTCGGTAAGTGGTTTGGGTGGTGTAACAGTAAGGCCATTGCCAACTGCAGTTATCAGCACTGCTTCCGATTCTATCTGCAGCGGTGGTTCTGCTAATCTCAACATTCAGTTTACAGGCACTGCACCATTCAGCTATCAGCTGTCAGGACAGGGCGTTCAAACAGCATCTTCCAATCCGCAGATAATTCCTGTATCACCTGCCTCAACTACCAATTATACACTCGTTCAGGTAAATGATCAGTTGTGTACAGCCAACATGAATCAAACGGTAAAAGTTACTGTGTTACCTTTGCCTACTGCCGTTATTTCAACCACCACACCTAATCTGTGTGCAGGGCAGAGTGGAAGCATCACCATTAATTTTACAGGTATTGGTCCATTCAACACTTCGTATAGCAATGGAAGTGTTACCAACGGAATATCGAGTACAGGTAATTCATCTACCGTTACAGTTACACCTCCTACAGGTACCACAACTTATTCACTCATCGGAAACGTAACAGGTTTGATGGGATGTAGTTCACCCGTTAATCCTGCTACTGCACAAATTGTTGTAAGGCCATTGCCAACAATGGCAGTGAGTGGCAATTCAACAGTGTGCGATGGTGTAGCTGCCAACTTCACGCTGGCATTTACAGGTAATGCACCGTTTAACTATACTTATTTCAACGGTACTTCAAATGTCAGTGGTACAACCAGCAGCAATCCATTAGTAGTTTCAGTTACTCCTCCTGTTGGGCAGACAACTTATACGCCAATAGCTATTTCTGACAACTATTGTACAGGCACTAACATGGCAGGTTCAGCCACTGTTACTGTTAATGAAATTCCTACTGCAACACTCACTGGCAATGATACCATCTGCTTCGGAAGTTCAACAACACTTACCATTCAGTTTACCGGAACACCGCCATTTGATTATACTTACTTAACCAATGGTACACCTTCAGGTGCATTATCATCTCCAACAAATTCTGCAACCATTCCTGTTTCGCCATCCGTTAGTTCAACATACGATTTAGGAATAACTTTGAGTGATGCCAACTGTACCAACAATGCCGTTAATCAGTCAGCTTATGTACGTGTGGTTCCAACACCGGGGGCAACCTTATCAGGTACTACTGCAATCTGTGCAGGCAGTTCAGCCAACTTAACTATCAACTTCACTGGCGAAGCTCCCTATAGTTACAGCTATCTTGCAGGTGGTGTCAGCAACGGACCATTTACTACCAATGCTACTTCTGTTACTATTCCTGTTTCACCGGCATCCACTACAGTATATACTCTGCCTGCTACTATTGATGGCAACGGCTGTGCAGGCCCTGCTTCAGGAAGTGCAGTAGTTTCTGTAAATGCCATTCCGCAAGCCGTTATAACAACAGCAAGTGATACACTTTGCAAAGGCGACAGCACGCAGTTAAATATTCAGTTTACAGGTGTTGCACCGTTTACCTTCCAGATGCAAGGTGCGGGTGTGGTTAATTCTGCCGGCAGCAGCTATTCATTCTATGTAGCTCCGCAAAGCACTACCAACTATACACTGGTTAGCATTGAAGATGACAATTGTCCTGCTACCATCAATCAGAATGTGGCAGTCACTGTGCTCGATAATCCAACAGTTGCTATCACCACTGCTACGCCATCATTGTGCAACGGCACGTCAGGTTCTATCACGCTTAACTTCACTGCCAATGGCCCTTATGCAGTAACCTACTCTGATGGCACTACCAGTTTCCCTGTGGTGTCCAACACACCTTCGGTAACTATTCCTGTTACACCTACCAGTACAACTACTTATAGTCTTTCAGGATTGGTAACAGGTTTGTATGGATGTAAGACCAATGCTACAGGAAACACTACCATCACTGTTCACGATTTGCCGCAGGCTGTTATTTCAGGTTCGCCTGTTATTTGTCTCAACCAAACTGCGCAAATACAGTTACAGTTCACCGGTGAAGCACCATTTACTTATACTTATCTGAATAATGCAACAGGTCAGTCAACAACTGCTACTACATCTCAGAATCCGCTACTGTTGAGTTTAAGCCCTGCTGCCACATCCACTTATTCGCTCACTGCCATCAGCGACAACAATTGTCCCGGTACACAAATGAGCGGAATGGCAACTATTACTGTCAATCCGTTGCCGCAACCGGTCATCACAGGAGTGAGTGCAGTATGTGAAGGTGCAACTTCAGTATTGTCAACAACATTGCCTTACACATCTTACCTCTGGTCCGACAACAGTGCTGCAAGCACGCTCACCGTAAGTCAAACCGGAAACTATACTGTGCAGGTAACCGATGCCAACGGATGTACCAACACATCACCTGCGTTTGCATTCATTGCTCATCCTTATCCTGTTGTCAGCTTTACCAACGATACCAGCAAGTCATGTGAGGTCACCAATATACATTTCATCAATCAGTCAACATACATGCCGGGAGCTACATTCCAGTGGAGTGTAGGCGACAGTGTATTCTCACACATGTTAAGCCCATCACTCGTGTTTGCAGTGCCCGGTACATATCAGATTAAATTAGTTGTTACCAATCCGTTTGGATGTACTGATTCACTGATGAAAGATGTAGATGTATTCTTCTATCCGCTTCCCGTTGCTAAGTTCAAAGCCGACCCAATGATGACCAACATCTACAGCGGTCCGGTATTGTTTACTGACGAGTCAGACTATGCTGTTAGCTGGCAGTGGGTGTTTGGTCTTGGCGACACACTCTTCGAGCAAAACGTATCACATTATTTCTCTGATGTAGGTGAGTTTAAAGTTAAACTCATAGTAGAAAATATTTCAGGATGCGTTGATTCTGCTGAGCAAACCATTGTAGTCAATCCTTTCTGGGTGCCCAATGCATTTACTCCTAACAGTGACGGACGCAACGAAGTATTCTTCGACCCGGGATTCAATATGGATTATTCAGGATTTAAACTGAGAATATTCAACCGCTGGGGAGAAATGCTGTATCAAACCGATTCACCGGGCAAACCGTGGGATGGCAGCGATGGCCATGGCGGCATTGCACCTCAGGGAACCTATGTGTATTCACTCGTTGTAACAACTAAGAGCGGCAAGCGCCACGATTATAACGGTACTGTTACACTGTTGCGATAAAACAGTTTTATTGAATAACATGAAAGGCTGTCTCAAATATGAGCCAGCCTTTTTTGTTTGCCAACATTTATGTTTCAGATTTTTTCTGCTGAAAACTCAAAAGCTATTTGATTACGTTTACCCGTAAATTTTTTTTCAAGCTGAATGTTCGGAGCAGGAGGGATATTGTATTTCTACAAAATCATTTGAGGTTATCAATCAGTTTTTCAAGAAATGAAATAGTTTGCACATACTCTTCCTGCGTGAGTCCTTCCATTGATTTCTGCCTGAAAGCTTTTTGCTTTTGAAGACAGGTTTCAAACAATTTTTTCCCTGTTTCAGTCAACGATAAAAATTGGTTACCCACTATCAAATGTCGCTTTTCCAATGCTGAAATAGCATTGCTTATCGTTTCCTTATCAGCAAATGCCGTAAGCAGTTCAGCGATTTTTTGTAAATCTATTTTATCATTCTCATGTATCGAATTCAGTATCTGCCAGTCTGTTCTCGTAATGCCCATCTCCCGGTGAATGTGGTTGATTCCCTCTGTCAGTAATCTATCTGCATTTTTCAGATAATATCCTATAGGCAATTTATCTTTCATACTTCCGGCACCGGTTTTTCAAAGTCATAGTTCTTTACCATCCCAATTTATCGTGAGTCAAACAATGAATCAATTTATAAATCTGAAAATATTTTTCAATCAAACCACTTCACCTGCCAAATTGCAAAACTTTTGCGTGTTTTAAATTACATCTATTCCTTTACAAATTCAGTTGTGAATGTGTTCTTGTTGGTTGTTACATTCAACAGATAGCTGCCCTTCGCAAGGTTCGAAATATCAATTATCGATGTGTTGTACCTGGCAACTTTATCTCCTTTTGCTGAATAAATTTCAATACCGGTAATCTTTTCCTGACATTCAATATTCAGCAACGTTGATGCAGGATTGGGATAAATTCTTACCGGAGATGTTTTTATATTTTCAACCCCCAGCGTGAAGGTATTATTTTCTATAAAGCCTGTTTTTTTCTGACCGGCATTAAAGTCAAACCCATACCAAAGAATATCATTATCGCCATCATTATCCATATCGGCCAAAAAAATCGCATCATACATTTCAGTGCTGTCAATAAGCTGTTCATTTTGAAAATTCCCTGCTCCGTCATTTTCCCGCCAATATAACGACCTGTTGTTATTAATGCTTGAATAAACTGCATCACGAAATGCGTCTGCATTGACGTTACCTATGGCAAATGGAGGGTTCTGAATGTTTGGTTGATAAAAAGCCACGGTTTGATTTAATATAAATGTTCCTCCTCCGGTGTTTTTATAAACATCGTAATGAGGTGAACTGTTTGGAAAAATAAGGTCTTTTTGTGCATCGTTGTCAATGTCTGCATTGGTAATAAAACCGGTAAGTTTTAAATCAAGTAAGTTGGGTGCAGTCAATCCTCCCGAAGTGTCATTCAACAGCACTTCGATGCCGTCTGATGAACACAGGCCTATATCCGGAAAGTTATCTCCGTTAAAATCTGCAACAGTCATATTATAAAATTCGGCACCATTGAGCAATATAATTCTATTGCCAAAAACACCTGCACCATTGTTGAGATATAGCGTAATCATTAAGTCGCTGCATGCAACAATGTCCTCATCTCCGTCATTATCAAAATCTGAAAAATATGCGCGGTAAGTTCCCAGATCTATTCCACTGTCTATGATGGTTGGGATTAAACCATTGTTGTTTATCAGCACTACTTGCGAATTATTACTATTATTATTAGCCACCAGCAAGTCTGTTTTCGAATCATTATCTGCATCACCGGTGTCAATAAAAAAAGGTTTCGCAATAGTGGATGTCAACACTACAGGTGCTGAGAAAGTATTATTCCCAAAATTTTTGTACCACTTGATGGTGTCTGTTTGGTGCGATGCAACAATATCTTTCAAACCATCATTGTCTATATCAACAGCAATTATGTTTCTAATCTGAGCTGAATAATTACTGTCAATAATCACCGGTGCACCAAACTGAGCACTTGAAGCATTTGAGAGCAACAACAGACTGATGAATGAAATAAAGCTTTTCATAAAATCGAAGTTCTAAATTATTAATTAAATATTTGTGTCAGGCTGTTAAATAGTAAAATTAATGAAGCGAACTGAAAAACTCACTTTACAAACAGATTGTTTGTTTGCTTTTTCGTTCACATGGTTTGCGGCAATGCTGATGTAGTTAGCTCATATTTTTAATTTCATTTGTCGCCCACCTTTGTTTCTAACTGTTCAATAGTTTTTTTTGCAGCAGCCAACCGTATCTCTTTATTCTTTTCTACTAATTTTGATGTTGCCCATTTTTCTACTTTATGATGAAATGGCACAAGCAATGCAGCAATGCAAACCAACGCCAGCAACATTAAAATGGGGGAGTGGTGAGTTATTCTTTCTAAAAATGGATGAAGTAGCAGATTGAGAAATTCAAAAACAATCAACAATGCAACAACACCAAAAAATTCTATGAGTTTTGCGTTAGTAATAAAGCTGCGGCTAAGCAATAAATAAAGAGTGAGTAATACAATAATGCCCAAGGTTATTAAGGCGTATTGAATATTTAGTTTTCTTTCTTCTTCAGCTTTTAACTTTTCTCCAGCAACTTCCTGCTGCCGTAAATCTTCTTCAAAAGTCATTAATTGTATTTGTTGATTAGTTTTGACACTGGTCAATGAATCAACTGCCGTTTTAAATATTTTTGAATATTTCAATGTACTATCACAATTGTTCTTTTCATAAATATCGGTAAGTAATTGTGCCGGCTTACTGCTCAGATAAAAAAACGAAGTATTTTTTACAACCGTAATTGCTTTTTTTGCATAACTTATACAGGAATCTTTCTGATTAAATCGCTGATAATGCTCTGCTAATCCTGTATATGCTATATTCAAATACCTGATATTCTTTGACCCTATCGATTGAGAAATGGCCATGTTATAATAACTTACAGCAAGCTGTGCATTGCCCAATTTACTTTGCACACCACCAAGGTTACTATATAAATAAGGGTTGTCAACAATGGAGTTTACTTTTAAAGCATTTTCATAAGCCCTTTGAGAATACATTAATGACGAGTCTAATTTGCCAATGGAAAGATACACACCTCCCAAATTTAAAGGCCCCCAACTTTTTATTTTTTCATTTTTTCCTTTAGCTGCATGTGCTGTTGCTGACAGATATATGTCGATTGCCTTATCATATTCCTGCCTGTCTTTATAGATATGTGCCGTTTGATTTTCTGCGAACGCCAAAACAGACAAGTTATTACTTTTTTCCGCAGCAGCAATACCTTTATGATGGTAATCCAAGGCTTTAATATTGTTTCCAAGTAGCCGATACCCTTGTCCTAAAAAAGAATAAGCAACTGACAATTCAATATTGTCATTTTCACTTTTTGATTGGTTCAATAATTTTAATCCTGTTTCAATAGTCCATTTAGGGTCGTTATTAATTTCTGAAGATATCAGACTTACGAGTAAATCAACTTTTTTATCTTCATCTTTTTCTATTGCGACTTTTTGAAGTATCGAATCTACGTTTGGTTTTTGCGCTATAGCAGTATGCATACATACTATAAAGCTTAAGTGGGTTACTATTTTTTTCATTTTCAGATAATGTGACTCATTTTAGTATTTTGCAATTTAGGCAAAATGACGGCAAATCATATTGAATTTGTATATAGTGTCGCAACAAAGTGCCACACAACGTTCGTCTGCTTCACCCTCTATCCACATTCAAAAGTAACAAATCACTAAATTCAAAAAACCGACAGTACGATATTAAGCCGTTTCAATACTCACACATCCAATCATTATAAGTTACCGGTAGTGCTGCTCTTTCGTTTCAGTTGCTTTATTATTTCTTTTCATTCGCAAAAGCAGGTGGTGGTGGCGAATTTTTCGACCATGTTCCTTGCCAGTTTTTATACTTCCAAACTCCGCCTTGCTCCACAAATACTGCTGTGTACAAAACTTCCGCTGCATATATATCGTTCGAAAAAGCCTGAACTCGTCCATTGATAATAGCAACATGATCATATACTTTAATCTTCTGGTCAAAAAATTTAAACTTTAATGATTCAAGCATTTTTAATCTTGTCGTGTCAGCAAGCGTTTCTTCCATATTTGCACTTACTCCGTCTGCGTCAATTGCAAAAAAATCATCTGCAACATCTGTCTTCATATAGCCGGCAAGGTTCGTGTAAGTAACGTTCTGCCACATTCGCTTAAAAGCACTGTCAACTGCCTGCTTTGAAATTTCTGTGTTATCAACTGCTGTGTCCGATTTAACTTTATCAGGTGCAGTACATCCATATAATATGGATGCCATTATAAAGAGTGTTGTAATAGAAAGTAAATTTTTCATTTGCGTTAATTATTTATTGCCTACTCTGGTCGGTTTTCGGCTACTCCGTTTTAGTGTTTTATAATTCAAATATTAAAGTTCTCTGTTCTTACAAATGCACAATCATTATCCCCCCAAATATACATAATCTCACCTCAAACCTAAAAATCATATTCCTTCTGCCAACGGCATACACTTAATTTTCTCCTCTCATAACCTCAGCCTGCCACTCACACTGCTGCACACCATGTTACATATATATATAGCATTCCCCAAAATAGGGTAGAGGCATTACATCAACATTGTTATAGCTTGCCGCTTTTTTGTTTTTCAGGTTTAATGTTTGTTATTCGGTAGGGTAGAAGTACACTTTTTTGCAAGATGCTGTTTGAGCTTCCGGTATCGGCATTACAAGTCCTGCGGCTTATCCTGATATACTTCTGGAGCTGCGCTGGCTTTTATTCTTTTCCATTTATCGTAATCATTATTTCTCTGAAACTTTCCAAACCTGCTTCCAGGTTTTCAATTATTTCTCCTGCCAACACATCAGGGTCAGGGAGATTGTCAAGGTCTGCAAGTGATTTGTCTTTTATCCAAGTGATGTCAAGTGAAGTTTTATCTCTTGCAATAATTTCTTCGTAAGAAAATTTTCGCCATCTGCCTTCGCTGTTTGATTCAGCATTGTAAGTTTCTTTCCGCTTGTGCCGGTTGTTTGGGTTGTAACAAGAAATAAAATCTTTCAGGTCATCCAACTTCAACGGATTTTTTTTCAGCGTAAAGTGAATGTTCGTTCTGAAATCGTAAAACCAAATTTCTTTCGTCCAGGGTTCTTTTGCTGCCCGTTTGTTGTCAAAGAAAAACACATTGGCTTTTACTCCCTGCTTGTAAAATATTCCTGTCGGCAAACGAAGTATCGTGTGCAGGTCGGTTGTCTCCATCAATTTTTTACGAATCGTTTCACCTGCTCCACCTTCAAACAAAACATTGTCGGGCACTACCACAGCCGCTTTTCCTGTAGTATTCAACATGCAGCGTATATGCTGCACAAAATTCAACTGCTTGTTGCTGGTGCTTTCCCAAAAGTCCTGACGGTTGTAAGTCAAATCTTCTGTTTCCTGTTCGCCTTCATCGTTGGTTGAAGTCATGCTGCTTTTTCTGCCGAATGGCGGATTTGCCAAAACATAGTCGGCTCTCAAACCTGAATCGGCAATCAAAGCATCTGTTGGGGAAATAAAATTTTCCGAATCAATATCACCGATGTTGTGCAGAAATAAATTCATCAAAGCCATTCGCCTTGTTGACGGCACAATTTCATTTCCGAAAAATGTTTTGAATTTCAGAAACTTTTTTTGCTCTTTATCCAAATTTTGTTTTGCGAGGTAATCGTAAGCAGCAAGAAAAAATCCTCCTGTGCCGCAAGCGGGGTCAGCAATAGTTTTCATAGGTTGCGGTTGCATACATTCCACCATAGCACGAATCAAAGCACGGGGTGTGAAGTATTGACCGGCTCCGCTTTTTGTGTCCTCTGCGTTCTTCTCCAACAGCCCCTCATAAATCTGTCCTTTCACATCGGCACCCATTGTGCTCCACTGCTCATCATCAATCATGCGTATGAGCTTGTAAAGTTTTGCAGGGTCTTGAATTTTGTTTTGGCTCTTGGTAAAAATCTGTCCTAAGATTCCTTTCGCTTTTGCCAACTCACGAAGCAGGTTGGAATAATGCGTTTCCAAATCTTCGCCTTTCTCCTTAGTTAAACTTTCCCAGTTGAATTGTTTCGGGATTGGAAGTTTGCGGTTGTATGGCGGCTTTGAAAACTCGTCTGCCATTTTCAGAAACAGCAGGTAAGTGAGTTGTTCCAGATAATCTCCGTAACCCACTCCATCATCACGAAGGGTGTTGCAGAAACTCCAAACTTTACTGATTATGCCTGATGTATTTTCATTACTCATTTTAATTGCTTCTTCATTTTCGTTGTTAAATAATATCCCCCCGTTTTTGGTGCTCCTTTAAACTCTATTATTCCTACTTCTTTGGCTGTTCTGAGGTATCTTTCAATGGTAGGCTTAGATTTACCCCTTTTAGTAGCTATATCGAGAGCATTTGCACCTTCTCTAGCTATTATCAGTTCAACTATCTTGATTATCTCTACTCTTACACCATCACTTACACCCTCAATTAGACCATCATTTACACCATCATCTAACAATCTATTTACACCATCACTTACACCATCATTTACACCATCATTTACACCATCACTT
>ERZ795053.414-NODE-414-length-54524-cov-6.508344_pt1 | contig 54524 bp, 26 predicted proteins | sample MGYA00375137_ERZ795053 | MGnify/ENA primary metagenome ERZ795053 (study PRJEB30182, sample SAMN05720284) | activated sludge metagenome | isolation source: Anaerobic digester | place: Hong Kong | collected 2014-12-17 ...
GATGGCGCTTATTATACAGAAGTGCAATTCTTCAGTTCAGGACAGCCAACGACATAATCGAGAATAGAATTTATGCTGATAATCATGACAAAATAAAGGAAGCAAAGTATTCTCGCAAACAGGCTGAACGACAAATGGAATTGTTAAGGAACGATTCCAAGGACGGGAGAAGAAATAATCAGGAAAATCAATCGGAATTCTATCCCTTCAGATATCTGGCTGCTGAAGGCTTCCTCCCTGGTTATAATTTCACCCGTTTACCTGTGAGAACATTCCTTGAAAACAACGAAGGATCGGGTGAATTTTTATCCCGGCCAAGAACTATTGCTTTGAATGAATTCGGACCACGCAATGTGATTTATCATGACGGTGCCAAATACAGGGTTAACAGAATTGTGCTTACCGAAGCTGAGGCAAAACTTGAAAAAGCAAAAATCAGTCCATTTACCGGGTATATTTTAATGAAGGATCAATATAATTTCAATGTTGATCCGATGGTCTTTAAGGAACTGAGCCAGGGTATGGACAAATACACTCACCCAGACCTGGTAAACATTACTGAAACAAAAGCTTACGAACTTCAGAGGATCACCTGTCAGGAGGAGGAAAGAACAAGACGAGGATATGATATCAGGACATACTTTGCTGTAGAAGGAGGTTTTGACAGTATCACCGAAGCTATCGTAAAAGTAGGAAAGGAAAAGATGCTTCATATTCATGCAATACCTTCTGCCAGATTGGTCAATATAAGTTTCAAATGGAGAAGTTCCCCTGAAATGGGTTATGCTCTCAACCTTAAGAACGGGTACTGGCAGACTAAAAAACAGGAAACTGAAGAAGGTTCGAATGATGATATAAGAAGAGTCAAACTTTTTACCACTCTTACGGCAAATGCCATGTTTATTCAACCTGTAGAATCACTGGCCTTGCAGGGAGGGAAAGATGGGGTAATTACATTGATGTATGCCTTGAAAAGAGCTATTGAAAACCATTTTCAGATTGAGGCAAACGAGATAGGCGCAACAATTATGGGTGAAGGTGAAGTTCCCAATCTACTTATATACGAAGCATCAGAAGGCAGTCTGGGGGTATTATCACAGATAGTTGATAATCCTTCAACATATCAGGCTGTCATGCGTAATGCTTTTGATTTTCTCTTTTTGAAAGACGGGATTGAAGTTCCCGAATCAGACCTTATTCCTGCCTCTTATGATGACCTTTTAAGCTATTACAACCAGATCCATCATCAATCAATCAACAGGAATTATATAAGGGAATCCCTTAGAATGCTCAAAGATTCAGAGGTTGAAATCCTTTCCTCAAGATCATTTACTTCCTACGATGAGCAGTACCAATCACTTCAGGCAGCACGTGATCCTAACAGCAGCACGGAAGATGAGTTTTTGAAATTTCTTTATAAGGAAGGATTCAGGTTGCCTGATGAAGCACAACCACTTATCCCAGACATGTTTGTGAGACCAGACTTCAAATACAAACCTAACGTCCTGGTATTTTGTGACGGTACGCCTCACGATGATCCTAGGGTAAAGAAAGATGATAGTGAAAAACGGAAGGCACTTAACGATGACGGGAAATATCAGGTTCTTACATGGTATTACAAAGAATCTATGGAAAATTTTGTTGCTAAAAGACCTGATGTATTCAGGAAAGTAAGATCATAATATTCAATATCAGAAATTTAATTAGATATGGATTTCGATTTTAAACCAGGCAGCCTGGTAGTGTTAAGAGACAGACCCTGGATGGTACTGCCTTCAGAAGATCCGGATCTGTTACTCGTAAAGCCACTCGGTGGATCAGAGGAAGAAATAACAGGCATATACAAGCCACTAGCAACCGAAACCGATAAACCCAGGACATACAACTTTATAAAGCCGACAGCCAATGATCTTGGTGATTTTGTATCAGCAAAACTGCTCTATAACGCTACACGTCTCTCTTTCAGGAATGCTTCAGGACCTTTCAGGTGCCTTGGTAAACTATCATTCAGGCCAAGAGCATACCAGTTGGTACCTCTTATCATGGCACTCAGGCAGAAAACCGTAAGAATGCTTATTGCGGATGATGTGGGAGTTGGAAAAACTATTGAAGCATTGCTTGTTGCAAAAGAACTCTACGACAGGAATGAAATTAAACGGTTTGCTGTTGTATGCTTACCTCATCTGTGCGAGCAATGGCAGGAGGAAATAAAGAGCAAATTTGGAATTGAGGCGGTAATAATCCGGTCCGGAACTGCAACAGCGCTTGAGAGGCAGATCAAAGTCCACGAAAACATATTCAGAGCATTCCCCTTCCAGGTCATCTCAATTGATTATATAAAAACCGGTAGTAAAAGACAGGTATTTATCGACCACTGTCCCGAACTTATTATTGTTGATGAGGCTCATACATGTGCAAGACCTGCCGGTGCAAATAACTCACAACAATTAAGGTTCCACCTACTGCATGACATCTCACTAAAGGAAAATCAGAGTCTGTTGCTTCTTACAGCCACTCCTCATTCAGGTAAGCAGGCTGAATTCCAGTCACTACTGGGAATGCTTAAACCTGAATACAAAAGTATTGATATCATTTCCTCATCTGAGAATGAAAGAAGAGATCTTGCGAAATATTTTGTTCAGAGAAGAAGAGCTGATGTTACTATTAAATGGCATGGTGAAGAAACAAAATTTCCGGACAGAATCTCTTCTGACCTTCCTTATGAAGTCGGTAAAGAGTATGGTGAAATATTCAATGATATTTTATCATATGCAAGAGAAATAATAGGAGCCAGCAGCGGTGACGGACGCAAACAAAGATACAGTTACTGGGATGCACTTGCTTTGCTCAGAGGCGTAATGAGCAGTCCCCTTGCAGGCATTTCCATGCTTGAGAAGAAAGCACATAAGAAGAGTCTGGCATCTGATGCTGAAGAAACTGAAACTGATGATTTTGCTGATGGTTCAGAATCAGTAATGGATCTTGATTATTCGGCTGACGATAATCTTCCATTATCTGTTATAGGTAAAAATCCGGTTAAAGGAGATCCTGAAGCAAGACGACTTCTGGAATATGCCCAAAGACTGAGAAATGTTTTTGGAGTTGATAAAGACCTCAAAGCCAGAGAAGCTATTGCCCAGGTTAAGCAATATATTGATAAAGGATTAAATCCAATTGTTTACTGCCGGTACATACATACTGCAAAATATCTCGGAACCGTTTTTCAGGATCACTTAGGCGACAAAAAGTATAAGAATCTTCACATCGAAGTAATTACAAGTGAACTAAATGACGAACTGCGGAAAGAGAAGATTGAGTTGATGAACGAATCACAGCGGAGACTTCTTATTGCAACTGATTGTCTTAGTGAAGGTATCAATCTTCAGGAAGGATTCAACGCAATTTTACACTATGACCTGCCATGGAACCCAAACAGGCTTGAACAGAGGGAAGGCAGAATTGACAGGTTTGGGCAACGTTCCCCTAAAGTTGAGGTAACACTTCTATATGGAAGCAATAATCCTATTGACGGTGTTGTACTTGAGGTTCTACTGCGAAAGGCAAGAGAAATCAGAAGATCTATCGGTATATCCGTTCCCTTTCCTGAGAATAGTGCATCAGTGATGGAAGCCGTAACCAACGCAATTCTTCTCAAACCTCAGATCTCAATAAGACAGCAGGAGCATCAGCTTACACTTTTTGAGGCTGAAGAGATTCAGGCTGAGAAGAATAAAGTAGCAAAGGCATTCGATGAAGCAGAGAAAAGAGAAAAAGCATCACGAAGCATTTTTGCACAAAATACCATAAAACCTGGTGAAATAGAAGAAGACCTGAAGGAAGTTGATGAAGCGATTGGTGATGTAAAAGCAGTAGAGTCGTTCGTGGTTGAGTCGCTTAGATTCCTTGGTGTCCAGGTAGATGAAGTAAAGGGTGGTTATAAAGTCCAGACCATAAATATCCCGGAAAGGGTCCGAGGACTTTTAACTGATAAATCTGAGATTCAAATCTCATTTCTGTCCCCAACTCCGCAAGGATTTAAATATATAGGGCGCAATCATCCATTTACGGAACATCTTTCACAAATGCTGATTAATAATGCCTTGAATGGGGTTTTAAACAGTGCGGCAAGAGCAGCAGTACTTCGCTCCGGGGATGTGCATAGGAAAACAGTATTGTTTCAATTCAGGGTCAGAAATGTTATAGCTGAACAACGAAGCAACAAAGAGATAGTTGCTGAAGAAATGTGGTTGTGGGGATATACAGGCAGCCTGTCAGATAAAAAGTTCATTTTAAAAAGTGATGCACTTGAACTTATAACCTCAGCAAAACCGACACAGAACCTTGAGCTTCCGGAGCAGCAATACTGGCTCGACCAGGAAATGGAATGGGTCAGGGATGAAAAAACATTCAGGGCAGTTACTGATCCTGTTGCATACGAAAGATCATCCCAGTTAGTGGAATCCCATACACGTTTCAGGAAACTAGTAAACGGAGACAGGTTTAAAGTTGTGGAGCCGGTTTTGCCTATGGATGTGCTAGGAATTTATATCCTTCTTCCAGAAGTTGAAAAATAAAAACAAATGAGTGGACATAAGCAAATAATAACACTTGGACAACTAGGGAATATATATTCATCAAATGGTGATTTTACTACCAGGGCTGCTATTCTGCAATCATTCTACAGGGTGTCAATAAATGAAGAATGTGGCATAGGAAATAAAAGGATCTTGAAAGGTAGAAAAAAGGACGGCAAACCCATCTTTGAGTCATTGAAGCAAGAATATGGGCATCTGGTATCTGGAGGGAAGACAAGGAATATCAACTTCTTTTTCGATGAAACCTTCGAATATGCAAAGTACAGGATTAAGACTAAAATACCCGAAGAAACGATCAATTCCAACAGATTATTCAATAACCTGCTTTCTAGTATGCCGATGGCTTTCAATCTTTTTCATCCCCTAATTTTAATTAAAGAGAAGTATCCTGATTCTATTACTAAAATGGTGAAGAATGTATTCCCTGAACTTCCAGTTGATAAAGTTGACAATATACTGATAGAGTACATACCTATTCCTGTCGGTTCATATATAATGGATGGGTCAGCTATGGATGCTGCAATATTATTTAAAGATATCCTGGGTAAAGAATACATCATATCAATTGAAACGAAATATACCGATCAGCTTGGCCAGAACAAAGCAAAGGATAATTCACTTAAACTTGATATTGCCAAATCACTTGGTATGTTTACTACCATGGGATTGGATTTAATTTCAAAAGGTTGTACTCAGATTTACCGTAATTTTCTATTGACCGAGAAGTATCGGTTTGTACATAGACTTGCCGATTCTTTTTCAATAATTCTGGCTCCCAGGGATCATCCCACGACTGATAAGGAGATAGATTCTTTGGTTGGGAATCTTATTCCGGATTTTAAATACAAACTACGTAAATATGCCCTGGAAGATTTTATTGAATCATTAAAACCTCATTGTCCTGAAGAATTTAAGAAATGGCTTAACTGGTTCTATAACAGGTACCTTGACTTCAATAAGACAGAAAATTTATATAAGGAATTTATCAATCAATGAAATATACGTCCATAAACATTCAGGGGAACCTTATTTCAGAGGAGATCCTTCAAAAAATTGAGAATTCTGATGCCCAGGGACAACAAGGCAAGGATTTCGGATTTGATCCTGGTACAAATCTCCGAAGCGAAATTGAATACGCATGGAGTAAAATAAAGTTGGACTGGAAGTACTTCTTTGAACGCATAGAAAAACTTCCGTCTTCTGATCCCTATGGAACATCCCTTTCGAGAAAATGGATGACCAGTTTCTTCAACACACTCGGATTTGATCTGAATCTCCAAAAAGCATCACTGCAGGGCGATAATCAGCAATTATATAATATAAGCCATACCTCCGCAAACCTTGATGGATTCCCTGTTCATATTGTTGGATTCTTTGATCCTTCCCATCCCGATAAGAACACTCTTGATATAAGATCAAGCGGAGGGACATCAAGATTGTCTCCACATGCCACCATACAGGAATACCTCAATGTAACAGAATACCTGTATGCCATGGCAACCAACGGCCTCGTACTAAGGCTTGTTCGTGACAGCGGCCGCCTGGTCAGGATGACTTATATAGAATTTGACCTGAAAAGACTTCTTGAAGAAGATAAGTACAGTGAGTTCACCCTTCTTTACAGGCTTCTTCACGCATCAAGATTCCCGAAAATAAGACAGGAAGAGGAGCCGTGCTTTATTGAAAGGTACTACCAGGACAGTATTGAATCGGGCAACAGGATACGTGACGGACTTAGCGATGCTGTAAAAGAGTCTCTAGTGGCATTGGGGAACGGATTAATAGAACACCCTGATAATGATGAACTCAGGAAAAAGATATCACATAACAGGCCTGATGCCAGGGAATTCTATCACCAGCTATTGAGGCTTATTTACAGATTGCTGTTCCTGATGGTGACGGAAGAGAGAGACCTTATATTTTCGGAAACAGAAGATGAAAATAAAGAACCTGATCTTAATGACCTGTTGAATGGCATCAAACGCCCTACCAGGAAACAGAAGGAGATTTATTACAATTATTACAGCGTTGCCCGATTAAGGAGGTTATCGCAGAGAAGGTACCTGCTTGAAAATCAATATACCGACTTGTGGCAAAGCCTTATGCAGACCTTTGCTCTTTTTGAACCCGGGGGAACAGGTAAGAAATTAGGTATCCAGGCATTGGGCAGCGAACTTTTCAGCCACAGTGCAATGCCTGACATCAGTTCAGCAAAGGTAAACAACAGAGTACTTTTAAAATGCATAAAAAGCCTGAATGAATTCGAGGATGAAAAGCATAACCTCTCGTTAATCAACTACAGGGCATTGGATGTCGAGGAACTTGGTTCAGTCTATGAAGGATTGCTTGAACTGGAACCATTGTTTGAATGGGAAAACGGCAGACCGAAATTCACTTTTAAAAAAGGTTCGGAGAGAAGCAAATCAGGTTCCCATTATACACCTGAAGACCTTGTTAAACCTCTGATCCAGCATTCCCTTGAATACCTGATTGAGGAAAGGGTAGCCGATTTCTATAAGGGCAAAAGCACCGAAGAGGAGACAAAGAAGAAATTGTTTGATCTCAAGGTATGTGATGTAGCGTGTGGGAGTGGTCATATCTTATTGAGCGCAGCAAGGCGAATCGCACTTGAAGCTGCCAGAGTAGAAACAGGTGAACAGCAGCCAAACCCGGCTTCGTTCAGGCATTCCTTGAAAGAGGTTATAAAAAATTGCATATACGGAGTTGACAAGAATCCACTGGCAGTAGAACTGTGCAAAGTCGCACTCTGGCTTGAAAGTCATAATCCGGGTGAACCTTTAAGCTTTCTCGATCATAAAATCAAATGTGGGGATGCTATAGTTGGACTGGCACACAGGGAGGAACTTCAGAATGGTATTGCTGATGAAGCATTCAAAAAGTTGCCAGGAGATGATAAAGATATTGCTTCTGCATTTCTGAAGAAAAACAAACAGGAGCGTACTATTCGTGATAAAAGTCGCCAGGCAGTTCAGTTAACCACAGAGACTGATCATAAACTGATGGAGCAGGTCAGGGAGTTGAACAGGTTGATTGAAAACTTCTCCAACTTGTCTGAAAACACCCCGGAGGAAATAGAAAAGAAGGAGAAAGCTTACCGGATACTCACAAATAGCGATGCACTGAGGCGATTGAAGATAATGGCTGATATGCAGATCATGCCATATTTTCTTCCTAAAACAGAAGAAAATAAAGATTTGTTATTAACTGATTCACAATATTTTCGGTACCTGCGTGGAGAAACCCGGATTGCGGATACATTGGAAATGAAAGCAATCGAAGTGTCTGTCAATAACAGGTTTTTTCATTGGTTCCTTGAGTTTCCTGAAGTCATGCAAAATGGAGGATTTAATTGTATCCTCGGAAACCCGCCATTTCTTGGAGACAGGAGACTTAAAGAAGCATTAGGAGAAAGTTACTTAGAATGGTTAAGATTTTGTTTTTCAGAAGGCGCAACAGTTGATTTAGTCGTTTATTTTTTCTTACGCATTAATTCACTTCTCAAGAGCAGAGGATTTCAGTCACTTATATCAACTAATACAGTAGCCCAGGGAAAGGCACGTGAAATTGGCTTAGAAAAAATTATAAATAACGGATCGTCAATAAACCATGCTGTTAAAGGAATGAAATGGCCAGGACTTGCGGCAGTTGAAGTATCACTTGTTTCAATTTTTAAAGGGGAATGGAGGAAAATGCTGATCCTTAATGGTCGGAAGGTAAATAAGATATCGGCTTTTCTAGATGATTCTGATAACACAGGCACCCCTTATCCAATGGTTACTAATATTGGTAAAAGCTATCAAGGTAGCATTGTTTTAGGAACAGGATATATTCTTGATAAGGAAACGGTAAATAAACTATTAAATATCAATAAGAACTATTCCGAAGTAATTAAACCTTATTTAAATGGGGATGACTTAAATAGTAATCCAGATCAGAAACCATCAAGATATGTTATTGATTTTCAAGATTTAAATGAGATGCAGGCCAGGAAATATGTGGAGGTATTTAATATTCTTGAGGAGAAAGTAAAACCTGAGAGATGGAAAAAACAGAGTGATCTATCTTATCCCTATTGGTGGCATTGGCGACCAAGGAAGGAATTGTACAACAAAATTGAAAATAAAGGAAAAGTATTAGTCTCCAGCAGGGTATCAAAATATGTCAACCAATCATTTGTTGAGGTCGGTCCTGTTTTTGATGTTGCTACTTCAGTTGTTGTAAGAAGCGAGTGCTGGGAATATTCTTTTCTTCAAAATTCATTGCATAGTATTTGGGCCTGGAAATATGGCTCTACAATGAAATTCGATATTAGATATACAAATGGAGATTGTATTGATACTTTCCCATTTCCAGAACAGCTACCCCAAGATAAAATAATAAGACTAGATAATATTGGTCAAGGTTACCATGAGCATCGCAAACAATTATTGCTCTCATTGAGGTTAGGATTGACCAAAACTTATAATTCTTTCCATTCCAAAGAAATATCAGAGAGATTAATTTCTGAAAACCTATCGATATTTGATAAGAAAACTATCGAAAAACAATTTGGCAAAGAAATATGGAATCTCTCGAATCATCTTCATAAAACTGAAGGAACCTGTTCATTTGAAGAAGCAGTCAAAGGAATAATAAAACTTCGTGAACTGCACGTTGAGATGGATAAAGCTGTACTCGAGGCCTATGGCTGGCAGGATATTGATTTAAGGCATGATTTCTATGAGGTGGATTACCTGCCCGAGAATGACCGGGTACGTTTTACCATTCATCCCGATGCCCGCAAAGAGGTGCTTAAACGACTGCTTGAACTGAACCATAAGATACACGAGGAGGAGATGAAAGCAGGTTTGTGGGATCAGAAGAAAACCAGGAAAAAGAGATCGGAAGAATCTGATTCAAATGAAAATCAGGTGAATGAAGCGGAAGCGGGTTATGGGGGATTGTTTGGGTAAAAATAAATCTTAAAATAAGCTCTGATGATGAACAAGAAATTAATCTGTATTGTGACGAAATCTCACTTTTTGCGTTTGATATTCTGCTTATGATGATTGCAATCTATTTTAATTCCGAGGCCGAAAAGGAAATGTATACTACAAAAAATAGTGAAGTGAATGCTTAATCATGCAATGTTTGGTACCCAGAGGCTGAAGATGAAAGCTTCAGAGCGGTTGAATAATAAGGATTTTATTTGTTACAAAAAAAAATAGATATAATCTATGATCAGACCAGATTGGGACATATTCAGGGCAAAATTTAGTGTAAATCCTCAAGCAAACTTTGAATGGCTATGCTATATTCTATTTTGCATAGAATTTAACAGAGGAAAAGGCATTTATCGTTTTAAAAATCAATCATCTATTGAAACTGAACCAATCAAAGAAGTTAACGATGTAATAGGATGGCAGGCCAAATTTTATAGTTCAGCTCTTTCAAATCACAAAGATGAAATTATAACAACAATAGAAACCACAAAGAGGACCTACCCTGAGATCACAAGAATAATATTTTATTCAAATCAAGAATGGGGACAACATAAAGGCAAAAATCCAAAAGGATTGGCCGAAATTGAAAGAAAAGCAAAAGACCTTTTTCTCGAAATAGATTGGAGAACAGCAAGTTTTTTTGAATCCCCTTTTATATGTATCGACAACGAGATAGTCGCTAAGCACTTCTTTTCTTTGAATAAATCTATTTTTGATTCTATTCAAGAATTGCAGGAGCATACGGTAAATATTTTAAAAGAAATAAAAACAGCATTCATATTCAACTATCAAACTTTTAGTCTTGATAGAGGTTATCAAATAACTCAGGTAAGGAATGCAACGACACCGGTTATAATATTAAGCGGAATTGCGGGAGTAGGTAAAACAGTAATTGTCAAAAAATACTTTGAAGAACTCAGCAAGGACATTCCTTTTTATGTTTTTAAGGCAACAGAGTTCAATAATTTAAGAAACATTAATGAATTTTTCAGAAACATATCTCTTAGCGAGTTTATTACTGCTCACAATGGAAATGAAAAGATCGTGGTAATAGACTCTGCTGAGAAAATTTTAGATTTAACAAATACTGATCCTTTCAAAGAATTCTTATCAGTTCTCATCGAAAAGAAATGGAAAATAATCTTTACTACAAGAAACAACTTTGTAGAAGATTTAAATTTCCAATTCATTGAGATATTTAATATTGCTCCATTAAACATTGAAGTACCTCGATTAAATGAAAAAGATCTTCAAGCTTTTTCTAATACCTATTCATTCCCACTGCCTACAGATGCAAAACTTTTAGAGTTGTTAAAGAATCCATTTTATTTGAATGAGTACTTAAAATTTACCATCAACGATAAAATTGGTTATTCAAATTTTAAGGATCAGTTATGGCACAAGGTTATATTAAAATCAAAACCACAAAGGGAGCAATGCTTTTTAAACGTTGCACATGAAAGAGCTTTAAGTGGACAATTTTACATCGTTCCAAGTTTTGAAGCCGGAATTCTTAAGGAATTGGTGGTTGATGGATTATTAGGGTATGAAACTCCTGGTTATTTTATTACACATGACATTTATGAGGAGTGGGCATTAGAAAAAATAATTGAAGCTGAACATCTGAAAAAGAGTTCATTACAAGATTTTTTTAACAATCTGGGAGAATCCCTTCCAATACGCAGAAGTTACAGAAATTGGTTATCCGAAAAACTCTTACTAAATAATGATGAAATTAAAAAATTCATTGAAGAATCTGTTAAAGTCAAAAATATCAAACCATTCTGGAAAGATGAAACTCTAATTTCAATCTTACTTTCAGATTATTCAGAATTCTTCTTTAAAATTTTTAAAGAAGATTTATTACAAGATAATCAAACATTTCTTAAAAGATTAACTTTTCTTTTAAGGCTTGCCTGCAAAGATATTGACATCGATTTCTTTCAGCAATTGGGATTAAAAGACCTAAATGTGTTTTCTCTCCAATATGTTTTAACAAAACCAAGGGGTTCGGGATGGGATTGTCTAATAAAGTTTGTTTATGAAAATATTGATTTGATAAAGATCGAAAATATAGGTTTCATCCTTCCTGTAACACATGATTGGAATAGTAAATTCAAAGTAGGATCCACTACAAAACTCTCCAGTCTAATAGCACTTAGATTTTATAAATGGGCCATTGATAAGAATGTCTATTTTTCCCAGGATGATTCTAAACAAAAAATGCTCCAAACTATAATATATGGCGCATCTGAAATAGTTGAAGAACTAAAAAGCATTTTTGAGGAGATTTTAAAAAACAAATGGAAATATCATAGTGATCCATATTATGAATTAGTAGAAACAATTCTTATAGGCTTTGACGGGATTATTATTTGCAAGGTACTATCAGAGTATGTATTTAAATTGGCAGATCTATTCTGGAGTTACTCGCCTAGAAAAGACGATAGGTTTTATGATTCAAGAATAAATGTGGAAAAATACTTTGGTCTAGAAGAGATCCATCACGAATTTTTCCCAGCGAGTGCTTTTCAAACTCCCATTTTTCAGCTTCTTCATTTCAAATATGGTAAAACTATTGATTTCATTTTAAGTTTCGTTAATAAGTGTACTGAGTATTACGCAAATTCAAGGTTTGACGCCTCAGTTTATAAGGCGAAGTTATATTTTGATGATAATAAAGTAAAAGAACAATATATCAGTCACTGTTTGTGGAACATGTATCGTGGAACAAGCTCTCCTGTTAGTCCATACTTGCTTCAGTCAATTCATATGGCCTTAGAGAAATTCTTACTAGAAAAAGGCAAATCTTTGAATTCAAATGAATTAGAGGGATGGCTTATTTACCTTCTTGAAAACTCTGAATCAGCTTCAATCTCTGCGGTAGTCACAAGCATTGCATTGGCTTTCCCCGATAAAACATTTAATGTTTCAAAAATTCTCTTTAAGACAAAAGACTTCATAGTTCATGATAAAACACGTTTAAGTTCTGAATATCACGCTAAATCCTTATATTCAATCGGATACGGATTGAATTATAATCATAAAATTTATGAAGATGAAAGAATCAAGACCTGTGAAGATGCGCATAGAAAATGGAGCTTGGAAGAATTGTTCTTAAATTATCAGCTTTTCAGAAGTACAGAAGTTAGTGAAGATGAAGCAGTAAATAGACAAAAAGTATTATGGAAAATTCTTGATGACTATTATAATCAATTACCTGATAAGTCGCACGAAACAGAAGAAGATAAAACCTGGAGACTTTTCCTTTCAAGAATGGACAAAAGGAAAATGGATATAAAAACCGAAGTTACTGATAAAGGGATCATTTTTCAATTTAATCCAGAGATCGATTCTGAATTGAAACAATATAGCGATAAATCTTTAGCAACGATCACGGAGTCAATGAAATATACGTCAGTGAAGCTATGGGCTATTCTAAGGATGAAAAATGATGAAAAATATAAAGACTATAAGATTTATGAAGAGAATCCGACAATTGCATTAAAAGAAGTAAGAGAAATTATTAAAGAATTGAGTGAACCAAAGTCTGATAGTTTTTCGCTTTTTAATAGTTCTATTCCTGCTGAAGTATGTTCTGTATTAATGAGAGACCATATTAATATTCTTTCAAAGGAAGAAAAAGAATTTTGTAAAGGTGTAATATTAGCATCAGCTTCATCATCTTTTAACATCAACTATCAATATCAAATCTCTGATGGTGTTGAATCTGCCATATCTGTTTTACCAATCTTGTTTCAAGAATTTCGCAACGAAAGATCCACTATTAAAACGGTTTTGTTAATAACCCTATTTGACCCTAACAGCATTGGTGCCTATGCTATGTTTTCTGACTTTCCAACAAATGCTATAAGTGCACTCTACAATATTAGCTTCGATGACGCAAACTCTATTTTACTTGGCTTCTTATACCTAAAACCTAAATACGAAAAGCTAAGGGAAAAAATATATAAGGAAAATCATGAAAAAAATATTCATCGAACTCAGGAATGTGAGATAATAGAACGGTTCATCCAAGAATACGAGACAGAAATACAAAATGTTATAGATAACAATATAAGCTATGAAGATTTGGGGGAGGTTAGAAATCTTGGCATAAATATTTTGAACAGAGCTTTTCGGTTAATCCCATTGAAAACAAACAATGAAATACACAAGAAAATTATCAAGGATATTGTTACCTATTTTCTTCCCAAAATTTTATCCGATGAAAAAGAGGATCGTTTTGATTATAAAGTAAGACATGATTTATTGAGAATATATGCATTATTTGTTTTGAATAGACCAAAAGAAGAAGTAGAAGATTACCTAAAACCACTTATCGAGAACTTTATCGTTTCGAGAACTACAGCTGAATTATTACAGGAGTTTATTTTGGCTGAAGATAAATTAAACACGTATGATAATTTTTGGTTAGTCTGGAATTGGATCAATAAAAAGATTGTCGAGATCTGTAAAGATGGTGATGGATATTGGTATGTAGATGAAATCATTAAAAGCTACCTATTTGCACAAACTCTGTGGAAAGAAACAGCCAAGGAATGGCATTCATTGAAGGATGAAAACATAAGATTTTTTGGAGATATATCAATAAGTATTGGCCATTGCGCTTCTACATTATATTCTCTCACAAAACTCTTAAATGGTATAGGTAGTTCATTCTTAAATGAAGGGATATATTGGATAGCGAATACTATTGAAAGAGTTCACGGACTTTCAGACAAAAGAAATGATACCAATACAACTTACTATTTAGAGAATGTCATTAGAAAATACATTTACAATAACCAGCAAAGAATTAAGAAGACGAATGAGCTGAGGTGTAAAGTCCTGCTGATATTAAACTTCCTCGTAGAAAAAGGATCTGTAGTTGGGTATATGCTAAGAGAAAGAATTTTATAATCCTATTATTAAATGATGATTTTACCGTAAAACTAAATTCAAAATCCAAACATTTTCATAAAGTAAAACTGGAAATTTATCTAGCAAACAAATAATACAATAACCGTGGAAACTTTTGATTCAACCAAAACGAGTCTTTATGACATTTTAAAAGACATTCATAAAGGCAAAATCCAACTACCAGACTTTCAGCGTGGATGGGTATGGGATGACGATAGGATAAAAGGTATAATAGCCAGTGTTGCAAAGTCATTTCCCATAGGTGCAGTAATGCTCTTGGAATCAGGAAATGAAAATATCAGGTTTAAAACAAAGCCGGTGGAGGGTGCTCCTGATAATAACGGGATTAAACCGGAGCAACTGATTCTGGATGGTCAGCAAAGACTCACCTCTCTATATCAGGCTATTTTCACGAATAGGGTAGTAACAACACGAAATGTGAAAGGCTATGAGATAAAGAGATGGTATTATATTGACATGGTTAAAGCAATGGATCCTGGTTCAGATCTTGAAGAAGCCATCTTCTCTATAAATGAAAATAAGGTGGTAACTGAAAACATTGGCCGTGATATTGTTCTGGACCTATCAAAAGAAGAGTATGAGTATCAAAATCTTATGTACCCTGTAAGCATGGTAGATGAATACGATGAATGGCGTACCAGGTTTTCGGAATATTGGGATTTCGATAGAGATAAGATCAAATTCTGGAATGAATTCGAGAAGAAAATAATAAAGGGATTTACTGGTTATATGCTTCCTGTTATCGAAATGAAAAAGGTGAATCCTAAGGAAGCAGTATGTCAGGTGTTTGAGAAAGTAAATACAGGTGGAGTATCTCTTTCCGTATTTGAACTGCTGACTGCCTCTTTTGCCTCTGAAGAATTTGATTTGAAAACCGATTGGGCAAGAATAAAGTCTGAATTTAAACCATTTAAGATCCTCGATAAAACAAGTAATATTGATATTGTTCAGGCAATTACAATCTTTTCGACATATCAGAAACGTAAAGAACAAGAACTGACTGTTGAAAAGGATATACTACCAGCAGTAAGTGCGAAAAGAAGAGAGATGTTAAATTTATCTCTGACTGAATATTTGAAGTACAGGGATCAAATTGTTACCGGATTTATAAAAGCATCTAAGATTCTGATTGAAAATCACATTTTTAATTCCCGGGATATTCCTTATAGTACTCAACTGGTCCCCATGGCAGCAATCCTGGCAAAACTTGGAAATGATATTGAAAATGTCGGCAACAAAAACAAGCTGATGCGTTGGTTCTGGTGCGGTGTATTTGGCGAATTGTACGGATCTGCCAACGAGACCAGATATGCCCTAGATATGGTTCAGGTTGTGGATTGGATAATTGCAAATGGCCCGGAACCTAAAACGATTTATGATGCCAACTTTTCACCTTCCCGGCTTCACACATTACGAACAAGAAACAGTGCAGCCTATAAGGGTGTTTATGCATTAATGATGGATGAAAACACCAGAGATTGGCTTTCTGCTACAAAAATTGACTTCAGCACCTATTTTTCAGAATCGATCGATATCCACCACATCTTTCCGGTTGCATGGTGTGAGAAAAAGGAGAACAATATTCCCCGGGATGATTTTGACTGTATTATAAACAAAACTCCGCTTTCTGGTCGTACTAACAGGATCGTCAGCGGAGAAGCACCAAGCAAATATCTTGAACGGTTAAAGAAGCATGCCGGAGTCTCTGATGAGGAATTTAATTCAATCCTGAAGTCACATGTTGTCAATCCTGATTCCATGTACAGGGATGATTTCTATGCATTCTTCACTGAGAGGAAGGAAAAGATACTTCAAAAGATTGAGGTTGCTATGGGGAAGGTTATCCCAAGAGATCAGGAGGTATTGGAAGAAGGTTCATTTATTTCAGAGGAATTTGAAAAGGAAAATACCTTAACTGAATAGAGGATTAATCAAAAATGTTTAAAGAGTATGCATGTATAATCTTAGGAAGGAATCTTATTCATTTTGAACGGGTATTCTTAAAAGCTAATGTCTAATGAAGAAAAAGCCTGGTGATAATGATTATTCAAAATATTTTGATTTCTCTTTAAAACCTTTACAGGAAAGAGCATTCTCATTACTTCAAATATTTACTTTAAATCCTAATTCAAAGGTTTTTATTCTAAAAGGCTATGCCGGTACAGGGAAAACGACCTTAATGGGTGGGCTTATCAAATGGCTGGATGAGAAGGATAAAACTTTTTCCTTACTAGCTTCTACCGGGCGTGCTGCGAAAATTCTTTCCGATAAAACCAAATCAGAAGCCAGAACAGTTCACAGTCATATTTACACTTTTAATGACCTGGATGATGATCTTGAAAAGATGAGTTCTGTTCAACAGGAATTAAGGGTAGATGATAAAGGCCAGATAAGTTTACTTTTTGATCTTAAAATTATTGAGTCCGAATCAGAAAAAATATATATAGTTGATGAATCATCAATGATCTCTGATACTCCCGATAAATCTGCATCATTTGCAAAATTTGGAAGTGGAGAATTATTGAAGGATCTGTTTAAGTATGACAAAAAAGGTAAATTCATTTTTGTTGGAGATCCATGTCAGTTACCACCCATTGGACAGAATATTTCTCCGGCTTTATCAAAAGAATATATTCAAAATCATTACAATATTACGGTTGAAGAGTTTGAACTTACTGAAATTGTAAGGCAGTCTGCAAGAAGTAGTATTATAGATGCTTCTGTGAAGGTCAGGGAACTTTACCGAAATAATCCACCTGTGAAATTTGCATCATTCCCTTTGAAAAACCACCCCGAAATTGAAATTCACAGTTCTCACGTTAGCTTACTTAATTCATACATTGCGCAGATCAGGGAAAATGGATTTGAACATTCAACTCTAATCAGTCAGACTAACAGGCACTGTTCAGATCTTAATAAAATAATCAGAAATGCTTTGGAGAAGCAAAGTACCCAGTTAGAACCGGGTGATATTTTAATGGTAACACAAAATAATTACTTAACAACCCTGGTTAATGGAGATGTAGTGGAAGTCTTACAAACCGGACAAAAAGAGTACAGGTGTGGATTGTCTTTCGTAAAAGTTCATGTCAGGGAATTGTCTTCCGGGGAAACATATTCAGTTCTACTTATTGAAGACATCTTATATTCGATGTCTACGAACTTAAACAATAAGCAACACAAAGACCTGATGATTGATTATTACCATCGAATGAAAAGCAATGGTATCAGTCAAAAAGACAGAGCATTTAAAGACAGGATGATTACGGATCCATATTTAAACGGATTAAAGGCAGTTTATGGCTATGCTCTAACATGCCACAAGAGTCAGGGAGGTGAATGGAACGAGGTTTTTTTGTATCTTGATAATTCTATTCACGGAATACCTAAGCCGGGGATTTACCAGTGGTTATATACTGCTGTTACAAGAGCAAAAGTTCGATTACATGTTGTAAATGATTGGTTTATAAAATAAATAATATGGCTTTAAAATTATACGTTCAGGAATTTGGATTAAATAAAAGCCTGACAACAGCAATTTATAATTTTATTCTAGATAATGAATTAAACATTGCTGAAAGAGAAGCAGAGTTAATATCAAAGAAATTCATAAAAAGGATAATTGAAAGATTTGGCGTCACGATAAATGGTATTGTAACTACAAATCCAAACACCAAAATAGAAGATGAAGATATTATTGAACTACAACAGTTTGATATAAAGTTTATTTGTAGAGAAAATGCTGAATATGAAGATAATAAACCCAAAGGTGAAAGGCTAAATCTACCAGCTTTTAAAGAAGAGATCACAAGTGTTAAGGCAACTTCATCCGAGAATCAGAGCGAAAGCTCAGAATCCAGTAAATCAGAAGTGATAAAGCAAAGTGCCCACGTATCTGAACCTGGGATTGATGCCACTATAGGGAATCTTTTAAGTGAAAATTTTGGCGTTAATGCTATTTCTGGAATTCCTCATAATGAATTTAAAAGAGCATTCTGTTTATTTCTTAAATTATTTCAAGATAAGGGACATAACAAGGTATACCAGTCAAAATATAGCTATGAACTAACTGATTTTCTTAAAAACCGTGTAAATGATTCAAACCTGCATAAGGAGTTAACATTTTCAAAGCAACAATTATCATCTTCTGGGATGCTAGTAGAAAAGCTTCTTATTGGTAAAGCAGAAAAGGAGAATGAATTGTCTCAGCTAGTGAATGATTTAGTTTTGGGCCAATATGACTCAAACTTGTACAGGTTTCTTCAGGAATATTGCAAACTGATTAACAGCTCCACGTTTCAGTTTATGCTTTTACCTTTATTCGATAAAAATCTTTCCAATAGGGTTGCTTTAGAGAACTTGATTAAAGCTATAAATGACGCTTCCAACAAACCTGAAATTGAAGAAAAATACTTACACTTTGAGTCCAGAAAATCATTATTTGAGAATTATTTACAAAATTTAGAAAAGAGTGATACATTTAATAGAGTTGTTTTTAATAATATCTACGAGCATCTTTGGAACCTTTTCAAAACAGCTTGCGATGCTATAAAGGAAAAATCCGTTCTTATAAATGTTGAGACCTCTTCAAAAAAATACAATTTTCAAAATGCCGAAATTTCCAACCATGATATTTTCATTTTCATTGCTAACAATGGAGAAGGATTAGCCAGAAATCTGACAATTAATTCATTAAGCAAAGTATTTTCCTTCGAAGAGATCACTGTGGGGTTACTTAAACCAGGTGAGCGAAGAGAGATTATTATTAATGCAGGTATTAATTACTCACCTGATTTTAAACCTAATTTGGAAATTTTAATGCAATGGGAGGAAACATCAGGAAAAATAAAATCTGCCAAGGCTAATCTAGTTTTCGAATTACAGGATACAGATATTCCATGGGATAAATTGATAAAACAGAATTTATATACAATTCAAATTATTGAAGACAAAAATAAATTATATGGGAGAGATGAAATATTGGAGGAGCTAAAAATGAATATCCTCAGTGATAATATTGTTTCATATAAAATCTGGGGGCAAAAACGGGTTGGGAAATCATCAATTGTAAAGACCCTTAAGACGGTACTCAATGATTATGAAGATGTAATTGTAGTTTATAGAAGAATTGGCGGGATTAGAAATTCGGATCCAATTATTACTCTTAACGAACTCGGAGAAAGTTTATGTTCAGAGGTTCTGAATGAAATTGACAGTAAGGTTAAATCACCACAAATACGAGAACAGCTTAAGAATATTACTGTACCAGTTTTTAATGGATCTCTTTATCCCTTAGAATCATTCCTTAATAGACTTCACAGAATAGAAAGATCTTTGAAATTTATTTTTGTACTTGATGAATTTGATAGAATCAATGAAGAGTTTTTTCTTCCCGGAAATATTGGGGAGGTTCTTTCTCAAGGTATAGGCAAAGGTTTGAATGAAGAAAAATATATTGGATTCTTACTTGTTGGATCAGAGAATATGCAAATTCTTGATAGACAAGGAATGAATTATAACAGTTATCGTGAAAGAGAGGTTGATACCTTCAGTAAGGTAACTCAGTATCAATCCTATAAGAATATTGTTGTTGGCCCCGGAACTCCTTATTTAGTTTATTCTGAAGAAGCAATTGACAGAATTTATGATATAACAAATGGTAATCCCTATTTTACGAATCTCATTTGCCAAAACGCTTTTATGAATGCTTATAAGAACCGAGATTCGTATATTGACACTCATAGTACTGATTTCGCTGTGGACTTAATTGTAAAGTCATCCCAGAAAGGACATTTTGAGCATTTTTGGGGAGATGGACTTACAGAGGAAAGTGATTCAAAAAAAGAAAGGAAAACTGATATAAGAAGGAGAATTTTGGTCAGTTATAGTATCTCATGTAGACAAGATTTAGACCACTTTCCAAGTAAATCTGAAATACTAAGAAATTTCAAATACCCCAGCGAATATAAAATAGAGGCATATGAGGTAGAAAATACAATAACAGAGTTTTTTAACAGGAAAATATTTTACGAATCCAGCAATTCAATCCGTATTAAACCTCAAATTTTTGAACGTTGGTTGGTCAGTACTGGTAAAACGTTAATGATTGAAGGAGTCTCCGATCTTGAAGCACAGCATCGAGAAAAGGAACTAGAACGCCAATTTGCACTTAAAGATGAAGAGATAAAAAGACTAAGTGATGCATATATTTTTGAAGGTAAGAAGATTACTATTGATGAATTCAAAAGATATTTCAAACAATTTGGCAACTCGATTGAGCAAAGACGAATATTCAATTTGATTGATTCAATCTATTATATTTCACAAGAAGAAATAAATGATTTCTTTAAGAATGAACAACGCAACATTTTTTTCAAACAAGTTTTTGAAGTAAAAGAAGGTATTCGAACAATATTTAGAGAAGGCATCGAAATTTTCTCATTTTCAAAAGATTTCGAAGAATACCTGCCGATTATTGATTCATTCAAGAAAATGAGTAGGATAAGAGCTACTAAAACCGTTAAGAATCTGGTTGATGATAAAGATCTGTTGAAAAAAAATACTCCTACTGAAATAATAATATTTGAACCAATTTTGGACAGTATTATTGAGATCCAAGCTAAACTACTTGAATTTCTGCAGAACGAACTGATTAAGGATAAAGTTCAGGTTAGACTCATCAGTTTAGTAATATCAACAAAAGTTAAGACAGGTTTAATTCGAAACACGGCTGCTTTTAATAACTTTAAACTTGTTTTCTTACATGAAATAGAAGAGACTAAAATTAAACCGTTCATTGAAGGGACTGAACTATTTGAAAAAATCGATGACGCTAATCAGGTTTATGCCGAGTCACGAAGATTTTTCCCCAATCTGACAAAAAATACGCTGTTAGTTCTTTTTGAGCCATTCTGTCCAAGCAAGTCATGCCCTATTTTATGGTGCAAAACATCTCAGTTTACACCTCTTTTCCCAAATATGGTTGGCAGTTGTTCTGGTGCAGAAAACATTTCAGATTCAGAACATTTGAGATTAAGGCTATATACCGCTAATACAGAATTATCTCAAAAACTTAACCGTTATATTATTGACAGACTCAAAAAAAGAGGAGAACTAGATGGCGGGAAAGATTGGTTTAATGTCGATTACATTCCTAAGGGAGTCATGGAATCAGTCAGTTCAAAATGGATACAAGAAGGCCAAGAATCGCCAAAAGAATCTTATTTCGATTTTATTGATTATAAGAAAATAATTGAAAAGGATGCATTTTTAATGGGAGTACTAAAGTTACCTGGGATCGATCTTTCTTGGTGTGAAAAATTAAATAAACTTAGGAGAGATCCGGCTCATCCAGAGAAGCCTGCTCCATCGTTAGATGAAGTAGAATATTTTGAAAAGGTGACAAAACTTATCAGGAAACAGATAGAGACCAATCCCTTATAAGAAAAGTAGCATGTAATGAGTAAATGAAATTTTGTACTACTTTTTGTACTACTAATGAAAATGGCCCTGTAAATATTTGATTTACAAGGCCATTTGATTTACTTAGTCGGGGTGAGAAAATTAAATTTCGATTAATCTTTTATCATAATTTTTCTATGGCCCCCAATCCAAATAATGCAAAATCATATTTTACTGGATCTTCAGAATCAAAACTTCTTAAAACTCCATCCAGTTCGGCAACAGCCTTTGCATCGTTTTGTTTGCGTTTTAATAAGCCAAGCTTCCTGGCAACATTGCCGGAATGAACATCGATTGGACATGATAAAATTGACGGAGATATAGTGTCCCAAATTCCAAAATCCACGCCTTTATTGTCTTTCCGGATCATCCATCTCAAATACATATTTAATTTCTTTGCTGATGATCCTTTATACGGATCAGATACATGTCTTTCCGTTCTTTTTTCATGCGGAAGTTCAAAGAAAATCTTATGCAACTCATGTATCGCAGGTTGAAGAGAATTAGTAGTTTGATAATCTCTGAAGATAGCTTCAAGACCACCTTTATTCCTAAAGATATGGCGAAGTGCTTTCAGAAAATAACATAGATCGGTAGTATTAAAAGTCCTATGAACAAAACAATCGACCATTTCAAATTCATCATCGTTTGAATTCATTATGAATTCATATGGAGAATGATCAAGTAGTTCCATAATCCGGTTCGCATTTCTCAGGATCATCTTTCTGTTACCCCAAGCGATTGTGGCTGCAAGAAATCCAGCTATTTCGATGTCTTGTTTCTTCGTAAATTGATGTGGAATGCTAATTGGATCGAATTCAATGAAAGAAGGCTGATTGTATTGTTCAACCTTTTCATCAAGGAATTCTTTCAACTCATGCCTTTTTAACTTCATTTCCTTATATTGGGGATCATAAAAATAAGGAAATATGATTACAAATCATGCTGCCTTAATTATCCGTAGGAACATATTTATCTTTTTCGCTGCCGATCCTTTAAAGGGATCCGATACATGCCTCTCGGTCCTTTTCTCATGAGGAAGCTCAAAAAATATCCTGTGCAGCTCGTGAATCGCAGGCTGAAGCGAATCGGATGTTTTATAGGTCTCAAAAATTGTCTCAATCCCTCCCTTGTTCCTGTAAATATGCCGCAGAGCTTTCAGAAAATAAGCAAAATCGACCAGATTGAATGTCCTGTGCACGAATCGCACGGCCTGATCCAGTTCGCAATCGCTCGAATTTACTATGAACTCATAAGGCGAATCCTCGAGTATCTCCATCATCCTGACCGAACTCCTGATGATCATCTTCCGGTTTCCCCAGGCAATAGTAGCTGACAGGAATCCGGCTATCTCTATATCCCCCTTTTCTGTATAACGATGCGGAATGCTTATCGGATCCGACTCGATGAAAGAAGACCTGTTGTACAGATCAGCTTTTTCATCAAGGAATTCCTTCAACTCATGCCTCTTTAACTTCATCTCCTAATGATGCGGGACGTAAAAATAAGGGAATATGATTTAAAATCATTCTGCCTTAATTATCTGCAGGCACATTTCGATCAGTCTATCATACCTGCAGCTACGGTATCATTCGACCCTTCTTCAATGAAAACCAGACTGCCGGTAATGTTATTCTTTTTGTAACTGTCAAAACATAAGGGCTTTACAGTTTTTATGGTGATGCTTGCAATATCATTCATGCCAACCAAAAGATCGGAAGTCTCCTTTTCAAGCTTGTTGATATTCATCTTATAGTTCACCGATTTGATTATACAGGGAACTTCATTGCTGTAATTTCTGACAAGGTATCTGCCTCCCGGCCTGAGAGGCTTTTCATTGAACCAGCATACCATCAGATCGATCTCCTGAGCTTCACGGGGCAGATCATCCTTCTTTGCAAAAAGATATCCTCTCCCTATGTCCAGCTGGTCGGCAAGAGTTATCGATACCGACTCTCCGGTTCCGGCTTCGGAAAGCCTCTTTTCCATCACGTCGATAGAGGTGATCACTGATTTTGATCCCGATGGATAGATCACCACTTCATCACCTTCGTGAAAGATACCTCCTGCAATCCTGCCAGCATATCCCCTGTAGTCGTGATGTTCCACCGACTGTGGCCTTATTACCGTTTGAACGGGGAAACGTGCAACGGATGTATTTCCGGATTTCTTTATCTCTACTGTTTCAAGAAGCCTGAGAAATGTAGGTCCTTCATACCAGTCCATATTTTCCGACGCTTCAACCACATTGTCGCCGTATTTGGCACTCATGGGAAGATAATGAACTTCTTCAGGGTCGAACCTGTCTGCCAGCTGTCCTAGTTTCTCCCTTATATCCAGAAAAACTTTTTCGGAGAAATTGACCATGTCCATCTTGTTGATGCAGAAAACAAGATAGCGTATATCAAGAAGGGCTGCTATGTATGTGTGTCTGAGTGTTTGCTCAAGAACACCTTTTCTTGCGTCGATAAGGATCACGGCAAGGTCGGCAGTGCTGGCTCCTGTTACCATGTTCCTTGTGTACTGGATATGTCCCGGAGTATCGGCAATAATGAATTTTCGCTCGGGAGTTGCAAAGTATCTGTAAGCTACATCAATGGTAATACCCTGTTCCCTTTCATCCCTGAGTCCGTCGGTTAACAGTGACAGATCTATTGTTTCCTTGCCCAGACGTTTGCTTGACTGAACCAGGTGATCCATCTGATCCTCAAATATTGATTTGCTGTCATATAGCAGCCTGCCAATAAGGGTGCTTTTTCCATCATCAACACTGCCTGCTGTTGTAAATCTCAGAAGGTCTCTCAATTCTCTTTTTGAATCATTCTCCATAATACTTCTGTAAATCTGTTTCCCGGATCTCCAATACCTCTCTCATACTTTGCCGCAGTATGGATTTGCAGCCGCATCACACTGTACAGGATCAGAAAAAATTAAAAATAACCCTCTTTTTTTCTGTCTTCCATAGCTGCTTCAGAACGTTTATCGTCATATCTGCCTCCCCTTTCAGTCACACGGGTTGCAGCTATCTCAGAGATAATGTCATCAATAGATTCAGCTCTTGAAAGTGTTATACCTGTGCAGGTTATGTCGCCTATTGTACGGCACCTCACATCCGATTCAAATACTTTTTCAGACGGTTTCAGCTGCATAAAGGGGGCCCATGCCAGGTAGACGCCGTTACGCTGGAATATTTTCCTGCGATGTGAATAATACAGTTCCGGCAAACTTATATTTTCATATTTTATATACTGCCATACGTCGAGCTCGGTCCAGTTGCTGATGGGGAATACCCTGAAGTGTTCTCCGAAATTCTTGTGTCCGTTGAAAATGTTCCACAGTTCCGGCCTCTGGTTTTTGGGGTCCCACTGGCCGAATTCATTACGGTGTGAAAAGAATCTCTCTTTTGCACGGGCTTTCTCCTCATCACGACGTCCGCCTCCGACAGCCACATCAATGTTCAGGTCATCGATGCCATCGAGCAGAGTTACCGACTGTGCCTTGTTTCTGCTGGCATTTATTCCTTTTTCTTCTGACACTTTCCCCTGGTCGATTGAATCCTGAACATATCTTACAATAAGTTCCACGTCAAGTTCCTTTGCAAGGTCATCCCTGAATCTGAGGGTCTCTTCAAAGTTGTGACCGGTATCGATATGCATAAGGCTGAAGGGCATTTTTGCAGGCCAGAAAGCTTTTTTTGCAAGATGAACGAGCACGATCGAATCTTTCCCTCCTGAAAACAGGATCACTTTTTTCTCAAACTGAGCTGCCACCTCCCTCATTACAAAAATAGCCTCATTTTCAAGCTCTTTCAAGTGATCGTCATTTATCTTCATACACTGTTGGTTTTGACTTAATCAAAAAATTGACTTTTTCCGGACATCTTGTTTTTCCTGATCGTCACGAAATATTTCAACAGACTAAAAATTACAAAATTTTCCGGACATAGCTGAACGTTTATTTTATATGTAATCCACACTCTTTGAGATTATCATTTTCCCACCACCACCGGCCTGAACGGAAATCATCTCCGGGATTTACGGCTCTTGTGCATGGCTGACAGCCGATGCTTATGAAATTTCTGTCGTGAAGGACATTATAGGGTACCTTATTATCCCTGACGAACTTTTTCACTTCTTCGAATGACCATTTCAGAAGCGGATAGTACTTGAACAGCTTTTTGTCTTGATCATATTCGAGCCAGTCAAGATTTTTCCTGCTGCCTGACTGCTCTGCCCTTATGCCGGATATCCAGACCATTTTACCCTGAAGCGCCCTGTTAAGTGGAACCACTTTGCGAATACGGCAGCATTCATGCCGGTTTTCTGTTGAATAATAGAAGCTATACGGCCCTTTTTCACTTACCATCGCTTCAACGAGTTCACGATCAGGAAAGTATACTTTGATGTTCTGCTGATATTTTTTAACGGTTTTATTAAAAACATCATAAGTTTCGGGAAACAGTCTTCCGGTATCAATAGTGACTGTTTCAACAGGAATATTATTCGAAAAAATTAGGTGGGTGATAACCTGATCCTCAATTCCAAAACTGGTTGTAAAAAGCGTTTGCCCTTCGTAGAGTGTAGTCAGGGTTTTTAACACATCCACGATTGACTTCCCTTCCAGTAATTCTTTCAGTTCTTGTATGTTCATTTCTTTTATCTGCTGATTTCTTCTTCAGTATGTCTATTCGGATTCTGTGAATATGAGCCCATAACCTTTCGTGAAAATAATAAAGAACTGTTTTGGTGATCACTTCGATACTGCCTATCGATACAGCAAATGAAAATTTTCCTGTGATGAAATAACTGATTATTATTGTATCAAGAGTCCCGACAATTCTCCAGGATAAGGACTTAATGAAGCTTTTGATGGGCTTATCTGACTCACTGACCGGATCTGATAATTCTTTCCGTCCTGAATTTTTTACCTGACTGTTTAAGATAACATCCAACATAATTCTGGTCTTTTCGGACGGTGTAAAAATAGACCTTTGATTTCAGTTGGGAATTGGCAATTATGCTGCAAAAAAATAGGTATTTATACACATGTATTCAGGATATTTCAGTCCCATTGAACAGGTGGATACGGAACCCTGAAGCAAAGCGGATTGCGAAATGTTTCAGAATAAACCAACGATCCAAAGCAGTGAGGGAATATGTGAAATATTCTTAAAGCACTTTTTGATAATATTAAAAAGCAAATTCAGGGATTGTGTAAACAGGTGATGAAGTAATATATAAACCTTTTGCAGGCACTGAAGTCGAGTTCAGAGAGAACATATGTATTCTTATCACCTGTACTGACATTTTTTATATAGCAGCGACGACTGAAAATATCTGGAAAGACAGCTTAATTAATAAAAATTACCATAAGGTGTTATCATCTTACAGCATTTCTGCTGGAACTAAGTTTTTCACTTATTACCGGTAATTGTCGAAACCTTTTTCTAATTTTAAGCTGTTCATTAAATCTGTAAAGTCTGATCGGTTAACCAATACAGGCCTCGAAAAACGCTGCGAATATGCTGGATAAAATACTGAAATTCAGTCTGAAAAACAAACTCATAGTTATTCTTTTTACATTTACAATCACGGCCTTTGGGCTTTTTGCCGTGTTAAAGATCCCCGTCGGAGCAGTACCCGATATTACCAACAACCAGGTTCAGGTTATTACAACTTCAGTTAATCTTTCGACTCAGGAGATAGAACAGTTTATCACAGCTCCTGTTGAAATGGAGATGGCAAATCTTCCGGGTGTAAGTGAGATAAGATCGGTCTCCAAATTCGGCCTGTCGGTGGTTACTATTGTTTTCAGGGATAATATGGGTACTTACCTTCCTAGACAGCTGATTGCGGAAAGAATAAAAAGTGCATCAGAAAATATTCCGGAAGGATTTGGAACACCTGAAATGGGCCCTATTAGTACAGGCCTTGGTGAGATTTATCAGTACACAATTGATGTAAAACCTGGATACGATGATTTGTATACACCTATGGATCTTAGGACAATCCAGGACTGGATTGTAAGACGAAGACTCTCAGGAATAAATGGCGTGGTTGAAATTAACAGCTGGGGAGGCTATCTGAAAGAGTATGAGATTGCCATTGATCCGGCCAGGCTCAGAAGTGTCAATTTAACATTGAGGGACGTATTTGATGCGATTGCATCAAATAACAGTATATCAGGAGGCGCCTATATTGAAAAGACAAATCAAAGTTATTTCATTAGGGGTGACGGGCAGGTAAAATCTCTTGATGATATTGAGAATATCGTTGTCAATAACAGGAATGGAGTACCTGTACTTATAAAAGATATTTCTGATGTTCGGTATGGATATGCAAATCGCTTCGGGGCAATAACTGCCAATGGTAAAGGTGAAACCGTTCTCGGACAGATAATGATGCTTAAAAATGCTAACTCTAAAGAGGTTATTAACGAAGTCAAGAAGCGAATTGAGGAAATCCAGAAGAATCTTCCCGAGGGGGTATATATTAATCCGGTCCTGGAACGAAGTGAACTGATAGCAAAAACTTCCCTGACCGTTATCGAGAACCTTATTTTCGGAGCTCTGATAGTGTTTCTCATCGTATTTCTGATACTGGGAAATTTACGTTCTGCCGGTGTAATTGCTTCAATGATCCCTCTGGCTTTACTCTTCACAATATCAATGATGTACATCTTCGGTATCGATGCAAACCTGATGAGCCTCGGGGCCCTCGACTTCGGGATAATAATTGACGGGGCAGTAATAATTGTGGAGTATATTGCCCTGAGGATAATGACCAGAAGAGATGAGTTGGCAGGAGTAAGTGGTGTTGCAAAACAATCTCTGCTCGACAATATTTCCTATGAAGGGTCCTCCAAAATGATGAACTCTGCCATTTTCGGGCAGATAATTATCCTTATCGTTTTCATCCCCATACTTTCTCTGAGCGGTGTGGAGGGAAAGATGTTCAGGCCAATGGCCCTGGCATTTTCATTTGCGATACTCGGGGCAATGATTTTCGGATTGACATGGTTGCCTGTGGCATCCAGTATCTTCCTTAAAGAAACAACGAGAAAAAAGGACGGTATTTCAGGCTGGATAATGAAGATTGTACATCGTTCCTATGAGCCGGTCATTAAATGGTCGTGCGGACATAAACGTATAGTTCTGGGAGCTGCAATAGCCTCTCTGATAATCACAGTTATCCTGTTTACAAGAATAGGAGGAGAGTTCGTTCCCACTCTCGATGAAGGGGATTTTGTTATCCAGCCTGTGCTGAAAACCGGTACATCCCTGTCCAAAACTATTGAGACGACTACGAAAATGGAGAATATTCTCATCTCTGAATTCACTGAAGTCGAGCAGATTGTAAGCCGTATCGGTGCAGCAGAAGTGCCAACGGATCCAATGTCGATGGAAGAAATAGACATGATAATAAAACTGAGACCAAAGGAAGAATGGGTGTCTGCATCAACAAAGGAGGAGCTGGCTGAAAAGTTTAAGAATGCCCTTTCTGTTCTTCCAGGTCTTGAATATGAATTCACACAACCTATTGAAATGAGGTTTAATGAGCTTATCACAGGTGTCAGGGCCGACATAGCGATCAAAATATTCGGGGAGGACCTGGATTATATTAACCAGAAAGCAATAGAGATTAAGAACCTCATCTCAGATATTCCCGGTGCAGGTGATGTGATCCTTGAAAAAACAGTAGGGCTTCCACAGGTCAGGATTGCCTACAACCGTGAAAAAATCGCTTATTATGGTCTTAATATCAAGGATATGAATAATTATCTCTCCACAGCTTTTGGCGGTGAAACAGCAGGAACAGTTTTTGAAGGCGAAAAAAGGTTCGATATGGTTGTAAGATTAAACAGGGAGAACAGAACAGATATAAATAATATAAAACAACTTTATGTACCCCTTAATAACGGGAATCAGATACCACTGGAGGAAGTTGCAGATATCCGCTATTCAGAGGGGCCGGCCAAGATATCGAGGGAGAATACACACCGCAGAGTGGTAGTAAGCGTCAATGTGCGAAACCGCGATCTTCAATCTGTTGTGAAGGATATCCGTGATATTATAAATTCCAACGTTGCTCTTGAATCGGGCAATTATATTGAATATGGAGGGCAGTTTGAAAATCTTCAGAATGCCACCAAAAGACTTCTCATCGCTGTACCGGTAGCCCTTCTGCTGATATTCATATTTCTTCATTTTGCCTTCAAATCTCTAAAGGATGCCCTGATGATCTTCACGGCAATACCTTTAGCTACTGTTGGAGGTGTCATTCTTTTGTGGATAAGGGGTATGCCCTTCAGCGTCTCGGCCGGTGTAGGTTTCATAGCCCTCTTTGGTATCGCGGTCCTGAACGGGATTGTTCTTATCGAACATCTGAAGGATCTACAGCATAGCGGAATTACAGATATGAAAGAACTTATACTCAGAGGAACCAGGGACAGACTCCGTCCGGTTCTTCTGACAGCCGGAGCTGCAGCAATGGGATTTCTTCCGATGGCAGTTTCAACAGGGGCAGGCGCAGAAGTACAACGACCCCTCGCAACAGTCGTTATCGGAGGACTTGTAACTTCAACTATGCTGACCATGATAGCATTACCACTGCTATTTGAGATTTTCTATAATGTTACAGGATTCAAATTCTTCCCCTTCAGGGTAATACGATCAAAACCTGTCATACTTATCCTGTTGCTGATTGTGCCGGCCCTGTCTTCTTTTGCTCAGCCAAAGCAGCTTAAACTTTCTGAGATAATCCAGATTGCCATTACCGGGAACAAGGAAATTAATGCATATTCATTAAAGGTAAATGAGAGTAAGGCCTTGAAGGCGACTGCTTTCGATCCGGGTAAAACGACCTTTTCTTACGGTTATGACCAGAACAATATTGCTCCCGGCGGTTATCCTCTCAAAGTATGGGGGATAGAACAGGAAATAAGCTTTCCTACCATGTATGCCGCTGAAATGAAAGCCAGGAAAATAGACGTTTCAAAAGCCGGACTACTCCTTGAGTCACGCATTCAAAACCTCAAGAAGGAGATATCACTTTGTTACTATAATATTCAGAATCTTCTTGCAAAAAACACGCTTTATAAAAGTATTGACAGTCTATATTCCAGGCTTCTTATCAACAGTGAATCAAGATATAAAAAGGGAGATATTAGCCAACTGGATCTGCTTAACATAGAAGCACGTAAACAGCAGGCAAGGTTAAACCTCGACGGTACAGCCTACTCCATCCGGACTCAGTATCAAAAGCTGAAGACTCTGATGAACTTTGAGGAGGATTTTACTGTGGCACCGGAAATCGAATTAATGTCTCACGAAGAAATATATTTTGAGTCTGTTCCGGGAGTGAAACTTATAAGACTGCAAAATGAATATAGCGAAGCATTATTGAAGATTGAAAGGAACAGGATGCTTCCTGATCTATCGCTTAATTATTTCACCGGGACTAATGAGTATGAAAATTCAAAATACTACAATGGTTTCCAGGTAGGATTGGCCCTTCCGGTTTTCTTCGGAAGCCAGAGATCAAGAATCAGGTCTTCCAGGATATCCCTGGATGCACGGCAGCTTCTGACGGAATATGAGATTAACACACTGAAAAACAGGGCTGAAGATTACCTTCGTGAACAACACAGACTTATGGAAAATATTGAATACTATAATAAGTCCGGACGATTATTATATGATGAGATATTGAGGACAGCGCTGATTAGCTACCAAAAGGGAGAAATAGACCTCTTAAAGTTCACTAGTAGTTTTGAAAGTGCAGTACAACTTAAATTTAATTATCTTGAAAATGTTCTGCAGTATAATACCTGCATACTTGAACAGATCTATTTAACATTCCAAAATTAAGTTACATGAAGAGATTAATATTCCTATTGGCAATAGTTGTCATACATGGTTCCTGTTCCCATAAGAATAATAGTACTCAGGTTCCGGAAACGAATGAGAATTTTATAATTGTAACACAGGAGCAGTTTGATACAGGAGGGATGGCCATTGGTGAACCGGTAAGAATGGTTTTTGAAGGTACAATCAAATGTAACGGATATATTATCACAAAACCATCGGGAAGTGCCTGGATCAGTTCCCCGGTTCCGGGACTCGTTAAAAAGATTTACTGTTCAGGCGGACAGAAGGTAAAAAGCGGGCAGGTACTTTTTGAGCTTGGTGGGAATGAATTTATTGAACTCCAAACCAATATGGCTGAAACAGCCAGCCAGCTTAAGAAGTTAAAGTCCGAATATGAACGTATACAATCACTCTTCAGTGATAAGATAAGTACTGAGAAAGAACTGATACAGGCTGAAAGTGAATTCAATGCCTCAAAAGCAAAATATTCAGCCCTGAAGATGAAGATCAGGATCCTTGGCCTGGATGTATCTGAAATCGAGAAAGGGAACCTCTATGAGACTTTTTGCCTGGAATCACCTCTCAATGGTTATATAAGTGGAGTTGATGTGTCGGTTGGTCAGTTTGTTGAACAGCAAATGACTCTGGCGGAAGTCATTGATCCTTCATTGTTTCAACTAAAACTTGCAATATTTGAAAAAGACATGGCTTATCTTAAAGAACAGCAAAAAGTAAGATTCAGCCTGATAGGTAGTCCTGATAAAACTTTCAACGCCACGCTGAAATCGATAGGCAAAGATGTTGAGGAGGAATCAAAAGCGATCATTTGCTATGCGGGAATTGATGATCCAAACAGATCAGCCTTTATAAAAAATGCATATGTCGAAGCAGATATAATAACCACAATTGATACTGTATATGCTGTGCCTGAGGAATCGGTCCTGAGATCGGAGGGGAGCAGTTATATACTCGAGTTGATCAAAAGAGAGAACGAACTGTATTACCTTAGAAGGACAAGGACAGAGGCAGGAAGAAGAGACAAAGGTTTTGCCGAGATAATCAGGGCACCTGATAATATGAAGCTGGTAACTAAGGGGGCATATAATTTACCTATTGAATAATCAGGAGTTTAACAGTATCTAATTTAGTTATGATATGATCCTGACTCTTGTCAATCCAACAGACAGAAAACAAGGATGCCAAATAGTTTTTTTCATTTTAAGCAGTTTACTATTTACCAGGACCGTAGTGCGTTTAAAGTAGGAACCGATGGTGTTCTGCTTGGTGCGTGTGCTGATATTTCAGTAGCAGGGAAGATACTTGATATAGGAACAGGAACCGGCCTGATTGCATTAATGCTTGCCCAGCGTTGCAGAGCAGAAATCACAGCCCTCGAACCAGACATTAATTCAGCCAGTCAGGCTTCTGAAAATGTAAGCATCAGCAAATGGAGCGACAGGATAAAGATTATAAATACAACATTCCAGGAATATCATCCGGGATCAGTCAGGTTTGACCTTGTTGTTTCAAATCCTCCCTTCTTCAGCAATTCGTTACTTAATCCTGATCCACTTAAAGCAGCGGCAAGGCATGATATTTCACTTTCTGCCGGGGAACTGCTTGCCGGAGTCTCAGGGCTGTTATCCCGGAATGGCAGATTTCAGGTCATTATGCCTTATGCTGAAGGTATTGTGCTGGTTGCGGAAGCCCGGGAACATGGTCTCTATTGCAATAAGATTTTAAAGATCAGGCCTTTGCCAACAGGTGAAATAAAAAGACTGATTCTCACTTTTTCGCGTACAAAGTCAGAAATTCATGAAAGCTTTCTAACCATTGAACATGGTAAAAGACATGAATTTACTGATGAATATATTAATCTGACAAAGGATTTCTATCTGAAAATTTGAAATACATCGCGCAACTTGTTTTTTTGTTGATCCCCTGTTTTTGTTGACCCCCCAACCCCCCTGTTTTGTTGACCCCCAACCCCCTGTTTTGTTGACCCCCCAACCCCCCTGAAGGGGGGCTATAAACCCATAAAAAAATGATTGATAAAATCTGAAATATTATTACTTTTAATAAGTCGCAGCATTCTTTATGAGGTCGAGGATTATAGAAAGGAATATGTTCTATGGAGCCGGTAAGAACATTTTTGAAAAGGCTTCTGAGTTAAGGAAAAATATGACTCTGGCTGAAAGGATAATTTGGGAAGAGTTAAGAAACCGAAGGATTTTTAAAGTCAGGTTCAGACGGCAACACCCTATTGATATTTTTATTGCAGATTTTTATTGCCATCAAATTAAATTGGTTATTGAAATAGACGGGGAGATTCATATGAATGAAGAAGTAATGATATACGACGATGGCAGAGCACATGATATTGAAAAATATGGAATAACGATTTTGCGATTTACCAATGACGAAGTTTTAAATCATCGTTCCAGGGTTATCAAAAAGATTCTGGATACAATTAATCACCTAACCTGTATTAAATAAAAAGGTTACTAATATTGTAGATAATGGATTTCAACCCCCCTTCAGGGGGGCTTGGGGGGTGGATTTACCGGGGGGGGCTTGGGGGGTGGATTTACCGGGAGGAGCCTGTGGGGTGGATTATTGTATCATATCGCTTTCCGGCAGACCATACTCCTCCTTCATCGCAATTCCCAGAGTTTTGAGTTCGTCAAGAACGGGTTCATAAATCTCAGGTATAACAGGACGGTACACACCACTAAGGTTAATTTTTCTGTCAAGAATCATCTTCACAGCTACCGATGCAGGCAATGCAACTGTCCTTGCCACGGCAGTGTTCGTTGAAGGAGATCCGAAATCGAGCATCGATGATTTAATAACTTCCTTCCTGCCTCCCTGCAATTCAGCAAGGAAAACATGCTGCATTAGTACTGTATCTCTTTCATCGGGTGAAAGTGACATTCTGCTGATCATCCTGTCGGAGGTAATTTCGAATGGAGATGTTGTTCCGTAAGGCAGCTTTTCATTCCCGAAGAAACCAAGCCATTCAAGGGCCTGAAGTGCTGTTGCATCCTGCCTCAGGCCCAGCTTAAGTGCCGTTTGTGTCCTGACATCTTCTGAGGCGATTGTACCTGTCAGTCCTGCCATGAATCCTGCATAAGTCATCCCCGAGAAATCTTCCGTTTTGTCATCGAGCATGTTAAGTTGCTTCATGGCATCCAGAGTCTCACACCATCCCCTGTAGCGGAAAGTGCCTCTGTACATCGTCATGGCCTCAGGTATTCCATAAATATCAATGTAGCTTATCGAATCCCTGTTGGGATAAACTTCAAGTTCACCAATTCCCGGGAAATCATAGAAAAAGGTGTCCCTGAACAGTTTGACAGGATCAATTTTCACTTCCCGGCCTTTTTTCAGGTACAGGGCGTTGTTCCTGCTTGCCATCACAACACCCTTTGGGCTCCATGAGAACTTGTACTTCAGAGGATTGCCGGCAGCCTCAGGAGCCGGAAGGGCACCGCAGAGTGAATAAAATTCAAGCACTTTTCCTTCTTCGTTGTGAATGTGATCGATGATCTTCATCGCGGTCATGTGATCAATCCCCGGATCGAGTCCCATCTCATTAAGCAACAGAACGCCTGCCTTCCTCGCTTCATGGTCGAGAGCCTGCATTTCGGGCTGAACATAGGAAGTTGTGACAAGATGTTTACCATTACGGATGCATGCAGAGGCTATAAGCACATGGTACCTGTAGGGGAGGAAAGAAACGGCAATGTCATTGTTTCTCACCAGCTCATCAAGAGTTACGGTATCATCGGTTGACCAGCGGAGGGAAGTGCCATTTGGGTGACCTTTGATCATCCTCTCTGCTTTTTCCCTGGTGGTTGTTGCAATCGTGACCAGGAAATCTCTTTCAAGAAGATATTCCACCATGGGTTTTACTACCAGACCGGCACCGAGTATCAGGACTTTTCTCATTTCAACAGTATTTTAAAGTTCCAAGGTAGGGAATAAAAAATACAGAAACTATGACTTTTGTTTCACCTGCTGTTTGTGTCAGCTCCACGTATCTCTCCGTGCACGGGCTTTCAGTTGGTTAAGGCGTTAGTTATGCGGATCAATAAAATTGTATCTTTGTTTCTGATCATTAAATTTGTTTGTCACTGCGATAAAATCCGATGTCAGAAAACCAGAAATACGTCGAAACACCGCTCATGAAGCAGTATTATGCAGTAAAGACGAAGCATCCCGATGCTATACTGCTTTTCAGGGTAGGCGACTTTTACGAGACATTCGGTGAAGATGCGATAAAAGCATCGCAGATCCTGGGCATAACTCTGACAAGGAGGGCTAACGGTTCTGCTTCATTTGTGGAGCTTGCAGGATTCCCCTTTCATGCACTCGACACATATCTTCCGAAACTCGTCAGGGCAGGGCAGAGGGTAGCAATATGCGAACAGCTTGAAGATCCGAAGCTTGCGAAGAAGATTGTTAAACGCGGTATAACAGAGCTTGTCACACCCGGGGTATCCCTTAACGATAATGTGCTTGACCATAAGGAGAACAATTTTCTTGCTGCCGTCCATATTGAAAAGAAGATTGCGGGAGCAGCCTTTCTCGACATTTCTACAGGTGAATTTCTTGTTGCAGAGGGAACACCTGAGTACATCGACCAGATAATGAATAATCTGCAGCCAAGGGAGGTACTCCTGGAAAAGAAGAAAAAGGAGCTTTTTTACGAGACCTTCGGAACCAGATTTTACACCTACCGTCTCGATGACTGGATATTCACTTCTGAAGCTGCAAATGACCGTCTTTTAAAACAGTTTGAGACAAGTTCACTGAAGGGATTCGGCATACATAATCTCAGCTTCGGTATCATAGCCGCAGGAGCCATTCTCTATTATCTCGACATAACTCAGCACGAACAGCTTGGGCACATTACCAATATATCACGGATTGAAGAAGACAGATATGTCTGGCTCGACAAGTTCACTATCAGGAACCTTGAGCTTTTTCATTCTCCGTATGAAGGAGCGAGGACTTTAACAGACGTGATGGACCAGACGGTCTCACCTATGGGCGGCCGTTTGCTGAAAAGATGGATCTCCCTTCCTCTTAAAGATCTCCTGCCTGTAAATGAAAGGCTCGATGTGGTTCAGTACTTATATGAAAACAGCTCCGTCAGGGATGAAATTGCAGTGCTTCTGCGTCAGATAGGCGACCTTGAGAGGCTTATCTCCAAGGTGGCTGTGAGCAGGATAAACCCGAGAGAAATGGGGCAGCTGAAAAGAGCACTCAGGGCGACAGAACCTCTCAGAGAGCTGTGTCTCAAAAGCGGCTGCGCACCTCTCGTCAGAACAGGGGAGCAGGTAAATCCCTGCAGGATACTCTCCGACCGGATTGACAGGGAACTGCACCCTGACCCTCCCGTTCTTGTAAACAGGGGAAATGTTATTGCAGAAGGCGTATCTGAAGAACTCGATGAGCTGAGAAAAATACTATACAGCGGAAAGGATTACCTTGCCGGACTTCAGAGCAGGGAAAGTGCCCGAACCGGCATCACAAGCCTTAAGGTCGGCTATAACAACGTTTTCGGCTATTACATAGAGGTAAGAAACACACACCGCGATAAAGTCCCTTCTGAATGGATAAGGAAGCAGACCCTGGTAAGTGCCGAAAGATACATTACCGGGGAACTGAAAGAATATGAAAGCAAGATCCTCGGTGCCGAGGAAAAGATCATCGATCTCGAAACCAGACTTTTCAACGACCTGGTTCTGGCAGCTCTTGAATTCATGGTCCCGGTTCAGCATAACGCAGCTCTTATCGGAAATATTGACTGTCTGAGATCTTTTGCTGTCATCTCCTCAGAAAATAACTATGTGAGACCCGTGCTGGATGATTCACGGATTATAGATATTTCCGGAGGACGACATCCTGTAATAGAAAAACAACTGCCTGCCGGAGAACAATATGTGCCCAACGACCTGTATCTCGATACCGATGATCAGCAGATAATCATTCTGACAGGGCCAAACATGTCGGGAAAGTCGGCACTGCTCAGACAAACAGCCCTGATTGTATTAATGGCACAGACAGGCTGTTTTGTGCCGGCCATCTCAGCAAAAATAGGTATTGTCGACAAAATCTTTACCCGTGTCGGAGCTTCCGATAATATCAGCCTGGGAGAATCGACTTTCATGGTCGAAATGAACGAGACGGCAAGTATTCTCAATAACCTGTCGGACAGGAGCCTGGTTCTTCTCGATGAGATAGGCCGGGGTACCAGCACCTACGATGGCATATCGATAGCCTGGGCAATGGTTGAATACCTTCATGAGAACAGGATGAGGGCAAAGACGCTATTTGCAACTCATTATCACGAGCTCAACGAAATGGAAAACTCATTTTCCAGAGTTCGCAATTACAACGTGTCAATCATGGAGATGAACAATAAGGTCATTTTTCTGAGGAAGCTGAAGAGGGGAGGAAGTGAACACAGTTTCGGTATCCACGTGGCCAGAATGGCAGGTATGCCCAGAAGCGTCGTGAACCGGGCCGATACCATACTAAAGGAACTCGAACAGGGGCATGAGAAGCATTCTATAGCCAAGCCTGTGGCTGATATAGGTGATACACGTGAAGGTCTTCAGCTTAGCATCTTCCAGCTCGACGATCCGGTGCTGAAACAGATAAGAGACGAGCTGCTTCATCTGGATATCGACAACCTTACTCCTGTAGAGGCTCTCAACAAACTCTATAATATCCGAAAACTTCTGAAGTAACTCCCTGATTTTCATTCAATCGGATCTGTATTTTTCCTGTCTTTTTCCGGCCGGATTGCAAGATATTTTAATATTAACGTTATTTCCTTGATATATAGCAATATACATATATAAGGCTCCCTGTCTTAAATGTTAATATTGAGAAAAACTAAGGCTTTTCGGGAATTTTTTTGTATATTGATAAAATACATATATTAAATGTCATGTCACAGACCCGACAGAAGAGCGGAATCAAGGTCGCTGTCCTGGGTGCAGGACATGGAGGGCTGGCAATGGCCGGCCATCTGGCACTGATGGGGCACAGTGTCAATCTCTTTAACCGGGGTGAGGAAAGGCTGTGGGGAGTGAGAACCTCGGGAACCATTGAGATAACAGGCGAGGTGGAAGGTTTTGGTGAGTTGAATATGGCCACAACCTCGATGCAGGAAGCCATTAAGGATGTTGAAGTGATCAATGTAGTGGTGCCTGCCTTTGGTCATCGCTGGATGGCTGAGCAGATGGCGCCACACCTCACCGACGGTCAGGTTATCGTGCTTCACCCGGGAAGGACCTTCGGAGCACTTGAATTCAAGCAGATACTTAAAAAGCACAATGTAACCGCCGATGTTATCATAGCCGAAGCCCAGACATTCATTTATGCTTCAAGGGCTACAGGACCTTCCCAGGTACATATTTTCAGGATCAAGCATTCCATACCCGTAGCCTCGATTAGGGCTCATCTGATCCCGGTAGTAATAAAGAAGCTTCGTCAGTTTTATCCCCAGTTTGTTCCGGGTGACAATGTGTTTAAAACCAGTCTCGAAAATATAGGAAGCGTCTTTCATCCGGCAATTTGTGTGCTTAATGCCGGATGGATTGAGAATGATGTCGATTTCCAGTTTTACGTAGAGGGAGCTACTCCTGCAGTAACGAAAGTGCTTGAGAAAATTGACGAGGAAAGGATTAAAGTATCAGAAGCGCTGGGGATCAGGGCAATCTCTGCACAGCAGTGGCTATATATGGCTTACAGTGCCGATGGCACTACACTTTATGATGCCATGAAAAAGAACAACGGGTACAGGGGTATCCTGGCTCCCACAACGCTTAAAATAAGATACCTTGAAGAGGATATACCATACAGCCTGGTGCCTATTGCATCTGTCGGGAACCTGCTGAAAGTAAAGACACCCGCAATAGATTCGATGATCCATCTGGGTTCTCTCCTTAATGAATGCGATTACTGGTTGCATGGACGAACCGTCGAGAACCTTGGCATTACGGGGATGAATGTCAGAGACCTCAGGCTTCTTGCCATTGGCGAGTCAGCCTGATAAGATAATCGTTATGAAAACTATTCTCGGAGCTGCCATTGGCAGTTGTGTGCACGTAGGAGGCTTGCATCATTTTCTTAAACTTGCTGAAAGTGAGGGTTATATAACCGGGTCTCTGGGCCCTGCCGTAGCTGTCGGCCGGCTTGTGAAGGTAATAGAAGAACAGAAGCCCGATATCGTGGCATTGAGTTACAGGCTTACTCCGTCGGCAGCTTCAGAACTTTTTACTGATATCGGGATTGCTCTTCAAAGGATTGAAATAAAACGACCCAGGTTGATTTTCGGAGGAACTCCTCCGGTTGCTGAAGAGGCCAGGAAATCAGGTCTTTTTGAAAAGATATTTGACGGAACGGAGAGCCGCGGCGAGATAAAACAATATCTGCGGGGAGGTGATGAAACAGAAGGCTGTCATATACCTCCCGCCACTCTTATTGGCCGGATAGAAGAAAAATACCCTTATCCGCTTCTCAGGCATCATTTCGGACGACCCTCACTGACCGAAACAGTTGAAGGAGCTACAAGGATAGCTGAGGCTGCTGTTCTTGACATACTGTCCATAGGTCCCGACCAGAATGCCCAGGAACATTTTTTCAGGCCTGCAGAGATGGACCACAGCCAGGATGGCGCAGGTGGTGTTCCCCTGAGAAAGCCCGAAGACCTGGAGGCGATCTATCAAAATACAAGATGCGGAAATTACCCGCTTATCCGTTGCTATTCAGGGACAAGAGATCTTATGAAATGGGCTGAGATGAGCGTCAGGACCATCAGAAATGCCTGGGGTGCCATACCTTTATGCTGGTATAGTGTCATTGACGGTCGGTCCACAAGAACCCTTGAGGATGCAATAAAGGAAAACCAGGAAGTAATGCACTGGTATGCCACTCAGGGAATACCGGTAGAAGTGAATGAATCACACCAGTGGAGCCTTCGCGATGCACATGATTCGCTGGCGGTAACGATGGCCTTTCTGGCGGCTTATAATGCAAAAAAACAGGGTGTGCGTAATTATGTTTCACAATACATGTTTAACAATCCTCCCGGGACATCTCCGGAGATGGACATAGCCAAAATGCTGGCAAAAAACGAACTTATTGAAGAATTATCGGATGATGAGTTTGAGGTATTCCGTCAGGTAAGAGCCGGACTGGCACACTTCTCATCTGTTCCGGCAATTGCAAAAGGCCAGCTCGCTTCATCGGCAGTGGTAAGTCTGGCATTAAAACCTCATATACTTCATGTTGTGGGATTCAGTGAAGGCGACCATGCAATATACCCCGATGAGCTCATCGAAAGCTGTAATATCATTCACGGTGTTCTTCATAATACACTGCAGGGTATGCCTGATCTGACGGAGAGTATAAAGATCAGAAACAGAAAGGAAGAACTGAAGGAGGAAACCAGGGTATTGCTTTATGAGCTGAACAGAAGTGGAACAGGACGATGTGAGGATCCATGGTCGGATCCTCACAACATAGCCGAGGCTATACGATCAGGGCTTCTCGATACTCCTCATTTTCACGGCAATCCTTCCCTGTGCGGAAAGATCCTTACCCGGCTTATCGAGGGCGCATGGTATGCTGTCGACAGGGATTCAGGAGAGAAACTGACGGAAAACGAAAGGATTATGGCCCTGGAAAAAATTTAGTATGGACCAGGAAATGTCTTTAAAAGGCCATTAGTGAAGGTATAAAACATTAAATATTTCAATATGGCGGGAATAGCTGGAATCGCAGAGAGCGGAGCTGAAGAAAAAGTTAATGGCATGCTTGATAAGATCAGACACCGCGGAAAAACAGGTAAAGTGATCTTTGAAACAAATAATGCAACTTTCGGCATTGTATGGAATGATGGTGAGAGCGGAAGCGTGAAAAAGCACATTGCTGAAGGAGCCGCTGGCTATGAAAATAGCCCGGGTCATTATGCAGAAGTAAAAGCCGAAGCTGATAATATATTCATGATGAGGGATTTAACCGGTGCAGCTCCTCTGTATTTTGGCAGGGACAATAACGGCAGACTCTGTTTTGCATCGGAGGTAAAAGCACTTTTACCTGTGACAACTGCCATTACCGAGATGCCGCCCGGATACACTTTCGACGGAACAATATTGAAGCCTGTTAATAAAATCAGGACCCGGCCACATCCGGATGATGATCCGGAACTTACAGCATCGAAGGTTTACCGGCTTTTAAATCAGGCAGTAGCACGGGTGATAAGATCAGATCATGCGGGAGCATGGTTGTCGGGAGGCCTGGATTCGAGCACCATTTCGGCTCTTGCGTCAAAATTCACCAACAGGCTCAGTACATTTGTTGCAGGGCTGAAAGATGCTCCCGATGTGCGTTTTGCAAGGGAAGTGGCTGATTTCATCGGTTCAGAACATCACGAGGTGGTTGTTAACTTAAAAGACCTTATAAAGGCACTTCCCGATGTTATCTATCACCTGGAATCCTTTGATGCTCTTCTGGTCAGATCGGCAATTACCAATTACCTGGTTTCTGAAGTTGCATCCCGCCATGTTGGGGAGGTCTTTTCCGGTGAAGGAGGTGATGAGTTGTTTGCCGGTTATGACTATCTGAGGTCAATTCCCCATGAGGACCTTGAAGGAGAGCTTGAAAACATAACATCGAGCCTTCATAACACTGCTCTTCAGAGAGTTGACAGATGTGCATCGGCATTCGGGCTTGTGGCTCATACCATTTTCACGGAACCTGAAATAGTGGAATTTGCGTTCAGCATACCCGTTGAGTACAAAATAAGAGATGCCACCGGTAAATGGATACTGAGGAAAGCAATGGAAGGACATCTGCCGGATAAGGTCATAAACAGGCAAAAGGCAAAATTCTGGGAAGGCACCGGAGTGGGAGAGCTGATGTCAGAACATGCTTCGGGTGAGATAACAGATGCCGAATTCAAATATGAAAGGCTTCTCCCCGGAGGCTTTATTATAAACTCAAAGGAAGAACTGTATTACTACAGGATCTTCAGGGATCATTTCGGACCAGACATCGACCTTTCGTGGATGGGAAGGACAAAAGGAAGTCCGGTAGAACCTTAACGGCCGATATTATACTATCTCTTTCTGGTTATGTGAGTTTACGAACAGTATCGTTCCGATACCGTCATATCCGTTAAGCATGCTTTCCCCGTCGTGCTTCAGCTGTTTGGGATTGAAGCCTATCATTGTGAGGGCAGCCCCTGATGATTTCTCATTTATCAGATCGCGAATTGTGAGATTCTTGTCTTTGGTAAAAATTTCAATATTTTTCGTGGTTATAGGTAAGCGTCCGCTCCTGACAAGTTCGGTGAGCCTTATTCTTGTTTCGTCGTAGGTACCCGGAGAGCAGGTCATGAATACTTTAATGTTGGATTTTTTCCATGTCGGGTGACCCGCGATAATAAAGCTGAGAAGGATCAGCAGGCTGGCATTTTCAGGATCTTCAAAGTCGATCCAGACATGAATCCCGTTTTTGAAGTTCATTTCTTTCCTGCTTGAAGCCAGGATACAGATATCAAAATTACCTGCTCTGATTAGTCCTGTGTTTTCAATTATGCTTTCAAGGTCTTCGGGATTTTCCTTGTCATATTCAAAGATGATCATGTTATTCTCCATGCCTGCTATTCCGGGCAACTGTATTGCCTGTGCCAGGGCCGAGGTATAGGAGGGTGATATCAGGGAGTCGACATAAACATGATTGTTTGCGGTATCGTACAGTTCAATGAGTTTTGAAAGTTCTTCGGCAGCTCTCAGGCTCGTCGCCCTTGAGTAATATCCTTCAATGCGATGGAGGTAAGTCCCGAAACCATATCTGTAGGAGATCCAGTTAAGAAGCTGGAAGGCTCTGGCCCGGATGAAAGAATCTTTGGAAATACATATTGCACTTGGCCTCCATTCCTTAAGTTTCTTTTTACTTTCTGACCGTTGCAGGTAGACCTGCAGGTTCCTGTTTATCTGGAACAGGGCGTTTGCAAAAAGCGATTCAAGCCCCTCTCTTTCACGATGGTATTTGCTGATATACAGGTACAGGATAATCATTACAACTATTGATAACAGGGCATAGGGAGCGCTGATCCTGAACATCACCCAGACAGCAATAAGGAAGCCGGCAAGAGACAGGAACCATCTCGATCTGAAGGAAGGACGGTATGAAGGAGAGGATCCGAAATGATTAAGAAATGAGATCAGGCACAGAGATCCGTAAGTTACCAGGAAGAACATGGAGATAATACCGGCCACGGCATTTACATTTCCGAGGGCGACGAACAGCAATGCAATGACAACTGTTACCAGGGTTGCGTTGGCCGGTTCATTATCGGTCTTTCTGCCCATCGACAGCCACTTGTTGATCTTCTTCAGGGGAAAGGACTCGTCGATAGCAAGTGCCTGAAGGGTTCTTGGTGCCACCATAATGGAACCTATTGCCGATGACATTGTGGATGCTGCCAGTCCCAGCGGTATAATAACACTTCCGAAAATTGCTATTTTGCCCATTATCAGCTGGTCGGCAAGCATATCTCCGGCACTTGCTGATATTGCCAGTTTATAAATTACTGCGATATAAATAAAGAAGCCCGAAACAGTCGCAATTATTGTCCCTCTGGGTATTGATCTTGAAGGATCCTTCAGATCGCCCGAAAGCCCGACTCCCGCAGTCATGCCGGTGAATGCAGGAAAAACAATTGCAAAGACAATAAAGAAATTATTCATATTCCTCAACTCTCCTGAAGGTATCGCTTTCCCTGTCAGGGCTCCGTATTCTGTCTGGCCAAGGAAAAAGAGAAGAAGGGAAAGAAAAAGTATCCCTACCACCACATAGAGCATTTTTACTCCCATGTTTGCACCCTGTTTCAGGATGATATATCCAAGAAGTATCATCACGGGTATGCTTACAACCTGTCTGGGCAGAGTTATATTCAGTGTATCGGCAAAGTAGTTGAAAGCGAACTCGAAGGCTTCGGTAAATGCAATTATGTAGAAGGCTACGCTTATTGCCTGCGACAGGTAAAGGGCGAAGCCGATGGTAGCTCCGATGTTAAGGCCGAAGGATCGTGACATGATGAAGTACTCACCGCCACCCTCAACTCTCTTGTTTGTTGCAATCTCCGACAACGCAAAGGCAGTGGGAATGGTAAGCGAATGGCCAAGGAATATAAGCAGAAATACTCCCCAGAAACCCAGGGTCCCGACTGCAAAGCCGAATCGCAGGAAGAGAATTGCTCCAAGAATGGTGGAGATTGCCGTCATGAACACAGGTAATGTGCCGAATCTCCTTGTGGTGGGTGATGACTGCATAATACTGTTTCGTGTTTGTTTTTTTGCGCCCTAATATATTAAAAAATACATGATCCGGTAAGTATTATGAGTCTGTAAAGAGCCTTAGTATTCCAAGTATCTGTGACTGATCTCTTAAGTTAAACCTGGCATGTGTAGGTTTACATCCGATCTTGATGGTAAAGCCTCTGTCGGAAACAGCCTGAAAAAGGTCTTCATCAGTCCGGTCATCGCCAATGGCAATAATGAAATCGTATTCACCTTCGCTGATGATACGGTTTGCCATAATACCCTTATCGTACAATACACTTTTGATCTCAATCACCTTGTCACCCTCAAGTATCTGCAGACGTGGCTCATTTTTAAGGAGTTCGGAGATGTCGTCTCTGAGCTCGTTTATCCTGATCTGTGCTATATCCTCGTCGGCATTACGGTAATGCCATACCAGTGATGCATGTTTGTCTTCTATCATGGAGCCTGAGCACCGGTCGACATAATCATTAAGAAGGGGTATGAATTTGCTTTTCCATGACAGATCGATTTCCTGCATCTGTTCCCAGTCTTTTCCTGGATTCTTATAGAGGTACCCATGTTCAGCAACAAGTATCGCATCAATGTCCCTGAACTGATTTTCAAGGAATTCATCTGAACGGCCGCTAATGATGACCAGTCTATTGAAGGGGTCAGAGGTTATTTTCCTCAGGATTTCACCTGTTTCTTCATTAAGCACAGCTTTTTCGGGAAGACTTACTATTGGTGTAAGGGTACCATCATAATCTATGAGGAAGAGGCGCTTACTGGTTTTCCGGTATTTAGCTCTGATCTTTTCAAGGGTCTCTTTGTCGAGATAGTTAACTTTAAGGTTAATTTTTTCTTCTCTTACCTCATTTACCTGGTTAAGAAAATCTTTAGTCCATGTGAACACATCATATCTTCTCAGTCGGTTTTGCATCTTAAGGACTCTCTTTTCTTTTTCTTCTTCAGGCATTGTAAGCGCTTTGTTGAGGGCTTCGGCTGTCTCTTCCACATCGGTTGGATTGATGATGATTGACTCGTTAAGCTCTGTCGCGGCACCGGTCATTTCGCTCAGCACCAGCATTCCGTAGTGTCCTTTCTGGCAGGCGATATATTCCTTTGCCACAAGGTTCATCCCGTCTCTCAAAGGAGTTATCAGTCCCACGTCACTGAGGTTGTAGACAGCCACCATCTCATGAAAAGGTATGGACCTGTACTGGTAGATCAGAGGGCGCCAGTCAAGAGTACTGTATTTCCCGTTGATACGTCCTGTGGTAGCTTCTATTTCCTTTTTCAGTTCACGGTATTCACGGATCATGTCGCGCGAAGGCACTACCACCATGTTAAATACAACTTTATAATGCCATTCGGGGAATTTTTGGAGGAAGCGTTCATAAGCATGGAGCCTTACCAGGAGGCCTTTCGTATAATCGAGCCTGTCGACTGAAAAAATCAGCTTTTTGTCGCCCAGGTATTTTTTAATCTTTTTCTTGCTGTTGTCGGTTTTATTCTGGGAGCAGGCATCATGGAATTTGTTGAAGTCAATACCTATGGGGAATGCATCAGCTTTACAGATCCTTTGGTTTACTGAAATAAAATTACGGTCGTAGCTGTATCCGAGCGTTCTTTTGACTGATTTAATGAAATACTGGGTATAGTCATTAATATGAAATCCTGCAACATCGGCACCTGTGATCCCTTTAAGAATCGCTTCACGCCATACGCGGGGGAGGAGTCTGAACATCTCAAACGACGGGAAAGGAATATGAAGAAAAAATCCCATATCCGCACCGGGGTATTCTTTCCTGATAAGTCCGGGCAGCAGAAAGAGCTGATAGTCATGTACCCAGATAAAGTCGCCAGGCTTTATAATGTCTTTTACTTTCTGAAAAAAGAGTTCGTTTGCTTCAACATATGCATCGAAATAGCTGTTATCGAAAACCGTGCTTGAAGCAAAATAGTGGAAAAGAGGCCATATAGTATCATTACAAAAACCTGCATAATATTTATCGTTTAACTTCTTCGGTATCTCCAGCGGATGAAGTTCGACAGATAAACCTGGGCTCATGTCCTCAAGCCTGGGGTCGCCGGTCCCTACCCAGACTATTGAAGCTGATCCGTCGGAAAGGGGTTTCATTTTCTCCGAAAGTGACAGTATTGCCGAAACCAGTCCGCCGGAGTTCTGTACTGCCTGATACTGTCCTTTCTTTTTTACAAGGCTGAAAGGAAGTCTGTAGGCAATAATGATGATCCTTTTAAAATCCAGATTGTCTATTGTTTTCAAATCTTACAGGAATATTGGTTGATCTATTTTTGTTGACAGCCGGTAAACTGCATTTACCAGTCCTACATGGCTGTAAGTCTGTGGGAAGTTTCCCCACTGACCTAAATTTTCATCAGCGTCTTCGCTGAAAAGCCCCAGATGATTCGAGGTTTTGATAAGCGTCTCGATCACCCTGAACGCTTTGTCGATCATTCCTATTGCCGCCAGGGCTTCAGCATACCAGAATCCGCATATAATGAATGTATTCCTGGCTTTACCCAGGTCGTCATGTTTATACCTCAGGAAAATATTGTCTGCACTGAAGAGTTCCTCTTCAAGAGCTTTAAGATGCTGTATCGCCCTTCCGCTGTTGGGATTAAGATAGTTCATGGTAATAAGCTGAAGGTTACCTGCATCCATGTTCTGGTTTCCGACCGATTGCATGTATGCCCTTCTTCCGGGGCTGTAACAATCTTCGATATATTTCTGGGCTCTCTCTTTCAGTCGGATGGCTTTTCCCGTAATCTCATTATTGTTTATCGATTCTCCAATTTTTGCAGCTGCCGAACATCCGGCCCAGTGAAAGAGATATGTATAGCAGTGGAACTGGTTTGTGGTGCCGAATTCCCATGGTCCTGAGTCGGGGATGTCCATGTTTTCATCTATACAGTTAAGCAGCCAACCTGTTATAAGTTCCGACTGGTGAAGGTCGATGTAATTAAGTCTTTTGTCGATAAAAAGAGGGAGAAGACTCACAAGTATCTGACCGTAAACATCATTCTGAACCTGGTAGGTTGCGTTATTTCCAATTCTGACAGGCTTGTTTTTCAGGTACCCTTCAAGCAGAAGAATCTTCTCATCGGGAACCGGATCGCCGGAAATTGTGTAGAGGGGTTTTATTTGTTTTTTTTCATTCAGTATGATGTTGCGGATGAAATCAAAATATTTTTCAAGTTCCTCAAAATGGCCTATATTGTTGAAGGCATTAAGTGTGTAGTAAGTGTCCCTCATCCAGCAGAAACGATAGTCCCAGTTGCGGTGAGCCTGATCTATCTCGGGAAGGCTTGTTGAACCTGACGCGATCACGGCTCCCGTATCTTCATACTGGTGTAATTTCAGAACCAGTGCCGATCTTATCACTTCATCCTGGTACAGCCAGGGTATGGAAGTTGATTTAACCCAGTTCACCCAATACCTCTGCGTTTTGTTCAGAAACTGTTCGGACGTCTCTGACAGAGGTGCTTCGAGAGGGGCGCCATAGCTGAAAACAAGATATTGAGTCTTGTTAAGAAGAAAAGCCTTACACTTTGTGATATAATTGAGAGGTATGTCTGTGGTAAGCCTTACATTGGTGCTCAGGTTCAGATACCGGATGTGATTGCTGCCCATTACCGTTTCCGGAACTCTCTTACCGTAATTATCTACAGGGCTGCATTTTACGACAATATATGGATCTCCTTCAAGAAGTTCTATTTTCCTGAAGAGCATAAGGGGTCTGAAATATCTGTCGTACTGGACAAATCTGGGAGCGAAATCCACAACCCTGAAACGACCTTCCGGCATCTCGAATTCTGTTGCAAGGATATTTGTGTTCTTAAGGTAATATTGCTTTGATTTAAAAATGGTGTTACTTGGTTTTATGCTGAATTCCCCTCCTTTCTTCCTGTCGAGGAGAGAACCGAAGATGAAACTGCTGTCGAATCGTGGCATACAAAGCCAGTTAACGTTTGCATCTGTGTCGATATAAGCCAGATAGGAGCAGTTGCCAATAACACCGAAGTTGTATTTTCTCATTATTATCCTCTCTTTTTTCGTTTATATGAACCGGAATTTATATATCCTTCGTAGATTCCTTTCAGAAACTGGCGTGCATTTATGCCCAGGAACCTGTTCCTGTATCCTCCTTCCTGAATAATCAGAACAGGCAATCCGGTCTTTGCTATCATCTCCCCATTAAGATGAAAATCCCTGGCAGAAAGCATCCATGTACCTGTCGGATCACCTTTGGCAGTATCTAGACCCAGGGCGACAACAAGATAATCAGCCTTGAATTTTTTTATTATTGATAAAGCCCTGGCAAGGGTTTTTCTGTATTCTTCACCTGAAACCACTTCTTTAAGCGGGAAATTGAAGTTGAAACCCCATCCTGATCCTTCTCCCTTCTCCTCCCTGAATCCGCTGAAATATGGATAAGCAAAGGAGGGATGACCATGTATTGAAACAGTAAGAACATCTGACCTGTTATAAAAGATATCCTGCTGCCCGTTACCGTGATGATAGTCGACATCGAGTATTGCCACCTTTCCGTATTTGCTGAGGTGACTGGCAGCTATTGCGACATTATTGAAATAGCAAAATCCTCCGAACACGAATCTTTCTGCATGATGGCCCGGGGGGCGGGTAACAACATAAGCAACAGGATTTCCTTCAAGAATCGCATCGGCAGCGCTGAGGGAGCAGTTCACTCCCCACCTGGCTGCAAGGAATGCGTTGAGGTTAAGGGGAGTGAAAGTGTCGATACAGTAATATCCTGCCCTTACCGAAAGAACTTTTGGAGGTCTTGTATTATTTCTGACCGGGAAGACATAGGGATATACAGATTCTCCCGCATCCATACTTGTACAGATCTTTTTGAAATAGGTATAATATCCCCGGTCGTGTATTTCAAGAATATGCCTGTCGGGGTATTCCCTGACTTTTTTCTCAGCTACAACTCCCAGTTTTATTATCTCACGCAGGATGCTTCTCACACGTACAGGAGATTCGACATACCCGATTTCCCTGACATGATGGATCTGGTGCTTGTCATTAACGAACAGGAGGATGTTTACCCGGTCATTGTTTCTTATCCTGATCTTTTCTTCCCCCACTTTCACATACTTTGGTTTTCTGAGCCTTACCGGGTCATCCTTAACGCTTTTCACCACCATTTCGACATAATCGGGGGGACAATAATGCTGGTACTTTCTTTCGAGTACGGCCCTGAATATCTTTCTGAGCTCCGCTGCTGCGAGCGGTCTGCCTGTTCCAAGGTCGTCGTATACAATATAGGGAGCGCAATCGTCGGTTTTACTCACGGGAGTTTCATACCTGGTGTTGATGACAGGGTATGCTCCGTATCGTTCATAAAAGGCAAGTCTTTTCTGATTCTGGGGCAGTGAGGCAGGGTCTTTGCACAAAGCCGGATCGTCGGGAAGGCATTCAAAAAAAATTCCTATGGCGCCAAGTGATGAGGCTTCCTCCCTGAGCCTTTCATAAAGAGACCCTCCTACTCCTGATGTAGGCAGTCCGGGAGCGACAGACAGGAAATCGAGATAGCAGAATTTAAGGTCCGACATGTGCATTAAAATTGCAAAACCCCTGATATTGCGTTTTGCATCCTCGGCAATGACCAGAGAAGTCTGAAATTTTTTATCGACAGGGTTTACCATCTGTGCTGGCAATTCCTCAACCTGCGATTCACTGATTGCCGGGAACTGAGTTTTGATAATCTTCTTAATACCATCCATCACCTGCCTGTTGCCTTCAAGAAATGGATTGGTAATTTTGCGTATCCTGAACATATGACCCTGGTTTTTAGGATGATTTGCAGATGATCTCCTTAGGTGCGAAAGCAGAGAAAAGAAATCATGTCATAAGATATCAATATTTTTCCCAATTCTCCTATTTTTGAGGTAAAATTTATATTTTCCTGAGAATACGGCCCTGGTTGCATTTTTTACCGATGACCTGACCGGGGAGCCCTCAGGATAAACCACGATGATCAATTTTTAAGGATATACCGGTCTTGAAATGACTGAATACATTATTCTGGCACTGTGCATACTTATACTTCTCTCGTATCTTTTTGATATAACGAGCATTTATTCCAGGATACCGGGAGTTTTACTCCTCATCGGGCTTGGCATATTGATGCAGATTGTAATTGAAAATACAGGTATCGAGATCCCCGATATGAAGCCCCTGCTGCCGGTTCTGGGCACACTCGGGCTGATTCTTATTGTCATGGAGGCAAGCCTCGATCTAAGGGTTGAGAAGGCCAAAACGGGAATGATAATTAAATCTGTAACAGCAGCCATTGTTCTGTTTGCAATATTTATTGCGATAATGACCTTCATCATGGTCAGGTTTCTGAATTATAGTATTATCGATTCATTGCTCAATTCCATTCCTTTCGGTATAATCAGCAGTGCAGTTGCCATATCAAGTTCGGTGAACCTTAACAAAGAACAGAGGGAGTTTATTATCTATGAAAGTTCCATCTCTGATATTATCGGGATCCTGGTTTTTGATTTTATTCTTATTTACGGAAGTTCTGTCGGTTTCGGACTGCTGAATTTTGCCTTCAAGGGAGTTCTTACGGTTCTGATCGCAGTAGTTGTTACCACCGGACTTGCTTTCCTGCTTCACAAAGCTACCTACCACATCAACTATATAATCATCCTTACAGTGCTGGTAATGGTATATGTTCTCGGAGAGCTTATCCATTTACCTGCACTTCTTCTTGTGATGGCTTTCGGCATTGCCCTGGAAAACCATTCTCTGGTCGAAAAAACCAGGTTTAACAGGTTCATCGATTTTGAAAAGTTCAGGACCGACCTCAATTCTTTCAAGAAGATCATTACCGAGCTGACCTTCGTGGTCAGGTCATTCTTCTTCATAATGTTCGGCTATTATTCCAGAATTGAAGGTCTCTTTAATATTGCCAACCTGCTTACAGCCCTTGCCATTGTGGCTGGCATCTACCTTCTCAGGGTAGTCTTCCTTATCCGCTTTTTAAAGATACCTGTTATCCCTTATCTTTTTTTCTCTCCACGCGGACTTGTCACGATACTTCTGTTTCTGGGCATCCCGGCAACATCGAGAATATCACTGATTGGAGAAGAGGTGGTTACCCTGGTAATACTGCTCACACTTCTTTTTATGATGGCAGGCAACTTTTTTCAGCGAAAGAAGATACCCTTTGAACCTGAGGTGATGATAGGGAGCGATGGTGAAGTGGTAACCAGGGAGCCTGAAGATGAAAAATGATTCCCCGCAAACAGAAATACACATAACTGAATCGAATCTATTCTAATAATTATGAAAAGGGACCTGCTGAGAGTTATAATCCTTTCTATGGTATTGTCGGTACCGGGTTTTGCACAGTCCGACGGAGTAAGGCAAATTCGCTTAACGGCTTTTGAACTACAGTCATCGACATTGATTTCTGAAGCAGGAGCAGAATTGTCGATGGCGGACTATAAACCTGATGTTTACTGGTTTCCTGTTAAGGTACCATGTACCGTTCTCACAGGACTTGTGAAAAACGGTGTCTATCCCGATCCATACACGGGATTGAATAATATGCTGATACCTGATGCATCCGACGATTTTAACAGAAAATATGATCTTCAGCGATTCAGTCATCTGCCTCAGGCTCCGAATCCCTGGAAAGATCCATACTGGTACCGGACAACATTTAATGTACCGGCAGCCGACAGGGGCAGGCAGTTCCAACTGATATTTAAGGGAATAAACTACAGGGCAGCTGTCTGGATCAACGGCAGCCAGATTGCCTTCCCGGAAAAAATGGCCGGCATGTTCTCTGAATTCAGCTTTGATATAACCAGATATATCAAAGCCGGTGAGATGAACGGACTGGCCGTGAAGATCTACCCGCTCGATTATGCCGGAGAGCCTGATAGTGAACAGCTTAAAGCACTTGGTGATTTTTATCTTAACGGGGGCCCGACAGGTGATATAGGAAAGAATGTAACGATGCTCTGCTCTGTTGGATGGGACTGGATACCTCCTGTAAGGGATCGGAACATCGGGATATGGCTCCCTGTTTACCTGAGAACAAGCGGACCCGTTTCCATTGTGAGTCCGCAGCTGATCAGTGAACTTCCGGACCTGCCTGACACTTCAACAGCAAAGCTTTCTTTAGGGCTTAGGCTTGTAAACCACCTTAATACAAACCTTAGAGGGACTCTCAGTGTCAGCATGTCTCCTTTTAATTTCAGGGGAAAGACCATAAAATTCAGGAAAGAGCTGACAGTGGAGGCAAACAGTTCATCTGTTCTTCAGTTGGAAGGATCAGACACACCTGAGCTGATTATACGCAAGCCTGGTCTCTGGTGGCCCAACGGGTATGGCAAACCAGCTCTTTACAGGGTCAGGCTTACATATTCGTTACCGGAAGGTGTTTCAGACGATACCACGTTCCTTTTCGGAATACGGACCGTTTCTTCGAAAGCTGTGGAGGTGAACGGTTCATGGCGAAGGGATTTTTATGTCAACGGAAGGAGAATTCATCTTACGGGAGGAGCATGGGTGCCTGATATGATGTTGAACCGCGACTCAGCCAGGTACGAATACGAGATGCGACTATGCCGTAACGCAAATATAAACCTGGTAAGGATATGGGGTGGGGGAGTCACTCCCTGTGATGAGTTCTGGGATGCAGCCGACCGAAATGGAATGCTTGTCTGGTCCGATTTCTGGATCACTGGCGACACACAGGGTGAGTTCAAGGGATCACCCGACTGGCCGCTGGAAGGAGATATTTTTAAAAGGTGTGTTGTTAGTACCATTCTGAGGATCAGAAACCATCCTTGTCTTCTGGTCTGGACAGGCGGAAATGAAGGCCATGCCAGACGAGAGCTGTATGATTTCATGAGAAACAGCATTATTGAACTTGACGGTACAAGACCTTTCATACCCAGCTCTTCAGGTTTTGCACAGCTGCCGGAAGGATGGCCTGCGTCATGGCCCGATAACAAGCCCGGAGGAGTATACAGCGGAGGTCCATATACATGGCAGCCACCTGAAAACTATTATAAGAAGGTGACAGGCGGCAGAGACTGGGTTTTCAAGGACGAAACCGGAATACCTTCCATGGTTACCTGGAACAGCCTGCCAAAGGTTATCCCCAACCTTGTATGGGACAGCGATCTTCCTTTTCCCCTTAATAATACATGGGGATATCATGATGCCGCCACCGGCAACGGCAGGTGGGATCTTTATTACCTGGAAGCTGTAAAAAGATACGGT
>ERZ795053.416-NODE-416-length-54378-cov-6.822764_pt1 | contig 54378 bp, 37 predicted proteins | sample MGYA00375137_ERZ795053 | MGnify/ENA primary metagenome ERZ795053 (study PRJEB30182, sample SAMN05720284) | activated sludge metagenome | isolation source: Anaerobic digester | place: Hong Kong | collected 2014-12-17 ...
ATAGGAGCGTCGGGAAAAGTCCCATCTAGCACCCAGAAAGTAAAGGAGAATGAAGTAAATTTTTACTCCTTTTTCGAAATATTTTAATATCGATTTGAAAATCTGAAAAACTTAGGTGCTAATCCTTTGTTACCAAAAGCCAATCCCAACTGGTGAAGTAATCATGGATAGAGTCATGAACCTCCAGGTTGTTTCTATCTACAAACCGTTCCTGAACCAGGTAATATTTTCCGGCTGACATCTTTTCCTCGTAATAAACCAAATTACCTGATTGCAAAGTAATATAATAGGGAATTTGAAAAGCTATATAGGGTGCTGTTTTAAGCGAATCTGCTTTAAAATGGATAGGACCCAGGTTGTATTCTGATTCAAATTGCATAGGATGGCCACTCAGGAATATTTTTTCACCCTGAGTTAAATCAATCAAACGCTTAGTTTCTTCCTGGTAATAATGTGCTTTGAGCTCTGTTTTTAAGGTTTGTATAAAGGTGTTGTTGAAGCCAAGACGAACAACGAACAACAATAGAATCGTTAATAAAATGCGTTGATCCTTTAACCTGAAATATAACCATAGTAAAACTACACTTACAGCAATTAACCCCAATTGCAGGAATATATTCACCGAAACATTCTTCAGAATTGGTATAAAAAACACCGCAATCATTGCGATAGGAACCAGGATGAAGATAAACAAAAGAAACCTCTCTAACCAAATTCTAACTTTGGGCAATATTGATAATCCATTACTTAATAAAAATCCAAGTAAAATGGAAATAAATGGTATAAAGGGATAAATATATCGTGATTTGAAATCGCCGGTAAACCAATAAATAGGTAGGTTTACCACCATGAAAATCAGCGTAAAAACAATCAGTCGGTTTTGTTTAAGTTGCACCAACATTTTTTTACTGAATAAAAACACCAGTAATACGGACCAGGGAAGAAACAACAGAATAATTCTAAACGGAAAAACCAAGGAACCTTTGATCGTATCAATTGAACTGGTTTCAATTCCAGTGCGTTGGGATGCTTCTTTAAATTGCCGGATGATAAATTGGGTTTCCTGATTTTCGGTTGACAGCAGGGCGATATAACCCAGTATTATCCCGCTAAATACCAGGATTCCTAACAGGTGCTGCCAGGTAAAAAGCAACTTCCATTTTTTAAAGTAAAGTAACACGAATCCAATTGTTAATACCTGGAATGGAATGGCAGGTAATGCTTTGGTCATAAAGGAAAGGGCAGCAATAAAATAGGAGATTAAATACATCAGTAAATAATTACCCTTGCTAAAAAAAATGAAAAACGACATCACCTGAAGGTAAACCAGCAGTGCAAAAAACAAGTCAATTTCACCGCTATAAACAGATCCGTAAAAAAGTACTTCTGCATTGGTGAGTATAAAAAAACTCGAAAATAGTGCAGTTTTGTCATCAATGAAATTACGAGCAAACTTCCAGTTCAGAAAAGCAAGAAAAATGATAGATAGGGTAGAAGGCATGCGCACTGCCCATTCGTTGATGGTGCCCATTATTTGAAAAAAACCAACCATAAGCCAATTGAAAAGCGGTGGTTTATTGTAGTACATCCATCCAAACATGTGTGGGAAAATGTAATCACCATCTTTTAACATTTCAATAGAAATCAGCGCACGCCTGGGCTCTTCACCCTGTAAACCATAAACGCCAAGCCATCCAAACAGGGCAAGCAATGCAGTTGGAACAATAATTATTATCAGGATTTTTCTTGACATTTTAACTTTGTTTATTAAGTAGATTCCTGATTCCCCGATTCTTTCTGTTTCGTTTCAGATGGGCTTTTCCCATAAATCTTCCTGAAAACCCATGCAAATCCAATAATGAAATGCAAAGCAATTATGATTGCAATTACAATAATTAATGTTTCGTCGCTCATATTTAATTAATGTTTGCTTTTGAAATACCGTAAACCTCATTTTTTTCTACATTGCCGTAAGGCTCCACGTGAATAAGCACATCATAAACATTGGGCAAGTTTTCTTTCAGTCGAGCTTCAACTTCCATTGCAATATCATGGGCTTGAGAAACAGTGTAGCCCCCATCCACCTCAATGTCCATCGCGATCAGGTGAACATCGGCCAGTTTCCGTATACGAATTCGGTGCGGATTATGGGCCCCTTTAACTTTATCCACCTCTTTAAATACTTTAAAATACATATCTGTGTCTTTCATGCCATCCATCAGTTCCATATTCGTTTCCTGGAAAATATTGAAAGCCACTTTGATGATCCACAAACTAACAAACATGGCGGTGATAATATCTAGCACCGGCATTTTAAGTACAAAAGTAAAAATCAACCCTATCAATACAGATGAGGAAATCAAAATATCGTTTCGCATGTTTTTCGCGTTAGCGATGATCATGGAGCTGTCATTTCGTTTCCCGATCTTGAATTGCCAGGCAGCCAGAAATCCTTTACCAATGATACTAATGATTGTAACATAAATGGCAATGATAGATGGCATTTCGCGTTGTTCACCCGAAAAGAGTCGTGTGCCGGTGGAAATCAGCAATTGTGCTCCGGCAAAAAAGATGATAAATGAAAGTACCTTGGTCGATATCGTTTCTGCTTTGCGATAACCGTAAGGATATTTTGAATCGGGAGGTTTGCTAATCAGACGGGTTGTAAAAAGTGTGATAAAATAAGTAAGTACATCGGAAAGTGTATCGATCCCGTCGCCGATCACGGCCAGACTGCCCGAAATAAATCCAATCACGATCTTGATCACGGCCAGCAGGCCGTTACCGATGATCCCGATCCAGGAAGCGCGTTTTAACTCTCTGTTTCTTTCCGATTTCAATTTTCAAGTTGGATAACAGTGCAAAAGTAACCTAAAAAAGTAAAATTCATTCGTTCGAATTATACCGACAAATCAGCGAAGAGCATGAATTTTATTTAATTTTGACATTAAATAATTTATATGAAAGTGTACAAGAGGATACAGGCACTGGCTGAGCAGTACAGCGACTACACCGCCCGCAATTTATCGGAGCTGGTTAAGGTGAAATCTTTGAGCGCCGGTGAGGAAAAAGTTCAATTGGAATTGATGCGGCAAATGATCGAAGCCGGTTTTGATGAGGTTAAAATGGATGGACTTGGCAATGTGATTGGCCGCATTGGAAATGGTAAACGCATTCTGGCTTTCGATGGCCATATGGACACGGTAGATGTTGGCAATCTGAAAAACTGGGATTTTGATCCTTTCTCAGGTGAGATCAAAGATGGATTTGTTCACGGACGTGGCACTGTAGATCAAAAAGGTGGACCGGCTGCTTTTGTCACGGCTGGAAAAATCCTGAAAGAGATTGGTTTTGACAAAGACATGACCATTTATTTTGTGGGATCGGTGATGGAAGAGGACTGCGATGGACTCTGCTGGAAATACATCCTTGAAGAGGATAAAATCCGACCTGATTTTGTGATAAGTACCGAACCTACAAACCTGAATATCTATCGTGGTCACCGTGGAAGGATGGAGATACATGTTGAGTTTAATGGTGTTTCTTCTCACGGTTCCGCACCCGAACGGGGGAATAATGCGATTTATATGGCAGCCCGCGCCGCACTTGAAATTGAGAAACTCAATGAACGATTAAAATCGGATGAGTTTTTAGGAAAAGGAAGTATTACCATTTCCGAGATCATTTCGGGTAGTCCTTCGCTTTGTGCTGTTGCTGATTATGCGAGAATCCATCTCGACAGGAGGCTCACCTGGGGCGAAACCAAAGAGTCGGCAATAAAAGAAATTGAAGCATTGATCGATCCAAAACAGGCAACTGTTTCCGTTCTTGAATACCGCGAAAAAGCATTTACCGGACTGGAATACGGCATGGAGAAATATTACCCAACCTGGAAAATGGAGCCGGATCATCCCATCGTCCAAACAGGGGAGAAAGCTTTTGAAGCGCTTTATGACAGAAAACCCGTAACCGATAAATGGACTTTTTCAACCAACGGCGTCACCATCAATGGCATTTACGGCATCCCCACCATTGGTTTTGGTCCGGGCAACGAGGTGCTGGCCCACGCCCCCAATGAAAAAGTTCCGGTAAGCGATTTGGTAACGGCTTCCGCTTTTTATGCGGCATTTGCTTTAATGATGTAAAATAGTAACCACGAAGTTCGCAAAGAATAAAATCTTAGCTACCGCAGCGCCTTGTTAGCGTTCTCTGCGGTTTACAAAAAAAATAATTATGATTGATTTGAAAAACAAGATAGAAAAACTGGCCGCCAAAAATAATGGCCTCTTCGCCAAAGACTTTTTGCAAACCTGGGACAAAAGCCGGGAAGATTTGGAATACATTCTTGATTTGGCGCAGCTCCTTAAAGATTTCAGGGATAATAATATTTCCACCAAAACTTTTGATTCGGGATTAGCCGTTTCCATTTTCCGGGATCAATCCACCCGGACGCGCTTTTCGTTTGCCTCAGCCGCCAACCTTTTGGGGCTTGAAGTGCAGGACATGGACGAAAGTAAATCCCAAATAGCTCATGGCGAAACAGTTCGTGAAACGGCCAACATGATCTCTTTCCTCACCGATATGATTGGCATCCGCGATGATATGTTCCTCGGCGAAGGCCACAAATATATGAAAGAAGTAGGCGCAGCGCTTGATGACGGATTTGAAAATGGGGTGTTGCCACAACGTCCTGGCATTGTCAACCTGCAATGCGACCGCGATCATCCCACACAAAGTATGGCCGATTTGCTTCACCTGAAAAATCATTTCGGATCGCTTGAAAACCTGAAAGGGAAAAAGATCGCTATGACATGGGCCTATTCACCGAGTTACGGCAAACCGCTATCCGTTCCTCAGGGCATTATCGGACTCATGACCCGTTTCGGGATGAATGTTTCGCTGGCCTACCCCGAAGGCTATAACCTGATCCCCGAACTGGAGCAACAGGCCAGTAGATTTGCCAAACAAAGCGATACAAAGTTTGAGATCGTTCATTCCATGAAAGAGGCTTTTGCGGATGCGGATATTGTTTACCCAAAAAGTTGGGCGCCTTTCACCGTCATGCAGCAGCGCACCGAATTGCTGAAAAACAAAGACACTGAAGGACTAAAAGCACTTGAGAAATCCTGTCTGGCGCAAAATGCCAACTTCACAAACTGGGAATGTGACGAAGAAAAAATGCAGCTCACAAAAAATGGCGAAGCACTCTACATGCATTGTCTGCCGGCTGATATTTCCGGAGTTTCCTGCAAAAAAGGCGAAGTGTCAGAATCTGTATTCGAAAAATATCGGCTGACAACGTACATCGAAGCCGGTTACAAACCCTACATCATTGCATCGATGATGATGGCCAACCGGTTTGATGATCCGGGGGAAATTTTAGGTAAACTGTTTATAGAAGGTAAAAAAAGGGTGATGGTTTAGAACGCGGATAACACGGATTGTGCAGATTAACGCGGATATGATCAGTGAAAATCCGCGAGATCTGCGTCATCAGCGTTCCATTTTAGCGTTCCACTAATAAAGGTATATTTCGGCAACCCCTTCACATCAAATCCTTCGTACACATTCAAATCACAATGCTGGTGATGGGTCTTTGTTGAAATTATTTGCTTTGCATTCGGATCCCAAACCAGCAGATCGGCATCGCTCCCTTCCTGTATGTTCCCTTTTTGAGGATACCACCCAAAAATCTTTGCCGCATTGGTGGAAGTAATTTCCACGAATTTTTGCAACGAAATTCTGTTTTTCAGGACGCCATGTGTATAAAGCAAGCTCATCCGGTGTTCCACACCACCGGCGCCATTGGGGATTTTGGTGAAATCAAGCAAGCCCAACCTTTTTTGTTCCAGGGTAAACGGACAATGATCCGTACCGACAGTTAGAATGATCCCGTCAGCAATGGCCTGCCACAAAGCCTCCCGGTCTTCCTTTTTCCGCAAAGGCGGACTCATCACATAAGCACAGGCCTGATCAAATGGCTGATCATACAGGCTTTCATCCAGAAGCAGATATTGCGGGCATGTTTCTGCATATACAGGCTGTCCTTTGGATTGCGCTTTATGAATATGATCCAACGCTTCATGGGTGGAGACATGAACGATATACAGGGGACATTCTGCTTTTTCAGCCAAAGCAATGGCATTTTTTACAGCCTCGGATTCCACGGCATTGGGGCGGGAAAGTGGATGGAATTTGGGCACGGTTTTCCCTTGAGAAAGCAGTTGCTTCCGGTTTTTTTCAATGATCTCATCCATTTCGCAATGCATGGTGACGATGCCACCGTGTTTGCCAACCACCTTCATCACCTTAAATATATCTTCTTGCCTCAGTCCGATTGTCGATTGATAAGCCATGTAAACCTTAAAGGACTTAATTCCTTCGTTTTTGATACAATGGATGATCTCCTGTTCGGTTTGATCGGTCCATTCCACGGGGCTTACATGCAATTTAACATCACAAAGGCTGTTCGCTGCTTCCTGTCTTCTGAGATGAAGCGCTTCAATGATCGATTGTCCGCGCCGGGGTGTCACAAAATCGATGAGGCTGGTGGTGCCACCTGCGATAGCAGCTTTACTTCCGGTTGTAAAATCATCGGCCGAGAAACCGGTCGGCGTAGGGAGGTGGAGATGGACGTGGGTATCTATGCCGCCAGGAAGAATCAGACAATCCGAAGCATCAATGATTGAAGATTCCAAATCAGGAACAGCGATGTTTTTTTCAATCCTGGATATTTTGCCGTCAACACAAAGTATATCCGACTTAAAACTACTGTCAGCATTGACAATCAGGCCGTTTGTTATTGTAAAATTCATCTTGCTTTAAAATTCAATCTCATAAACACCCGGCTCCGGTGTCGAAAATCCAAGCTTCTTCAGGTAGCTGATGTGCTTCTTGTTCGAACTCTTCGCTACCACTTTGTGATACCCGGCAGTAACAAACCGGTCCTTCAGCCTGTGATAAACATATTTGCCGTTTTTATAGTCGCGGTATTCCGGGATCACATAATCCAGTCCCACATTCAGGACGTGTTCATTGGTTCTGTGAGCCAAAAACAAACCGGTAACATGCATGTTTCTCATCACGAAAAAACTAATCGTGTTTAACTCGGGTTTGTAAATAAATCCCGGAAAAAACTTCTGAATCTCATCATTATGGAATTCCAGGAATTTCAGCAGATATTTATTGTCGCTGCGAACTTCCACGATGTCGAACAATTGCGTTTTGGAGTAAATCCGGACCAGGTAATAAATATCCACCGTAAAAATAAATCCGTTTAATAGCATTACCGGATAGGCTCCAATCAAAAAACCATAAGTTGCGAAAGTCCCGGCTCCCACAAGATTGATCCACCGGAATTTAACAATCGAGCTCATGGTCATCGACAGGGCGATGATACCAGAAGCCATGTATCCGATCCATTCCAAAACACTTAATTCCATACTCATTGGGTAAAGTTCGTAAAAATTACAATTTTTTCCATAACCGACGTGCCTGCTCCATTGCTAATTTTAAAATCTCTGGTTCATCTATTGTTTGCGTAATTCTGTCTTTGACAATTAATTTCCCATCAGAAATCACATGCTGCACATGTTTTGATTCAAGTCCGTAAATAAAATGCCCCACGAAATTATCTCCATTGAAATCGGTAGGTGTGGGGTAATCCAGCACCACCAGGTTGTTTTCCCCATCGCCGTTAATGCCGTTCTGGTAGGTGTAATTATGAATATTTCTGAAACGTTCGTACATTTTGTCTGGCGAGGTTTTATCGATCCTCAGGCAGTTAAAATAAGCTGCTTTGGAGGCACGCAGCATATCGCTGTGCATCCCGTCGGTGCCGAGCATGATGTTATCGCCCAGCCGCGCCGAGCTGAACTGCCCGACATTGTTGTTTAAATTTGACTCCGTATTCACCGCAATCCACGATTCAGCATTCTTCAGGATGTTCCTTTCTTCATCATTGAGATGGATGCAATGTACAAGGATTGACTTTGACAGTTCGGTCGCACCAAATTTTTGCAGCCTGTTAACCACCCGGTATCCATATTTCTCGATGCTGTCCTGCTGATCGATGCGATCTTCGGCAACATGAATATGAATGCCCGAATTGTGCTTTTCTGCCAGATCAACCGCCGACTTCAGGGTTTTATCGCTAATGGTAAAGGAAGCATGCAATCCTACCAATCCCTGGTGATTTTTTAAATAAGAATCGGTTTCTTCCAAACCGGCTTTTGATACCTCTTCTCCATCCCGGTCCGAAATCTCATAACATAGCAAATGCGAAACGCCAACTTTTTCGAAGGCTTTGGCAATGGTTTCCAGCGAACCTTCTACTGCAAAAGGGGAAGCATGGTGATCGATAACAAAGGTGACCCCGTTTTTGGCACATTCCATAGCGGTGAATAAGGCACTGGCTTCGATCATCTCTAAATCCAGTGCTTTATCCAGGCGCCACCAAATATATTGTAATATTTCATGAAAGTTCTGTGGCGTTTTTGGCGGTGTGGGCATGCCGCGGGCCAGTGCCGAATAAACGTGATGATGGCCATTGGCAAACGCTTTTGTGACAAACTTCCCCGAACAATCCAGAATTTCCGTCTCCGATTCATCCGCCTCGCCGGGATAAAATAATTTGATTTTCCCATTGTTCCCTTGCGGGACAAGGATATCGGCTTCGGTGAAACTGAGCGTTTTCCAGTCGATGTATGTGGCGTTTTTTAATAGCAGGTTCATTGTTTGGATATTTGGTTATTTCTTTCTTTTAATCGGAAGTTTAAAGCGACGGATTCCGTCATATTGAGTCAGTGCATTGGCCATAGCCGCCGCTGTCGGTACCAGCCCGATCTCACCAATCCCTTTGGCACCGTAAGGACCTACCGGATCTTTTTCCTCGATGCCGATCACTTCCACTTCGGGCATCTCTTTGGCCCGCAGGATGCCGAGGTCATTGAATTTGTAACTAACCGGTTTACCGTCTTTCATGGGCAGGTCTTCGGTTAAGGCGTAGCCCAGTCCCATATGAACGGCTCCCTGTATCTGTCCTTCAAACAACATCCTGTTCATGATCTTTCCACCATCGTGGGCGGCAATCACCTTTTTGATCCGGCCTTCATCGTCAAGAATCACTACCTGTGTTGCATAGCCGTAAGAAAAATGGATAACCGGCTTTTCTTTATCAGAACCGGGTTTGGAAGTCCAGTCACACATGAATTTACCTTTGTAAGTTTGTCCGGCTACTTGTTTCAGGCTTTTTGATTTTAAATCGGAAGCCAGTGATTTAGCCGCATCCCGGATAGCATTACCGACAAGGGCTGTAGCACGCGAACTCGTCGTCATCCCTGTCGGGATTCCGGCTTCGGTATCCACGATCACCTCGATTTTTTCAGGATCGATGCCGGTTTCCTGGTGCAAAGTCTGGATGGCCATGTTGTGCACCCCCTGTCCCATTTCTGACCAGCCATGATGGATGATCACTTTATTTTTAGAGATGATTTCAATTTTTACTTCACTATCGTCGATCATACCGTTGCCAACGCCGGTGTTTTTGAGTCCACAAGCGATACCGGCGAATCTGGCATTTTGAAATTGCTCTTTCACAGCCAACAAGGTTTGTTTTAAACCCACGCCCTGCAATACCTGTCCGGTGGCGGTTTTAGCACCGTTCTCCAGGGCATTGTCGTAGCGGATTTGCCAGCGATCGAAGCTGCCCTGTTTGCAAATTTCATCGATACAACTTTCAATGGCAAACACCACCTGCGGTACCCCGAATCCACGCATGGCCCCGGAAGGAATGTTGTTGGTGTATATCGTATGTGCTTCGATATCGACATTGGGCACCGTGTAGGCCCCGGTGGCATGTCCCACCACGCGTTCCATCACCTTCGTCCCTACGCTGGCGTATGCGCCGGTGTCACCATAAGCTTTTAGGGTGAGGGCGGTGAATTTCCCTTTATCGTTACAAGCAAGTTCCATCTCCATTCGCACCGGGTGGCGTTTGGGATGCATACGGATCGACTCCTCACGGGTCAGGTGGATTTTCACCGGCTTATGCAAAAGAAAGGCACACAAGGCTGCATGTCCCTGCAGAGTAAGGTCTTCTTTTCCGCCGAACCCACCCCCATTCGAAACCTGGATCACATGGACTCTTTCTTCAGGAAGATCGAGGAAAGCGGCGATCTGCTTGCGGTCTACATACACACCCTGTCCCTGACTGTACAATTTGATTCCGTTGTTTTCAGGCAGGGCAACGGCGGTTTCGGTTTCAAGAAAAGCATGTTCGATACGCTGTGTTTCAAAAACTGCTTTGTATTTGAACAGAGCCGATTCTATTTCTTCTTCAGGATTTCCAAACCGGATGCGGGAAGTTTCCAGCACATTGCTTTGTCCGTCATGCACCTGCGGACTTTCAGACAGAATTGCCTGCATCATGTCGGTAACCGGCGATTCGGTTTTGTATTCGACTAAGATTTTCTCAGCCGCTTTTCGGGCAAGAGCTTCGGTTTCGGCCACCACCACTGCCAGCACGTCGCCGATGCAGTTGGTTCGTTCGTTCATATCCACCATCAGGGGCCAGTCTTTGAAGATCAAACCGGAGTAGCGCTCACCAGGAATGTCTTTGGCACTGAAGATTCTGATAACACCTTCCTGTTTTTCAGCTTCAGAAAGATCAATTTTTATAATTGTTGCCCTCGGATATTCACTGAACTTCAGAACGCCGAACAACATCCCTTCGAAATGAAGGTCGTTCACGAAGGGTCGCTTGCCCAGCGCTGTTTCGATGGATTCGAATTTGGGCAGCGGATCACCGATCTTTGCGCCTGATTTTTTTGGATGGAATGTGGGATTGGAGATGCGTTTAAATGCCTCTTCAATGGCATCCACTATTTTGATGTAGCCGGTGCAGCGGCAAAGATTGGGGGAGATTGTTTTGAAAATCTCCTCCCGGCTCATGGGCTGAGGCTCACGGAACAGATGTGCTACCCGCAGGATCATGCCCGGTGAGCAATAGCCGCACTGAACGGCTCCTTTTTCTGAAAAAGAATGAACCAGCGCTTCCCGCACATTTTCCGGGATGCCTTCCATGGTGATGACTTCAGCGCCTTCTACTTTCCGTATGGGGATGGTGCAGGCCAGCCTGGGTTTACCATTGATCTCCACCGTGCAGGCCCCGCAGGTTCCTTGTCCGGAGCAGCCGTCTTTCACCGAAGTGATCTTCTCTTCCAGCCGCAGATAGTCGAGCAGGCTGTTTTCTGTCGGGCCGGTGTACTGTTTTTTTTGTCCGTTGAGAGTAAAGTTGATCATGTTTGTATAGCACGCAGATGACGCGGATTTTGCAGATCTTCACGGATTAAGTCGGTTTAAATCCGTTCAATCTGCGTTATCTGTGTTCCTATTAAATAGATTTATTAAGTCAATAATTTTAGGTTCTATTGCCTCCGGTATTTTCAATGAATTCTCCAACGACTTGATATCCTTCAACCCACTTCCCGTCAGCAACACCACATTTTTCGATCCTTCGGGGATTTTGTTTGATTTCTTATTTTTCAACATTCCGGCAAAAGCAGCCACCGCCGCCGGTTCGGCAAAAAGTCCGGTTGTTGAAGCCAATTTTTTGGAAGCTTCCAAAATCTCCTCATCAGATACTGTGATCCATTCGCCTTTGTATTTTTTCAAAAAATTCCGGGCCATGTAAAAGTTCCGCGGATAATCCACTGAAATTGAATCCGCCAGGGTTTGACTAGGTTTGGCTTGAAAAACGTCATTCTCCAGATTCCTCACCAAATTGTCACTTCCGCTTGCCTGAACCGCCACGATGGTCGGCATTTTATTTATTAATCCCAGTTTCAACAGGTCTTCAAATCCTTTATAGACCCCGGAGACGATCACACCATCGCCTACCGGCACAAAAATCTGGTCGGGAACGGTTTCTCCCAGTTGATTTAGCAATTCAAACGAAACCGTCTTTTTCCCTTCGATGGTCAACGGATTAAAGGCGGTGTTTCGGTTATACCAGCCGAATTCCCAGGTTGCATTCACACTTAGATCAAAGGCATCATCGTAGTTTCCTTTCACCGGAACGATGGTTGCACCGTACATGATGATCTGGGTCAGTTTGGCAACGGGCGCGGAGGCAGGAACCATCACGATCGCTTTTTGTCCCTGTGCCGCACAGATCCCGGCCAGCGAAGAACCGGCATTTCCGGTGGAGGCCGTCACAATGGTGCCGATCCCTTTTTCTTTGGCAAAAGCCGAAACAATGGCCGAAGCCCGGTCCTTGAACGAAAAGGTCGGATTTTGGGAATCGTCTTTCAGGTAGAGATCGAAGTCAAGCGATTCACCTCCGAGCTTGTCAAAATGATATAAAGGTGTATTCCCAATTTTGAGATTGGGCAAGCTTTTTAAATTATTAATCGGAAGCAGGTCGAGCCAATGGTTTTGATTGAGTTGGCTGAGTGTTATTCCTTTTTGTTTGAGAGAATCGTAATCGTAAAGGGTTTTTAATACACCTTTAGGTGGCAGGGCATTCGGGAAATTTGCGGAACAGTCGGGGCACAGGTAGTGAATTGCATCTGAATCAAACCTTTTGCCACAGTTTGTGCACGCATATGTATATTTATTTCCCATTCGTATCTTGTAAATTTAGACAGAATTATTCATATTCCTTTATCACTCCAGTCCGCTCATTGAACTCCATGATCTTTTCATCCCACTCATCGGCTTTCGCAAACTGCGATTTCCAGTAATTGTCGTCATACCACTGTGCATTAAGTTCATCCACGGTTTTACCCTGCTGCTCGATCCATGTGAAATATTTCAGGTTATGCATCCGCCGCTTTTCGTAATAAGTCATTTCGATCATGTGGTCGGTTTTCAGTCCCATCAAATCACGCTGGAAGATCACTTCAGCTTTTTGGGTACTCAGTTTCCCGTGCTCATCTTTCTCTTCCAGCAACCGCGATTGATACATTTCCATCGAATCCGTGGCTACTGTGAATAAGATGTCATGTTCATTCATCTCAAAATATTTTGCCAGTTTGATGGTGCCCATGAGGTTAGCTATGGACGAAATACCGAGATAGCGCAGTTTTTTCACTAGTTCTGGATCGATCCCGAGTTCATCAGTCAGGAATTCTTTGCCTGCCGGTTCATTGAAAAGTCGCATGATCCGGATATTCGGTTCATCATCGATGCCGGCCACCAGGTCCATGTTTTTAATATTGTGGATCCATGGCACATGTTTGTCGCCGATGCCTTCGATGCGGTGGGCGCCATAACCGTTGTAGAGCAGGGTAGGGCATTGCAAAGCTTCGCCGGCACATACTTTCATCGTCGGATATTTCTCGCGCAGGTAATCGGCGCTGCCCAACGTTCCGGCGGATCCCTGTGTTAGGAACATTCCACTAAACCGGCTTTCAGGTGATTTAATGGAATTAAAAACCTCTTCCATGGCCGGACCGGTCACCGCATAATGCCAAAGTGGGTTTCCTATCTCCTCAAACTGGTTCAGGTTGACGATCTCATCACCGCGCTCGGCTTTTAGTTCCTTCACTTTGTCATAAATTTCCTTGACATTGCTCTCGCTTCCCGATGTTGCGAAAATTTCCGCACCCACTTTCTTTAGCCAGTCGAAACGCTCTTTCGACATGCCTTCCGGCAAAACGGCTATTGACTCGCATCCCAAAAGGTAAGAATCGTAAGCTCCACCGCGACAATAATTACCGGTGGAGGGCCAGAGGGCTTTTTGCCGGGTTGGATCGAATCGGCCGGATACCAGTTTTTCAACCAGCGGTCCGAAAGTAGCACCCACTTTATGAGCTCCTGTCGGAAAGTATTTCCCAATGAGCATGATGATGCGGGCATCCACGCCGGTTAGGGCTTTGGGCAGTTCGATGTAATTGACCTTCCCGAATCCACCGCCGAATTCTACCGGCTCATTCTTCCAGGTGATGCGGAAAAGGTTGAGGGAGTTCAGGTCCCACAAACCGATGTGTTTCAGCTTTGATTTGATCTTCTCCGGGATCAGTTCCGGGTTGCGCATCTGTTTGTAAGTCGGGATGATGATTTGACGCTCCCTGCAGCGCTGAATGGTGTTTTTTAAAATTTCGTCTTTTGTGCTCATATATCTTCGTCAATTGAACGCGGATGACGCTGATTTAACAGATCATCGCGGATTGTTTGTGAATATTTTTCGTTTGAATTGTGGTTCTTTGCCAAAATTAAGCAACAAACCTATTTCTATGTCACTAGCTTTCAGGTAATTGATCAACTGGAATTCATGCTCTTCGCAGATGGCTTCTGCCGCTTTTAACTCCACGATGACCTTTTCTTCGACCAACAAATCTGCAAAATAGCTGCCCACTAATTTTTCTTTATAATACACATCAATTGGATATTGCTTTTGCACTGATAGTCCTATTTCTGTCAATTCGAGCAGCATGGAATTTTCATAAACTTTCTCCAGAAACCCATACCCTAACGTATTATACACATTATTAAACGCCCTGATTATCCTATCCGTAATACCCTTATGTTTAATTTCCATATCCGTGTAAATCCGCTAAATCCGTTTAATCTGTGTTCCATTGAAATTTTCAATTCCTGCTTGAATTATCCTCATCTCCACCGCCCTACTCAAATCAACTTCTTCCTCAATTTCAATCCCAAAATCCAAAATCCTAAAATCTTTTTTTGATAAAAGGATCTTTGAAGTTGGTGTACTATATTCAAAATGATCTTCCTTTTCATTCAATTGATTAAGCTGCCCATTATTTCTGTAAAGTAACATATCCCCGTCCAGAAAGTAGCAATCATCATCATTTTCAAAAGCGGATCGAGTCAGGTAAAGATGCGGTTTTTCTTTGTACGGTGCTCCCGAAGTCGGGCAAAAGGTATTGCAGTTGCCGCATTCGTTGCACCAGTCGGCGATGTGCAGGATTTGTGGTGACTGTCCTATTTTGAAAATCCCATCTTCCACAATTTCGGTTTTACCATTTGAATGAACCAACTTAGAAAGTCTGATTTCCTGGGGCGCCACAAAATAGGAGTAGAGTGCAAGGTTCGGACATACCGTTACACAGGTATTACAGAGCTCGTCGCATTTCAGGCAGCGGGAGGCTTCCTGCCGGGTCTGATCGTCGGTCAGGGTTTGGGTGACCAAGTTGAAACTTTTTCTTTCTTTCAAATCTATCTCTTCCACCTCCACCGCCCGGTTTTTCTTCATACGGTTGATCATCAGCATTCGCGGATCTGATTTTTGCCTTTCAGCGGGAAGAGCAATTTTAAAATCAATGCCTGCCTTCATCATGATCTGCTCTGCTGCTTTCCGGCCGTCGCCGATGGCGTTTATAGCTGTGGAAGCTCCGCGCAGAGCATCCCCGCCGATAAAAACATTCGGGATTTTCGTTTCATAAAGGCCCGGCTCGGCCTTAAGGTATTTGGGTTCGATGAAATCGATTTCCGGATCCTGACCGATGGCCGGTAGTAGCGTGTCGCAGGGAATTTCAAATTCCGAACCGGGGATCTCCACCGGTTTTGGGCGCCCTGCAGCATCCGAGCTTTCCAGTTTCATGCGGATGCAGGTGAGCGATTTCACTTTGAAATTTTTCATATTGACCTTGACAGGCAATACCAGTTCCTGTATTTCCATTCCTTCTTCAAGCACCGCTTTGATTTCCCCCTGATCAGCCGGCATCTGATCCATCGTCCGGCGATAGAGAATGGTAATCTTTGCATTTTTATCAGCAAGACGAAAAGCCGTACGGGCCGTGTCCATGGCAGTGTTTCCTCCGCCAATGATGGCAATGTTTTTTCCAAGTTGAAGCGTTTTTCCTTCTTTTACCTTAATTAAAAAATCAAGCGGATCAATCACACCTCCAGCTTCGATATTCTCAATTTTAAATTTTCGCGATCGGGGTGCTCCGGTGGCGATGTAAACAAAATCGGCCTTTTGCCTGATCTCCTCAAAATTGTTTTTAGTAATTTCGGTGTTGTAATGGATCTTTACACCGGCTTTTTCAATCCTTTTTAAATCCTTTAAATAGGTTTCATGGGTTAGGCGAAAGGAAGGAATTGCTCCCGATACCATACCGCCCGTCCGATCCTTCACCTCATAAACATCCACTTGAAAACCAGTCAAAGCAAGGAAATAGCCCGCACTTAATCCCGATGGGCCGGCACCGATGATGGCCACCTTCTTTTTATGTTTTTTATTTTTTTTAGGATTAAACGCCAAATTCTTATCGGCGACAAACCGTTTGATTTCGCGGATGAGTAAAGGATTGTCATAATTGATGCGTGTGCATTTGGTCTGGCATCGGTGATCGCAAACCATCCCGGTTGAATTCGGGAATGGGTTAGTTCGGAGAATTGCCCGGAAGGAATTTGTGTCATTGTCATTTGCCGCATAATGCAAGTAATCGGGAATGTCCTGGTTTGTTGGGCAGGTATCAACGCAGGGGGCGGCAATGCAATCAAAAGGTCCCAATTTCCAGTTGGTTTTTATTGAAGGCTCCTGAATGGATGTTTTTTGATAATCACTTGATTCAATAACCTCCTGGGCATAGGTTTTTAGGTTCTTTATAATCGCTTTATCTTTTGCTTTCAGGCTTGATACCTTCAATATGTATTCATCTATCGATTCTGCCTTTTCGTTTTGAAATTTGGATTTGAGGTTATCAAGGTATTGATGTAAAAGTCCGTAGCCACCGGGTTTCAGGATGTCGGAACAAACCGTTACCGGACTCAATCCGCAGGCAACCAGCCGGTGAATGTTAAACGCATTTGCACCTGCTGAAAATGAGATATCGAGTTTTCCGTCGAAATCTTTTTGAAGCTTGAAAGCCATGTTCACCGCCAGCGGATGCAGGGCCCTGCCGCTCATATACATCATTTTTTCGGTTTCCGGGAAAACCGGTTTGTGATTCCGGCTTTCGAGGGTGTTGGTGAGTTTTAATCCAAAATGGATGTTGTTTATGGAAGCCGTAATTTGCAGGTTTTTGATGATCTGAACCGCGTCAGGATATTTCAGGTCGTGTTCGAAAGCTTCATCCGGAACCTGTGTTTTAAAACCGCTGTGATCAAGAATATCATGCAATTTTTCTTTTCCAAGCAGGGTGGGGTTGAGCTTAATGGTGGTATGCAATTTTTTCTCCTGAATAAGATACAAGCCGATTTTTTCAATTTCGTCAGGCGGACAACCATGCATGGTGGAGAGGGTAATATTATCCGAAATACAATCGGGAATTTCAAGCTGACCGATCTCCGGATAAAGGTCACGAATCTCCTCAATTTTGGTCTTTTTCTCCTTACTGCAATCCTTCATCCTGCTGAAAAACCACTGCACATTTTCATTCATAATCCCCTTTAGGTCATAACCGACGCTCATGTTGAAGATCGTTCCTAACTCCTTATCATCGAAACCCAGTTTGTGTTTCAGCAAATGGATCAAAATCCAGGCATTGAGGTATTGGTCGAAAGATTCATGGATTTTCAGTTCCTGTGACCATTCGCAGTTGTAACCTTCATCCTGCATATCAATACAGGGTTTGGCGACCGCAATTTCATCCAGGGTTTGAACGGTTTTCAATTCCACGTACCGTGCACCGCAAAGCCAGGCTGCCACAATATTTTGCGTCAATTGTGAATGCGGTCCTGCTGCAACGCCGATGGGTGTTTCAAGCAGTTGGTCAAAGCGTCTGAGGCGAAATGTATCACTTGGGTTTGGTTTAAAAAAAACTTCAGCAGGGATGCCAAAATACTGGCCCTTTGAATTGATCTGATTCAAAATCAACTGGGTGAGCTGACGAAACGGTAAAATGGAGAAATTGTCGGTCATCCTATTGTTATTCCCTAAACAGCAAATCTACAAATATTCGTAGTTTTGGCAACGATTACATGAATTTCTATAAACAATACTTAGTTGAAAAATGAGTGAACGGGGCGACCGGCCTGCAGTGGTGATCCTTGCTGCCGGATTATCGGAACGAATAGGAAAGCCGAAACACGAACTGCGGTTTTCGGAAGAGTCGACTTTTCTGGAGCATATCATCCGGGTATATCAAAAGTTTGTGGCTTCGCAAATCGTGCTGGTGATCAATGATAGGGATGATTTCGGCAGGTATTTCTATGAAGATGATTTGAAGAATATTGTCAATAAGAACCCTGAGTTTGGGCGGTTTCACTCGATTCAACTTGGTCTGAAAGAAATCAACGATGCTCCTGTCTTTATCCAGAACATCGACAATCCTTTTGTGTCGCCGGGTTTACTGATGACATTGGAAAAGGGGATTGAAGATGCGGACTTTGCAGTTCCGGTGAATGAAAGAAAGGGTGGGCATCCGATACTTCTATCAAAAGCAATAGTCAGTAAACTTGTTGAAGATTTTAAAAAGGAGGAGAAACTAAATAATGTGTTAACGCATTTCATCCGAAAAGACGTTCCGATGAATGATCCTTATGTTTTAGTGAATATAAATACGGAAGAGGATTATCGGAAATATTTTTCTGGTTTATAGAACGCGGATGACACGCCTGCCTGCCGGCAGGCAGGGATCTAACGGATTTTCGCAGATTAAAATCCGTGTCAATCTGCACAATCAGCGTCATCCGCGTTCCATCCTTTCCCGGATCTTCTCCACAGCTTCCAGTATCACCTCATTCGTCGCCGGCAAAGAAAACTCAGGTTCAGATTGATGATCTCCCACAGCGGAAATCGCATCCTTAATTGCCAGCCACACCGACAACGCCAGCATAAAGGGCGGTTCACCCACAGCCTTGCTTTGTTTGATGGTGGCAGGATTCGGGGCATTCTTCAAAATCTCAACCCGGAAATCTTTCGGAATGTCTTGAATGGTCGGGATTTTATATGTGTCGGGTGAATGGTTAAGCAGGTTGCCGTTTGCATCGTATTTCAAATCTTCCGTTGTAACCCAGCCCATTCCCTGCACAAACCCACCTTCGATTTGGCCGATATCAATACGTTCGTTGATCGATTTTCCGACATCATGGAGAATATCTGTTCGTAAAACCTTTGCGTATCCGGTAAGTGTATCCACCTCAACTTCAGTTACGGCCATCCCGAAAGCAAAATAATGAAAGGGTTTGCCGCGGCCTTTGTCTTTGTCGTAATGAATGTCGGGTGTTTTGTAGTACCCGGTGGCACTCAGACTGGTCTGGTTGAGATAAGCGAGATTGATAAGGTCAGGAAACCGGATATTATTTTCCGGATTATTCGCATCAAAAACAATATCTTTTTCAAACCGGATGTTCTCAGGCTTGGAACCGCCATTGAACGCAACCTTTGCAGCCACTTCCGATAACCTTGATTTTAATTTGTCGATGGCATTTTGTACCGCCATCCCGTTCAGGTCGCTGCCGCTGGAGGCTGCAGTAGCCGATGTGTTGGGAACTTTCGATGTGTTTGTTGAGGTGACTTTGAGGAATTTCGGATCGATTCCCAACTCTGAGGCCGCCACCTGTAGAATTTTGAGGTTTAATCCCTGACCCATTTCCGTTCCGCCGTGATTTACCTGAACAGTTCCGTCTTTGTAAATATTGACCAAAGCCCCGGCCTGGTTGAGAAAGGAGGTTGTAAAGGAAATACCGAATTTGACAGGAGTGAGTGCTATGCCGCGCTTGGTAAATCGGTTGATCCCGATAGCTATCGGGAGGTTAAACTGGTTAATTTGGGAACGGCGTTCGCTATAGTCTGATGTTTTCGTCAACTTTTTGTAAAGCGCCTGCAATCGGTTGTTTTCAACTTTTTGTCCGTAATGAGTGATGTTTTCTTTTTCTTCATTATAAAAATTCAGTTTCCTGATTTCCAGCGGATCTTTACCAAGATGTCGTGCAATGCGGTCGATGATATTTTCGATAACGGCCATGCCCTGTGGCCCGCCGAAACCGCGAAAAGCGGTGTTGGAGGGGAGGTTGGTTTTCCAGGTATTTCCGACCACTTTCAGATTGGGAATATAGTAGGCATTATCAATATGGAACATAGCCCGTTCGGTAATGGCCATCGTAAGGTCGTTTGATGATCCGGCATCCAGGTTAAGATCGACATCCAGAGCATGGATTTTACCATTTCTATCAAAACCTACCTTGTAATAATTCAATGTCCGGTGGCGTTTGCCGGTCATGATCTGATCCTCATCACGGTTCAAACAGATTTTAACCGGTTTGCCAGTGGCATTTGCTAGCAGGGAGGACCATGCCGCAACATGATTGGCCTGTGTTTCTTTTCCACCGAACGCGCCGCCCATGCGCCGAACCTCAACTTCCACTTCATTTTTCTGAATCCCCAAAACTTCAGCAACGATGGCCTGTGTTTCGGACGGATGTTGGGTGGAACTGTAAACCATCATCTCCCTGTCCTCACCCGGAACCGCCAGGCAGGATTGCGTTTCGAGATACCAGTGTTCCTGTCCGCCTGTTTTTAAAGAGCCTTCAAGGATTTTGTCACTTTCTGAAAAGCCCTTTTCAAGATCACCACATTCGATTTTCCTGGGAGGAGCCAGGCGGTTTTCTTTTTCTATGGCTGTATCAAGATCTAAAATGGCATCAAGAAGTTCATAATCGATTTTCAATTTCTTTTCAGCTTCCAGGGAGGCTTTCTTAGTTTTGGCTGCGATCAGAGCGATCGCCTGTCCGATAAACGTCACTTCCTTGTCTGCCAGGCAAATTTCATCATGCACCACCGGCCCCATCTGGTTTAGCCCTGGGATGTCTTTTGCCAACAAAATGGTATCAACTCCATTAACTTTTAAGGCCTCTGAAATATTGATAGAAACGATCTTTGCATGCGCCTGTTTGCTATACACCACGTGGCCTTCAAGCATCTCGCTGCTGGCCTGCATGTCGTTCACATACACCGACTGACCGGTGACGTGTTTGTGGGCGCTATCGTGCGGGAGAAAGTTCATCTTTTGTCTCCTCATAAAATTTTAACAACAGGTTTTTGGCGGCAAGCTTTCTGAATTCTTTGCCAGAACGCGCATCCGAAAGGGGCTGGAATTCTTCTTTTAAAATTTTCATGGCCGCTTCAACATTGTTTTCATTCCATGCTTTTCCCAGTAAAAATGCTTCGGTTTTTTTGGTCCGTTTCGGCATGGCGGCCATCCCGCCATAGGCAAGGCAAATTTCTTTTACAATATCATCTTCCAGCTTTAACCTGAAACCTGCACTCACTGTTGAAATATCCAGGTCTTTTCGTTTGGATACTTTGTAAAATTTCACGTTTTGATGTTTCGGTATCATAACCGTGTAGATCAATTCACCGGCCTTTAAATCGGTTTGACGGTAGCCTTTGATGAAATCTTCAATTCGAATAAGTCGCTCCCCATTTTGATTTACAATCTTCAATTTTGCATCATAAGCAAAAAGTAAAGGTATGGTATCGCCGATGGGGGAGGCTGTTCCGATGTTTCCGCCCAGTGTGGCCAGTTCGCGTATCTGTTTGGAAGCAAAAACTTTTAGAGCACTTGAAAGAGCCGGAAATTGTCCGTTCAATTTTGATTTAATCGATTCAAGGGGAAGTCCGGCACCAATCTCAATCTGTTCGTCCTGTTCATTGAAAAACTTTAATTCCTGCACCGCCGACAAATCAATCACTTTGGGGATCAACTCGAACTTTTTGGTTTGTTTCAGGGCTACATCGGTGGAGCCGTTGATGACCGTTGCATCAGGATGTTCTTTTAGTATAGATAGCGCACTTTTTAGCGATTTCGGCTGGATGTATGTTTGATCTTTTGTTTTGATCAAAATATCGGTTGGTTCGGAATTTAGCTTGTTAAGTTCCTCCGAAATGTTTTTTTCATCCTTAGTAAAATGATCGGGTTCACCATTTGAAGATTTTAAAGCAGCATTCAGGATGGGTTGATAACCAGTGCATCGGCAGAGATTTCCGGTGAGGGCTTCTTCGGCAATTTCACGGGATGGATTGACATGCGATTTCTGCAACGCAAATATCGACATCACAATGCCCGGTGTGCAAAACCCGCACTGACTGCCATTTAGATCGACCATGGCCTGCTGAATAGCATGAAGTTTTACTTCCCCGCTTTCCTTTTGCGCCAGGTTTTCAATCGTGATCAGGTGTTTGCCGTCGATCATGGGTAAAAATATTAGACAGGAATTGACAGCACGGTAAGTCATTTTTCCATTGGAATCTGCTTCTGCCAAAACCACCGTGCAGGCGCCGCAATCGCCTTCGGCACAACCTTCTTTAACACCTTTGTGATTGGGAAGTGAACGGATGTAATTCAGCACCGTGATCGTAGGAGATATCATTTCTTTCTCAAAATCGATGGTAACCGTTTTGCCATCGAGAATAAATCTTACTGTGTTCCGAACCCCATCCATCACTTGTTTTTTGAATTTTTTACGTCGATCAGTTTGGCCAGGATACTCACTGCGATCTCCTCCGGTGTTTGCGCATTGAATTTTATCCCGATGGGCATATCCACGCGGTCGATCTCCTCCTGTGTAAGGATGCTTTCTTCGAGAAACCGTTTTTTTGCCAAAGCCACCTTGTTTTTACTTCCAATCATACCAACGTAGGCAACAGCCTTTTTAGCGCAAACTGCCAGCACATCTTCATCATATTTGTGTTTGGGGGTGGTGATCACAATGTAAGCATTCCCGCCGAATGCCAATTCTTTGGCTGCTTCCACAAAATCCTGCCGGATAAATTTATAGGATGTACCCTGAAATCCTTTGATTATTTCTTCACGCGGATCTACGAGGATAATCTCAAATCCAAATTGAGAAGCAAGGTCAGCCAGAGCTTTCCCCACATGGCCGGCACCGAAAATGTAAAGCTGTTCATCCGGCAGTATGGGTTCAATATAAACTTCGGCATAACCACCGCAATGCATACCCAGATCATCTTCGAGGTTGTAGCTGAATTTTTGAGGAGTACCCGACTCAATCACTTGCGGGGCGTCTTCCATCACTTTCATTTCGAGGCTGCCGCCGCCGATGGTGCCTTCGATGGTTTTATCCTCATAAACGATCATCTTCGAACCTGCTTTTCGCGGCGAAGATCCTTTGGTTTCCACGATGATGCATAGGGCGGCTCGTTTGCCGGAAGCCTTAATTTGCCTGATGTTTTCTAAAATATCTTTCATATCCCTCTTTGACTCTGTACCCGATGGGTTGCCTGTTTTTATAAGCCGGTTCCACCAACTCTTTGATCACTTCATAAATCTGAATAATGTGCTCGTTTTGTTCCAGGGCGCTGGCTTCGAGTGCCTCCACCTTCTCCAGCAATTCCTCATAACGTGTGATCAGGTTGCGCATCTTCACGAAAACCCGCATGATCTGGATGTTGACCTGCACGGCGGTGGGGCTCCTTAATACTCCTGAAAGCATTGCAACACCCTGCTCGGTAAATGCCATCGGAGGATACCTCGTACCACCCCAACTTGAGGTGCAATTATTGCACCTCAAGATTTCAAGTTCCTCTTTTGTCAAAACAAACATAAAATCATCTGGGAACCTTTCGATGTTATTTCTAACCTGACGTTTCAGAACCTTGGTTTCCACGCCATATAAGGCTGCCAGGTCGGCATCGAGTAACACTTTCAGCCCTCTGATCTTAAGAATTTTATCAGCAATAAACTCTTCTTTTGGTGCTAATTCATTCATGATTTTATGGATTTTGAGGTGTCAAATATGTCACCTCAAGATTTTAACCAACATAATTTATTGATATTTCGCATAAAAATCCAAAAACCGGTTGGCAATGGCTTCCCAGCTATATTCGTCGATAATGAGCTGGTGGGCGGCCTTACCGAGTTGCTCCCTGTAGTCATTGTCCTTTAACACTTTTATCATGGATTGTGCAAATTCCTCCTTATTTGTAGGATCAATCAAAAGTCCGTTTTTTTCGTGGGTAATGGCATTCCTGATCCCGCCAAACTTACTGGCGACCACAGGTGTTCCGCAGGCCATTGATTCCTGTGAAGTCATACCGAACGGTTCAAATTGCGATGGAAGAACGAACAATTGCGCCTGCTGGTAATACTGGGTCATCATGTTATCAGGAACATAACCAATAAACTCCACACGATCTTCCATGTCTTCTTCAGCAACAATAGCATGCATTTTATCAAACAATTCCACCTCACGTGGTTTTGGATTGGGCGAACCGCCACCGATTACCAAATCGACATCGGGGATTTCATCTTTTACCAAAGCGAATGCGCGCAACAGGTGATCGTGGCCTTTGTTGGTATCAATCCGGCTCATACAATAAATGTATTTATCCGGAAGGTTTGAGGGTTTTTTCAATTCTTTTTCGGTCGGATAGAAAAACCGGTCAATATCAACGCCCGGAGCTATAATTTCGATATTATCGGCATCAAAGTCGTATAAACTTCTCAATTTTTCATATTGAACTTCTGATGTCAGGGTTTGGGCATTTACCTCCCGGAATATTCTAAGTTCTTCAGAAATGCGGTGTTCAAAGTTGAACTTTTTCTCCATTTCTTCGGGGTCACCGCCCATTTGATCTCTTTTCCATGCGCCCAGTGAATGCGCTGTGAAAAATGAAGGTTTATTCATCGCCTTGGCGAGGATAAGGGTGACAATACCTGCATCTACATAATGACCATGATACAGATCATAATCAATCCCGCTTCGGTGAACATAGTTCATCATATTGGTGGATAATTCAGGAAGTAATTCATAAATAAACTCTTTGGGCCTGAATTTCCACGGACCTGCAGGAATTCTGATAACCCTCACATTTGGATGGCCGGGAACCGGATCTGCCTGAATCTTTTCCCTTTCAAACCACCTGGTGAAAATATCCACCTTAATTCCTTTTTTTGCGATCGCTTTGGCCATTTCAAGTACATAAACAACCTGTCCGCCGGTATCCGTTCTTCCTAATTTTGGTACGGGATCAAAATATCCATGGGTACTTAAAAGGGCAATGTGTTTAAAGTTTGCTTTACTCATTATTTTCCTGGTTAGTGTTTGTAATTAAAAAAATTAACAGTTGTTTTTCAACTGCTAACTGACTTTACTGGCCTTCCATTCCTTTGAAATAACAATGTCGGCCATGGCTTTGTGTTTCGAAATGATTTCGTGTTCGATCGTCAGGATACGGTCAAGAAACTCATCTTGTTTCTCACGGTTGCGTTTTTTCCTCGATTCAATGGTGTCCATTTTGTTTCTGTCAATAAAAACTTTGCAATCAACATTCTGAAGAGCAGTGGTATAAGTGCCTTCCGCAATCAGCACTTTATAAGGTTTCAAATCAACCTGTTCTTCCCCAATTTTGTCTGCATCAAAGTCAACAAGCGGTTTTGTGATTTTTGGATCACCCTCAACGGCATCTCTTATGTTTTGATCAAGTAAATCGAGCCTAACTTCCTGAATTCCCACCCAGGCTATATCCTTCTCCCGCTGTTTTGCATTGGTTTTTGGTGGATAAAGGAAATAATCGTCCTGGCCAAAAACATAGGCCTCAATATCATAATCCAGCAGTTTGTCGGCAATCGACCTGCCAATTTCAGATTTTCCTGCACCTGATTCGCCAGCAACTGTTATAACATACTTTTTCGGAGCATTTTGAATATCCTTTAAAATTAGCTCAACAACCTGTGCAGCGGCTTGCCGATGATTATCATCAATGATTAAAATGTCACCTTTCATAGCACTGTTAATTAATTAATGTATTAGTTCCATCAAAAATATGATTTTTTGTTTACTTTGGTGTTGTGGAAGTGCGAACAAATAAAATAGGTGATATCCGAAGTCATTACCGGCTTAAACTGGCGCAATTATATAACGATCGTGAGGCTGATACCCTGCTGTTTCAGTTATTATCTGATATTACCCAAATGTCGAAGGCCCATATTTTAAGCTTCCCTGAAAAAACAATTTCTGAGTCAGAACTTTTGCGTGTTCATTTTGGCGTTAAGGATTTACTAAAAAACAAACCTATTCAATATATCATTGGCAACGCCGAGTTTTACGGATTGAATTTTAAAGTTAATTCCAAAGTTTTAATCCCCAGACCCGAAACGGAGGAGTTGGTCGAAATGGTTATTAAAAATATCCCTGAAAATGAACCTCGCAAGGTTTTGGATGTCGGAACAGGATCAGGATGTATTGCCATTGCCATTAAAAAACTAAGACCCCTTTGCGATATTTTAGCAATTGATATTTCGGAGTTTGCATTGGAAATGGCCCAGCAAAATGCCGTATTAAACAATGTTCAGGTTCAGTTTAAAAAAGTTGATTTTTTGAAAAAAAATCAGGTTCAATTATTGCCAAAATTTGATATTGTGGTTTCAAATCCTCCTTATGTTAGGAATTCGGAAAAGTTGATGATGAAGAAAAACGTACTTGACTATGAGCCCTTGCTAGCACTTTTTGTTGATGATGATAACCCTTTAATTTTTTATGAAGCACTGGCATCATTTTGCGAAACAAATCTGCAGGCTGGAGGGATGTTATTTGCAGAAATTAACCAATACTTATCAGCCGAAACTGAGCAACTTTTTACTGGTAATGGATTTAAAAATGTGAATATTGAAAAAGACCTATTTGGAAATGACAGATTTTTAACCGTGCTAACATAAAATTTTCCATATTTTCAGGTTACCTTAATTTTGACTTTACAAATCATTCACAGACCAGGGATAATTTTGTGCACCAAAACCTCTCATGCAATCTGTTGAAAGTACCATATTAATTGTAGATGATGAGCAATATACGCTTGAATTTCTGAGCTACAACCTTACCAGAAACGGCTTTAATGTAGTAACAGCCACAAATGGGAAAGATGCTATAAAAAAGGCCGAATTGCATAAACCTGCGATTATTGTATTGGATATTATGATGCCCGAAATGGATGGCATTGAAACCTGCATTGAATTACGAAAAAATAAACTTTTGAATGATTCGGCCATTGCATTTTTAAGCTGCAGGGGTGAGGATTACACGCAAATTATCGGGTTTGAAGCCGGAGCCGATGATTTTATAAAAAAACCGATCCGCATCAATTTGTTAATTGAACGATTAAAAGCTCTGGAAAGACGCATGAATAAAACGCGGGAAAAATTACCCGTCAATAAATCGCTGATTATTGATGAGGAGTGTTTTGTGGTAAATTATCTCGGGAATAATATTGAACTCACCAAAAAGGAATTTGAATTATTGCATTTACTTTATAAAAATCCAGGAAAGACAATTTCGAGAGATGATTTGTTTAATAATATATGGAGCGGTGACGAGCAATCTTCAAGCAGAACCATACATGTGCATATTAGCAGGATAAGGAATAAACTTAATCCGGATGTGGTTCAAACAGTGAAAGGTTTTGGTTACCGGTATAAGCCACCCGAGGCGTAATTAAAAGAAATCTCCAGGTATCGAAAAACGTCCTTATAAATTCCATTTTCACTGCTTTCGCGGGGACCGGCAACATTTAAAACAGAAATTTTATTTTCATTTATCCAATTAAGTAAGGTGTGTTTATTCGCAGATTCAGAGAGCTTTACAACTAAATGAGGTTTGTTTAGCTTTTTACATAATTTCAAAGTTAATCCTGTTCCGGCATCAAATTTTTGAAGGTAAATGATAAGTGTCCCGTCGCTTGTTTCGATATTTTTTAGTGTCCGGATGGGATAAGATCGGGAATTGGTTTCTGAGAGGGGATATCGTTTATCTATAATACCATCTTCGGCTCTCCTCCCTTTTGTGCACCAGCCGCCAACAGCAATTTGATGTTTTATGGCAAAATCAAGGGCGGCACGGTCAGCGCCGGTTTGTCCTCCTGATATTATTTTTAAGCCGGTCAATGTTGTGATTTCAGGAAATAAAAATAGCGAAAAAACCATAGAGGCTTTTTCGCTATATCATAAAGAATTATGAAGAAAAGTTGTTATGTAAGATTTGGTTGGATAACTACCATCGATTCTTCCTCGGTCATTGCATTTGGAGAAATCATATTCTGAAACGAATGATCCAGCAGGAATGAATTCGGATGGTCATTTAAATTAATAACCCAATAAAACCCATTTTCTTTGTTTTTAACAATGAAGTAGCAATCGTTCATTTGCTCAAACCAAACTTCATTATTTATATCATTATTTTTCATCAGACTTTATATCTTGTTTTATTCGTAAATGATAGTTTCAATAATTATGCTAATGTTTAAGTGTCTTTAAACGAGGTGTTTGTAAAAATTCGGGTTTCCCATATATGGAAAATTTAAACTTGTTTGAGACTAATTTGAAATGAAATGATATTAAAGATTTATTATGATTTTAAGGGGTTTCAGAATTATTTTCGCTTTTTATAAATTGCTAACTTTGCACCCTCAAAATTTGATTGATTATGTTTGAAGGTTTATCAGAAAAACTAGAAAGATCGTTTAAGGTACTCAAAGGGCACGGCCACATTTCGGAAGTAAATGTTGCCGAAACACTCAAAGAAGTAAGAAGAGCGCTGCTTGATGCTGACGTTAGCTTTAAAATTGCCAAAGATTTTACGGATTCAGTAAAGGAAAAAGCACTTGGGCAAAAGATATTGACCTCCGTTTCGCCAGGCCAGTTGATGGTAAAAATTGTGCATGATGAGCTGGCTCAGCTTATGGGGCCTGAATCGGTAGATATAAATATTAAGGGCCAACCTGCAATTATTTTGATTGCCGGGTTGCAGGGTTCCGGTAAAACCACCTTTTCAGCCAAGTTGGCCAATTATCTGAAAAGTAAAAAAGGAAGAAATCCACTGCTTGTTGCCGGCGACGTTTACCGTCCGGCTGCCATCGACCAGTTGAAAGTGCTGGGTGAGCAGATTGGGGTGAAAGTTTACACAGAAGAAGAAAATAAAAATCCTGTAAAAATTGCTCAAAACGGGATTAAATATGCCCGTGATTACGGTCATAATTTGGTGATCATTGATACTGCCGGTCGATTGGCGATTGATGAACAAATGATGGATGAAATATCCAGTATTAAAAAAACGGTAGCTCCGCAAGAAACGCTGTTTGTGGTGGATTCAATGACCGGTCAGGATGCTGTAAATACTGCCAAAGCTTTTAATGACAGGCTCGACTATGAAGGCGTGGTGCTGACAAAATTGGATGGTGATACCCGTGGTGGGGCAGCGCTTACAATAAAGTCGGTAGTTAACAAACCGATCAAGTTTGTGGGGATTGGTGAAAAAATGGATGCCATTGATCAGTTTCATCCAAGCCGTATGGCCGACAGGATTCTGGGAATGGGTGACATCGTATCGCTTGTTGAAAAAGCACAGGAACAATTTGATGCCGACGAAGCCCGCAAGCTACAGCGCAAAATTGCCAAGAATGAATTTAATTTTGATGACTTTCTTAACCAGATCAAACAGATCAAAAAGATGGGTAATGTTAAGGATTTGATGGGAATGATACCGGGTGTAGGAAAAGCGATTAAAAATATGGATATTGATGATGACGCATTTAAGGGAATTGAAGCCATCATCCATTCAATGACCCCTGAAGAAAGGGCTAATCCCAAAATTTTAAATGGAAGTCGCCGAAGAAGAATTGCATCAGGTAGCGGTGCTGAAATTCAGGAAGTAAACCAATTGATAAAACAATTTGGCGAAACACAGAAAATGATGAAAATGATGTCGGGGGGCAAAGGCAAAAACCTGATGAGGGCTCTTTCAAGTGCCAGGAACATGCCGGGCAGATAAGGTTGATTATTAGAAAATCTCTTTGTTTTTAATGTCTAAAAGAATAATGAATGAATTTAATTGACGGCAAAGCAACTGCTAAACAAATAAAAATGGAAATTGCTACTGAAGTTGCTGCCATGATTGATGCCGGCCACGAAGGCCCCCACCTTGCCGCAGTTATTGTGGGTGATGATCCGGCAAGTCATACGTATGTTAATGGCAAAGAAAAAGCCTGCCAGGAAGTGGGGATGACCTCCTCTATTTACCGTTTGCCGGAAGATACCAGTGAAAAAGAGGTACTTGAAATTGTAGATTTTCTGAATAACGATGATCATGTGGATGGGTTCATTGTTCAGCTTCCGCTGCCGAAACACATCGACGAAAACAAGGTGATCATGTCGATCAAACCGGAAAAGGATGTAGATGGCTTTCACCCGGTGAATGTTGGACGAATGGCGTTGGGCTTGCCTGCTTATATCAGTGCCACACCTTTTGGAATCATGGAATTGATCAAACGATATAATATCGAAACGGAAGGCAAAAGGGTAGTTGTTTTAGGCCGAAGTAATATCGTTGGATCGCCAATGAGTATTCTATTATCGCGCAAAGCTTATCCCGGAAATGCTACGGTAACCCTTTGTCATAGCAGAACAAAAAACCTCAAGCAAATCGCGAAAAGTGCGGATATCCTGATCGTTGCCATGGGGCAGCCACATTTTGTGAACGAGGAAATGGTCAAGAAAAATGCAGTTGTAATTGATGTTGGCATTCATCGGGTTGCTTCTGATCAAACAAAATCAGGGTTTCGTTTGATCGGGGATGTGGATTTTGACCGTGTTATTTCAAAGGCATCTTATATTACGCCGGTACCTGGTGGTGTCGGCCCAATGACTATCGTCTCCTTACTTCTTAATACTTTAAAAGCTCATAAAAAGGAAATTTATTCCTGATAAAATCAATTGATCATGATCAGAAAATTGTATTTCGTACCGGTGATTGCCCTATTGTTTTCTTCGGTTAATCCGGTATTTTGTCAAAAGTCAAATATCCATATTGTTGATGTTGAAAAAGCACCTATTCAATACGCCCTTTTCCCTGAGAAAGCAGAAGAAACGTCGGGGTTAATTTGGTTTGAAGATGCCTTGTGGACCTTTAACGATAGTGGCGGTGACCCTGAATTATATAAAATCGACAGTCTTGGTAAAATTACTCAAACCATCGTTTTAGAAAAAGCCAAAAACCATGACTGGGAAGATATAACACAGGACGATCAATACATTTATGTGGGAGATTTTGGTAATAACCTGGGGAATCGCACCAACTTGATGATTTATAAAATCGATAAAGAGAAAATTGAGCCCGACGAAAAAATTACAATCGAGGCATCGCCCATGAGCATTTCATTTGCTGACCAAACTGATTTTACCATCAGAAACCGCAAGCATAATTTTGATTGCGAATCGATGATCAATTATGGAGATTCCCTGATTTTGTTCTCTAAAGACTGGGGCGATGGAAAAACCAGGATGTATAAAACAGCTAAAGTAACTGGAAGATATCCCCTGGAGCCGGTGGCCGAATTTAATGCCGATGGCCTGGTAACCGGTGCTTCCTATAATCCGGATAATGGAAAGCTGGCATTGATTGGGTACAAAAACTTTGTGCCTTTTATCTGGATATTTGAAAATTTTGATGGAAAAAGTTTTAATGCTGAAAATATTACCCGCTATAATTTGATGGGTATCACAAACTCTCAAACAGAAGGCATTTGCTGGATGGATGATGATACATTACTTGTTTCAACGGAACAAAGAGACGAGTTTCAGCAAGGTGCCTTTATCCTGAAATTGTCGGATTTAGCTGAATTGACAGGCAGGAAGTAAAATTTGATGACCAACGAAGAATTGCTCTTAAACGGACTTGCCCTGCCTCTGATGGAAGACTTTTATACCATTCAGGGCGAGGGTTTTCATACCGGTAAACCTGCCTATTTTACCCGTGTGGGAGGCTGCGATGTGGGGTGCAGTTGGTGCGATGTGAAAGAGTCGTGGAATGCTGATATTTGGCCATTAACATCTACTGATGAAATTGTAAAACGAGTAGTGAGTTGTCCTTCAAAAGCAGTGGTAGTTACGGGTGGTGAACCACTCATGTATAATTTGGATTATTATTGTGATCAACTCAAAAAAGCAGGATTCGAAACATATCTCGAAACTTCGGGATCGCATCCGTTAAGTGGTAAGTGGGACTGGATTTGCTTGTCACCCAAAAAATATAGCCCGCCGTTGGAAGCAATTTATGAAAAAGCAGATGAATATAAGGTGATCATCCAAACAAAAGGTGATTTTGACTGGGCAGAAAAAAATGCGGAGAGGCTGCGAAAGGATTGTAAATTGTATTTGCAACCTGAATGGAGCAAAGCAGAAGCGATGATGCCATTAATTGTGGAATATGTTAAGGAGCATCCCCGGTGGAACATTTCCCTGCAAAGCCATAAATATATGCGTATTCCGTAAAAATACCGTTAATACTGGACTATGATTAAAAAGGCTGTTTTATTGATTTTAATTATTTTAGGTTTTAACTTTTCAATTAACCTCTCGGCGCAGGAACTGTCCAGTAAATCCAAAAAAGCGATTAAAGCTTATGAAGCCGGTGAAACGGCTTTCCGGTTTCAGGATTATCCAAATGCAGAAATGTTTTTTAAACAATCAATTGAACTGGATCCTGTTTTTTTCGAGGCCTGGGTCATGTTAGGTGAATTATATGAAAAAACTAAAATTGATAGCAGCGCCATTGATGCCTACCGGCATGCGCTCGCCATTGATTCGGTGATTTATCCTTCCGCCTATTATTTCCTGGCTGAATTGGAATTTGGAACTGGTCAATATCAATCAGCACTTGATCATTTTGAAAAATTTCTGAGCTTTGATAAAATACCTCGCGTATATGAAGCAAAGACCAAAAAACAATTGCTGAACTGCTATTTTGCCGTTGAAGCCATCAAAAATCCGGTTCCATTCGATCCAGTGAACTTAGGTCACAATATAAATACAGAACTGAATGAATATTTTCCCTGCCTTACCGCTGATAAGCAGGTTTTGTTGTTTACAAGGTTGCTAAATGATAAGGCCTCGTTCACAGGCCGGCAGGAAGACTTTTATGTAAGTACCCGTAAAAATCATGAATGGAATCCGGCTAAAAATATTGGTCCACCTATCAATACCTATTATAATGAGGGTGCTCCAACTTTATCCGTGGATGGCAATGTGCTCATATTCACCGCCTGCGAAAGCGTAAATGGATATGGCGCAAACCGATCCGGTTTTGGTCGTTGTGATCTGTTTATCTCAGGTAAAAACGGGGATAACTGGACAGCTCCCCGGAACCTTGGCATTCCAGTAAGCTCAAGATATTGGGAATCTCAGCCTTCCCTGTCAGCAGATGGCCGCACGCTTTACTTTGTAAGCAACCGGGATGATGACTACGATATTTATTTTACCGTTCAGGATGATGATGGCGTTTGGAGTGAACCAGAAATGCTAGGCGGTAATATCAACACCGAAGGCTATGAGGGTTCGGTCTTTATACATCCCGATAATCAAACACTCTATTTTTCGTCGGATGGGCATGTTGGTATGGGTGGCATGGACATTTATTACACCCGCCGTGATAGCCTTGGAAACTGGGGTGAGCCCATTAACCTCGGATATCCTATCAATACCCATAAGGACGAAAACAGTATTCTGATTTCTGCTGATGGATCGCTTGCGATGTTTGCCTCCGACAGGGAAGAGGGTTTTGGTGGTTTGGATCTTTACGGTTTTAATCTTTACGAAGCAGCCCGCCCACAGTTTGTTACCTATCTTAAAGGCACCGTGTATGACGAAACAAACGGCCAGAAACTGGAGGCCCGTTTTGATTTAACCGACCTGAAAACCGGAGAAATCGCGGTTCGTTCATTTTCCAACAAAGGAAATGGTGAGTTCCTGGTTTGCCTGCCTACCAATCGCGATTATGCACTGAATGTAAGCAGGGAGGGGTATTTGTTTTATTCTGAGAATTTTAATTTAAATGGTATTCATTCCACATCCAATCCATTTTTAAAGGATATTCCCTTAAAGCCAATCAGGTTGGGCGAGAAGGTTATATTGCGAAATATTTTCTTTGAAACCGACATGTATGACTTGAAGCCAGAATCGCAGGTAGAATTACAAAAACTGATCGATTTGCTAAATAAAAACCCGGAATTGAAAATAGAGATCAGTGGTCATACCGATAATGTCGGGACACCGGAATATAATCTGGAACTGTCAAAAAACAGGGCCAAGGCGGTTAATGATTATCTCGTCGATTACGGAATTGATCAGGCTCGACTGCTTTATAAAGGTTATGGAGAATCGGAGCCAATTGATACCAATGATACTGAGACTGGAAAAGCCAATAACCGGCGCACCGAATTTAAGGTGATCAGCCAGGACTAAATTGATTTCCCTATTTTTTATTCTGTCTAAATTACCAGCTTTCCTGTTTCTGAAAAGCTGAACTTAGTATATTTGCGTTTCTTTCAAAAAAACACACAAATAATGAAGAAATACGCTTATCTCCTTATCATTCTTTTTACCATCAATTTTACATTAAAGGCCGACGAGGGTATGTGGATTCCCCTCTTCTTAGGGCAGATTAATGAAGCTGAAATGCAGGCTATGGGCATGAACATCACTGCAGAAGATATCTATAGTATCAATCAATCGAGTTTGAAAGATGCTATTGTCATTTTTGGTGGCGGGTGTACTGGCGAACTGGTTTCAGACCAGGGGTTGCTGTTGACCAATCATCACTGCGGTTACCGGCAAATTCAAAAACATTCCTCTGTTGATCATGATTATCTTACCAATGGTTTTTGGGCCATGGAGCGCTCCGAAGAACTTCCCAATCCGGGTCTTAAGGTTACTTTCCTGGTTCGGATGGAAGAAGTAACCGATGCCGTTCTGAATGGCGTGAATGCGCAAATGACAGAGGAAGAGCGAAATAAAATCATTGAAGAAAATATTGAAACTATAAAAGCTGAAGCCATTAAGGGAACCCATTTCCAAGCGTTGATCAAACCGTTTTATTACGGTAACCGGTATTTCCTTTTTGTAAATGAAATTTACGAAGATGTAAGGCTGGTAGGTGCTCCGCCAAGCAATATTGGTAAATTTGGTGGCGATACCGACAACTGGGTTTGGCCCAGGCATACCGGCGATTTTTCGATGTTCAGGATTTATGCTGATAAAGACAATAATCCGGCTCCTTATTCAGAAGACAATGTACCTTATCAACCCAAAAAGCATATGAATATTTCGCTGGCTGGAGTTGAACCAGGCGATTTTACCTTTGTTTTTGGCTACCCTGGAAGTACGGAAGAATACATTCCATCCTGGGCAGTTGAAACTACGGTGGATGTGATCAATCCAATCCGGATTCAGCTTCGTGGTAAACGAATTGATATATTCAAAAAATACATGAACGAAGATCCTGCGGTTCGAATTCAATATGCTGCAAAGCAAGCAGGTATCAGCAACGGATGGAAAAAATGGATCGGCGAAAACCGCGGAATAAAGCGCCTGAAGGCGGTTGAGCAAAAGCAGGCATTTGAATCTTCGTTTTCCGAATGGGTAAATTCTTCTGAAGAACTCAAAGAAAAATATGGAAGTTTGCTGGAAGCTTTAAAAATCACCTATGAAGAGCTCGCTGATATCAGCTTTTATTCCACCTATTTGTACGAGGCCGGGCTTGGTGTTGAGGCCATTCGCTACTCCAGATCATTTGATCGGTTGGTTGATTTTTCAAAAGCCAACGGTGAAACTCAGGAGGAGTTAATGCAATTGGTTGACCGTCAGAAAAGCGGTGCCAAAACATTTTTCAAGGACTATCAGGCGGTAATAGACCATGAGGTTTTTGTTGCTCTCCTGAGTGATTATTATGATCATCTTACGAATGAGCATATTCCGGATTATTTGGCTGAACTTCATAAAAAATACAAAGGCGATTTTAATAAAATGGCGGATGTCCTTTTCGAAAAGTCCATTTTTGTGTCGGAACAAAAAGTTGATGATCTGTTGAATAATTACAAAGCTTCAAATTATAAGAAGATCGAAAAAGATCCGGTTTACCAACTTGCGCAGTCGTTTGCTGATTTGTATTATAATAAATACATGCCTCAAATTCGTGCGGTTAATAATAATATCGACAGTTTAATGCGGGTATATATGCAGGCACAGATTGATATGCAACCCATGAAAAACATTTATCCGGATGCCAATTTTACTTTGCGTGTGGCTTACGGCAACGTGGACGGATACAATCCTGATGATGCCGTTATTTTCAACTATTTCACCACGCTTGATGGCATCATGGAGAAAGAGAATCCTGATATTTACGACTACGTTGTTGGGGATAAATTAAAGGATTTATACCACAATGAAAATTATGGACAATATGGCGATGCTGATGGTAAGATGCATGTGTGTTTCACAGCGACGAATCATACCACCGGCGGTAATTCGGGGAGCCCGGTGCTGGATGCCGATGGCAACCTGATCGGGATCAATTTCGATCGCTGCTGGGAAGGAACCATGAGCGACATTATTTATGATAAAAGCCAGTGTCGAAATATTGCGCTGGATATCCGTTATTGCCTCTTTATAATTGATAAATTTGCCGGAGCAGGCCATTTGGTAGAGGAAATGACACTTGTTGATTAATGCCTGACATCTGAAGGCAGGATTGATGAACCACTGGCTGTCAGAACTGAAAACCAGTATCCAGCAACCCCGTCCGACTGGAGTCGTCCGGGCGGGCAGTAACAAGCAGCCAGCAACCAGTAGCAAGCAGCAAGAAACAAAAAAAAATCAAACAAAATGATTAAAATCTACCACAATCCACGATGTAAAAAGTCCAGGGCAGGGCTTGAGCACTTAAAAAGTAAAAAAGTAGAATTTGAAATTGTTGAGTATCTCAAAAACGAATTTACCAAAGAGGAATTGAAGGACGTTTTGGTTAAGCTTAGCAAAAAGCCTACTGAGATGATACGTACGCAAGAGGAAATTTACAAAAAGCAATTCAAGGGTAAAAATTTTACAGATGATGAGTGGATCAGGATCATGGTTGAAAATCCGAAGCTGATCCAAAGACCTATTGTGGTGAAAGATTACAAAGCCGTTTGGGGCGATCCGGCCGATGAAATCGACAGGTTATTTAAATAGAACAAAAACAAGTTTAATTATACGTGTAAAATATTGAATCATGGAATACAGAATAGAAAAAGACACCATGGGAACTGTAGAAGTTCCTGCTGACAAATACTGGGGCGCGCAAACCCAGCGATCAAAAATGAATTTCCCGATCGGTGAGCCGGGATCCATGCCCATTGAAATCATCAGGGCATTTGCATACCTTAAAAAGGCTGCAGCCTTAACAAATACCGATTTGGGTGTGTTGCCTGCTGAAAAATCAGCATTGATCGGAAAAGTATGTGATGAAGTGCTCACAGGCAAACTTGATGATAACTTTCCGCTTGTGATATGGCAAACCGGTTCAGGTACCCAGTCAAATATGAATATGAATGAGGTGATCGCCAACAGGGCACATGTGCTGGCTGGTGGCCAACTGGGTGATGGCAAACGGAGTATCCACCCCAATGATGATGTGAACAAATCACAATCTTCAAATGATACTTTCCCCACAGCTATGCACATTGCTGCTTATACCATGGTAGTGGAAACCACACTTCCGGGTGTGAAAAAATTGCGGGATACCCTTGCAGCCAAAGCAGATACTTTCAAAAATATTGTAAAAACCGGCCGTACCCACCTGATGGATGCAACACCATTAACCCTTGGCCAGGAATTTTCAGGATATGTCTCACAACTTGATCATGGAATTAAAGCCCTTGAAAATACCCTTGATCATTTACAGGAACTGGCATTGGGTGGCACTGCTGTTGGAACCGGGATTAATACGCCCCCTAATTATGCCAATAAAGTGGCTGAAAAAATTGCCGAGCTTACAGGATACCCTTTCAGATCAGCAGATAATAAATTTGAAGCTTTATCAGCCCATGATGCCATTGTTGAAACTTCCGGGGCATTAAAAACCCTGGCTGTAAGCCTGATGCATATTGCCAACAATACCCGCATGCTCGCCAGTGGTCCACGTTGCGGAATAGGGGAGATCATGCTTCCGGCCAATGAGCCAGGTTCATCCATTATGCCCGGGAAAGTGAATCCAACCCAAAATGAAGCTTTGTCGATGGTATGTGCACAGGTGATCGGGAATGATGCCGCTATCAGTGCCGGTGGAATGCAGGGTCATTTTCAGTTGAATGTTTTTAAACCGGTGATGATTTACAACTTGCTGCAAGCTGCACGGCTAATTGGTGATGCCTGTGTTTCCTTTAACGATAACTGCGCCGTTGGAATTGAAGCAAATATGCCTTTCATCAATAAAAACCTTGAAAATTCATTGATGTTGGTTACTGCCCTCAATACACATATCGGCTATGAAAAAGCGGCCGAAATTGCTAAAAAAGCACATAAAGAAGGTTCAACGCTTCGTGAAGCTGCCCTCGCCCTTGGCTATCTGACGGATGCCGAGTTTACCGAATGGGTGGATCCTAAGAAAATGATTTAGATTTTCGAGTTTAGTCCTGATAGCCTTCGGGAGGTTAAATTGGTTGAACTGGTTAAATTGGTTGAACTGGTTGAATTGGTTGAACTGGTTAAATTGGTTGAACTGGTTAAATTGGTTAAACTGGTTGAATCAGTTGAATTGGTTAAGTTGAAGATTGTTTTGCTAATTGCCAGGCCCCGTCTGAACTCACTTTCATCCGGGCGGGCAGCAGCCAGCAACCAGCAGCCAGTAACCAGCAGGCAGCACTTACTCAAACGCTACCTTATTGATGTAAAAAACGGTTCTTTTACTATTTGTTAGAGAATTGTTTCGGATGGTTTGAAATCCGTAGGCAACAAAATAATTATCATACCAATGTTCCATGGTACTTTTTGTATCACTCATGATTTTATCATTGGTATAGGTGGTTTCAAGGGGGAAGTTATCCACACCTTCTGATGTCTCGGAACCCTTGATGATTTTGGCACTTATTTTACCATCACGGTTATAGGCCATTACCGTTTCTTTACCTGTAAAGAAAATATTTACCCTTGTTATTAAGTCAAACGAGAGGATGTTGAATATCTCCATTCCGTTGTCCCATAATTTATCACCCTGCTGGTCATAACACGAAATGAATGCATTAAAATAACGATATCCGTCAAATACATCATAGGAAACCGGCATAGCCCGACCGTAAAAATCATAATAGGTATTAGTCACCATATGATAATCTTCATAATAGCCCTCGCCCACAAAGTAAAACATACTGTCGTGTTCCCGAATATCATGCAATAAGAGATTGTATCCCAGCGAAATTTTTTCGCCCTGCTCATCAACCTTGGCTTGTTTCTTTTTGGCAAGCTGGTATTCACGGCTTTTCAGGTATCCGGTCATGTTTTCAAGATCGAGAAAATTTTCATAACGGGTAGTTACTTTTTCCTGATTCGTAAAATTGATCACAAAAAACCCGGAAGCATCAGAAACAAAATAATCTTTATCATCCACCGACTGGCCTTTGATCAAATCGTAGGTACCGAAGACCAATAACCTGTTACCACTGACCCGTTTGATTTTTCCGGTATTGAATTTTTTACCTGCCTCGGCAGTAAACCGAATGGACCCGGTTTCTTTCATTATTGTGTCGAATGAGTTCAATTGCAGGTATTGATCCTCACGGTTGTTGAATACATTAAACAATGCGGAAACATTACCGGAGATGGTATCCAGATATAGGTTTTCGAGCCTGGTTTTCAATTCTTTTAATTCAGCTGCAACAATTATTTCTTTGGATTGAAGATTAAAGCTATACAGTCCCGATTCCCAGTTAGGAAGATTTAAGCCGATAAGCACATTCGGCCCGAAAACGTCAAATGCTGCCACTGTTCCTTCATCAGGGATAAGACCGCTGAACAATTCATAGCGCTTAAGTTCCAAATTAATTTTTAAAACCTGGAAATTGTAATTCTGGTCCTTCTTTTTATTGTCATTGTAAAAAAATACATAAAGGTCATCGCCAATCAGCACCTGTTTCTGATAACTCATGCTTTCAAAAATGGGAATATCCTCCTTCCAGATTTCTTTCATGAATTTATTATAAAGTATAAAAATCCAGAAATTATAATCGTTTTCCTGAAGTGTAGTCCGGTAAAACAACATTAATCCCTTTTCACCACAGGGAGTAAGCCGATAGTTGGCTTCGTCTGATTTGGTTTCAATCTCAATCCGCAGTACCGGGTCGGTTTGTCCCAAAAGCTGCTTCATTCCCGGAAGTATTAAAAAGGACAGAAAAAGCAGGATATATAGTTTCTTCATTTGTTGCAAAGGATAGGTATCAACAAAAATACGCAAAGCACAGAAATAACGAAAATCAAATTGTATAATTGTCGGAAAGGCACATTCAGAAAAAAAACCGCCATCAGCATGCTGATGGCGGAACATAAATTCAAGTAATAATTTTCTACTGAATAATTACTTTTTTGACAACAGAAGGCAGTGTACCGTTGCTTCTAACCTGAATAAAATATAATCCGGGTTTTAATCCGCTCAGGTCAATTTGAACTTTCAATCCTTCAACAGATTCAGTACGAACCGCATTTCCTGTGTTATCGAAGATCATTATTTGATCATAATTGTCAATATTCATTTCTACAACAATGTGATCGTCGGCCGGGTTAGGATACACATTCAGCATATTGGCCAAATTATTTTCATCAATTCCGATTTCAATTTCACCGGTTATTAAAATATTATCCAGTTCCCATGTAGCTCCCGACGAACTTGTAGAAGTGTAAAGGAATGCTACATAAGCGGAGGTGCTTTCATACGCACTCAGATCTACGTCGCCACTGTAATAGAAATCCCAGCTACCACCCGGTGACATGGTGTATGAAAGTTGTGTCCAGTTTGCCTGGTTCGGGTCACCTTCGCCGGCATAGTCAGTTGAGATCATCAATTCCAGATCAGCACCTGAGTAGTTTTTCACATTGTAGAATGATATTTTTTCGTTGATATACAAACTCAGGTCAAGTGCAGGTGAAATCAACCAGTCTTCATTTTGGAAGTTACCTCCATTATAACCACTCATCTGTGCACAAGCAGTACCATTTAATCCGAATGAATTGCTTCTATCCCATTCTTCGTCGCCAATTACACTCAAAGGTGTCCATCCACCCCAATCACTGTCAAAACCTTCTTCAAGAATGGTTACTAACTGAACTGCTGTAGTTTGTGCTGATGATGTTGGAGCCGTGCCATCATTTTTGTAGTTAATATCCGGACCAAAGTTGGTAAAAGGATAAATGGAGAAATAGTAAGTTGTAAAATTCTCCAATCCGGTATTGAAGGTATAGTCACCATTTCCGTACTCAACTATCACGGTAGCCTGTCCGTCGCTGAGGTCGGTGTCAAGTTGAACTGGCAAACCATCCTGAGGTACAGGAAGGTTATCTTCTTTACTTGCAAATATTACATATCCGTCAGGCAATTGAGCGCCGGTTGCATCCGTCCAGGTAGTTTTTACAATATTACCACTTCCGGTTGCAGTAAACGAAGCAGGGTAATTGGTAGGCTCCGGTTGAACCACATATTCTTCCTCACCGGTGATGGTGATTTCGTCAAGCTCCCAGGTAGCACTTGATGTTGAACTTGAAGTAAACTTAAAGGCCACATAAACTGCACTTCCTGAAAATTCGTTCAAACTGACATCACTGCTATTCACCCAACTCCATGAACCGCCCGACATGGTATATGGCAGGCTTGTCCAGGTTGCCTGGTTTGGATCACCACTTCCACCGTAGTTTTCTGAAACCATCAGTTGTAAATCAGGTCCGCTGTAATTTTTAGCATTCATGAAACTGATCTTTTCATTGGTATAAGCATCCAGATCCAATGCCGGAGAAACTAACCAATCTTCATTTTCAAAGTTACCACTGTCGTAACCACTCATTTGTGCACATGGTGAAAAATCAGGTCCGTAAGTATTATCGCGGTCCCAAACCTGCTCACCGATCACTGAAATAGGTGTCCAATCGCCCCAGGAATCATTGAAGTTTTGATATTCAATAGCTACAACGGTTACGTTTCCTGAACTTGCATTGTCAGCAGGAGGTGTTCCGTCAGTTTTATAATCGATATCTGTTCCGATATTGGTGTATGGATAAATTGTAAAATAGAAAGTGGTATTTGGAGGTAATGAGCCAAAGCCAACTTCTTTTTCACCGTAAGCAACATTCACCGCAGCATAACCATCACTCAGGTCGGTGTCGTTTGTAACAAGGATTCCATCAACAGGAACAGGTAGTGAAGGATCGGTGCTTCCGTAAACTACATAGTTTTCCGGAATTTGTGAGCCCGTAGCATCCGTCCAGGTAACCAGTATTGATGATCCGTTTCCATCCGCACTGAAATTGGTTGGGTAGTTTGTAGGTTCGGGCAGCACAATGGATGATTTGATCAGGATTTCATCTACTTCCCAGGTTGAGGATTGGCTATCAGTAGAGGTGTAACGGAAAGCCACGTGTACAGAAGATCCATTGTATTGGGAAAGATCAATTTCACCACTTTCAATCCATTCAAAGAAACCAGTTGATTTTTCGTAAGTCAGATCGGTCCAGGTTGCCTGAGTAGGATCCCCTGATCCGCTATAATCTTCAGAAATTTTAACTTCCATATCAGGACCATCATAATTTTTTGCATTGTAGAAGGTCATGATTACATCTTCATAATCTCCAAGGTTCATGGAGGGCGATATGAGCCAGTCATCATTTGCAACCGGTCCACCCGAATAACCATTCATCCTCGCACAGGGAGGGTTCGGGAAGCCATAGCCTGGATCCACCTGCCATTCTTGTGATCCGGTAACGCTGTAAATGAACCAATCATCAAACCCATTATCAAAGTTTTGATATTCGATAACCGGTGAAATACCTGTTGTTGCATCTGTTGCTGGGGCTGTGCCATCGTTTTTATAGTCGGTATTAACACCACTATTTGTATAAGGATAAATGGCGAAATAATAAGTAGTAGCCTGATTTAATCCTGAGAAAGTTGCATTTTCCAAACCATAAGCAATGTTTAATGCTCCGTTTCCATCACTCAGATCGGTATCGTTTGCAACGGGAGTTCCATCTGCAGGCATGGGCAATGAGTTATCAGTTCCTGCCAAAATGAGGTATGAATCCGGCAACTGATCACCTGTGGCGTCAACCCATGACAATATGATACTTGTTCCGGCCGCTCCCGCACCAAATTGAGTTGGATAATTGGTGGGTTCTCCAACAACTACTGATTCCTCTTCACCGGTAATCATTATTTCATCAATTTCCCAGGTTTTTGAACCGGAAGTGGTACTTGTAAATTTAAATCCAACATAAACCGTTGAACCACTGAAGTCAGAAAGATCAACAATGCCGCTTAAGGTCCAGGTCCACGAACCGGGTGATTTGGTATAACTCATCGAAGTCCAGTTGGCTGCATTCGGATCACCGCTTCCACTATAATCTTCCGAAACCATTAGTTCAAGATCAGGTCCCGAATAATTATAGGCGTTATAGAATGTGAGTTTTTCATTTTCATATACATCAAAATTCATCGCCGGTGAAATCAGCCAGTCTTCGTTGGCAAAGTTACCGCCATCATAACCACTCATTTGTGCACAGGCTGTATTGTTGATTCCATAAGTATTATTACGATCCCAAACCTGGTCGCCTGTAACACTTACTGTAGTCCAGTTGCCCCATGATACATCGAAATTTTCGTATTCAATGGTCACGATTTGCACATTTGCAGTGGTTGCATTGGCTGCAGGTGCAGTTCCGTCATTTTTATAATCGATGCTTGAACCCGAATTGGAATATGGGTAAATTGCAAAGTAATAAATAGATGAAGCTTCCAGTGAGGAGAAGGTAGCATCTTCCTGACCATAACTGATATTTAATGCTCCGCTACCGTCGGAAAGGTCGGTATCATCAGCAATTGGAGTTCCATCAACAGGCACTGCCAGGTTGCTTGTGGTGCCTGCAATGATTACATATGCTTCCGGCAATTGTGCACCGGTTGCATCCGTCCAGGCCAGGTCAATGGAAGTTCCGGATGACATGGCTTCAAAAGCTGTTGGATAATTGCTTGGCTCCGGATTTGTAATTACCTGCTCAATCAGGATATTATCCACTTCCCAGGTAGCAGCGGCAGTGGCATCACTGATATATTTGAAAGCAACGTAAACCGCACTTCCATTATAAGCTGATAAGTCAACTTCGCCGGAGTGGGTCCATTCCCATGAGCCGGGACTTAGATTATAATTGAGATCTGTCCAGTTGGCAGCATTAGGATCGCCACTTCCCGAATAGTCAGTCGATATTTTCAACTCGAGGTTCTCACCATCATAATTTAAGGCGGTAAAGAAGGTCATGATTACAACCTCATAATTATTCATGTTGATGGCCGGCGAAACAAGCCAGTCTTCATTCACAACGGCTCCGCCTGAAAATCCGCTCATGCGTGCGCAAGGCGTTCCGTCGATGCCATAGGTATTATCACGACTCCATTGCTGCGCTCCGGCAACGCTGATCGGTGACCAGCCTCCCCAACTTAAATCAAAGTTTTGCTCAATGATTACCGGTGAATAGGTTGTGGTGGCCTGCGCTGTTGGTGCCGTACCATCGGTTTTATAGTCAACATAAATGCCCGCATTTGAGTATGAGTAGATGGCAAAATAGTAAGTTGTTTGTGGCGTTAATCCTGTAAAGGAAGCCTGACCAACATTAAAATCTACATTCAACGCACCTGCTCCGTCGCTTAGGTCAAGATCATCAGCAACTGCTGTTCCATCAACCGGAGTTGGCAAGCTGGCAGATGTTCCTGCAAAAATGATGTAAGCATCTGGTAGCTGTGAGCCGGTAGCATCAATCCACGACAAATCGATGGTGGTGCTGGTGGCATCCGCATCAAAAGCAGTGGGATAGTTGCTTGGTTCCGGGTCAATGGTAGCTTCTTCTTCGCCGGTGATCAGTATCTCATCAAGTTCCCATGTTTTGGCTGCTGTGGATGAACTTGTGTATTTGAAAGCAATGTAAACAGCACTTCCGCTAAATCCTGAAAGGTTGATCTCACCGCTTAAAGTCCAGGTCCATGTTCCGGGCGATTTGGTGTAAGGCAATGAAGTCCAGGTAGCAGCATTAGGATCGCCACTACCGCTGTAGTTTTCTGAAACCATCAGTTCCAAATCTGGTCCTGAGTAGTTGAAGGCATTATAAAAAGTGAGTTTTTCATTTTCATAGTTGTCCATGTTGATGGCCGGTGAAATCAGCCAGTCTTCATTGGCCACATAACCACCGTCATATCCGCTCATTGAAGCGCAAGGAGAATTATTTATACCGTAGGTATTGTCACGGTTCCATTCCTGAGCTCCAACAACACTTAATGGTGTCCAGTTGCCCCAGGAAGCATCAAAGTTTTCATATTCAATGGTTACCACTTGCACATTGGCCGTAGTAGCATTTGCTGCAGGAGCTGTTCCATCATTTTTATAATTGATGATAGCTCCACCATTGGTGTATGGATAAATGCTAAAGTAATAAGTTGTGGCGGCCTGTAGTCCACTGAAAGCAGCCATTCCTTCTCCATATGCAACATTTAAGGCACCGCTTCCATCACTCAGGTCCGTATCATCGGCTACGGGTGTTCCGTCAGCAGGAACTGCAAGCGAGGCGCTGGTACCGGCCATGATAATATAAGCCTCCGGCAATTGGGTGCCAGTGGCATCTGTCCATGATAGATTAACAGTTGTTCCTGAAGCCTCTGCTGAAAATGCAGTAGGATAATTGGTAGGTTCAGGGAGTGTTACAATTTCTTCTATTAATATATTATCCACCTCCCAGGTTGCGGAAGCCACATTATCGCAGGTGTAAAGGAAAGCAACATAGACGCTGCTGCCGTTATAACCCGACAAATCAACATCGCCTGATTCGGTCCATTCCCATGATCCTGCTGAAGGTGTGAAGTCTAGATCGCTCCAGTTAGCCAAATTGGGGTCGCCGGTTCCTGAGTAATCAGTTGAAACTTTCAATTGCAGATCATCTCCATCATAATTTTTGGCGGTAAAGAAGGTCATGATCACGGTTTCATAAATATTCATATTGATCGACGGTGAAATCAGCCAGTCTTCATTTTGGATGGCTGCTCCCGAAAATCCGCTCATGCGTGCGCAGGGTGTATTGTCGATTCCATAGGTGTTGTTTCTGTCCCAAATTTGGGCACCGATTACACTCACAGGGTTCCAGCCACCCCAGCTATCATCAAAAGTTTCGTCAACGATGATGGGTGAATAAGTGGTAGAAGCATTGGCAGTGGGTGCGGTTCCATCATTTTTATAGTCAATTGTTGCTCCTGAATTGGAATATGGATAAATAGAAAAATAATAGGTAACCGATGATTCCAATCCTCCAAAAGAAGCCTGACCGCTGCCATAAGAAACATTAAGCGCGCCGGAGCCATCACTCAGGTCGAGGTCGTCGGCCACGGGTGTTCCATCAACAGGCACCGGCAGGGATGCGCTTGTACCTGCATAAATGATATAAGCAACCGGAAGTTGTGATCCGGTGGCATCTGTCCAGCTAAGGTTCACAACTGTTGAACCGGCACTGGCGGAAAACAATGTCGGATAATTGCTCGGTTCGGGATCAACTGTTGTTGTAGCATCAGCCGTTGGGGCAGTTCCATCGTTTTTATAGTCGATGTTGATTCCGCTGTTGGTATAAGGATAGATTGAAAAATAGTAGGTGGTAGCTGCGTCGAGTCCGGAGAAAGTAACTTCTTCCTGTCCGTAAAGCACATTCAATGCACCATTGCCATCACTCAGATCGGCATCATTGGCCACCGGCGTTCCGTCAACCGGAACAGGCAGGGTTGAAGAGGTTGATGCGTAAACAATATATGCATCCGGTAATTGTGTACCTGTTGCATCATCCCAAAATAAATCTATAAATGTAGAGCCCGCATTGGCAACAAACCCTTGTGGATAGTTACTCGGTTCCGGGTCAATTGTAATATCTTCTTCCCCGGTTAGGGTGATATCATCCACCTCCCAGGTGGCGGCACTTGTCGTATTTGAAGTATATTTAAAGGCAATATGAACGGTGCCGTCGTATCCCGATACGTCCACAATTCCTGATTCAGTCCATACCCATGAACCTGAAGAAGGGGTGTATAAGAGGCTTTCCCATGATGCATTGTTTGGATCACCTGTTCCACTGTAATTCTCCGAAATCAAACATTCAAGAGCAGGACCGGTGTAGTTCATAGCCGTGTAAAAAACGAGACTCTCGTTTTGGTAGTTGTCAAAATCAAGGGCAGGTGAAACCAGCCAGTCTTCATTGTCGAGATAGCCACCATCATAACCACTCATTTGAGCACAGGCTGTCGAATTGATACCATAGGTATTATCCCTGTCCCAAACCTGGTCGCCAATTACTGAAATAGCTTGCCAACTGCCCCAGCTTACGTCAAAATTTTCTGATTCAATAACAGTGAAGTTTGCAGTAGTAGCATTGGCTGAAGGAGCAGTTCCATCGGTTTTGTAATCAATATTGGCTCCTGAATTCGTGTACGGATATATAGCGAAATAATAAGTGGTATTTCCTAAAAGCGATGCAAAATTCGCTGATTGGGTTCCATAAGTAATATTCAATGTGGCGGACCCGTCAGATAGATCCGGATCGTTGGCTACCGGAGTTCCATCAACAGGCATTGGCAGCGAACTGTTATCGGCTGCATAAATAATATATCCCGAAGGCAGTTGTGATCCGGTAGCATCGGTCCATGTAAGATCAATGGCCAGGCCACTGGCATTGGCAGTAAATGCTGTGGGATAATTGGAAGGCTCAGGATTAACTATTACATCGCCGGTAAATTCGAAGTCGTCATAATATACCGTACCTCCGATATTTCCATCCTGGTTATAAACCCGAACTTCAAACTTAAATCCGTCGGCAGTGGCAGGTGCATTTAAAACAACATTAAACTGCTGCCATGCTGCATTGTCTTCCGAGTAAGTTGAAGGTCTTAATTCCGTTGCATTATCGGGAAGGTTAGCACCTGCGGCTGTCCAATAAGCCCAGATCCTGGTTCTTGCATTGGGGTCGTTATCAAAATACCAATAACTGATATTATATTCCTGACCCTCCTGAATTCCCCCGATCACTTGTTGAAAATCTTTGGTAGATGCATCCGAAGTGTGTCCTGCCGAAGAGGAACCACCGTGCACGGTGGTGGTCTCTTGCGTAATGTTTTCAGCTACGGTCCAGCCATCCGGCAAACCCCCGGTCCATGATTCCAGATCTCCGTTAATTACTAAGTTTTGAGCGGTTAAGTTGCTCAGTACGAACAGCGTAGAAAGTGCTAAAAAAAGTATTCCTTTTCTCATTATTAATAAAGAATTTTTTGGTTACAAAAAGCTTGTAAAATTAATAGTTTCGGTGGTATTGACTTTAATTATTTTTTAACAGATTGTTAACCTTTTCTGAGGTATAAAATATCAAAATGACCATTTGGCAAAAGAAATGGTTTTTTGTCAATGTTCCATATATAAATCACAATATTTTGGGCTTTTTCAGGAAGCTCCGGTAAATAGAGGGCATTGAGGAAAGATTTCTCAGGATCTGACCAATCGGTACGATACCAGTCGAATTGGGTAAATTCATACAGCAAGGAGTTGTTTTGATCATCCTGCACATCAGCTACAATTCGGCCGTGAAAAGGGCTTTTCTCAGAAGATAGGTTCAAGTTAAAGTCAATATAAAGTGCCTTGCCTGCCAATGAATCTATCGGTCCACGGTACAGTTCAAAAAACGCTGATGCTTGCGGCTCGTTTTTTTGAATATCGTCTTTACTGAAAACTGGAATTCTGGAAAGTTGATTTTTTCGTTTCAGTAAGGCAAATCCCGTTCTTTGATCGCCATCAATTGAGTCGTAAGCTGTGCGCCATTCCGGATATTCACTCAGGTTTACTATTTGGTAATCTCCATTCATGGAAGGGTAATCCTCAAAAAAGATACGGCTTAAAGGTGTTTCGTTTCTAAAATTCATGTAAAGCCAGCGCATTAACCGACCCTGATATCCCTGCACAATCAACGGGTATTCACTTTTACCCTGATCTTCAGCTACCGTTATGTGAAATCTTTCCGGTATCGCCTGGTTTTCCATGGATGACCAGCTGAGGTTCATATGGGTAATAAAGTGGATCGGGAAAAACAGGAATGGTAAAGCCGGGATCAGGTTTAAATAAGGCTTTTTAAATTTTATCGCATCCAGACTGAAAAATACACTTCCCACCAGCCAGGGATAAAGGAATAAGCCGGTTCGGTCTTCGGGGTAGTTGGTGCCGAATATTTTGTGCTCAAGGTAATAAGCAATGATGTTTCCAGTTAGCAAACACAAAAAGAACCACTGGGGCTCAAACAGGTTTTTATATTGCTTTTTGGGTAATTTTTTAATTTGGACAAAAATGAAAGCACCTGCAGAAATTAAAAAAAGCAAAAGCGCCAAATAAACAAAAACAGGTGAATCGGATCCGGTTAATAACCTGCTTAACGTTGCAACACTCACCTGGATAAATCCATCCGGTTTTCCATAATAGAGTTCTCCTTCGGCCTGAATCTTAAATAGCAAAAGGATCATTAATATAATAGGTATTATACCAAACAGAATAATTATTGCGGATTTGGATACCTTTGAGCTTTGCTTCTGAAAAAGCAGGATTAACATCAGTTCTCCAACCAGCAGGATAAAGGAGTTCATGATGGTGAGGTTGGCATAGGTTGCCAGTGAGAGTAAAATCAATGCCAGAAAATAATGTTTGGTTTTGTGTGTATCATGCGCAAGCATCACGAACCAAACGCCGGCAATTACCAGTCCCATCGACATGCCATAACCCCGTCCCGTGCCGAAAAATTCAAAAAAGTTATGGGCAAACAACATGCTGATCAGAAACCCCCATTTTAAAAACGGGTTTGAAATTTTACCCGAAATTTTCCATGCAAAAAAGAAATAGACCGGGAAAAAGATCACATTTGGGAGCTTAAGGGCAAAAGGGGAGGAGCCGAACAATTCATAACTCCCAAGCATTAAAAGTGAGTTCAGGAAATGGTTATTCGCCGACCACTCGGAATAATAAGGAAAAACCTGGTGGATATGCACATACCTGAAAAAGGTGGCAATGGAGTCGTGCAGCATGGGAACATACATTGCCCGGAGCAGCAGGTAGATCATCAATCCTGCGAAAAGAACCAGGGCTATGTATTTGTCTCTTCTCACAAAGGCAGCGTCAGTAAGGTGTTCGAAGTTCGGAGTTTGAAGTTCGAAGCTATTTTAAAACGCCCGACCTTTCAACTTCGAACTCCGAACTTCAAACTTCAAACTAATTTCTGTCAATGTTATTCAAATCGTCGAAAGCAACTTTCAACCTTTCAATCATACCAACCTCGCCTTCACGGAGCCATTTCCGCGGGTCGTAGTGTTTTTTGTTGGGTTTGTCGTCGCCTTCCGGGTTGCCGATCTGGCCCTGCAGGTAGTCGTGGTATTTGGCCTCGTATGCGCGAACGCCATCCCATGCTGCCCACTGGGTATCGGTATCAATGTTCATTTTGATAACACCATAAGAAATAGCTTCGCGAATCTCTGCATGACTTGATCCTGAACCACCATGGAATACGAAGTTCACCGGTTTGTCAACGGTGTTGTATTTCTTTTGAATGTATTCCTGGGAGTTTTTCAGAATGATGGGCTGCAACTTAACATTGCCCGGTTTGTACACACCATGCACGTTTCCGAAAGCAGCTGCCACGGTAAAATTATCACTGATCTTGCTTAATTCTTCATAAGCATAAGCAACTTCTTCTGGCTGAGTATATAATTTAGAGCTGTCAACATCTGAATTATCCACACCATCTTCTTCACCACCTGTTACACCGAGTTCAATTTCGAGGGTCATCCCGATCTTGCTCATGCGCTCCAGGTATTTTTTCGAAATTTCAATATTCTCTTCAATGGGTTCTTCCGAAAGGTCGAGCATATGTGAGCTGAAAAGCGGCTTCCCGAATTCTTTGAAATGTTTTTCACCGGCATCCAGCAAACCATCGATCCAGGGGAGTAATTTTTTAGCAGCATGATCGGTATGTAAAATTACCGCAACACCATACAATTCGGCCATTTTATGAACATGCAAAGCACCCGAAATGGCACCTGCGATGGCAGCTTGTTCGTTTTCGTTGGAAAGGCCTTTGCCCGCATAAAAAGCAGCGCCGCCATTTGAGAACTGAATGATCACCGGAGAATTCACTTTCTTCGCGGCTTCCAAAACTGCATTTACCGAGTTAGTCCCCACAACATTCACTGCAGGTAATGCAAAATGATTTCTTTTGGCAATTTCAAAAACTTTCTTTACATCGTTTCCGGTAATTACGCCCGGTTTCACGTGATCTAAAACTTTTTCAGACATATCTTTATGATTTAATTTTATGACTTATTCCAGGCTGGCAAAATTAGCCAAAATGAACGTACACTTATTAATTTTATCTTAAATTGTGTTAAGTCAAATGTCCTCTTAAAAATCATTATTTTAATTGTTTGGGTGTGAATTTTAAAATGCCGGGCAACAATTTTCAGGTATTTTTGTCTATTCAAAAAATAATACAATTTTATATCGATGAAATTTACCAGGAAAGTTATAGCGCTTCTTTTTCTTGCATTGACAGGAATTTCAGCAATACTTATTATCAATCCATTTGAAAAATCAACCGGATTTACTCCGCCTCAGTTATTTCCCGGCGATTACCTTGCCCAACAAAGGATGTATCCTTATGATGAAATCAATTTGGATGTTTACAAAACAGAGATGAAAAAAGCTGCCGAATTGAAGCAACAGAAGGCAAGTTTAACCTACACGTGGGAGTTTGCCGGGCCGACAAATATTGGTGGCCGGATTACCGATATTGAAATTCATCCGGATGAGCCCGAAACGATCTATATCGGAGCATCCACAGGTGGCGTTTGGAAATCGACCGACATGGGTGCCAGTTGGGAATACAAATTTGAAGGCGCCAATTTGATCTCGGTTGGGGATATTGCCATTGATCCTGAAGATAAAAATACAATTTACGCTGGCACAGCAGAGGCTAACAATGCCAGTTACAGTTTTATCGGGGATGGGATTTATAAATCGACCGATGCCGGTGAAACCTGGCAAAATATTGGACTTGAGAATTCTGCTTATATAAGCCGCATTGTAATTGACCACAGCAATTCACAAAGAATTTGGGTGGCTGCCAACGGTAATTTATTCACCCCCGATTCGGAAAGAGGTATTTACCGGAGCGAAGATGGTGGTATGAATTGGGAAAAGGTATTGTTTGTAAATGACTCAACCTCGGCAACTGAAATCGTGCAGCATCCGACCAACCCGGATATTCTTTACGCAGGCATGTGGGAACGTATGCGCGGCCTCACTTACCGGCATTCATTCGGACTGGGAACCGGCGTTTATAAGAGCACCGATGGCGGCGATACCTGGACCGAACTGACCAACGGATTGCCTTTTAATGAGGATGCCGGCAGGGTTGGGCTCAGCATTGCCAAATCGAACCCGGATGTAATATACGCCTTTTATGACATGCCTGATTATGAGGTAAATGTTTTTAGAACAACCGATGGTGGGGATTCGTGGACCCAGACCAATGACAATGCCCTTGATGAGATGAATTCTAATTTCGGCTGGTATTTTGGGCAGGTGCGGGTGCATCCCCAGGATGAAGATATGGTGTTTGTCATGGGCGTAGGCTTTTTCAGGACCTCCAATGGTGGCGCAAGCTGGATGGATATCGGAAGCTGGGATGTTCATGTGGATCATCATGCTATGTGTTTTGATGAGACCAACGGACGGATTTACCTGGGGAATGATGGCGGATTGTACCTTTCAAGCAACAATGGAAGTAGCTGGACCCACATCAATAACCTTCCCTTTACACAGTTTTATGCAATTGATATTGACTATAATAATCCGCAACGAATTATTGGAGGTACGCAGGACAACAACACCATCATAACCTACGATGGTGCCGTTGATAACTGGGATCGCATCCTGGGTGGAGATGGTATGTACTGTCTTATTGATTATTCCAACCCGAATACCATGTATGCCGAATACCAGTGGGGAAATCTGCACAAATCGACCAATGGCGGCGACAATTTTGACTATATAGCCTGGAGTTGGTCGGATGACCGTGTTAATTGGTCGGCTCCGCTGGCGATGGATCCCGAAAACCCACAGGTGCTCTATTTCGGAACCTATCGTGTTTGGAAATCGACGAATGGCGGAAACAGCTGGAACGATGTGAGCGGTGACATTACAAAGGGAGTTGATCAGTATTTCCATACCATTGCCACCATTCATGTATCACCGGTCAATAATAATATTGTAGTAGCAGGTACCGGCGACGGACTGATCCATGTTTCGGAAAATGCAGGCCTCTCATGGACCAATATCACCAATGGCATCCCTGATCGCTGGGTTACGCGTGTATTGTGTGATCCTGTTGATGAAAATACAATTTACGCCACCGTAAGTGGTTTCCGTTGGGACGAATACATTCCGCATGTTTTAAAATCGACCGATCTGGGACAAAGCTGGACGGATATCAGCAGCAATTTGCCGGGCATTCCGGTGGCAGATATCGTTGTGGATCCCGATCATCCGGGATATTTGTATGTAGCAACGGATGCTGGTGTATTCTTCTCAAACAACGATGGTATCTCCTGGGAGAGTTTGAACGAAGGCATTCATGGTGTTCCAACCATGACACTGAAAATTCACAATCCAACCCGTACGCTGGTTGCCGGAACGCACGGATTATCCGCATTCAGGCTGAATATGGATGACCTGGTAACCGGAACAGCGATAGCTGAAAATAATCAACCGCAATATAAGGTGTACCCCAATCCATTTACCGATAAAATAAAAGTAGCGGGAAGTCTCAATAATATAGAAGCCGCCTTATACACGCTGGATGGAAAGCGAATTGCAGCAGTAAATTCAAACGGGGAAATTGACACGCGGAATCTGCCAAAAGGAACCTATATTTTAAAAGTTCAAAGGGAGGGAAAAATTATCCAAACCGAGAAGCTTGTAAAGAATTAATAATTATTACTTTTGCCAGCTGATTGGATTTTGGTGCAGATTACAAAAGGGTTATAAGTATCCCAAATCTTAAATTTACATTCAGAAATTTATATTGGTCCCGTAGTTTAACTGGATAAAACTCAAGATTCCGGTTCTTGCGCTGGGGGTTCGAGTCCTCCCGGGATCACAGAAAAGCTCAGCGAAAGCTGGGCTTTTTGTGATTAAGTTGTATCCCTATCTAAGCGCTGCGAAACGTCGGGAAGTCCTCCCGGGATCACAGAAAGCCTGGCACCTGCCGGGCTTTTACGATTAAAGAGAAATCAAAATATCGGCAAGTTTTATTTTGTATTTGCGAATTTGTTTGATCGCAAACAGAA